>Ga0114931_10000951_pt1 | contig 36544 bp, 33 predicted proteins | sample 2SBtaG_FD_89579 | JGI IMG/M metagenome (GOLD analysis project Ga0114931, IMG submission 89579) | Deep subsurface microbial communities from Kolumbo volcano to uncover new lineages of life (NeLLi) - 2SBTROV14_V59a metaG | ecosystem: Environmental > Aquatic > Marine > Volcanic | place: Kolumbo... | reverse complement strand
TCAAACCCTTCATCCTTTATTGGGTTGAGTGAATTGGCTGACAGTTCTGTAAACTTTGTCGTCCGAGCATGGGTAAAGGCAGCTGACTATTGGCCAGTTTTTTTTGAAATGAATGAAAAAGTTTATACTCAGTTTGACAAGCATGGATTGAACATCCCTTATCCACAAATGGATGTACATCTGATCAATCAATAATTTTTGCCTGTACAAATGAAGAATTTTTATTTTACTCTTACCCTGGTAATGGGTGTACAACTCACAAGTTATAGCCAGAACCAACCCGATACTTTGAAGACCTGGGATACGTCGGGTAAGGCCGGGCTACTATTTAACCAAGTATCCTTAACCAATTGGTCAGCCGGGGGAAATAATTCCCTCGCTTTGGGAGCTACCCTAGACCTTTCTGCCAATTATAAAAAAGATAAATTGGCCTGGGCCAACTCCATGACCCTGGGATATGGCATATCAAAACAGGGAGATGACCCGCTCAATAAAACAGACGACCGGATTATCTACAACACCAATCTGTCTTATGATTTAAGCGGGCCCTGGTCAGTAGCGGTTAATATTAATTTTCGGACCCAATTTGCCAATGGGTTTAACCAACCGAATGATTCAGTACGAATTTCGGCCTTTATGTCACCGGGCTACCTGGTGGCGGGATTAGGGATCAAATATGAACCGAACAAATCATTCTTCGTCGAAATTGATCCGGTAACAAACAAAACCCTGTTCGTATTGGATAATGCCCTGGCGGCCCAGGGTGCTTTTGGAGTTGACTCAACCAAAAACATACGAGCTGAGTTTGGAGGATTTTTCATTGCGAAGTTCAGTAAAGAGATTATGAAAAATATCACCCTGAATACAAATCTGACTTTATTCTCCAATTATAAAGATAACCCTCAGAATATCGACGTTAACTGGGACCTGACCTTTGATTTTAAGATCAACGAAGTGTTCTCTGCCCAGTTCGTCACCCAGATGATCTATGATGATGATGTCCGCTTTCCTGTAGATACCAATGGGGATGGGATCAACGATTCTGATGAGGCCAGATTACAGTTCAGGCAGGCTCTGGGCTTAGGTTTGGTTGCTAAATTTTAGACTTTACCACTTCCAGTCCCCCTGCATTTTCAGGTTATCCTCCAGGCCATTTGATATCATATAATCGCGTGTTTCCTGGCTTGTCATTGTGCGCACAGGAAAAGGATCCGCATTGGTAAGTGCATATAAAATCATGGTGCCAACACGGACGTTGTTAATCATATCCATGGGATTGACCAGGTTAATATCATCGCAATCAGCATGATAGCAGTGATATATGGATGGATCCATATGTGAGCGCATGCCCAGTACAGGTATTCCCGCCAGCATAAAGGGTTGATGATCGCTGTGAAGTCCTACACGTCTTGAAAATAGGCCTTCATACACTGTGTCCGTTCGATGTATATGTGCATTTAACTCAACAAAGAAGGCGGAGTCCGTAACTGCGCCGGCAATATTCATACCAATGGGATTCCCTGTCATATCAAGGTTTATCATCAGACGAATATTGTGGATCGATCCCGTGGACTCTGATTGTTTCACAAAATACCTCGAACCCAGCAACCCCTGTTCTTCTCCCATAAAAAAAACGAACTGAATAGTACGACGAGGTCGAAGATTATTGGCTTTAAAGGCCCGCGCAATGTCCAACACGGAGAAGGATCCAATCCCGTTATCAATAGCGCCGGTGGCGAGATCCCAGCTATCCAGATGGCCTCCAATAATAATTCGCTCTTCATGAAGGTCGGCTCCCCGAATGGTGGCGATCACATTCCTGGCCTTGATGGGCCCAATTCGGTTACTCATTTCAAGCGTACCTTCAACGCTCGAAGGATCAATTGTCAGCATTTCCCGTATGGCAACCCCATCTTCGTATCCAATGCAAACAGCTGGTGCAGGCAGCACCTTCCCATCTACGGAGGCTGTTCCGGTAAGCAACACTCCGTTTGGTACCTGATTATAGATGATCACCCCAGCTGCTCCGTGGTCCAGGGCTAATTTGGTTTTTTCAGAACGATGAAGGTTTTTGTGAGTGGCTTTAAGGCTATCCGGCAACCCAATATAAACAAGTGCAAATTGTCCTTCAAGCTTACTTCCTATTTCTAAATAATCTTCTGCCAGACCATTCCCCATATCCACTATCCTTGCCGTAATGTTTGATTTCTCCGGAGATTGCCCCAGACTTACTACCGGGATATTGGCTATTTGTCCTTCATGTTTGACTGAGAGCATTACAGTTCCACGCATCCATGCATTTACTTCAAAAGGCTGAAAAGTGACACTGTCAAATCCATAAGATTTTAGTTTATTGAATACAAAGCTCTCGGCACTAGCCCCATTGTCAGTGCCGGTCAACCGGTGGCCTATCCTTGTGGTAGCCTCTTTTAATGATGCATAGGCCTGTGAATGCTCAGCTATATGCTTATCAATCTTTGAAAATTCGTCATTTGCTTCTTGCCCCGACCTGCATCCGGCTGTGACCCAAAGGAGTGAAAGAATGAATGAGGTACCTACCCATTTTCTAAATCTACCAGACACCGGCCAATGATATCTACAGGATACCATCACTGGGTTAAACATCCTGGGCTTCTACTGTTTCGATTTCAGGAATAGCTCTCTTTAAAAGACTCTCTATCCCCGCCTTGAGTGTAATAGTACTAGAAGGACATCCGCTACATGATCCCTGGAGCAGTACTTTGACTACCCCGGCCTTATAAGAGTCAAGAGTTATGGCTCCACCATCCATTTCCACTGCCGGTTTTATATACTCTTCCAACACCTGCTCAATCTTTGCAATAATTTCACTGTCCTCTGTTACCTCATTTGAGCTGCCTGGTTCCTCGGATTCTTTTTCCTTTAACAAGGGAAGGTCCTTTTCTAGATACTCTTTAATAAATTTACTTATAAGAGGTCGTGCTTCCACCCAGTCATGAGCATCCGTCTTTGATACGGTTACAAAATTTTTCATATAAAATACCCTTTCAATAAAATCAAATTCATCAAAAAGGGCTGCTGCCAGCGGAGCTTCATCAGCAGATTCCCGATCAGGGAAATCATGGCCCAGGTCATCCTTCATCAGCATAAAATTCACCACAAACTTCATTGAATTGGGATTAGGGCTCGATTCTGTATAAATGTTAATGATCTTATGAGGAGTCAGATGGGTATCCATATCATGTATTGTTTATGCAAAAATACATACTGTTCATTTATTATTTGGAACCATTCTTAATAAGAGCCCAGAAAAATGCTCATCGCCCCGGTCAACTATACTTCGGTAGTTCTCCTTCAGATTTCGCAATTAACGTAGAAACGGTGGCATCACCGGTAACATTCACCACCGTACGACACATGTCAAGCGGTCGGTCTACAGGGAATATTATTGCTACCCAGGCAGGATTCAACCCAACGGATTGAAGGACAATGATCATCATAATCAACCCGGCGCTGGGGATTGCTGCAGCCCCTATGGAAGCAAGTGCTGCTGTCAATACAATAGTCAGTTGTTGTCCGATGGACAGATCTACCATGTGCAATTGTGCCATAAATATGACGGCCACGGCCTGATGAAGACTTGTCCCGTCCATATTTACAGTTGCTCCAATGGGAAGAACAAAACTTGAAATACTTCTTGGTACGCCCATGTTATCTTCCACACATTCCATGGTGACCGGCAAGGTGGCCGCGCTGGAGCTGGTTGAAAATGCAAGGAATTGGGCCGGACTCATATTTTTAAAGAACTCCCGATAGCTCATTTTCCTGACAAAGAGCTTGATGATCAGAGGATACAAAATGAAAATCACAAAGAATAATCCCGCCAACAACGTAAGCGAATACGAACCTAATCCCAGGAATATTTCAAATACCTCCCGGGGGGTATCTGCCATTTTGGCAACGACTCCCGCGAGTAATGCAAAAACAAAAAACGGCGCAGCTTTCATCACCAGGTCCACCATTTTGATAAACACAGCGTTGACGCCTTCAACAAAATTGGTAATAGGCTTTGCTTTGTCTTTAGGAATCAGTACTAGCGTAATCCCAAAAAATATGGCAAAGAAAATCACCTGTAACATAAGTTGATTATTAGAAATGGAAAAAAGGACATTTTCCGGCACCATGTTCACAATAAAAAGTAAAGGACTGCCTTCCTTCTGCTTTTTTGCAGCACCCATTTTTGCTTCCAGGTCCTTCTTTTCCTTTTCCGAAATTTGGTGTTCCTCCTGTGACGCAGTCAAATATTTGGCATATTTTGGGTCATTCAAGTAGGACTTTCCGTCCTGTGACGGACCCATATTGTTGTCCTGCAACCAGATCTCATATGAGAGTCTGTTCTTGATTCGTTGCTCCTTGTCCATATAGGTCCCCGGCTTTATGGTATTTACAAACAGTAGTCCCACTCCTATGGCCAGGAAGGTGGTGGCCATATAGGCGCCGAGTGTTTTACCCCCCAGGCGGCCCAACTTCGATACATCACTTAGGTTAGACACTCCGCTAATGATAGAAAACAACACAAGAGGAACCGCAATAAATTTTAACAAGCGGATGAAGATGGTTCCAAAAGGGTCGATCCAGTTAATAGTAAAAGTATTCCAGCCAAGAGAACTGGAAATAAACGCCCAGATGACCCCAAGTACAAGGCCAATCAGTATTTTGATGTGGATGGGTAGTTTTTTCATGTCGTAAGTTTAACGATTATTTGGTTTGGGCGGCAATCATCTAATCACCTGCATGTTCACGACTAAAGGCTACATCCAGTTGGCCTTCCGTAGAAGCCACCACCACAGAGACGGAGGCATCTCCGGTTATATTCACCATGGTTCTAACCATATCCAGGATTCGCTCCGGGGCCATGATCAATGCAATCCCGGCTGCAGGAATTCCCACAGCCTCCAACACAATAACGAGCATCACCAAACCTGCTCCAGGCACTCCGGCAGTTCCCACGGCAGCGAGGGTTGCTGTGAGCACGATAGTCAGTTGTGCACTGAGGGAAAGATCCAGCCCCAGTGCCTGAGCAATGAATACAGCAGAAACTCCCTGATATAAGCTCGTCCCATTCATATTAATGGTGGCTCCAAGAGGTAGTACAAAACTGCTTACTTCTTCGGAAACCCCAAGGTGGTTCTCCACACGATCCATCGTCACCGGGAGAGTGGCTGTGCTTGAGCTTGTACTGAACCCAAGCAACATAGCAGGTCTCATTCCCTGAAAAAAGTCAAAAAAACGTATCTTGGAGAAATACCGGATTAGGATAGGGTAGATGAAGATCATCATAATAAATAATCCCAGGACCACGGTAACAGCATACCAAAGAAGGGCATAGAGCAGTTCCCAGGCCTTGTCCGGTTGATCACCGGCAATTTCGATAATCAACGAAGCTATCAGTGCAAAAACACCAAAAGGAGCTATGATCATAATGTACTGTACGATCTTGATCACAACTTCATTGAGGCCATTAAAAAAAGCTAATACCGGGGCTCCCTTATCATTGGGTATTTGTAGAAGGGCGATGCCAATGAGAATAGCAAAAAAAACAATCTGCAGCATCCGGCTATTGTTCGTTGAAGCCAAAAAAACATTGTCAGGCACCATGTCCACCAAGGGTTGAAGGGGCCCTCGCTGTTTCACCTCCTTTGCAATATTGATCTTGCTTACGGCATGGGTATCATACATTTCCATAAGATGCTGACGAGTCTCAGAGGTGATCCGGTGTCCGGGTTTCAGAGCAGCCACAAGCGATAGCCCAATGGCAATGGATATGACTGTTGTGATCACAAAAATAGCCAGGGTTTTCCCGCCCATTCTTGATAGCTTGGAGATGTCTCCGATATTAGCGACTCCAATGATCAATGAAGCCAACACCAAAGGCACCGCTACCATTTTAAGCGCACGGATAAATATGGTCCCGAAGGGTTTAATATAGTCGATAGTAAATTCCGGGAAGCCCTGGATATGAATGGCTACCATTCCAAATATTAATCCGAGGGCCATCCCAATCAATATCTGGGTATGCAAGGCAAGCTTCTTCATTTAAACATCTTTGGCCAGTAAGTTATGCCTTTTAACCATTAAATAGAAATCAGCAATGACCAAGGCCGCCATGGCTTCCACTATTGGCACTGCCCTGGGGACCACGCAGGGATCGTGTCGACCCTTCCCTTTGACTTCCACCTGCCTCCCATGACTATCTACACTTTTTTGGTCTTTTAGCAAGGTTGCTACCGGTTTGAAGGCTACCCGGAAATAAACATCCTCTCCGTTTGAAATACCGCCTTGTATGCCTCCGGAGTAATTGGTTCTAGTTCTTATTTTATTTTCATCAGCAAAAAATTCATCGTTATGCTGTGAACCCATCATTGAAGACCCTTCAAATCCACTGCCATATTCAAATCCTTTGACGGCATTTATACTGAGCATAGCCTTGCCGAGAACGGCATGCAACTTATCGAACAACGGTTCTCCCAGCCCTACCGGAAGCCCGGTAATCACCCCGGTGACCACACCACCAACCGTATCACCTTCTTTTTTCACTTTTTCAATGAGTTGAATCATTTCATCTGCTGTTGATTCATCAGGACATCTTACCAAATTATCTTCTACTCTGCTGAGGTCGAGTTGGTCATAAGAGGTGTTCAGCTTAACCTGCCCAACCTGGCTGACGAAAGCCTTAGTAGTTATTTCTTCTTTTGAAAGGATCATCTTCGCAATGGCCCCGGCGGCAACCCATCCGGCTGTAATCCTTGCCGACGACCGGCCTCCACCGCGGTAATCTCTGATACCATATTTGGTCTGATAAGTGTAATCCGCATGCGATGGGCGGTAGGATTCTGCAATATGACTGTAATCCCCGGATTTAGCATCCCTGTTTGGGATGATGATCGCCAATGGCGCACCGGTAGCTTTACCTTCGAAAACCCCTGATATGATCTCAAATTCCTCGGTCTCTTTACGTGCGGTAGTAATTTTAGATTGGCCGGGCCTCCTTCGTTGTAAGTCCTCATGTATAAGTTTGTTGTCAATGGCCAACCCTGCCGGACAACCATCAATGACTACACCCACTACAGAGCCATGAGATTCCCCAAAACTGGTGATCTGGAAAACGTTACCAAAGTTGTTGGACATTATTTCTTAAATATGATATAGAATGAAGCTCCGGCTACAATGATAATGAATGCATTGGCTAATAACCTGATCATCTTCCAGTCGTGCGGACTGCGCAACGTGTTGTCCTCTACCTCGATCAGGTTATAAAATTCTCCGAGGTCATTGGCAATAATCGATTCGTTTTTCCTGCTCTTGCCGGTTACGGTCAAAACCACATTCGATCTCAACGTGTCATAGTTATCCTTTTGAGTATTAAAATAAATCCAGTTAAAATTATTTCCTAAATCGTACTTACCGGGCTCATTTGGAATGCCATAATAGTAAAAGGTCTTGGATCCCGTGACATGGCCATCGCTCCGCTTGATGTTTTGTTGAGTATTAGGCGGGTAAAATTCAATATCCGGATTGTCATTAATCTTTGGTGGGGCAATGGAGGCAATATTCCCTTCGCCAAAGATGTTAAATTCATAAGAAAAGCTTTCTCCTGTTTTTAAAGTTGTTTTATTGATTTTCTCATTTAACCGGAAGTGACCAACCGCTACCTGATCTTTTAGAGGGTGGGGAGGTAGGTCTTTGACTTTAACAGTCAGAGATTTGCTATGAAATGTCTTGAAGCTTTCCTTTCGGTTCTGGCCAAAAAATGTAGGGTTTTTAGCCACCTTATACTTCATCATTTCCAGGTCGATGGCCGGAAAATTTATTGGTTCCGTATTAAAAGGATAAAATTCACCCTGGTATAACTTGTACTGAGTATATCCTTTCCCGTTGATATCTACATGTCTTCCATTTATTTTTTCAATATTGAAATTTTCTTCCCAGCAGTTGGAAGGTTTGATAACCTTCAGGATATCACCCAACTGTCTACCCAAATCATAAAACTGCAGTGGTGCGCGATTAGCCTCTGCAACATAAAAGGCCAGGGTAGAAGTGAAGCCTTCACCCAGGTAAACCTCCTTTTTGTCCGTTGTCAGAGCAAGGAAGGCATCCTCTTTAATATCAATAAATTCCTTTGGTGCGCTGCGTCTACCGAAGAAATCCTCAAACGGGTCACGATCAAAGATGCTGTTGCTTCTACGCTGCTGTACCGGTGGACCAACCGTCAGTTTACCGCCAGCAGACCTAACTATCTTGCCATTTACTTCAATTTGAAAAGGAGGGATAACGATAGTGCCTTGCTTCTCCGGCGTATAGGTCATGATAATACTTTGTGTTGAGCTCACCCGTCCGTTCACTATATTGGTAGAGCTTGAAGAAGATGTTCCCCGTTTTCTCAGTCCCTTGATATCGGGGAATTTATCATAGTTTTTTACACTGGAGTTACTGGCAACAATACTTATAGTGTATGCCTGATTCTCACCAATCTTACTTGGCCCGAGCTGTATTTTCACTCCTTGCGCAAAGACCGGTATCATCAGCCCCATGAGCATCACTGTTAAACTGCATCGAATCAATCCGCCAACCATGAATCCTTCGTTTACAACCAAGCTGCCAAATTATAGAATTCTTGCTTTTTCGATTATGTTTTTTTATCTTTTCAAGAACAAACGAAATGAATGAATCTTTCGTTGTTTGTTAAAAACGTTCTTTTAAATTAACCAGGTAAAGTATATGTTGGAATATGTGAAGACTATCCTGAGAAAGGTTAGTTTTGATCGGAAGCTCTTTGAAAAAGAGCTGTTAAAGGCAATTGCATCGTTGATCCCCGAAGAAGTACTCCTTTTGAAAGAATGGTGTTACAGAAAGTTCGGTGAGATTTACCAGGCAGTTCTGGATCGATGCTTTGTTGCCATTTGATAACCGCATGAACCCGGCTTATGTCCGGGTTTTTTTATACCCATTACCTACGAATAGTCCTCCTTTCAACCGCACTATCTGCATAAAACGACCGCAAGAATGACTTAACCTTGTCATTCCACTTACCAAATCCTGAAATCCTGAGTAAAAAAGAATTGAATAGTATTTAATTTGTGGTCGAATGTATATTCGTAGAAGCTATAATAACATTGGTTCCTCCATCTTGAAGGTCATTCTTTCTATCTGGATTATTACAAGCCTAGGCAGTTGTCAGGCCGTCAAACCTTACCAGAGGGCCTACCTAAACGATTCGAATATGCAGATGCTCTCCAGCCATGGCACTACTAACGAACGCTATGCTCAAAGCATACGTGAAGGGTCAGGGGGTGGCCATGGATCAGGAAAAGGAAGTGGTGGATGTGGATGTAATTAATCGATGCACAAGATCCTGTCTGTATTGATCCTTGGATGTGTGGTTCCGGTGAGTTTTGCTTTTTCACAAAAGTCCAGGAAGCGTGAAGAACATTGGCGAACCACGGATATTAATTTTCTTACTACCTATTATAAACAGGATGGAAATCATTCTGCGGTCACAGGCGGGACTGGTACTGAAGATCTGACTGTATTTATCAATTCACTGGATGTTATCCACCATGCGGATTCTCTAAATACTTTTTTCTTTAACATTGGCATGGATGTAATTACCTCGGCCTCTACAGATAAAATTGACTTTATCGTGTCCTCGGCTTCACGAAGAGATACCCGATTTTATGCCCAAAGCGGCTACCAACACCTACTCAAGGGTACTCAGAACATGTATGGTATAAAGCCGTCATTTTCACTTGAGTCAGATTATTTATCATGGGGTTTGAACTTTTGGTGGTCCGGTGGAAATCAAAACCAGACCTCAAACTATACGGTAAATTTTCAGGGATACATCGATGACCTGCGCTGGGGTCGACTCAGTAAGAAATTCAGGAGACCGGTATCCCTTGTCTATCCTGAAGAGCTGCGTGACAAGAAATGGTTTGACATCTACATGCGATACTCATATAATCTTTCCCTGGAATGGCAACATGACATCAACAAGCGGATGCGCCTGGGTCTCTTCCCGGGAGTTGCAATTCAGCATGGTCTGTTATCTACTCCGTTTCATCGGGTATATTACAAAGACAGCCTGCGTGCAGTGGTAGAAAACCTGCCCCGAAACCGGGTGAAGCTGCCATTTGGAATACAATGGAATACCTTTATCGGATCCAGGACTATCGCCAAGATGTACTATCGGTTCTACTGGGACGACTTTGGAATTACCGGACACACGTTCTCCCTGGAACTTCCAATTGAAATTTTCCCTCAACTCAGCCTGACTCCATTTTCCAGGCTCTACACCCAACAAAGCTCACGATACTTCAAGCCGTATAAAGTCCATTTGCCTACAGAAGAATTTTACACATCGGACTATGATCTGTCCAATTTCAGCAGTTTCAAATTCGGATTTGGGATTACTTACTCTCCCCTACCTAAGTACGATTTACGCAAATGGTCTGTCCGCTATGCCCATTATAGCCGTTCGGATGGCCTTCATTTCAACCAGATCAGCAGTTTATTTCAATTTGAAAAGGCTCGTAAAAAGTAATTTCTTGTTGATATACAACCAAATGTCAAATTACCTGTTCATCTCCTTGGCCACATTCATCAGAAGATTTTTGAGTGCAGAAGTCCATAGCTCGTCAGCATCCCAGTTCTTGCCGAGGTATACATTTCCGGATTTCAGATGTTTAATATAAAACTTGTAAACAGGTGCCTTCACAGGGATGTAACTAAGCGTTTGTTTTCCATTCTTTATTTTGAGGGTCATGTAAGTTTCGTCCGTTTCATCTATCTCGTAATCCAACAAGCGTTTTATTTCAACTCCAGAAGTGTGAAGTGAGTACAGCGCATAAGAAAACCCATTATCCATGAGTTCCTGGTCCGAAAGTTGAGGGTCAGTGAATTCGTATTTGTATTTGTAAGCATCCATAATGGATTTAAGAAGAACATTGTTTTTACGACTTTGTTCATTCGCTTTTTTTACCTGTTTTTCCACCTGATTATTTATAATACCCCCCGGCCGATTCCCAGGTATATTAACCATTGGAAAACGGGGTACGGCGAGTTTCCCAAAGTCAAGGTCTGTGAGATAGCCTTCCACATGCTGACCTTTGATGATATTAGCATCATCAAAAAACTCAGGTACATCGTTGACTAATTTGTTCTTTGAACTGTGGCGGCCACCGGCCTTTGACACTTTGTCCAGCACCTTATCCAATGATTTGCTCTGGGCTTTCCAGGCTTTTTGTCCATTGCCCATTAAAGAAGGGAGCTGGTTGAAAGTTGTGGTCATCACCACATACCGGATACCCGGTTTATTTTTTATGGCCACCAGGGCTTTACTTAAAACGATTATGTTTTTGATCTCTCGTTTTTTCCATTGGTTTGAAAAAGCCTCCCGGCTCTCTTTACCCGCCAGGACATCTTCAAAGAAATAATACGCAACAGGGTTGAACCCTGCTTTAACAAACGACTCGTGAGCGGTCTCTGCCAATGGCTTCCAGGGCTGTCGTATAGACTCTCCTTCAACAGGCGGAGTCGCCACCAACACAACTGACTTGGAATCAAACAAGGAGGAAGGCATGTCACCTCCATAGTCGAGGAAAACCAGCCCGGCAACATTGATTTCTTCTTCCTGAGCAAATAAATGGAATGAAGATAAAAGCAATAAGATAATAACAAGTTTTCTCATAACAGGCAATTGGTAGTTAGTTTGAAAATGGTAAAGTTAATTCTGGAGGGTATAATTAGCAATGTTCAAAATGTGCTAACGATGAACCAAAATTTTTATTACTTTAAGATTTTGTCCATCAGCTACCTGCAGATGATATATGCCATTGGGTAGGTTGCCCGGCATGAACAAATCCTTTTCGAAAGATGCCCCTTGCAGAGAATACCTTTTGGAAACCACGATTTTTCCCTGCAAATCAAGCAGGTTTACATGCAATAATCCTGTCCCTGATGTTTGTAACTTAATGTGGATTCGATCGTCAGTTACCGGATTGGGATAGACAGCTACCATGGGGTTGCCGGGATCCTCTATGATACCAGTAATCACATTATCAGTTTGGATCCTCAGATCATCAATCACCCAACCCCAGCTATCGGTTGTAGCATTCGTGCTAGCAAAAAATCGTATGAGCAAGGTGTCTCCTGCTGTAAAAGTGTTGAGCATGTCGATAGACTTAAACCTAAGCATATTGGCTAAGCCAGGTTTTTGTGTATTATTTGCCGTAGTCCATTCTGGGAAAACGCTGGCATCGTATGGATCATCAAGGTCGGTCCAGGTGATCCCATCCTTAGACCCTTGCACCACCACAAAATCGTTAAAGGCGGCTTCTCCGGGCTGAGACCCTGGCTCACCCGGCTCTACAATGGCAACCTCCTTGAAGTTGATAAGCGCATTTTCAGCTCTTACCACAATTGGGGTTTTTAAGGTGTAAAACAAAGAACTATTCGGCTTCATCGGATGGGTGGTATGGATGGCAATAGAGTTGAAGCCCGAAAGCGATTCTTGTGCAAACCCAATACCAAAGAAGTCATCATTGGAGGTATTGAAGTCATTTTCATAGGACATTGCTGCATTTGCAAATGATTCCAGATTAAATTGGAAGGGATGTGATACATAATGCAAGCCATTCCTAAAGGCCCTGATCATGGCTGTTCCGGTAGGGGTGGTATAATTGGTAACCAGTTCAACCATTCCTTTTCCGCTAGATTGACTAATCGACGCAAACAAACTATTATCGATGAATAGTTGCATGCTGTCGTAGGCGGACTCTGCATCCAGATGAAGGATAAGATTGCCCTGTAGTGAAGAGCTAGCAGAGGAGATAGAGGGCACATACACATGAGGTGGTAGTTCAGGAACGGTCACAGACCAAATACCTCTCCCATGGGTAGCAATAACGATTTGGTCATCCACAATACGCATTTGCCAAATACTGGCTGCCGGCATATCGGAGTTTAACAAGTGCCAACTGGACCCATCATCTGTTGATTCGACAATCCCGATTTCAGTGCCTGCCCAAAGCATGGAGGTATCAAAGGGCATAACCAACAAATCATATACAGCGACATCGGGGAATCCATTAGTACTTGTTGAGTTCGTTCCAAAGCCCGAAAGATCACGCCATGATTTACCCAGGTTATCGGTTCGCAATACTTTGGGACCCTGGGCAAACGAGAACATAGCAAAGGCAGTTGAATCCAACAAAGGATGAGTTGCTATGCCAGAAATTGGACCCAATACAACAGAAGTATCATTCCGGGTTGGTGTAAAAGTCTTTCCTCCATCAGTAGAAACATGCAGATTCAATATGTCCTGCTGGTTGGAAGTAATCATCCCTGTTCCGGCCCAAACAATGTTCACATTTGCCGCCGATATTTTTACCTCTGTAAAAGAACCAACAGCCCATAAACTGTCAATAGCCGCCAAATGCCATAAGGAAGCAAAATTATCGGTACGCCAAACCCCTCTACTACCTACGGCAAACACTATGTCTGGATCAGAATTGGAAGATTCCAGTTTAGTGAGGAATGGCGCATTGTTGACCCCCTTATCTGCGAGACCTGCCGTCCCAAGGCTGAAGGTGACTCCTCCATTCATGGAGACATTAATGTCATTGAATTGAGAAGAGGTGAGCATTTTATTCGGATCTCGGTAGTTCCAAACGGAGCCGAAGCCATCTCCGCTATTGGCACGTTGATAAATGGTGGTTGACGACCCGGAAGATCCCTGGGGAGTAAACCATGACCCATTATCTTGTAATCCGCCCAAATACCTGTCTTCTCCCGGTGCTTTATCCACGGAATAGAACTGACCCGTATTATAACCGCGCCCCACGGCTGTCCAATCGCCGTTGCTGATGCCTGGAGTCGTGCTAACATTCGAAGAATACACTCCGCCATCATTGGTATCTATGATCTGGTAGGTATTAGCCAGTGAATCCCAGATAATTGGAACCAGGTTATGATGATCCGGGTGAAGCCCGCCGACACTCAACGACCCTGTTCCCTGCAGAAACGGGTTTTTATTGCCAAATTCGTTATACGCATCACTCACATTAGTGGTTTCTTTTAGGCGCTTTACCACACTCCCAAAACTAATGACAAACTTAGAATCAGGAAGAGTTGTAGAATCCCAGGAAGCTCCATCCGTAAGGCGTGGCCAGAAAAAATAAAGCTCCTGCGATTCCTGTCCACCATTTTTGGTCATGGAGATGTCCGGAGCCGAAGGATTGTAGTCAATACTGCTAATAAATATATATTCCCTGGAATTATTCGCCCAATCCGCATTATCGGTATTTAGAGGAAGTAAGTTAAACACGGAGTCTTTTTGCTGATCCCTGAAAGAGACCATAAGCTGCCTGTTATTGGTGACATCCCAAACCTCAAATGGTACATCCACATAATCCTGATAGGAATAATTGGCTGCGGGGACGCCGGAGCCCTGCCCATCCGGTACGGTAAAGCGATGCGCCATCTGATGTAAATGTCCTCCAAGACTATCGGGGCCAAACCGCACTTCTACTGATACAAAATTGACTGTAGAGTCAGTACCCGGATCGACCCTCCCGCCATAATATTGAGCTCCAAAATTCACCAGTGTCATAAATGATTTGGTTTTATTCTCAGCAGCACCAATAAATTGGTTGTTGAAAACCTGAGTCCCGGGCTGTAGGGTAAATCTCCAGATATTAACACCTCCTACATAGACCACATCGGCATCAAAAGGATCGGCCATTATAGTGTTATTATACCAACCCTGACCACCAAGAAAATCCTCATCTGTCCCGGAGTTGATTTCCGTAAGTACATTCCAGGTTGCACCGCCATCATCGGAAATATACAGATCGGAGCCTGTACCGGATAATGAACCCTGGGATGAAGCAAAAATCCGGCTGGTATCAATCGGTGAGATAGCCAGTTCAGTCCGCCCGTCGGGATTCAGCCCAAAACTGGATTCTGTCCATGTTTCACCTGCATCTGTAGACTTCCAAACGCCGAACCCTCTAACAGATGCATAGAGGGTATTAAAGTTTTTTGGGTTGGTAATCAGCTGTTGACTCCAACTGGGGCTGGAGAATTTCTTGGTCCAGGTGGTTCCTCCATCTGTGGATTTGAAGATGCCTGAGGTAAACGCTACAGCGTTGAGAGGATCATTGCTTGTTGCCGCCAAGACTATATTTTCATTGCCAGGATCAACGATTAACCTGTTAACCATCTGAAAATCGCTGCTATTTATTGTTGACGGTAGTAGATTCCATGTTTCTCCCCGGTCATTGGACTTATAGATCCCTCCGCCCTTTATAAATCCGGTAGAAGCCCCCCATCCTTCACCTGTGCCTGCATAGATCACATTGTGGTTCGAAGGTGCCATTACAAGCCAGGATATAGCCAGGTTTGGGGCTGTGATGGTCTTGTTAGTCCAGGTGGCGCCGCCATCTGTGGTCTTCCAGATGCCACCTCCCACGCTACCTACAATCCATGTTTGATGAGAAACATCATCCGGATCGACAACAATTGCCCTTGTACGACCCGGAACATTGGCCGGTCCTCGTTCTATAAAACTTAAGGCCTGGGTCCTGGCTGTAGAGGAGCTTTGTCTGATCATGTCATATTCATGTTGTCGATAACCGGGACGATACCCGGGAACCTTTTCATTGTATCGGGTTCGCAATTCATTTCGAAGCTTAAAAAATTCATCAGGCTGATCTGCCCGGATAATCCCCGACATCCGCTTTTCTTTTTTGGCACGCCAAATGACCCTCCACTTGTCCGCAGGAGTAAACGATCTTTCTTTTGACTGTGGATGCAGCGTGGTCCTTGGCATCCATAAAGCTATCCCCAGAAACAGAAATGCCAGCAAAACAATGATGAAATTACTTCTTAAAGGCATTGGTGTACTGGGTTTTTGTCTTATCGATTACGTTAATCTTGTAGTGAAAGTTCTTATTTGATTCATCTACAATGCCTGGAACAACTTCAACAAGAAGATGGGAATTGTCAAGCCAGGTAATATGACTCCCCCTAAAAGACCCCTTGTATTGCTGGTCATGGGTTTTGGTATTCCAAACAATATATCTTGTCATCAAGGTTCCTGAAGAACTATCTTCCACCCACACCAGGAGGAAGGCCCCGTCTGTGCTAAGAGACTGCTCATAGGGAGGAGGCTGCACCTGGTCTATTTTGTCATATAATGATCGATCAATAGAATTAATCCGGTTCAGGTTCGAGCATCCAATGCTGAATGCAATCCAAAGAAAAATCATCCATTTTGATAATCGCATAAATCCAAAGGTACCCTTTATTTTAATTTCAATTGTTTAATGAAAGAAAGCCATCTTGCATAACATTTTCATTAATTGTCGGCATGCTTACTTATTTATTGTACACCTGCAATACCCATGGCGGCTCCAGCCCTGGTCCGAAAGACTTTGAAAGTTCATTCTTTTTATCAATCGCCCGCTGACGGTCGTTTGGAAAGTTCATGAGGTAAACAAGGTATTTTCCCAGTACCGATTGATAACCAAACTGAGCTGCATAGCCTTCATTGGTCAGCCTCAGGATATAATCATCCACTTCCGATTTATCAATAAATGAAGCGATCACGACATAATACCCTGCCTCCAACTCGAGTTCATTGTCTCCTCTTTGAACGCTGATGATATCAGGATTGTTTGCCGACAACGCGACAGTTGAAGAATCCGTCATCTGTTCCGGTTGTACTAAGAGGGAATCTTCTTCTTGTGGTAGCGTTCCTTCTGTCTTTAATTTTCTCCCCCATTCCCGTTTTTTTACCCGGCCAAAGACCAGGTTTATTCCAACCCGGGCGTCAATATTTTTGGCCTTGTTCAACCTTGTCAGGGATACCATATCTTCAGTTACAAAATAGAGTTGGAAGGCCCCTAAGTTCAGAGAGGTTCCCATACCAAGATTGGTGAATGACTTGTTCTGATAAGAACCATTTATTCCTACTGTCCAGATGCGTCCCAACTTGAGGGTGTAAGCAAGGCTCATGGCGGGGTTGAACGTGCTCTTGAAAACATCGCCATAGAAAGTGGTGCTAAATGTGTGGATCTTACCAAGATGATACGCCCCTGACAAATAAAACTTGCCGGTTAACTTACTTTTATATGAGTTGTTCTTTAGCGAAGTGGGATCATACAGCCCTTTTATTGAATCCAATTCATTATTAAGTCCAACGGGATTGGTTTTTACGAGATTCAGGAGGTCCAGGCCCTTGAATGCATAGACGACCTTATTGAAGGAGAAGCCTTCTGTATCATTTTTCCAATTAATCTGACCCAGGTCAAGTAAGGAAGCAGAAACTTCAATATCTGGTGTAATCCAATACTTTCCTCCCAAATCAATAGCAAGCCCATGGTTTTTGAAGTTGGTAATGGTATTGAGGACATCCGCACTGCCATCAAACAAACCTTTTCCGGAGGTATTGAAGACAAAGGGTTGAGATGACAGATAAATAGAATCCATATTTGTCAGGTAGTTTCCATGAACATGGCTTAAATCCAGGTTAGTTACTCCCGACAGGTATTTGATTCGGATGCCAAGTGTCAATCTGCCCGTAAGTTCCCTGCCATATCCAAAGGCTAATTCATGATACGCTGAGAGTCTCATATTAATGTTCTCAAGCGTATTTAATCTATTTACCAGGTTTTTAGCTCCATTCCCTTCAGCCAACAGCTGAATAAGGGACTTGGGGTAGGTAGCATTTCCACTGATTCGTTCGTTTAGGCCCACTGAAAAAAAATTTCTTCGGACTCTCACCCCAAACAAAAACAGCTGAGTAGTGCTATTTACATCGAATCTGTTTTTTTTATCCAGCCGTCCTGCAAATTGTCCGGGGTTGAAGTGCAATGAATCCCCTGAAGAGGCAAAGAGGTTATCAAAACTAACTCGACCGCTCTTTACTGAAACGTAGGTGGAGGAAATCCCTGGCAAACCCAGTGAAAACTTATATTCCGGGAACAATGCCGGATTTACCGAGATCGATTCAGGGAGGGTTCCATTAAGCTGGTAGAGCATTAATTCAGACTGACAGAAGGAAACCTTTGTAATCTCTAAAATCAGGCACATCAAAATCCATAATTTTCGCATATTAATTTCCCAGGGTTGATTGGAGAAATACACTGATGTTAACCTGATCATTTTTCCTTATCTTCACCACTTTGCTTCCATTGCCTACCGTGCTGATCGTGGAGACCACCCGGATCTTTGTTGATTTGGCGAGATTATCCGTAAACGCTTGGTTCAGTGGTACTACCAATTCCCTCGAGGATGGTTTAGAGACATAACCATTGCTATCCACAGTACCTGAGCTGAGTACCACCGGATCAGTCAACAATGACTCGAGGATGTTCCCCCCAGAGTCAATGAACAGGACATCCAACAAAACCTCAATTGGCAGCCCGTTGGTTGTTCTTATGGTAATGAGCCCTTCTTTTAGAACGTCAAAATCACTCCCATTGAAATCAAAATCCTTGGTTGAAGTAAAGGTGGAAGCCGTACCGGACATGGGGAGCCGAACCATATAAGTCCCGGTAATTCTACTGGTATCGACGACAAACTGCTGCTGAGTTGAGGATTGTAGAGACCCTAAGAACTGATAATCCAGTGAAGAAGGAAGAAAAGAGATAAGTTCACTCAAGTTAGAATTGGTTTGGTTAATCTGGAGGTTAGTTTCAGCAAATTGACCCACCCCAAACCCTGCAGGTCTGTTAATTGATATTGGGGTGCTGACAATACTGCCAGTGAACGGGAGTGTATTTCCAGCGGAATTTCTTGCCTGCAAGTTGGTTAATCCAATTGTTGCATTCAATCCAAAAGAATTCCTGAATAAAATATTTACTTCCGGTTGATCAAGTGTAAAGCTGTTGGCTTCAACGCTATGAAGGACACCGATCGAGACAGTCTCTCTGTTTGTAGAAAGAGTGCGTGAGGCAAAATGACCAAACACGGAGCCAAACAACTGGTTAGTTGAGTTTACGGTAACGCTTATTTTATCTCCCAATGAGACCGGCGTTCCCTCTGCAGAAAGGGTTAAATCAATGTCAAAAGAAAAATTACTTGTCGTTGCTCCATTTTTAGTATAATCTATAAAAGCATTTGTCAGGTCTAGATTCAACTGAAATTGCTGTGGACTACTGCTTCCAGAGGAGTACGTCCAGGAAAAAGTCTTGCTGTAGGGGATCCCGTTAATTTGCAGATAGGGGAGGTCAAATACCAGTGAACCACTTGTCGGAAATGCCCCGGTAATAGAAAGCAGCAAATCCCCTTGCTTAAATGTCATAGAATCCAATGCGTCACTTTTTCCCGTATCGACATTAAAATCAAAATGAAAGGATTTTGAAATACTTCCTGAAACATTAAAATTTGTGAGTTCAACCGGCGTTAAATCGAGGGTTGCCTGGTACGTTTGGTCTGGAATGACAATAAGATCAGAAGCTGTCTGCGACACCACATCGGGACCACGATATTCAAGTACTACAACGCCTGCCGAATCAAAGCTAACGGTAACTTCATTAGAAACAGCATCCAGGTAATCAGCCATCTCAAAGTTGCTGTTGAGTACCGGAGCAGCCAGCTCCGGGTTCCATTGATTGCTTCCTATTCGATCAATTTCATTGGTGAGTGTACCTGCACAACCACTAATCAAAAAAAGAACCAGGAAAAGTACTTTTGGCCAACTATTCATAAAAATGGTCCCCTGAAAACATATATATTTATAGGTCAAGAAAAGTAACAAGGTAAATGTATTTAAATTTTCATCCCAAATCCATGACATCCTATATAAAGAATTGCTTGCAGCCTGGAGTTCTCCTTTTTTTATGTCTCTCATTGAGCTGTACTGATTCCTCCAACGCCCAACGTATGGATTTTGAGTCGTATGATCCGCCTTCTACCTTGAAGGTGCCGGAGCATCTGGTATATAAGGCCCGGTATCCCTTTATCGACGTACATAATCATCAGTTTAATATGCCCAACCAGGACCTGTCTACGTTGGTGAAAGAAATGGACAAGCTGAATATGGCCGTTATGGTGAACCTGAGTGGATGTGGACGCGGCAGCGACGAGCATTTGAAAGGAGCGCTTGAGAACGTTCATGGACACTACCCGACCCGGTTTATTGTCTTCACAAACATCAGTCTCAACGGCATTGATAAACCCGGCTGGACCCAAAAAACAGTTACTCAGCTGGAGCGTGATGTTAAGCTGGGAGCTAATGGGTTAAAAATTTATAAAAGCCAAGGTATGATCAACAGGGATAGTCATGGCCGTCGTATTAAAATCGATGATCCTCGTATCGATCCTGTCTGGGAAAAATGTGGAGAATTAGGAATTCCTGTGCTCATCCATTCAGCAGATCCCAAGCCCTTCTGGTCACCTATGGACAGCCTCAATGAACGATGGCTCGAACTCAAGACCCATCCTGGCAGAAAGAGAGACGATACCCATCCGGCTCCCTGGGAAACAATCATCGAAGAACAACATCATATATTTCGGAAACATCCAAATACCAAATTTATCAATGCCCACTTAGGATGGTATGCCAATGACCTGGCCAGCCTGGCCCGTCTCATGGATGAGTTACCAAACATGTATGCCGAAATCGGAGCTGTCATTGCCGAGTTAGGCCGGCAGCCTCGCTTTGCGAAAGCTTTTTTAACTAAATACCAGGATCGCGTCATGTTTGGAAAGGACTCATGGCATCCTAAAGAATACTATACATATTTCAGAGTGTTAGAAACCGCAGATGAATACTTCCCCTACTATAAACGATATCACGCCTTCTGGAAAATGTATGGGCTGGATCTCGATGATGAGGTCTTGCGTAAGTTGTATTATAAAAACGCTCTCAAGGTAATCCCAAATATAGATCCTTCGTTATTCCCTTCTCAATAATGAAGATAGATCTCGATCAAATGAATGTGTTAGTGACCGGTGCCTCACGAGGAATCGGTCTGGCCATTGCCAGAACCATGCTTGAAACAGGAGCTAAGGTAGCCTTACATTATTATCAACATTATGAACCTCTGAAGACTTTATTGAAAAGAAGAGGGGCCGAAGCTTTCCAGGCTAATCTGGAACATGAGAAGGATGTCGTGCGTATGTTTGATCAGGTCATCTCTTCTTTCGGAACACTGGATGTGGTCGTAAATAATGCAGGTATAGCCATTGATACACCCATGGACTTGAATAATGATGACTGGTTGGTCACTTTTAGAAAAACCCTGAATGTAAACCTGGTGGCAAGTGGGTTGCTTTGCAAGCTGGCCGTGGCTCAGTTTCTTAAACAGCAAGGGGGACGGATCATCAACATTGCCTCACGGGCGTCCTTTCGTGGTGACACACCCGAGTATCTGGCCTATGCGGCCTCCAAGGGTGGGGTAGTAGCGATGACGCGTTCGTTGGCAAGAGCATATGGAAAACAAGGGATCAAAGCCTTTACAGTGGCTCCGGGTTTTGTCAGGACCGATATGGCCCGGAAGTTTATTGATACCTATGGCGAATCATTTATCATGGATGATATTGCCTTGGAAAAGCTGACAACGCCTGCAGACGTAGCTCCTATGGTAGCCTTCCTTGCTTCCGGTCTGGCTGATCATGCCACGGGTGGAACGTTTGATATTAATGCCGGAAGCTACGTCCACTGAACTGATCCAATGCGTTGCTCCTTACTTGATTTTCCAAAATGTCAATCTTTCCGGAATCCTGGTCTTAATTATTTAGGATTATTGTAATTTCATCCCCGATAATAAGTTGTAATGAACAAAAGAAGATGTGGATGGTGCGAGGGATCGTTTGAGGATTACATCTTGTACCATGATGAAGAATGGGGTGTTCCCGTCCATGATGATAAGAAGCACTTTGAATTTCTTATCCTTGAGGGAGCCCAGGCTGGTTTGAGTTGGGCAACCATACTAAAGCGAAGAAATGGATACCGGAAAGCTTTTCAGGGATTTGACTTTGAGCAAGTGGCCCGATTCACGTCTGACCACATTGAAAAATTACTCCGGGACCCCGGTATTATAAGAAATAAGTTAAAAGTAAGAAGCGCTGTGAATAATGCACAAAGACTGATTGAAATAGTTGGTGAATTTGGTTCCTTTGATCAATACATCTGGTCTTTTGTAGGCGGCAAACCCATTATTAATGACTGGAAGGTATTAGATGATCTACCGGCCACATCCCCCGAATCTGACCGGCTTAGCAAAGACCTAAAAAAACGAGGATTTTCCTTTGTGGGGAGCACCATCATGTATGCCCATATGCAGGCTTGTGGTTTGGTCAATGACCATCTCACCACTTGCTTTCGATACGATGAAGTCTCTTGATTCCAGCAAACGTGAAGATGTCATACCTGTATTTGACCGTTCTTTTATCTGCATCAACTTGCAAGAAGGTTTCGTCAGACTGCATTGACAAAGACAAGGTCAACCCTGACCTCTTCTGCACGTCGGTTTACCAACCCGTTTGTGGTTGCGACGGCAAAACGTATAGCAATGCGTGCGAGGCAGAAAAAGCCGGACTTATGAGCTGGACGGATGGGGACTGCAAAACAGAAAAATGATATCAGCCCTGGAGTCTGATGATCAACTGTATGTTGGGAATAGATAATAACTCCATAATTTTGTGGTGTTAAACAAAAACATGCTTGAAAAATTAGAAGAGATATCGAAACGATTTGAAGAAGTGGGAAACCTCATGGTTCAACCAGATATCATGTCTGATATGGAGAACTATACCCGCTTGAGCAAGGAATACAAGGAATTGGAAAAGATCGTTACACAGTTCAAGGTATTTCGAGATGTAATTGAGCATATAAAATCGGCAAAGGAAGTACTTGAAACCGAGAAAGATCCTGATTTTCGTGAGTTGGCAAAATCGGAGATTGAAGAACTGCAACCCAAGAAAGAGCAGCTTGAAGAACATATCAAGCAAATGCTGATACCTAAAGACCCTACCGATAGCAAGAATGCTATTCTTGAAATACGTGCCGGTGCCGGAGGGGACGAAGCTTCCATTTTTGCAGGGGATCTTTTACGGATGTATGAAAAATTTTGTGAAACGCATCACTGGAAGATGACCATATCAGACTTTGTAGAAGGAACAGCAGGTGGCTTTAGTAAGGTAGTAGCAAGCATTGAGGGGCCTGAGGTATATGGGACGTTGAAATATGAAAGTGGAGTACACCGTGTGCAGCGTGTTCCAGCAACAGAGACACAAGGACGAGTACATACATCGGCGGCATCTGTGGTGGTACTCCCCGAAATGGACGATGTAGCAGTTGATCTTGATCTTAATGATGTACGTAGAGATGAATTCTGTTCATCAGGTCCCGGTGGGCAGTCGGTTAACACCACCTATTCTGCCATCCGGTTGACTCACATCCCAACCGGTGTGGTGGTCCAGTGCCAGGACCAAAAGTCTAAACTCAAAAATTACGACAAGGCCCTGAAGGAATTGAAATCACGTCTATATGCCATGGAAGTCCGACGTCATAATGAAGAGATTGGGGCTGAGCGAAAATCCATGATAGGTAGTGGTGACCGGTCAGATAAAATCAGAACCTATAACTATCCACAAGGACGGGTGACTGACCACCGCATTGGCATGTCAGTACATAATCTTCCCTCTGTGATGGACGGGGACATCATGCCATTCATAGATGAGCTTCGCATCGCTGAGAATACTGAAAAAATGAAGGAAGGGGTTGAATAACTTTATTCCCTTGGGACGTAATCCACTCAGTTTTCTTGCATCTTTCCTTGTATCGTGCCTCGTGCTAAGTCTGCTACTATCCCTCCTGGTGACCTGCCAGCTACAAAAAGAAAGATTTTCCTCAGACACATCCATTCAACTCAGGTTCTCTGCAGACAGCCTTGTTTTTGATACCCTTTTTACAGATAATATTAGCATTTCCAAACGATTGAAAATTTATAATGATGATAAGAATGGAGTAGTTATTAAAAAAATTGAATTGTCACAACCTGATAGTCCTTTCCGGCTAACAATAAATGGCAAGGAGGGGACGTCGTTCAACGATGTCCAGTTGTTAGGTAAAGATAGTTCGTTAATCCTGGTAAAGGCATTCATCAATTCCAGGGATCAGGACTTGCCATTTATCGTTGAAGACAAGATACATTTCTTAACTAATGGTAATAAACAGGACGTTTTTCTTTTTTCATGGGGGCAAGATGCCAACTATGTCAGCGACTCCATACTTTCTTGCTCTACTACCTGGACCGCCGCCAGGCCCTATGTGATCTTCAATAGCATGCTGGTCGATTCACTTTGTACCCTCAAGATAGAACCAGGTACCCGAATATTTTCTCACCATGGATCTACCATTTATATCAAAGGCCGACTCCAGGTCAATGGAACCGCCAGTGAAAGGGTAGTGTTTACAAATGACAGGTTTGATCCCGCCTTTGTCAACACTCCCGGACAATGGGAAGGGGTTAACTTTTTACCTGGCAGCAAGGGGAATTCCATCTCTTTTGCCACGATTAAAAACGCAACTTATGGAATTTGGCTTGGAACTCCGGATGAAGACAGCCTGGCTGATCTTACTGTAAGTCAAACGGTTATTGAAAACAGCGCCTCTTCTGGCGTTATTGCCTTCTCTTCTGATCTGACCATGGTGAATTGCCTCATTGCAAATGCAGGAGATTTTGTGGTGGCCGGACTGGCAGGCGGAAACTACCAATTGTTGCACTGTACCCTTGTAAATGCAGGAACCTTGATAAGCCAGCAACCTACAGCCGGATTCAACGACCAATTACAGCTATCCGATGGTACCTTCATTGGAGAAGATCTACTGGTCAGGATCAAAAATTCGATTATATGGGGACCTTCCTCTGATGAATTATTGATCTCCTCTTCATCTCAATATGTCGTAGGAACAGATTTGTTTTATAATCTTATTAAAAGTTCAGTGGATTCACTGACCGCCAACATGAACATACTTAATGAAGACCCATTATTCATTAGTGCAGATTCTTCTCAATTTTCCCTTGACGTTCTTTCTCCAGCGATTGATGCTGGCATAGATCTCGGGGTAAAGCGTGACCTGCTTGACAGCCTAAGGATCCCCCCTCCGGATCTTGGAGCATATGAGTTTAAAAAGTAAGTTAATTTTGAACCTACTATGCTCATACAACATGAAATTCAACTTCCTTCATTTCCACGTGGCTTTCACCTGATCACCCATCACATTGAAGATGGTCTCCCTGAGTTGATGGATTGTCAGCAAGGGCTCCTACAGGTATTCATCCAACACACCTCTGCTAGTCTCACTATTAATGAAAATGCTGATCCTACCGTGAGAGAAGACTTTGAGCGTCATTTTAATGAGATGGTTCCTGAAGAGGCGCCTTATTATAGACATACAACAGAAGGACCGGATGACATGCCGGCCCATCTAAAAGCATCGCTGCTTGGAACGTCCGTACAAATACCGGTTCGTAAAGGACGGCTTGCCCTTGGAACCTGGCAGGGGATCTATTTATGTGAACACAGGGATTTTGGTGGGAGAAGGTTGCTCCTACTTACACTTATTTCCTGACAGGGTTTGCTACCTGTTCAAGCGTTTCTGAGATTGTGTTAAAAGCAACGTACATAAGAGGTTCGACCCCCGATGTGCCTCAGGTGACCATCCAGGAGCTGATAACATCACACTTCGACAACCAGTTTACCCTTTGCCCGGTTCTCCTCCATGTATGCATGCGCCGATACAATATCCTTTAATGAAAAGACTTTATCTATTTTTAAATGGATCTTTTCATCTTCCACTTTATCGATAAATTCCTGAAGAGAATTTGGGGTTAAATTATTTGCGTCCCCCATATAAACTGTGAGCCTACCACCTGAAGGAATATCTCCCATCGGGGTAAATTCCTTCATGGTCCATTCGTTTCCCAAGATACCAGTCATGCAAACGATACCCTTATAACGGATACACTTTAGAGAATCCTTTAGGGTTCGTGTCCCGATCAATTCGAGTACTTTGTCAACACCATCGGGATAGATTTCACGAACGTCCGATGATATCTGTCCCACATCGATGATCACATGATCCGCGCCATTTTCTATCAAGGCTTGCTTCCTGGACTCATTCCTTGTTGTTGAAATGACGTTCAGAATATGCGTTTTTGCAAGCTGGCATGCAAGCATTCCAATGGACGAAGACCCTCCGCGGATAAGTAATTTTTCTCCGGGTTTTATTTCCAAAGCCTGGTACAACGATCCTGCCACCGTTTGGAACATCTCTGGAATAGCTCCCAGGGTAGTCCAGGACATTGAGCTGGTAAAAGGAAATACATTTGCCGCAGGAACCACCGTGTATTCAGCGTAGCTTCCATCAAATATTCGTCCCATACCGCCCATGATGGCAGCGACCTGCTGGCCGGATTGGAAAGTGCCTGATTCATCTTTTTCCACCAAACCAACACATTCAATCCCCTGAATCCTTGGGAATATCACCCCGGGGGAATCTCCCCGCCGGGTAAACAACTCAGACCTGTTCAGACCAAAGGCTCGCACCTTGATTAGAACCCAACCCTCCAAAACCTTTGGAATCGGGACATCCATGACATGAATGACCTGTGGACCACCTGCTTTTTCCGTTACAGCCGCTATCATGACCTGGCCCGAATCAATTCCTCATAGGTTAATTCTTCATCATCAGCCATTTAGCCATTACTTTGTAATTTACTTTGGAGCCATACATTAGGATTCCAACTCTATAAACCCTGCCTGCCATCCAGGTAGTGCCTATAAATCCAGCCACCATCAAAACCATCGACAGGCCCAGTTGCCAGAGTGGTACATCAAAGGGTATCCGGATCATCATAATGATAGGAGATGAAAAGGGTATGATCGAGAGCCAGAAGGCCAGAGGACCCGAAGGATCCTTTAGTATGGCGCCTAGAAACATCATACTGGCAATCAACGGTAGCATGATTGGCAGCATGAACTGTTGAGTATCTGCTTCGCTGTCAACCGCCGAACCAATCATGGCAAACAAAGCCGCATAAAAAAGGTATCCTGTAAGAAAGTAAAACAGGAAAGCTCCAATAAGCAAGGGGATATTCAAGGTTGAAACAACTTCCTGGATTTTAACAATGATTTCATTGGATGCTGCTGGTGCAGTGGCCGCCACTTGTTGTCCTGTCTCTACCACGGGTGTGACCGCATCTCCCATCAAGGGACCTGCAAAGGATATCACTATTGCTGTTAGTAGAAACCATAAAATAAACTGAGTCAGACCTACACCCGCAACGCCAAGGATTTTGCCCATCATCAACTGAAAAGGCTTAACAGAAGAAACGAGTATTTCGACAATTTTACTTGTTTTTTCTTGCATAACACCACGCATTACCTGTGCTCCGTATATCAACATAAACATATAGATGAGTACTCCGCTAAACGAACCAATCCCCATGGCAACGGATGAACTACCTGCCTTTTCTTTACTACCCGAAAGGTTAATGGACGTCACCTTTATGTCAGTATTCAGACTATCCAGGGTCTCTTTTTTGAGTCCAAGCCTCACCATTTTCTCTGACTTAATCACCTCTTCCAAAGCGCGGTCCACACTACCCACCACTTCCATGCCCGGTGTATTCATCGCATATAGCTTTATATTTTGTGGATCATCAATCTCCAATTCAGGAATATATAAAAGGGCTGTAAAATCACCGCTTTCCACATTTTCTCTTCCATCCGCCAGAGATTCGTCGATGAATTCAAACTTGATACTGCCTCTGTCTTTCAGTTTCAAAGAAAAATATCCGCTTTCATCAATCACTTTAACTATCTTCTCTTCTGAATCACTGACGGCCAGATAGATTGCAAGTGCATACAGACCACCGATTAAGAGAGGGGTCAGAAAAGTCGTAAGCAAAAAGCTTCTTTTTTTTACCCTCGAAATATATTCACGCTTAAGGATCAGAAAAATCTTATTCATCTGTTTCTTCTTTAACTTTTTGGATAAAAATGTCATTTACGGAAGGAATCCTCTCACGGAATCCAACCACTTCACATCTCTCGATTAGCTGGCTCAAGAGCTCATTTGGTCCTGCCTGGGATCCCACAGTAATAACCGACTCAGTGAGCCCATCTTCCAGAAAGGTTGATTCGAGCAATGTAAAAGCTCCGTTCAGCGATTGCAAATCGCCCCGGTGATCAACAATAAAAGTATTGGAGCGGAAGGTGTCTTTGATCTCTTTCTTCGGACCCTCGAGGATTTTCTTGGATTTATTAATCAAGGCAATGTGGTCACAAAGTTCTTCAACGCTTTCCATGCGGTGGGTAGAAAAAATAATAGTACTGCCTTGTTCGCGAAGTTCAAGAATTTCGTCCTTAATAAGGTTGGCATTAATGGGATCGAAGCCTGAAAATGGCTCATCTAATATGATGAGCCGTGGGTTATGCAATACGGTTGCAATGAACTGGACTTTCTGTTGCATTCCTTTTGAAAGGTCCTCTACTTTTTTATGCAACCAATCGGGAATATCAAATCGCTGAAACCAGGATTTAATTCGTTTTATGGCCTCGGTACGATTTAATCCTTTAAGCTGAGCGAAATAAAGCAAATGCTCCCCAACCTTCATTTTCTTGTATAACCCCCTTTCTTCTGGCAGGTATCCAATGATCTTAACATGATCTGGATGTAAGGTTTCTCCATCAATGGTGATCTTCCCTTCATCGGCATTGATGATCTGATTAATTATTCTTATCAGGGTTGTTTTCCCGGCTCCATTAGGTCCAAGCAGTCCGAATATACTTTTTTCAGGGATATTCAGACATACATCGGACAGTGCCCGATGGTTAGAATAATTTTTTGTAATGTGATCTACTGTAACTATTTCCACTTCAGAAAAGGTTTAATTGCAATCAAGGAAGAATTTTTTGCAACATACTACATTTTCAGATGGATAAGAATAATTCTGTGATCATATTGTACCCAACGGTAAACCCCTGAAGATGAAAGATTATTTTTTCTCCTTGAAGACGATATTTCCTAGTGATACGTCCACGTCGAATTGAAGTAGATCATGAACATCCGGCTCATATTCCATGTTCACGAACACATCTTTTTTCAGTTCTCTGAAAGATTTGGTTAGTCGTACATCACAGAGCAGTGATTTTTTAATTCGGATCATAACAGGTGTCCCGGCTTTAGGTATCAATACCTCCAGGGAGCCTGCTCCTACACTGGCTGTGACATGGCAGGGCATGTCCATCCCTTCGGTCATATCAAGGACCAAATCTCCAAATCCAATATCGGCATGCACATTCCGGGCCCTGGTCATATACAACTGTTTGACATCGATATTTCCAAGATCAACTTTGACATCAAAGGACTCCATCTCGACCTGGTTTGACATGCCCGACAGATAACCAATATTAACATCAGCACTTCCTGTTTGAACTACCAGAGAGGTAACCGAGAGTCCGGAGAGATCGATATATGCCTGGCCAATCCCATAAGTAAGGTCAAGTGCCACGGGAGATCCATCGGTTAAAAATACTTTCCATATACTTTCTTCGGATCGGGGCTTGCTGAACATCTTACTTGAAATAGATTGGCTGAATGACTCTTCATTTTTTTCCTCCAGTTTTAGGGTTACATCCATCTCTTTCCCATGGACATCATGGGTGAACGAATGATTAAAATCGTCTATATCTCTACTGGAGAGGACACTTACAGCATCTTCTGAATCACCAGGTCCCAGGTAGCAGGTCCCGGACGAGGAGGTGAAGTTAAACGAAATGGATTTGAATTCCGGGCTATTTTCTACCCAAAAGTGTTTTTGTATCTGAGCATGAGCCATTTGGCCCAAACACACTAATCCTGTCAGTAAACAGTGCCGCCACATGTCCATTAAATACGAGATTCACCATTAAGAGTTTCAATGCAGGGGATATATAATTCAAGACTGATTGTTGGGAATTTTAACATCAAATATCCCGGAAGTCCATTATTGATTGAAAAACTCCTTAACCTGTTCGAAGAATCCCTTATCATGCCTTCCTGGCTGAGGAGAAAAATTGGGTGATTCTTTGAGGGATTCGAGCACAGAACGCTCAGATGGGGACAGTTTTTTAGGTGTCCATACGTTGATGTGAATGAGCTGATCACCCTTACCATAGCCATTTATATCTTTAATCCCTTTGCCCCGAAGACGCAAAATTTTGCCGCTTTGGGTACCTGGATCAATTTTTATTTTCACCTTTCCATCGATGGTAGGAACGTGGCAATTGGTGCCCAGGGCGGCATCAACAAAATTCAGATAAAGGTCGTACACCACATTATTCCCATCCCGCTTCAACTCGCCCTCTTCTTTTTCTTCTATGAGGATCAATAAGTCACCGGCAGTTCCCCCTCCCGGCGCTTCATTGCCTTTTCCTGACATAGAAAGTTGCATTCCATCGGAAACACCGGGTGGTATTTTCAAAGAAATAACCTCTTCCTGGCTTCTAAGACCAGAACCATCTACTCCCGGAGGACGGTGATCAATCATCTGACCACTACCGGAACAAACAGGGCACGTGCTAGAAGACACCATTTGGCCAAGCATAGTATTCATTACCTTCCTTACCTGTCCGGTACCATGACAGCTTCCACAAGATTTGAAGGTCACCCCTTCGGCAGCTTTCAAACGATGAACCTTAATTTTCTTCTCCACTCCATGGGCAACCTCGTCAAGAGACAGTTTTATTTTAATTCTGAGATTTGAGCCCCTTCTACCTTGTCTGCCTCCTGAAGCTCCTCCTCCGAAAAAGCTTTCGAAGGGATTATGGCCACCGAAGATATCCCCAAAATTGGAAAATATATCTTCCATACTCATATGGCCACCGCTAAATCCACCAGAGCCCACCCCCTGATGACCAAACTGGTCATAGCGCTGTCGCGTTTCAGGGTTGCTGAGTACCTCATACGCTTCAGCAGCCTCTTTGAACTTCTCTTCCGCCTCTTTGTTGTTGGGGTTTTTGTCAGGGTGATACTTGATCGCCAGTTTTCTATAGGCTTTCTTTATTCCTTCGGTTGATTCATTCCTTTGGACGCCCAGTACCTCGTAATAATCTCTCTTGCTCATGCCATTAAGCGCCTATCACAACCTTCGCATGCCGGATCACTTTATCTCCCAAAAAATAGCCTGACTCAATGGTATCAACAATTTTCCCTTTTAACTTCTTTTTTGGCACAGGGATTTGGGTTATTGCATCATGTAATTCGGGATCGAATGTAGCTCCTTCACCAGTATCCATCACTTTTAATCCTTCTGATTCAACTATCTTTCTAAATTTTGAAGCAATGAGCTTCATTCCTTCCTGCACAGAGAGTTCGTCCTCTTTCTCCTGGGATTGCTCTGCTCGTCCAAAGTCATCGAGCACTGGCAAGAGTGCAACAATCAGCCGTTCAGAAGCTGTTTGCATCATTTCCAGTTTCTCTTTGGCTGTTCTTCTACGGTAATTCTCGAATTCAGAATACAACCGTAGATATTTATCTTTAGATTCTGCCAATTCGTCCATTAATTTTTCCTCCGGGCTCGTCTTCTCACCTTTAATGTCAGTTCCCAGGGCTTCTTCCTGCTCTTGTGCACCATCGGAAGCAGGAGTTTCAGATGCGTTCTTTTTATCCTTTTTTAACTTTCCCTGAGCCTTCGGCATATGTTTTTGTTTTGTTTCGTCTTTTTTCATATTATTAACTTCCGTACTGTACAGGTAATTCCCTGCATCTCTGGCAATTATTTTGCCAAAGAGACAAAAAATGTCATTATGGCATGGTTCGAATTATTAACGGCTACTCCCGGCTCAAAAGTCTCCATAACAAATCCTTTAAGACAGCGATTCCTTCCCCTGTAATAGAAGAAATCATAACTGTTTCAACCGATTGAGGAAGCGTTTGCCTTATTTCTTCCTTTAATTCTTCATCAAGCAGATCTGCCTTGGTGACAGCCAGGAGTCTTTCTTTGTCAAGTAGTTCCGGGTTATATTTTTTCAGTTCATCTACCAGCAAATGATAGTCACCGGTGATATTATCAGCATCGGATGGCACCATAAACAGAAGGACCGAGTTGCGCTCAATATGACGCAGGAACCTAGTGCCTAATCCTTTTCCTTCCGCTGCTCCTTTTATCAACCCGGGTATATCAGCCACTATAAAGGATTTATGATCACGGTAACTGACCACCCCAAGGTTTGGTACAAGCGTGGTAAACGGATAATCTGCGATTTCTGGTTTGGCTTCCGATACCACCGAAAGCAGGGTGGACTTCCCTGCATTAGGTTGGCCCACCAGGCCTACGTCAGCCAGGACCTTCAATTCCAGTATCACCCAGCGTTCTTCCCCGCTTTCCCCTTCCTGTGCAAATCTTGGCGTTTGTCTGGTAGCAGTTTTGAAGTTTTCGTTGCCCAGGCCTCCCCTACCCCCCTGAGCAATAACCATCTCTTCCTGATCTTTTGTTATCTCAGCAAGTTGATCGCCGGTTTCACTATCCCATGCGACCGTGCCAAGCGGTACCTCCAGTATAACATCCTCCCCCTGTGCTCCCGATCGCATTCCGCCCTCACCATTCTGCCCGTTTTTTGCAATAACATGTTTACGATACCTCAGGTGTAGGAGGGTCCACAATTGTCTATTTCCATGCAAAATAATATGTCCTCCACGTCCGCCATTGCCCCCATCTGGACCGCCTTTGGGCACATGCTTTTCCCTGCGAAAATGCACCGCGCCGGCCCCTCCTTTCCCTGACCGGGTGCATAGTTTCACATGATCAATAAAATTGCCTCCCGGCATGATGAAGATTTAATTAGTTGAGGTGTTGATCGATGACCTCCGTTAATTTGGAGAAAATATCGGGGATGGCACCAAGGCCCTTCACCATCCTCAGTTTTCCTTGTTTCTCATAATAACCAGCCACAGGCGCCGTGTCCATTTCATAGACTTCCAAACGTTTTTTTATTTTCCCCATGTCCTGATCATCAACTCTGCCGGAAGTTTTAGCCCTGTTGAGAATACGATCGATGAGTTCTTCTTCTGGCACAACCAGCGACAGCATTACTGAAATAGATGACCCATGATGATCCATAAGTTGATCAAGAGCTTTTGCTTGAGCTACGGTTCTAGGAAAACCATCGAAGATATATCCTTTGGCTTTGGCCTCTGAGTTGAGCTTGTCATCCACCATATCAATAACTACTTTGTCCGGTACTAACCTGCCCTCATCCATGTATTGTTGTGCCAGTAATCCTAAATCCGTTTTTTCTTTTAGGTGCTTCCTAAACAGATCTCCGGTGGACAAATGGATAAGCTGATAGCGGTCAATGAGCATCTCGCTTTGGGTTCCTTTACCGGCACCCGGCGGACCGAATAATACAATATTTAGCATCTATTAGGAGAAATTAGGGCTCGAAATTACGACTTTATTTGATAAACCGAAGCTGTATTTCTGCCCAGACCATCGTAGTCAAGCCCATAGCCTACAACAAATTTGTTGGGGATTTTAAACCCCAGGTATTTCACACGAACTGAAGAGGTTAGCGCTTCGGGCTTAAGCAGTAATGAGGCGATTTCTACTGATGAGGTTGATGCTTTAGCCAGTGCTGTCAAGGTCCAGCTTATCGTGGTGCCAGAATCAATAATGTCTTCTAAAATTATGACATGGCGACCGGAAATATCTGCATTCAATCCAACGAGCTGACTTATGGTCCCTGTACTTTTCATTTCTTTATAAGAGGAGAGTTTAACAAAGGAGATCTCACAGGGAATGGAAATGTTTCTAAGTAGATCGGCAGCAAACATAAAGGCCCCATTCAGTACAGCAATAAAGAGAGGATCTTTCCCTTGATAATCCGTGGAGATCAGATGTCCCATTTGTGCAATTCTCTGTTGAATTGTTTCACCAGACAGCAAGGGCTCGAATTCTTTGTCTTTAATTTTCAATGTATGGTAGATCTGCCTTTAGCGAGAGCGCCAAAGGTAGAATAATTATAGAGAATGTCTGCCTCACATTATCTGAACAAAAGGCTTGATCCAACTGTTACCCATCAAGGAAGAGCTCCAGGCAATAATTAATGGTAGAATATTTTGATACACAGCCAATTCTACCAAAAAATATCTAATCTTGTACAAGGGAAATTTTAATTGATTCGAAGTCAGTGGACGTCCATAATCTCAGCGATCATTCTTCAATAGCTAGTGTTTTCTTGTCGGAAATCAGGGATGAGACCATTCAAAAAGATCGACTTAGGTTTAGGAAAAACCTGTCACGTTTAGGTGAGGTCCTGGCTTATGAGATGTCCAAGTCACTTGACTACACAACATCAACCGTAAGCACACCGTTAAGTAATATTGCTCAGCCTGCCTTGTGTGATCAACCGGTTTTGATATCAATCATGCGCGCTGGTATCCCTTTTTTCGAAGGTGTTCAGAATTTTTTCGATCGGGCAGATTGTGGTTTTGTGGGCGCCTTCAGGGCATCCGATTTCGTACAAACGCAACTGATAGAGACTAATTATTTTGCCATCCCAGACCTCACCAACAAAACATTGATCATTGCGGACCCCATGTTGGCCACAGGGAAGTCTGTAGTCACTACCTTGGATCAGCTTGAGCAGTTTGGTTTTCCCAAGCGCATCTTCATGTTATCGGTTATAGCAGCCCCGGAAGGAATTGAGAGGATAAGATCATCCATCAAGATCCCGGTGCATCTATGGACGGCTGCCGTTGATGAGAAGTTAAATGCACATGCCTATATCATACCCGGGCTTGGGGATGCCGGTGACCTCGCCTACGGGCCTAAACAATAAACCAATGACATGCTTTTAAATATTGGATTACTTATCGTTGGTTTATTCATTCTTATCGTTGGTGGCGATCTACTGGTAAGAGGAGCTTCGAGCATTGCCTTACGGCTACACATGACCCCTCTTGTGGTAGGGTTGACCATTGTTGCCTTTGGTACCTCCGCTCCGGAACTGCTGATCAGCCTGAGTGCCGCCCTGGACGGTAATCCTGATCTGACCATGGGTAATGTAGTAGGATCCAATATATGTAATTTGGCGTTAGTCCTTGGGATAACGGTGCTAATCGGTCCGGTGCGTGTTCAGGCTGATAGCATTAAAATAGATTGGCCGGTAACCATGGCCAGTTCCCTTCTTCTTTTTTATTGGGTGGGCGATCACAGCCTGACCATGAACGAAGGCGTTTTCTTCCTCGTTTCATTGATTGCTTATACGGTATTTATCATTCGAAAATCACGTCGGAAAATGAAAAATGCCATTGCACTCGAACATGATTTGGATGTACCGGATTCTCTATCCAGGAGTATTTTCTATGACACTGGAGTGATTTTTCTTGGTTGTCTTGGACTCTACTTTGGGGCCGATTGGTTTGTCCAGGGAGCCAAAGAGCTAGCCTTGTTTCTTGGTGTCAGTCACCGGATCATTGGGATAACCGTATTGGCCCTGGGAACAAGTCTCCCTGAGCTTGTAACAGCCATAGTGGCTTCCTTCAAACGGGAAACCGATCTTGCGGTTGGCAATTTGCTAGGATCTAACATTTTCAATGTATTATCCATACTGGGCATAACAAGTATTGTTAGCAACATTGCCGTAAGTACTGTGATCCAGCACGTTGATATGTTATGGATGATCGGGATTACTTTTTTAGTTCTTCCTCTTATGCTTTATCAACGAAAACTAGGCAGAACCGATGGCATAATTTTATTGTTGATCTATGTGTACTACACCTATACAGTAGTTACATGACGATTGAAACCATACTGGATGCAAGAAATTCTAACATATCTCACCATTTACGTGCTCTGCATGTTCAAAATAATTTTTGGCCCTACCATGGGATATGCGGCAGGATTTCATCCTATCGTATCCATTTTACTCACCGTTGGAGGCATGATGACAACGGTAGTCATTTTTACCTTTCTTGGTGACCGGCTGAGAAAGCGCATTCTATCCAAATACTTTAAGCAGAGGAAAGTGTTTACACAGCGCAACAGAAGACTTGTTCGAATATGGAAAAAATATGGCGTATTGGGAATTTCTTTTCTTACCCCAATATTGTTATCTCCTCCAGGGGGATCCATCATTGCCGTTGCCCTTGGAGGCTCACCTAAGAAGACCATCCTTTATATGTTGTTCTGGAGCATCTTCTGGTCTACGATTATTACTTATGCATTTTATTATAGTGGGGACAGTCTGAGGGCTTTTCTCGGTTCCAGACCATAGAGATTTAAATTTCTTTCTTATCGGGTAAAATTTCGATATCGTTGATCAGCACTTGTTTGGCTATGGCCCTACCCATAGGGGTATTGGCCAGGCCACCCTGGGCCGTTTCTTTGTAGCGGGTTTCCATACTCTGTCCTATTTCTCCCATGGCTTCGATGCATTCATCAACAGGGATGACCGGATCTACTCCAGCCAAGGCCATTTGTGCGGAGCTGTTGGCAATGGCTGC
>Ga0114931_10000950_pt1 | contig 36551 bp, 42 predicted proteins | sample 2SBtaG_FD_89579 | JGI IMG/M metagenome (GOLD analysis project Ga0114931, IMG submission 89579) | Deep subsurface microbial communities from Kolumbo volcano to uncover new lineages of life (NeLLi) - 2SBTROV14_V59a metaG | ecosystem: Environmental > Aquatic > Marine > Volcanic | place: Kolumbo... | reverse complement strand
CGACGCGAAGATCGCAATCGTCAGCGAGCAGCAGTTGTTCGGCGAACGCAGCAAAACACGCCGCAAAAGACGCCACAGGTACCGTGACCCCGAAACCATCATTCGGCAACTCAATGACCTTGCAGAAGGCTCGCCGGTGGTTCACGCCGAATACGGCGTCGGACGATACCTGGGTCTGATTACACTTGAAACCGGTGGCATCAAGGCTGAGTTCCTGCACCTCGAATACGCGGACGGCGACAAACTGTACGTGCCGGTTCACGCGCTGGAACTGATTTCCCGTTATACCGGCGCATCACCGGATAATGCGCCCCCGCATCGCCTTGGCAGCGATCAATGGGAAAAGGCACGCAAACGCGCGATCAGGAAGATTCGCGATGTTGCCGCCGAATTACTCGACATCTATGCGCGACGGGCTGCCCGCGCCGGGCATCGATTCCGCTGGCCCGAGAACGAGTACCGTTCCTTTGAGTCCGGATTTCCGTTTGAACTAACCGAAGATCAGGCCAGCACAATCGATGATGTCCTGGAGGATCTCGGCGGCGAGCAGCCGATGGACCGTATCGTCTGTGGTGATGTTGGCTTCGGCAAGACCGAAGTGGCTTTGCGTGCGAGTTTTGCCGTGATTCACGGTGGCAAAAAGGTTGCCGTTTTGGTGCCGACGACATTGCTCGCGCAACAACACGGGCAAACTTTTCGTGACCGCTTCGCCGACTGGCCCATCCGCGTCGAAGTGCTGTCTCGTTTCCAGTCCGCAAAACAAGTCAAAGACATTGTGAAGGGATTGCAGTCCGGCTCCGTCGACGTGGTCATCGGCACGCATCGTCTGCTCGGGTATACAAAGGATTTTCACGATGTGGGCCTCGTTATCGTCGATGAGGAACACCGTTTTGGTGTGCGCCACAAAGAGGTCATCAAATCATTGCGCAGCCAGATCGACGTCCTCACCCTGACTGCGACGCCGATACCGCGAACCCTGAACATGGCCTTTGGCGGCATCCGTGAAATGTCACTGATCACCACACCTCCGGCCGAGCGGCTTGCGGTCAAGACCTTTGTCTCGGAGTGGAATGACGTTGTCATCCGCGAAGCCTGCCTGCGAGAAATCAAGCGCGGTGGCCAGGTGTACTTCATTCACAACCGTGTGCAAGACATCGGACGAATTGAGCAGCAACTGCAAAAGCTGGTGCCCGAGGCGAGCATTCGAATCGGCCATGGGCAAATGCGCGAACGTGACCTGGAACAGGTCATGCTCGATTTCTACCACCGGCGCTTCAATGTGCTGCTATGCACGACCATTGTCGAAAGCGGCATTGATGTACCAACGGCCAATACGATCATCATCAATCGCGCTGATCGATTCGGTCTCGCGCAACTGCATCAACTGCGTGGCCGTGTCGGCCGCTCGCATCACCGCGCCTATGCCTACCTCATAGCACCGCCCAAAGCCGTAATGACTCCCGATGCCGTCAAACGTCTGGAAGCCATCGACTCCCTCGAGGATCTCGGTTCCGGGTTCACGCTGGCAACACACGATCTCGAAATCCGTGGCGCCGGAGAACTGCTGGGCGATACACAGAGCGGGCAAATACAGGAAATCGGCTTTTCGCTGTATACGGAGCTGCTGGGGCGGGCTGTCGACTCGCTGAGAGCCGGCAAAGAGCCGAATCTGGATGCGCCACTCGATACCGGCGTCGAAATCAACCTGCATGTGCCGGCGCTCCTGCCTGACGACTATGTTCCTGATGTGCATCTTCGCCTGATGCTCTACAAGCGAATTTCAGCGGCCGAAAGCGCCGCGGAGCTGCGTGAACTGCAGGTCGAACTCATCGATCGCTTTGGACTGCTGCCGGATGCGACCAAGAACCTGATTCGTATTGCCGCCATCAAGAAATCGGCTCACTCACTGGGCATCGAGAAAATTGACGCCGCAGATCCCGGTGGATACCTGGTTTTCGCGGCAGAAAGCCATATTGACCCTGTCGCCCTCGTGCAATTAGTGCAAAATGACAACCGCCGCTATCGACTGAAGGGCTCACACAGGCTGCAGATCACGGAAAAGCTTGACGATATTGAGCAGCGATTCCGAACGATCGAGAATCTATTGCAACATCTTGCGGTCAAAGACAGCTAACAGGATGACTTACTGCATGAAAAAACGAATTTCTCTCTTGGTATGGCCGTTACTGGCAGCCTCCGCACTTGCCCAGGACGCTCCTCTGCAAGAGCAACAACCCGACGTGCGGCGCTACACCGTTGAGATGATCATTTTTGCTTATACACAAGATATTTCGACAGGCACAGAAATCTTCATTCCCGATCCGCCACCAGAGGAAGAATTGCTGCCAGATGACGGCAAGATAGACGATATCCCGCTGCAAATCCGCAATTCGTCGATTGATGACCGGCTTGCACAAGCAAAAAGCAACAAGTATGAACTGGTCATGATCCCGCCAGAAGAGTTCACGCTGCTCGATACCTTTGAGCATTTGCGGCGGCTGGATGCCTATGAGCCACTGATGCATTTTGGCTGGACGCAGCCGACCTACCCGGATGAGAAAGTCCCGGCTCGCCCACTGAGCGCCTTTGCGACACCACCCGATGGCCTGTCGGGCGAACTCACCCTGTATCTCAGCCGTTACCTGCATCTCGCGATCAAACTGCAGCTTGATGCGCCCGTTGCAGAACAACCCGAAGCGATAACGCCACGTAACAGTTTCAACGGTAGTGACTATGACTTCGGCAAGAATGAGACGGTCACTTACCCGCTGCGGTACCGAATTGAAGAAGACCGAATATTTCGCAATGGCGAGCTACGTTATTTCGATCATCCAAAATTCGGTGCGCTGGCAAAAATCACGCGCGTCGAGGAAGCGGATCCTGAGCATGATGCACTTCCGGATGACGGGGAAATGCTCGGCGACTAGGAGGGACGTCTTTAGTTACCGGCGCCAACAGCAAGCAAATCCGCCAGGAATTCACGCGCATCGCGCTTTTCTGCACTGACATCCGCAACCACAACCTCGTAGGATACGATCACGAACTTCGATGTGTCTGAACGAGGATGATGCAGGCCCAGTTCACGCACGGCCGTTGATATTTTTCCCGCAAAGTCACGCACACCATCTTCATCAGTGGCGTGCGACAAAACGACGAAACGTTGTCCATCCGGACGTGCCGCAACATCACTGGCGCGGCGCAGGCAGCGCCTGATTGCCTGCCCGACCCGGCGCAAGCAGGAATCGGTGGCGTGCCGACCGAAAACCTCCAGATAGGCCGGAAAATCGGTCAGCGTAAATATCACCACCGATAATTTGCCTTTCTCACGAGCGGCAACCGCCCAGTCATGCTCGAACACTTCTGCGAATGCGCGCCCATTCAGGAGGCCGGTAACCGGATCATCGCGTGACAAATCCCGGATGCGCCGCTTTGCCTTCAACAAAGCGTGGCCCATCTCGGCACCTTCGGCCGTCCCTGCCCCGGTGCCGGTACGCCAGTAGACGACGTAGAAACTCGCAGTCTCTTCACCGGGCAACTTCAGTGGCCGCAACACGAGCAAATACTCACGGCTGTTGGATTCAACCGGCACGCTGGTTTCCTGCTGCGCCCGGACCGTCTCGCTGACCTCAAGCGCAAGCTCCCGGCCCGCTAACGCCTCGATGACATCGGCAAATGGTTTCTTGAGTACGTCGTCAGATGAAATAGTCTCGAATGCCGGATTCGTCAACACGACCGGCCAGTCTGGTTGATCGATGCGCACGACGAGCAAAGGCTCGCTTGTGGCAGCGATAACCTGTACCAGAATTTCTCGATTGATCGGTTTCATTTCAGGCATCCAGTTGCAACTCCGGACGCGCACTCCAATTCGTAAATAGTGAATTGGCTTCCTGCCATTGATCACTGGCAAGCATTCTCTCGCGCAGCATCTCCCCGGTACCATGCAATCTCACCAGTCGCACGAGTGAGAGCGGATTAGAGTAGTCGTTCAACGCATCGACAGCCTCGTGGGCGGCATCTCGATCATTGCATACCAATATCATGTCGCAACCCGCGGCGAGCGCGAGCCGGGCCCGTTCCGCCATGCTACCGTATCTGTTCGTCGCCTTCATGCTCAGATCATCGCAGAACACCGCGCCTCCAAAGCCCAGCCGGGAACGCAGCTCACGTTGAATCCAGTATTCCGAAAAGCCTGCCGGCATTTCGTCAATTTCCCGGTATACGATGTGCGCCATCATGACACCGGCAACAACGCCGGTGTGCATCATGCGCTCATACGGCCGCATGTCGTCGAGTAACAATCCGTACTTACGTCGATCCACCGGCAGTCGAAGATGTGAATCAGCGACGACCGCACCGTGCCCGGGGAAATGTTTCGCAACGGCTGCCATACCGGCACTGCGTAATCCACGTGCAAACGCTTCTGCCAGTTCGCAGACAACTTCGGGCTTGCGATGGAATGAACGATTGCCGATGACTTCGCTGATCCCCCAGTCGAGATCAACACAAGGCGCGAAGCTGAGGTCGATACCAACCGCACGCAGCTCAGCAGCGATCAGCCATCCCGCCTGGCGGGCCATTTTTAAACCGGACTCACGGTCCCGATCGTATTCACGACCGATATCCCGCATCGGCGGAATGACAGTGAAGCCCTCGCGGAAACGTTGTACCCGGCCTCCCTCGTGATCGACGGCGATGATTAAAGCCGGGCTGCGCAATGCCCGAATCTCCGCAACCAGGTCGGCGACTTGCGCAACAGATTCGAAATTGCGCGCGAAAAGAATCACTCCGCCCACCGCAGGCTCTCGCAACAGGTCACGGTCTGCCGGACTCAGTGCGAGTCCCTCGATATCGAGCATCACCGGTCCCAATGACATTCGTCGCGCCTCGTTGGTCGAACTCATGATCGTGTGAATACCGCGATCGATTCTACATGGGCCGTGTGTGGGAACATATCGATTATTCCTGCAGTCTCGAGTCGATAACCCTGCTCATGCGAAAGCTTCCCGGCGTCTCGGGCCAGTGTGCCAGGGTGGCATGAAATATAGACAATGCGCTTGGGATTCAGGAGCCTCATTTGCTCCACAAGTTCGGCAGCACCGCTGCGGGCCGGATCGAGGAGCACGCAATCCCACCCTGCTTTCACCCAGGACTCGCTGCCGTCAATCTTGCTGAGATCTGCGACACGAAAGTCGACATTATCGAGGCCATTTTTCTTCGCATTGTCTGCAGCGCGCGCAACAAGGCTCTTCTCACCTTCGATGCCGAGAACAGTTCCGGATCTACGCGCCAGTGGCAAGGAAAAATTTCCTATACCACAAAAAAGATCCAGTACTCTGTCTTCCGGTCGCGGGTCTAGCTGCTCGATCGCAAAATGCACCATGCGCTGATTGATTTCGCGATTCACCTGCACGAAATCGACCGGCTCGAAATCAATGCGAATATCGAATTCCGGCAGCGTGTAGAAAAGCGATTCGGCAGCGCCGTCAGGGTGAATGAGTTGCAGTGAATCCAGACCACCGGGTTGCAGAAAGATCCTGCAGTCATTCGCGTCGCCAAACGCGATCAATTCCGCCTTGTCAGCATCGTTCGGCGCATCCAGAACACGAAATACCAGTGCCACAGAATTCTCGGCAATAGCGACTTCGACTTGCGGCAGCCGTGCGCGTATCGACAGCCGGGCAATCATATCGCTCAGCTCGTCAATCAGTTCACCAACCGGACTTGCCAATACCTCACAGCGGTGCATGTCAGTGACGAACGGTGCGTGCCGCTCCCTGAAACCGACCAGTACCCTTCCTTTAGCCGGCACGTCTTTTACCGCCAGCCGTGCTCGTCGGCGGTAGCCCCACACGGGACCCGTCATCGGCTGCAACCAGGATTCCGGTTCGACCTTCCCAATGCGTCGCAAATTATCTCGTAAGGTCTGCTCCTTGATTGAGCGCTGATAGCCTTCACTCACGTGCTGCAATGAGCAGCCACCACAACGTCCGAAGGCCTCGCATTTCGCACCGATGCGATCACTCGACGGCTCGATAACCTGGAGCAACTCTGCCTCATCAAAGTTGCGGCGCGATTTGCGGCGAATGAACTCGACCGTTTCTCCGGGCAATGCCTCGGCCACGAATACCTTCTTGCCGCTCACGGCGGCAATACCGCGCCCATCATGCGTCGCGGATTCGATGATCGCCGTTTCCGGCTCTCTCTGCTTCTTCCTCCCCATCAGAGGGCTCTACTCGGGCCAGGCCGCAAGAAACTCGTTCAGATGCGGCTGATCCATGGACGCAAGCGTTGTCCGGACCAGTCCGAACTCGCGGTCGAGCTCTGCCTGGTTCAGATTGCCGCGCATAAATTCGAAGCGCAGGAAGCAAAGCCAGGTATTAAGAACATCTGTCTCGCAGTAGTCTCGAATTTCACGAAGTCCGCCTTGCCTGAACTTATCCCAGACTTTATCGCCACTCATGCCCAGTTTGCCTGGAAATCCAAGCAACACGGCCATCTGATCCAGGCTTGCGCGGCCCCGTGGCTGGAAGCCAGCCAGTACGTCCATCAAATCGATGTGCCGCCAGTGGAACCGGCTCATGTAGTTATTCCATTTGAAATCGCGGTCGTGCTCGCCCATTTCCCAGTACCGCGGTGCCTGAACCTTGTGCTTCAGGGCGCGGTAATGGAGCACCGGCAAATCAAATCCGCCGCCGTTCCACGACACAAGGTCCGGTGTGTATTTTTCGATACCGTCAAAAAATCGCTGCACGATCTCGGCTTCATCGGAACCCTCGTCACCCAGTGTCCAGACTTTGAAGGTATCTGCTGTACGAAACGTTACCGAGATCGCAACGATTTGCTGCAGGTGCAGGGGCAGGAAATCCGAGCCGGTCTGCTGCTGTCGCTTGAACATCATCGCCGTCGCAACATCTTCATCCGCTAGACCGCCAAGATTCCAAAATCGACGTCCAAACTCAACATCCGGGACGGTTTCAATATCAAATGAAAAACAATGCATTACTTTTTTCCATGATTGCTATTGCGAGTCCGCAGTCTCGACCACTGCGAATGCCAATACGAGACCGGCATCGTCCGTCAGGCTGACGTAACCGCTGCCGATACCCAACTGATCACAGACTTCCTGTCCGCGATCCGACCAGATGATTAATGGCCGGCCCCATTCATTCCTGGTGATGCCGACATCGCGCATCCAGATACCATGTGCGAAACCGGTCCCCATCGCCTTGACGGTCGCTTCCTTGCCAGCAAACCGCATTGCAAGAAATCTCGCCGACTGCTTTGTCTGCCGGAAGAGTTCCATTTCTTCGTCCATCAGAATGCGGCGAGCGAAATGCTCACCAAATCTCTCCCAGGTCGACTCCATGCGGGACATTTCAACAATGTCGGTGCCAATGCCGAAGATCACCGGCGCATCACCCGGCGCGCGCTTCGGTCATTAAGCGTTTCATCTCACTCACGGCCATTGCCAGCCCGTCAAAAACCGCCCTGGAAATAATTGCGTGGCCGATATTGAGTTCCACGATTTCCGGTATTTGTGCGATTGCGGCGACGTTTTTGTAGTTCAATCCGTGACCCGCGTTAATGATCAGCCCACGCTCACGGCCATACTTTGCAGCTGTGATGACACGCTGCAATTCGGCCGCCTGCTCATCACCCACGGCATCTGCGAACGCACCCGTGTGTAATTCGACGACCGGTGCTGCGGCTGCCACTGCCGCATCCAACTGCTGTGCATCCGGGTCTATGAACAAGGACACGCGAATGTTTGCGGCAGCCAGTCGATCACATGCAGCCTTCACCTTGTCGAGCTGCCCTTTTACATCAAGACCACCCTCTGTGGTCAATTCCTCACGTTTTTCCGGTACGAGACAGACGTCGGATGGCTTGATCCGGGACGCGATATCCAGCATTTCATCCGTTACGGCCATTTCCAGATTCATATGGCTGCGCATCACCTCGTTGATTGCGGTCAGGTCCGCATCCTGGATGTGCCGGCGGTCTTCCCGGAGATGCACGGTAATACTGTCTGCTCCGGCTTGCTCTGCCATCACAACTGCGTCGGCAGGCCGTGGGTAACTGGTCCCCCTGGCTTGCCTCAGTGTGGCGACATGATCAATATTGACGCCCAGTAATAATTGCCCGCTATTGTTCACTTTTTTGCTCACCCATCTGCTTGCGTGGTTTGGCTGGCGCGATTCTACCGCGATAGAGTTCCATCATCACCTTACGACTCTTGAGTTCCTTGCCGCCCAGGTGAAATCCGATAATATCCCGCAGCAGCCGGTTTGCAGCTCGCAATATGTCAGGATCATCGAAACGCTGCTCGGCGACCCCGTTTAACACTGATCCTTTGAATACCAAAGCACCTCCCGAGCGTTCGACCGCAACCGGGCCCTGTTCCATGCGGTATTGGTAGTAGCGATCCGCTTTCAACGGCGCATGGCTGCCGAATTCATGGCCCAGATTAACCCCGTAGCCGAGCAGGCTCAGACACTCGAACTCAAATGAGCGCAGGCTGGCAGCGACGTTGCCGCTTTTGACCAGCGCATCGATGACTTCTTTGTACAGGGCAAAAATCTCCGGCTGCGGGTCATGTCGATGCAGGAAGTTCATCAGCAATTCGTTAACGTAGTACGCCGATATCAATGCGTCACCCACCACACCCGACGGCGGCCCGGCGGTCTCGGCGCCGGTCAGAGTCCCCAAATCCGATTTCATCACCCAGGAGACCCTCAATGGCAGGAACGGTCTCAAGACGCCCGTAAGGCGCGACTTCGAACTGCGGCTGCCACGTGCCACGACTGCGATCTTGCCGTGGTCCCGGGTCACGATATCCAGAATCTGACTGCTATCGCGAAACGGACGATGATGCAGTATGTAGCCCGGTTGCTGCAGGACACGGCGCTGTGAACTCATGGCATATCCACAGTTTACGGAGCCTCGTAGCCCAGCTTGATCAGATCATTCTCGTTGTCGGCCCAGTTGCTCTTCACTTTCACCCACAATTCCAGGTGCACGGCCTGACCCAGCAGTTCGGCAATCTCCAATCGCGCAGAGCGGCCCACTTTCTTCAGGACGCCGCCATTCTTGCCAACCGCGATGCCCTTTTGGCTGTCGCGCTCCACCCAGATCACCGCATTGATCATGACGCCGTTCTTATCGGTAACCAAACGTTCTATCTGTACGGTGAGCCCGTATGGCATTTCCTGATGCAACATCAGGGTCAGCTTTTCGCGGATGATCTCGGCGATGTGAAACTCATCGCTCCGGTCCGTCTGCATGTCCTCGGGAAACAACGGCGGTGACTCGGGCAGGAAAGCCGGAATGATTTCCAGTAAATGATCGAGATTGTCCTTCTTCAATGCCGACACCGGTACGATTTCAGCAAAATCAAAGCGTGCCGACATCAGCGCCAGGCTGTCGAGCAGCTTTTCTTTCGGATGCACTTTGTCGACCTTGTTGAGCACCGCGATGACCGGCGCTGTACCGGTTTTCAAACGCTTGAGCACGTCATCATCCTCCGATGTCCAGCGAGTTGCGTCGCAAACAAACAGGACCAGGTCCGCATCAGCCAGTGCGTTCGCCGCGGTGCGATTCATCAATCGATTCATCGCTTTGCCGGCCTTACGATGTAATCCGGGCGTATCGACAAAAATGATTTGTTGCTTGTCCCCGGTGTGCACCGCCAGAATTCGGTGTCGTGTCGTTTGCGGCTTCGCAGTAACGATACTGACCTTGCGACCCATGACAGCGTTTATGAACGTCGACTTGCCGACATTCGGCCGGCCGATTACGGCAACCAGGCCGCAACGATAATCATCAGGAACTTTCATTCTTCTTCCCAACGAGCAGCTCGATCATCTTCCGCGCCGCCTTCTGTTCTGCCTTACGCCGTGTCGTTGCTTCGCCATCTGTGCTTGCCGACTCTCCAGCAACTGTGCATGTCACGGTGAACCTTTGCTGATGTTCCTTTCCGGATGCCTTGACAAGCTCGTAATTTGGTAAGGCAATTTTCCGCGCCTGCAGCCATTCCTGCAGCCGCGTTTTCGGATCTCTGAGATCTTTCACATCCGGAAGCTCACGATACCGCTGCTCATAGACGTGATCGATCACCTCTTTGGCCGCATCGAAGCCGCTATCGAGAAATACCGCACCGAAGATTGCTTCCAAAGCGTCAGCAAGAATTGATTCGCGCCGGTGCCCACCTGTCTTGCGCTCACCACTACCGAGAATCAGATGCTCGCCGAGACCAAGCTCAAGTGCGATTTCAGCGAGGGATTCATCTTTGACCAGCGATGCACGTAGTTTGCTGAGATCACCCTCGGGTGCCTCGGGTCGAGCGAGGTATACCACTTCAGACACGACGAAATCGAGTACCGCATCGCCGAGGAACTCGAGTCGTTCGTTATTGCAATTAGTCGCGCTTCTGTGGGTCAACGCCTGTTGAAACAAATCGGCGTTCTGAAACCGATATCGCAGCGTCTTTTCGAGCCAACTCTCGGCTTTGTTCAATGGAATCGCTCTTTATTTGCCAGGATCGCCCACCTGCACAATTATTGATGCAGATTTATCGCCGCACCATGACTCGCTTGTCGAAATCCACTACAAAAGAGACATTGGCGACAAACGGTGCCTTGTGCGAATAAGTAGCGGCAACTTCGTGACCACCATCTACCTTGGTCACTTTAACCTCTCTGGCGGTAATCTCACTAACACTTTCGATGTCAAAACGACGTGATATGGAGTTGCGGATCATAGTGCGAGTCGCATTGGTACCATCAAATTCTTTTTGCACACCTGAAACGACGCCAACGACTTTCATGTAATTCAGATAAACCGGCGTGAGGCGAATTCCCGCAAATGCAAAGATGCCCACAAAAAATACCAGGATAATCAATCCCAATGTCGTCATGCCGGCCTGACGGTGTCGTGAACACTGCCTGTTATGGAACTTGGCGACCATGCTGATTTCTCCGAATTAATGCGCTGTATTTAACAATATCAGGCACCAGCGTAGCGCGATCCGGACCCTGAAATCAGTGACTGAAACCACATTATTGGATTTTTGTGCCTATTCTGCCCCAATCCGGCATGTGCCAGGGTACGAAATGCATCCAGATGCGCACAGCCTCTCCAACCAGGTACTTTTCCGGAATCGTGCCGATGTAACGGCTGTCTTTGCTGCGGTCCCGATTGTCGCCCATGACGAAATACTGGCCCTCGGGAATGACGTACACGCCGTCCCTTGCCGAATGGCCAGGGTCATGGATCAACGTTTGGTGTTCACGTCCGTCAAGATTCTCGACATACACCGGCGCATGCTCGAATACTTCACCGTTGGGGCTGAGGTCCACCCTCACGCCATTGATCGTCAGTCGCTGACGTTCAAAGTGAACCTCGTCACCGGGCAGGACGATAACCCTCTTGATGTAATTGATGCTGGGGTCCGATGGCAAACGGAATACGATCACATCACCGCGTTCCGGTTCACCCGTCTCAATAATTTTGGTCTCGGTTACCGGCAAGCGCAATCCATAGCTGAATTTCTTGACGAAAATAAAGTCACCGACAGTGAGCGTCGGCTTCATGGAGCCCGAAGGAATGCGGAATGGCTCGAATATAAACGAGCGAATGACCAGCACGAATACCAGTACCGGGAAGAACGAACGTGAATACTCCACCAAGGTTGCTATCGCGCTCGGTGCCGTTCGACTGTCCTGATCGGCTGTTTTCCAAAACAGTTTATCCAGTACTATGACGATGCCTGTGAACAGGGTCAACGATGTCAGAATCAATGCGAGATTAACACTCAAAACTATGGCTCACTTTTCAACTCGTAATACAGCAAGAAATGCTTCCTGAGGGATTTCTACGGACCCTACCTGTTTCATTCGCTTCTTGCCCGCTTTTTGCTTTTCAAGCAATTTTCGTTTTCGCGAAACGTCGCCCCCGTAACATTTTGCCGTGACGTTCTTGCGCAGTGCTTTCACATTACTACGCGCAATGACCTGGCTGCCAATGGCAGCCTGAATAGCAACATCGAACATTTGCCGCGGAATAAGTTCGCGCATTTTTTCCACGAGGTCGCGGCCACGCGTCTTGACGTTCTCACGGTGCACAATTATTGACAATTCATCAACACGCTCTTTATTGATCAATACATCAAGTCTTACCAGCTGCGCTTCCTGAAAGCATACAAAATGGTAGTCAAATGATGCAAATCCGCGGCTAACCGATTTTAGTCGGTCGAAAAAGTCGAGAACAACTTCCGCCAGGGGAATTTCATATTCGAGCGAAACCTGGCCACCAAGATAGCGCAATTGCTTTTGAACGCCCCGTTTTTCGATACAAAGTTTAATGACCGCGCCAACGTACTTCTCCGGAACAAGTACATTTGCAGAAATTATCGGCTCGCGCAGCTCAGCGATCTCATTCGGCGGCGGTAACTTTGACGGATTGTCAACATGGCTTACCTCACCCGAAGTGTTGACGACTTCGAAGATTACCGTTGGTGCCGTCGTGATCAGGTCAATATCATACTCGCGCTCAATTCGCTCCTGCACAATTTCCATGTGCAGCATACCCAGAAAGCCACAGCGAAATCCGAATCCAAGTGCCGCAGACGATTCGGGTTCGAAGTGCAACGCCGCGTCGTTCAGTCGCAACTTCTGCAAGGCTTCGCGAAAGCCCTCGTAGTCATCGGAGCTAATCGGAAACAGTCCCGCAAAAACCCGTGGTTGAACCTGCTTGAATCCGGGCAATGGCTCAGCACACGGTCTGTGCGTGGCGGTCAGCGTGTCACCAACCGGTGCACCGTAAATGTCCTTGATACCGGCAATTACGAAACCAACCTCGCCTGTCTCAAGGCTATCCCGGTCTTCCATCTTAGGCGTAAACACGCCCACCCGGTCAGCCCCGTAGCTGATACCGGTGGACATCACGGTTATTTTACTGCGCCTCTTTAGGCTGCCATTCATCACACGCACCAATGACACAACACCGACGTAATTATCGAACCAGGAATCGATAATCAACGCTTGCAGCTCGCCATTGGGATCGCCTTCCGGTGGCGGAATAACCTCGACGATTTGTTCCAGCAATTCCGGTACGCCGAGACCCGTTTTCGCACTGACGTGGATGGCATCGTGTGCATCGATTCCGATAATATCCTCGATCTCGGCAACGACCTTGTCCGGATCCGCTGCCGGAAGATCGATCTTGTTGAGTACCGGCAGTACTTCCAGGCCCTGGTCGATAGCGGTAATACAGTTGGCAACGCTCTGCGCTTCAACACCCTGGGCTACGTCGACAACGAGCAGTGCACCCTCGCAGGCGGCCAGTGATCGGGAAACCTCGTAGGAGAAGTCCACGTGTCCGGGCGTATCAATGAAGTTCAATTGATACACCTCACCGGTTACGCTGGTGTAGTTCAGGGACACACATTGTGCCTTGATCGTAATTCCGCGCTCACGCTCAAGGTCCATTGAGTCAAGGACCTGCTCCTCCATCTCACGATCGGTCAGGCCACCACAATGGTGGATAAAGCGGTCCGCCATTGTCGACTTGCCGTGGTCGATATGGGCGATAATTGAAAAGTTGCGAATATGCTTCATCAAAGAGTGCTTTCAGCGGCTGCCCGGAAGTGGGCCGGCCCAATGCAGCGGCGAAGTATACCCATGTTATGCGCTATTTTCGGCTATTTGAGCCAACATCGCGTGAATGGCACCGTAGTCGAGCGGATACTCGCTGACCGTCTGGCCACCAAACTCTATGACCGGTACCCGAATATCGTATTTGTTACGCCATTCGACGCGCGAATCAATATCACGCATTTCGATCTCGGCCTTGCCGCGAATCAGGGGCAGCACCTCTTCAAGCATGATTTCACAAAGGTGGCAACCGGACCGGGTATAGTAATGAACAACGGCCATTTAGTTCCTCACCTCTGACAGTCTTTCGACCACAACTGGCGTGAAATCGCGCAGACACCCGGCATTTCGCAGCTGGACTCTGGCAAGCAGCACGCCGGCGACGAGACCGCACAGCGCGACCAATGCCGCAGCAATATCGCCCAATCCGGCAGCGTGTGCGGCGACGGCGGCCGACACAGCACCTGACAACGGATATCCATAGACAATTGCTGCCGCGCGCAGCACGTTGCGCGGCAGAAGAGCAACGCTCACAAGGTCCCCCACGCCAAGGTCCAGGTTTTCCGCTACGCTCGCATCCAGACATCGTGTACCCGCTCGTTTGCCAAGCAATCCGGCACCACAGCCTTTTCCCGACTCACATCGATCGCAGACAGTTACAGATTCGACTTCAACGACGACCTGGCGATGATGACGATCGCCGCTCATGGAAACTATCTGGCCATGTGGATTTTGCATGCGTGGAGTTTACAGGACGTAGCCCGGACTTGTGGCGGCTTGATTCCTCGAGGTCGCCTGAATCAGGGCTGCTGCATGGAGGTCGCGATTTGTTCGACCGTCATCGCGGGTACTTCACCAATTGCCGTAATTTCGTAATCGCCACGCTCAACACTGAACGAGTTCGATCCACCAACGTACGCAGGGCCCGCAACCAAATCGCCGCTGTTGTTGGCGATAAACACCGATACGCTGGCGAGCCCGTCGCTATACAGAATATGCGTCACCGGCTCGTCACTCCCCGCCAGAGTCTCTTCGTGAGCGCCAACGGCACGAAACCCGGCCGGTAACTGATCATTACGCCAGGGTGTTTCGATACGCGTCCCCTGGTGGCCCGATGACTGCCGCAACCAGGTGAATTGTTCAGTACTGTAGGATGGCTCCAGGGCACTCGCATGAATTTCCTGATTTATCGAAATATCCGCAAATTTGACCTGCTCGATTGCTGTCCCGTCACTGAGCAGCTGCGTCTGCAAGGGAAAGCTCGTTTCCGTATCCAGCCATATCCGGTGACCGTAGCGATATTCGTCATGGGGACGAATCGCAAGCAGGATGGCTTCGCGACCGGCAACACGTTCTTTTCGAACAATAGCGACATCGTACTCGTTGCCAATACGCATTTCGCTGCTTGGTAGTTTGGAGAAAAGTGCCGACTGCTCATCCCATTCTTCGACAAGAACTGACTTTCGATCCGGCATTATGCAGTGCACTTCATTGCCGATACGGATGATCTCCAGCCCGTTGCCTTCCTGGGCGACAACTCTTTCCAGAATCACACCGTCCTTGACCGAACGCGCTACTTTCAGTGCCTCGGCATTGCCGTCCTGCATCCGGATCACAGTACCTTCGTAGTTGGTGGACCGCATAGCGGCATTCATGGAGTTCAGCCAATCCAGCGGAGCACGATCAGCCTGTGCCGACGCACTGAAGAAAGCCGCACAAATGGCGACTGTCAATCCGGCGGTGACATGTGATCGTGTCATTCGCATTACAGTTGTGTCGCTGTCTCGGCAGCTTCCGAATCGCCCGCTTCATCTGCTTCATCCAACCTGGGATCTTCCCCAACATCCTCGACGAAGCGCAGTGTAACAACCCGGGAAATCATGCCGTTGGCACCAAGCTGCGAAGAGGCTTCGGCGTGTCGCCGGAAATATTGCCTTTGACGCTCTTGCTGCACGTCGATATTCGGCACACCTGCATTGGCAACAGGTACCGGAATATCGGCAGATGGCTTGTCAATGCCGGGTGTCTGCTGCAGAGCAAAAATCGCGACCAACGCCACTGCTGCTGCGACTGCGGCGCCTGCCAACGGTCGAATCGCGCGCGATGTTTTTGCCGTAGCACCGTGTTCTGCAGCATCAACCGGCCTGTTGCCTATCTCAGCAGCAATCTGCTCGTGCAGACGATCAGCTCCGGCCAGTCCCGGTTCCGACCGGATCATTCGGCCTATCGCCAGATACTCAGCGGCATCCCGCCGCAGCCCGGCATCCTGGCTCAACCGGCGCAGCAACAGTTCTGCCTCATTCTCCGGAAGTTCACCGTCAACAAATGCTGACAGCTGTTCTCTTATTCCGTCATTCATACTCCACCTGCATGAGGCCTCCGGCCTCTTTAGCCCAGGGGTTCTTACCCCTCAGCGTATAAGCGATCCAACCTTCTTGCCGATCGCATCGCGCGCTCTGAATATTCTCGATCGTACGGTGCCGACGGGACAATCCATCGTCTCTGCGATCTCCTCATAACTCATGCCCTCCAGTTCCCGCAAGATTATCGCTGTGCGCAAATCTTCCGGCAACGCCGCGATGGCCCGCTCAACCGTCTCCTTAAGCTCGTTGCTAAGCGTCACTCCCTCAGGAGTGTCTGTCTCTTTCAGCTTGGCGTGCAAGTCGTATTGCTCCGGGTCCTGCAAATCAAGCTCCACATCCATCGGTCTGCGCCTCTGCGCCGCGAGATGATTCTTTGCCGTATTCACGGCGATTCGATACATCCACGTATAAAACGCGCTGTCACCCCGAAATCGAGGCAACGCCCGGTATGCTTTGATAAATGCTTCCTGAGCAATATCCAGTGACAGCTCCGGATCACGCACGTATCGCATAATCAGGTTAACGATCTTGTGCTGATATTTCAGTACCAGCAGATCGAACGCGCCCTTGTCGCCTTTCTGGACCCGCTCGACCAGTTTCTTGTCGGATGCCTGGTTTGACATTCAGTAGCCACCATCAAACGGTAGCTTGCCAGATAAGCGTCCAACACCGGGATAGACCGACTTCTGGGCGATTAGTTCTCGGATTTCCGCCTTATTCATCTTAATTCTGTGACACCCAAGCATGTGCAATCGGCAGCTCCTGCCCAAACCTTGCTCTCATCGTTATTTTTGCTGCAAGGACAGCATGTTAGCAGCTTCATCCATCCGCTCCAATGTGGCGCCATATCACCTGCAAATGACGCCAATCCTGACCATGGCGGGTATTCCCGCGCAGCAGTTCAACAATAGGCTCACCACCGCTGGTCTGTAGGCGCAGCCAGGCGAATTTTCTCAGCACGACACTACCGGTTCGCAGCGTTGCGGGCGACCACTCGAGATCGTTGTTTAGCACCGCAGCCTTGCCGTCTGAGGACAGGCGAATCTTAATACACGATTCAAATCCACGCTCAATCCGGATAAGCTCGCGTTGCCCTGCCGCCAGCCAGGCAAGACAAAGCAGTGCTCGTATTGCAACATCAAGTTCGAGGGTGAGAATCAGGACAATCCCGGCCGCGACAAGTATCCGGCCCGAGGTCAATACGAGTATTCGCAACCAGGGATCAGGTGTTAGGCAAGCTGAGTATGAGTTTGATGACACCGGCGACTGACTCTGATGCGGGCGATTGTCGATGCAACAAATAGCCGTTCAAGTCAGGATCCGGAAGCTCCAAAACTGCCCGAAACGCCGCTTTTTCGTCATCGTCCGCGACAGGGTAACGTGAGTCAAGATAACGAATCAGAAGCTCGTCGAGTTCGCGCAAGCCTCGCCGGCATTGCCATCTCAGGCGAGATTCTTCACTCATATAATCACTTCCGCAGTAGCGCGCCTCGCGCGCGACCGCTGTTGGTTCTCGGGAACCTCTGACATCCTGTGGCTGCCGCTTCGCTTCGCGCGCGAGGCGCGCTTCTACGGTTATTAATATTTGCGCTCGACCAGCATCTTCTTGGTCTCGGCGATTGCCTGTGCCGGATTCAGATCTTTCGGACAGGCCTGGGTACAGTTCATGATCGTGTGACAACGATACAGGCGGAACGGGTCCTCGAGTTCATCGAGTCGCTCCCCTGTCGCATCATCACGACTGTCCACCAACCAGCGGTAGGACGCCAGCAACGCGGCCGGCCCCAGATAACGATCACTATTCCACCAATAGCTCGGGCAACTCGTGGAACAACAGGCGCACAGAATGCAAGCGGCGGGCTCATTGATCAGTTCCTGGTCATCTTTGCTCTGCAGCCGCTCCCGATCCGCCGGTGGTGGCGTTCGCGACTGTAACCAGGGTTTGATCGATGCATATTGGGCATAAAAATTGCTCAGATCCGGCACCAGGTCCTTTACCACCGGCATATGCGGCAACGGATATATTTTTACGGTGCCATTGACATCGGCGATCGGTAGCGTACACGCGAGCGTATTGCTGCCGCCTATATTCATCGCACAGGAACCACAAATTCCCTCTCGGCATGAGCGTCGGAAGGTCAGTGTCGAATCGACTTCATCCTTGATCTTGATCAGGGCATGCAAAACCATTGGTCCGCAGCGATCCATATCGATGTCATAGGTATCGACTCGCGGTGTTTCACCACTGTCGGGATTGTAGCGATACACGGCGAAGCGACGCACATTCGTGGCGCTGTCCGCGGCCGCAAAGTGCTGGCCCGTCCTGATCCGGGAATTCGGGGGCAGTCTGAATTCAGCCAATGCAATATCTCCTAGTAGACTCTTGCCTTGGGCGGCACGGTCTCGACCTCGTCGGTCAATGTATTCAGATGGACAGGACGATACTCGAAGGACACATCGCCACTTGAATCCACAAACGCCAGTGTGTGCTTCAACCAGTTTGTGTCATCACGATCAGGATAATCTTCACGGGCATGCGCACCACGGCTTTCGTGCCGGTTCACCGCCGAATGAATGGTGGCCTTCGCATTGAGCAGCAAGTTTTCAAGCTCCATGGTTTCCACGAGGTCGGTGTTCCAGATGAGGGATCGGTCAGCGATGCGGATATCTTTCTGACTATCAAATGTCTTTTGCAGCGCCTGCACACCTTCGTCAAGCGATTCACCGGTGCGAAATACCGCTACATGATTTTGCATTATCTTTTGCATTTCCAGGCGGACTTCTGCGGTCGTCCTGCTGCCGTTGGCATTACGCAGCCGGTCCACACGCGCCACGCTGTTTTGTCCGGCATCCGCGGCCAGCGATTTGTGGCGTGCGCCTGGCGTCATGGTCGCGGCACAATAGTGTGCCGCAGAGCGGCCAAATACCACAATATCGAGCAATGAGTTCGAACCCAGACGATTACCACCGTGTACCGAGACGCAGGCGGCCTCACCGATCGCCATGAGGCCCGGGACAACTGACTCGGTGCCATCAGCACTTTTCGTAACGACCTCGCCGTTGTAGTTAGCCGGGATACCGCCCATATTGTAATGTGCGGTCGGCAGAACCGGGATCGGCTCGCGGGTCACGTCGACAGCGGCGAATATGCGTGAAGTTTCCGCAATACCGGGCAGGCGCTCCTCGATGACATCCGGGCCGAGGTGTTCAAGGTGCAGGTGGATGTGATCCTTTTCCTCACCGACACCACGCCCTTCGCGAATCTCGATGGTCATCGCACGGCTAACGACATCGCGTGATGCGAGATCCTTGGCGTTGGGCGCATAGCGTTCCATGAATCGTTCACCCTCGGAGTTCGTCAGGTAACCGCCCTCCCCGCGCACGCCTTCTGTAATCAGCATTCCGGCGCCGTAGACGCCGGTCGGGTGAAACTGTACAAACTCCATGTCCTGCACCTGCAAGCCAGCGCGCAGAACCAGGCCCGCACCGTCCCCAGTGCAAGTGTGTGCCGATGTACAGGAAAAATAGATGCGGCCATAACCGCCGGTCGCAAGAATAACCCGGTGTGCGCGAAATCGATGCAGACGACCTGTTGCCAGTTCGAGTGCCACAACACCACGGCAGGTACCCTCTTCCATAATCAGGTCAATAGCAAAAAACTCGACGAAGAATTCAGCATCGTGTTTCAACGACTGCTGATAGAGCATGTGCAACATTGCATGACCAGTCCGGTCAGCTGCCGCGCAAGTGCGCTGCGCCGTGCCCTCGCCGAAGTGGGTCGTCATGCCACCGAACGGACGTTGGTAAATCGTACCGTCCTCAGTGCGCGAAAACGGCACACCGTAATGTTCAAGTTCGATCACTGCATCGGGAGCCTGCTTACACATGTATTCGATCGCATCCTGGTCGCCGAGCCAGTCGGAACCCTTGATCGTGTCGTACATGTGCCAGCGCCAGTCATCCTCACCCATGTTACCCAGCGCCGCACTGATGCCACCCTGTGCCGCGACCGTATGGCTGCGTGTCGGAAAGACCTTCGTGACGCAGGCCGTCTTGAAGCCGGCTTCCGCCAGCCCGAATGTTGCACGCAAACCGGCGCCACCGGCACCGATGACAACGACATCGTAAGTATGCTCAATAAATTCGTAGTCGCTCATGCGCCCAGCCCGATTTTCAGAATTGAGTAAATGGCCGCCGCCGCAAACAGGACGTGTACAAAGCGGGAAACGACAAGGGCGGCAAGTTTGAGTGCGTGACTGTGAACATAGTCCTCGATCACCACCTGGACTCCCAGCAACGAGTGATAGGCCATCGTGACAAGCAGCAGCAGCAGCAATATACCGTTGATCGGGCGTTGCACCTCCGCAATCACGGCGCCGTGACTGAAATCTGTCGTGGTCGAAAGACTAATAACGAACCAGGAACCCAGGAAAAGCAGCGCAAGTGCGGATACACGTTGCCCCCAGAAATGCGACGTGCCGTCTTTGGCGGCACCCAGGCCGAGAACCCGGCCAAGGGGTGTACGAAGACTCATGCGCGCAGCCCCCAGAAAAGTACTGTCAAAGCGATTGCCAGCAGTAAAACAAACCAGGCTGAGGCATTCGCCGTGGATTTTTCAAAGCCGCGGCCGCTGTCCCACACCAGGTGCCGAACACCATTCGCGAGATGAAAGAAAAAGGCAAAACTCCAGCCAATGAGCAGCAACTTGCCAACGCCTGTATCCATGTAAGAAAGAAAAACCGCGTAGCTCTCCTGACCCGATGCTGCGTCAAACAACCACAGCGTCAATACAACAAAGCCGACACTCATCGCCACACCGGTGGCCCGGTGCAGAATCGACAGCGTCATGGTAATGGGCCAGCGATAGATCGAAAGGTGTGGTGACAGTGGCCTGCCGTTATTGCTCATGAAGTCTCTTCTTTTTACTGTAGATTGCGATGGCCATGCACGAACATTGATCAGCGGTATTATCCCTAAAAATCGATGCAGCGTCCTGCTTTTTCCCAATCGCCGTAGCGGGCCGGATCCGGACCCCCGCGGCCACCGATCTCTTTTCGCCGCGCATCGTCTGCCATCGAGGTATCATGGACACTGGAATCCGTATTGAGTTCCGTATTGGAATCGTCAATAACGGACTTATTTTCAGGATCAATGCTCTGCATTAGCGAGAGTATGCCAGAGACTTGCGATGGCTGCAGCACCAGTAAGCACGTAGAAAAATATGCACACTATTTCGACAATCAGCGTTTCCGGAGCGGATGCCTTTGCGTTCCTCGAGGGGCAACTGACCAATGATCTGCGGCTGTTAGACGCCCAGGCGACATTGCTTTCTGCCTGGTGCAACCCCAAGGGCCGGGTAATTTGCCTGATGACGGTGAGCAAGATATCGGACGGCTACGCCCTTTGTGTGCCGGCCGAGATGGCTGAGGACATCGTCAAACGACTGACCCTGTTCCGGTTTCGGGCAAAGGTCGATTTCGAAATCCTGCCCGAATCCAGCACAGTCAAGCTCGCTGAACAAATCGAGGCTGGGATACCGTGGATCGGTAGCGGGCAAAGCGAAAAATTCACGCCGCACATGCTGAACCTCGATCTGCTTGATGCCATCAGTTTCGACAAGGGCTGCTACACCGGCCAGGAAATCGTTGCCAGGACGCATTACAAAGGTGCAAGCAGGCGCCGGACACTTCGATTCAAGAGCGAAAAACCGCTAAAGGCCGGCGACAAGGTATCGCTCAACGGTCGTGAGCTGGGTAACGTATTGAATTCAGCCGGCATTGACCTGCTTGCCGTTGTGCCGGCAGATGAGGTCAACGGGGATCTTACGAGCAACGGCATCCGGCTGTTATACTGCCCGCTGCCCTATCTAAAACTCTAATCGGTCCGGCCGTAGGCTCAGCAGCCATCCACAGCATAATGTGGTTCGGCTTATTCTCTGTCACCGTATTTATTTTGGTCCGCTTATGTATCGAAACTTTCGGGCCGCATATGCGGGAATAGCAGTACGTCCCGGATTGAAGCCGAGTCCGTCAGCAGCATCACCAGTCGGTCAATACCAATACCGATGCCGGTCGTCGGCGGCATACCGTACTCGAGCGCACGAATATAGTCGTGATCATAGCCCATGGCCTCATCATCACCAGCCGCCTTGTTCTCCAGCTGTGCCCGGAAACGCTCCGCCTGGTCCTCCGGATCGTTGAGCTCTGAGAAACCATTGGCGATCTCGCGGCCGGCAACAAAGAATTCGAAGCGATCCGTGACAAACGGGTCATCATCGTTCTTGCGTGACAGCGGCGAGACTTCCGTCGGATACTGCGTGATAAAGGTCGGTTCGCGAAGCTTTTCCTCCGCAGTCGCCTCAAAAATTTCGATCTGCAGTTTACCCGCGCCGTAGTTGTCCTGCACGGGAATGCCAATTCTTTCACAGTACTTAAGCAGGTAATCGCGATCCCGAATCTTCGACATGTCAAATTCCGGATTGTAGGCCTCGATCGCAGCCGCTACCGTTAAGCGCCGGAACTTCCTGGAAAGGTCGAATTCTTCGCCCTGGTAGCTGACAATCGTGGTACCGAGTATCGCTTCGGACATGCCGTGCATCATCGCCTCGGTCATGTCCATCCAGTCTTCGTAATCGGCGTACGCGCGGTACGCCTCCATCATCGTGAACTCGGGATTGTGCTGTGTCGAGACGCCCTCGTTACGAAAACTGCGGTTGATCTCATACACGCGATCAAAGCCGCCGACAATGAGCCGCTTCAAATTCAATTCCGGGGCTATGCGCAGATAAAGTGGCATGTCCAGCGCATTGTGGTGTGTCATAAATGGCCGTGCATTGGCACCACCCGGTGTCGTCTGCAGCATTGGTGTTTCAACCTCGAGAAAATCGGCCGCCTCAAGGAACGATCGCATATAGGTAATAATCTGCGATCGCTTTTGGAATACATCACGACTTGATTCGTTGATAATCAGGTCAACGTAGCGCTGGCGGTAACGCGTTTCCTGGTCCGACAGGCCATGCCACTTCTCGGGCAGGGGTCGTAACGACTTCGTCATCAAATGGACCTGATCAGCCATCACTGTCAGTTCGCCGGTCTTGGTTCTGAACAACTCCCCCGTCGCAGCAAGGATATCGCCGACGTCCCATTTCTTGAATGCCTGGTAGACACCCTCCTGCAAACGGTCCCGTTCCAGGCGCAGCTGGATTTGCCCGGAACGATCCTGCAACTTGATAAAGCTAGCCTTGCCCATGACGCGCTTCACCATCATGCGGCCCGCTACACTAACCTTGACGTGTTCCTCACGCAGCGCTTCATCTTCGTGTGATACAAACGTCTGCTGCAGCTGACTGGCCAGGGCAGTGCGTCGAAAATCGTTTGGGTAGGCATTGCCACTCTCGCGCAGCGCATCGAGCTTGCTGCGTCGTTCGGCGATCAGTTTGTTCTCGTCTTTTTCGTCAGTCATGTGTCTTTAGAGTCCCTGCTTCAGGCTGGCCTCGATAAACGCATCCAGCCCACCGTCCAATACCGCCTGAGTGTTACCGGTTTCAATACCAGTACGCAAATCCTTGATGCGACTTTGATCGAGCACATAGTTACGAATCTGGCTACCCCAGCCAACATCGGCCTTGCTATCTTCGACAATCGATGCCGCCGCTCTGCGTTCCAGCATCTCAAGCTCATACAGCTTCGCCTTGAGTTGCTTCGTCGCCGTCGCCTTGTTTTTATGCTGCGAGCGATCGTTTTGACACTGCACGACCGTATTTGTCGGCAGATGGGTAATTCTTACCGCAGACTCGGTGCGATTGACATGCTGCCCACCTGCTCCACTCGCCCGATATACATCAATCCTGAGGTCCGACGGATCGATGTCAATATCGATATTGTCGTCAACTTCAGGCGATACAAAGACAGACGCAAACGATGTGTGTCGACGATTGCCGGAGTCTAACGGCGATTTTCGCACCAGGCGGTGCACGCCGGTCTCGGTCCTCAGCCAGCCATAGGCGTATTCACCGCTGACGTGTACGGTCGCGCTCTTGATACCGGCAACCTCACCTTCCGACGCTTCGATCAGTTCGGCCTTAAAACCATGCGCTTCGCCCCAGCGCAAATACATGCGTAAGATCATCTCGGCCCAGTCCTGGGCTTCGGTGCCACCGGCCCCGGACTGGATATCGAGATACGCATTATTGGCATCCATCTCGCCCGAGAACATGCGACGAAATTCGAGGCCAGCAACTATCTTCTCGAATTTACCAAGGTCCGCGACCACTTCGTTGACCGTGTCTTCGTCATCTTCCTCGACCGCCATTGCCAGCAATTCGCCGGCATCCGACAGTCCGCTTGAAAGCTCATCAAGCCCGCTGACAATCTGCTCCAGGCGGGCTCGCTCCTGCCCCAGCGCCTGAGCACGATCAGGGTCATCCCAAACGTCCGCTTGTTCGAGCTCACGCTCGACCTCGGTCAGTCTTTCCGCCTTCGTCTCATAGTCAAAGATACCTCCTCAACGCATCAGCGCGTTCAGTAAGGTCGACTATTGATTGCTTGATCTGGCTGGTTTCCATGCTTGGGTCCGAAAATCGAAGTGGCGGAAAAGTGCGCGATCTTATCACGCACAGCTGTCGTGCAAAGAAGCGATTTGTTCGACCAGCAGTTGCGCGGTTTTGATACCCCTGAATTCGTTGACATCCAGCTTGTAGGCCAGTTGCACAACGCCCCGATAAACGGACCCGGCCTGGTTGAAAGCGATCGCATCCAGAACCTTACCGCCGTCGGCAGGACGCACGCGCAACTTGAGATGATTCTCACCGACGGTACGTTGTTCTACAACTGTAAAATCGCCACTCCACATGGGCTCGGGGAAAGCCGATCCCCAGGGCCCTGCATCACGCAGCGAACGAGCAAACCCCAAATTCAGCGCCGACTGCGGCAATGGCCCATCAGTCACTATCGCGCCGCTGAAATCCGCGGCCGGGTATAGCCGCTGCATCTGCTCTACGACTGTCCTCCTGAAATCCTCGAGCGCCGATTCAGCGAGTGTAAGACCAGCGGCCATCGCATGACCACCGAATTTATGAATAAGTCCGGGCTTTACGGTTGAGACGGCTTCGAGCAAATCGCGAATATGCACGCCCGGAATCGAGCGCGCCGAGCCTTTAAGGAAATGTTCGTCCTCACGCGCAAAGGCGATAACCGGTCGGTGGCAGCGTTCTTTGACACGCGCGGCGATCAGCCCGACGATCCCCTGATGCCAGCCCGCGTCGTACACGCAAACACAACTCGGCCAGCGTTGTTCGCCCAACTGGTCCACGTACCTGAAGGCCTGCTCGCGCATGGTCGCTTCGATATCCCGGCGCTCACTGTTGATCTGATCCAGAATGCGCGCATACTCGTTTGCCGTCTCGCCACTGTCGGTTAACAGGCACTCGATGCCAACGCCGATATCTTCGAGCCGACCTGATGCATTAATCCGCGGGCCAACAGCGAATCCAAGGTCGCTGCTCACGCAGCGCTCCATCGACCGGCCGGACTGCCTCAAAAGTGCTTCGATTCCAGGTACCGCATGCCCGGCGCGCATACGCATCAGGCCTTGCTGCACCAGCACCCGGTTGTTGTGGTCCAGCGGCACCACATCAGCAACCGTGCCGAGCGCGACGAGATCCAGATAACGTGCCGGAATCTTCGCCGCGCCATTTTGCCCCTCGTCTTCGAGCATACGCCCGATCCGGGCCATCAGATAAAAGGCGACGCCAACGCCGGCGAGGTTACGGCTGGGAAAAGCACTGCCCTTGAGATTGGGATTGACAATGACGGCCGCGGCGGGAAGTTCATCGCCGGGCAAATGATGGTCCGTAACCAGTACCGGAATACCCAGCTCATTCGCTCTTGCTACGCCATCAACACAGGAAACGCCATTATCGACGGTGATCAGCAGCTGCGGCGATCGCTCAGCCGCGACATCGACAATCTCCGGCGTGAGACCGTAACCGTACTCGAAGCGATTTGGTACCAGGTACTCGACTTCCCTGAAACCGAATTCGCGCAAGCATCGAAGCACGAGAGCCGTACTCGTCGCACCGTCAACATCGAAATCGCCAACAACAATGATTCGCTCATCGCGTTTTGCTATTACGAGGCTGGCCGCGGTATCGATGTTTTCGAGAGCGCTGACGGGGGCGAGTTGTGCGAGTCCGTAGTCAAGCTCATCTGCCGAGCTTAGTCCACGTGTTGCATAAAGGCGCGCATGTAGCGGGTCAATGCTACCGAGACTCTCGATGGCGGATTTCGATGGCGTTGGCCGACAAACAACAGGCCTTGCAGCTTTCATGCCTGGTGTGATGCCTCGAGCAATCGCGAACTGCGACGCCAGACACGCAGCGCATGGGATCGACGGACGTGGGCACGAAGACCATCGCGGAACAGCAACGTAAGACCGCTCAGCCTTCCCGAAAACAATGCCTCGCGAAGCTGCAGCAAACAACGCTCCAGGAGTTCGGGGCTGTCGTCGAACTCCGGCGTCTCAGCGACAAAACCGGCGACCGACTGATCGATACATGCCGCGATATCTCCAGGCCATGGCACAGCGACACCCGTCGCTGAATACCAGTAACCCGTTAGCAACGGGTCATCGGAAAATAACGGTGGCTGTGCGCGAGTGATTTTTTCAGGTGCAGTTCCGCCGCCCCACAGCCACAGGGAATTGATGGGCAGCTGGCCATTGGCTTCTCGCTCAATATTCACTTCATGTTCGTGTAATGCCATTTCGATTTCACTCAGCAGATTTCGATGCGTCGCCGTGTCGTCACCCGAGGGAAGGAAGTCATCCGGCTTCTGCTGATCGACGACATAGGCCGGCACAGCCGCCGTCGCGATCGGGGTTGTCGAACTGAGATAAGCGTAGGAGGCCAGCCGCATGAATCCGTAGCCGGTGCCACCGGCAAGCCTTGCCTGCAAGTGATCGATCAACGTACGCATCTGGTTTGAATCCACTGCAGTACGCCGCAGTTCATGCAAATACAGACGATCAAGCCTCGGTTCAAGATAGACCGGATCAGCCGCGGCGATCCAGTTCGCCGGCCGGTCGCCGGTTTGTCCCCACATCCGCAAGGCAGCGAGTCCCTGCTCCGGGCAAGGCAGCCCGATTTCCTGGTTGATTCGCGCCAGCAACTCTTTCGGACCAGTCGCAAGTGTCAAATCTGACTGCACGAGCCATGCCTTTAGCCTGTGGTCCTGCAGACGGCCATTGCGGACGGGTGGCAGTACGACGACTGCGGCATTTTTGTCATATGATAGGTTCATTGATGAGCGCAGATGGTAAGGGAAGCGCGTTTGAAATTCACAAGAGAATTGGCGGGGACGCTCACCGTACGCAGCGTTGCGACGGATGGCATTCGCATTGATGACCGCCTGTGGTCAGAAACGATCGCCCTGACACCCGAGGAAGTCATCGGCGGCTGGCACTCGCTACCGTTGGCCGAACTCACGATAGATCACTTTTCTGAACTTTTCGTACGCTCGCCGGAACTCATCATCGTGGGTTCCGGTGAGAAAAGTGAATTTGCACCACGGGATCTCATGTTCGCGTTTGCCCGTCGCGGTGTGGGTCTCGAAGTCATGGATACGACCGCTGCTGCGCGAACGTTCAACGTACTTGCGGGAGAAGGCCGGCGCGTCGCGGCTGTGCTCTACCCGATATCGTAGGAGCGCGCCCTGCACACTCCTACGGGTCGAGGATCGTGTCGCCCGAAATACCATTGCTTTCCATCATCAATCGCAGGTTTTTCAACGCATCGATCTGTATCTGGCGAACACGCTCCCGGGTCACACCGATGTCATCGCCGATTTGTTCCAGCGTTTCCCGCCCGTAGCCGTGCAATCCGAAGCGTCGTTCAACGACGGTCCGCTGCTTTTCGTTGAGTTCGCATATCCAGTAATCGACAATCGTGTTCATTGCCTCTTTTTGCACACAACGTAAGGGTTCCGCATCGCGTTTGGCACGGAGCATATCGACAGGACTGCTGCCATCGTCATCAGCAGGCCCGGCTCGCAAAGTGACTCGCTGATGCAATCCCATGAGTCGCTCCACTTCATCTGTATCACGATGAAGATAGGCCGCAATATCGGCACTGGTCGGTGTGTTTTCACGTTGCTGGCGCAAATGACGTGCGGCACGCAGGCAGGTATTGATGCCTTTGATGATATGAATCGGTAAGCGAACGGTACGCGACTGATTCATAATCGCGCGTTCGATTGTCTGGCGTATCCACCACGTCGCGTAAGTCGAAAAACGAAACCCTCTCTCAGGATCGAATTTCTTCACCGCGTGAATCAGACCGAGATTGCCCTCTTCAATCAAATCCAGTAACGGTAAGCCGCGATTAAGATAGCGCCGGGAGATATTGACGACGAGGCGAAGATTACTTTCGATCATGCACTGCCGCGCTTGCTCATCACCACCTTGCGCGAGCCTGGCGTAATATTTTTCTTCGTCCGCGCTCAGGAGTGGCGAGATACTGATCTCGTCAAGATATTGCCGTGTCGGGTCTAGCAGTTGTCCCACTTCTTGTACCCCCCTTTCGCAACGAGGACTGCATGGACATCAAAGCATCGCAGCTTGCCGATTTATCTCGCTGGCAAATATTGCCGCGGATTAACCGGCATACCATTGCGCCTGATCTCAAAATGCAGTCGCGGTTTGCGTTCCGGCCCCTCACCCATAGTCGCAATCTTCTGACCTTTTTTTATTGGATCGCCTTCTTTGACCAGTAGCGACGCGTTGTACCCGTAGGCACTAAGGTAGGTGTCGTTGTGTTTAACGATAATAAGCTTGCCATAGCCAATCAGTCCACTGCCCGCATAGACCACACGGCCGGGTGCCGCAGCGTAAATAGGCTGACCGGCTTTGCCGTTGATCAAAACGCCGGTTCCCGTGCCCGGTTTTGCGCCGAAACTGATGTTGATCCGACCTTTGGTGGGCCAGGACCATTTTGGCGACGACTGCGAGGGAATCGAGGGTAATGGCCTGGGATCACGACGCGTCGTCGTTGACGGTGTGGTGCGAAGCCCCTTGGCAGCCGGACCATACAGCTTCAGGACCTGCCCCGGATAGATCAGGGAACCGTCACCCAGGCGGTTCCAGCGTGCAATATCCCGAGTACTCTTGCCGTAGCGCCACGCTATCGAAAATAAAGTCTCACCTTTCCTTACTATGTGTGTTTGCGGATCGTCCCGCCAGGTGGAGTGCCCACCGCAAGCGGCGATAAACAGCAGGACGCACAAGCTTGTCGTAAGACGTAAGGTCATTGTCATCGCATCACGAAATACGCCATCGCCAGTACGAAGATAACAACGACGGCCCAACCAATGCGCTCGACATACTTAGCTACGCCATCCTCGAAGCTTTGCCCGCCTGCGCGGACGAGACCGGCAACCAGAAAAAAGCGTGCCGCCCGACCGATCAATGACGCAACGAAAAAACCCGGCACATTGAGCGTTGCGACTCCGGCAGCAATGGTGAAGACTTTGTAGGGAATGGGCGAGAAACCAGCGACAAACACAACCCATATGCCGTATTCATCGAACCAGTTACGGCTGGTTTGATAGGCATCCCAGTAGTGCGACTCCCGCAGCCACGGTTCGATGCTGTCGAACAATCCGTAGCCAATTCCGTAACCGGCCATTCCGCCGAGCACCGAAAAAATCGCCGTGATACTGGCCAGGCGTATCCAGTGGTCACGGTTAGCCAGGACCATCGGCGCCAACATGACATCGGGGGGAACTGGGAAGAAAGAAGACTCAGCGAAACTCAATGCACCGAGGTAGCGCTCGGCGTAACGATGGTGTGACCAGCGCAGCACACGTTCGTAGACAGGTGCAAATAGCTTCATTTCATTTTTTTCCTTGCACAAGAGGAACAAAGCTGACCGGCCCCAGCGATACCTGCTCGAAGCGCTTCGGGTGATTCACGATCATCGTCAGGTCCTGGAGGCCTTTTGACCCTATGGGAATAATCAAACGCCCGCCCGGCGCGAGTTGCTGCAGCAGTTTCTTCGGCATCGAAGACGCCGCGGCTGTCACGATGATGCCGTCGTAGGGTCCGTATTTCGGCCAGCCCTCCCAACCGTCGCCGGGGCGAAACTGGACGTTATAGATATCGAGTTCCCGAAGACGTTGTCGCGTCTTCTTCAGAAGCTCGGGAATTCGCTCGACGGTATATATTTTCTTCACTAATGGCGCCAGTACCGCGGTTTGATAACCGCAGCCGGTGCCGATTTCCAGGACCGTCTCGCCTTCAAAACCGGCCAACAGTGCTTCTGTCATCCGTGCGACGATGAATGGCTGGCTTATTGTTTGCCCAAGACCAATTGGCAGGGCCGTATCTTCATAGGCCCGACTGGCCAGTGCTTCATCGACAAACAGGTGACGCGGTACGTTTCTGATCTGGTGCAGCACGTCCTCTGATCGAATGCCCTGGTCGAGCAGGCGCTGAACCAGGCGATCGCGCGTCCGCGCAGAGGTCATACCAATACCTTCGCGAGTGCTGGACACTCAGGGAGACCCCAGCCAGTCAGACAGGTCATCGACGACGCTGTATCGGGTCAGGTCAACCTTTAACGGCGTGACGGATGCGAACTCCTGACTTACGGCGAGAAAATCCGTGCCCTCTCCCGAGTCCTGACCCTTGCCCGCCGGACTCACCCAGTAAATCGGCCGCCCGTACGGGTCCGTGTCTTTCAGAATCGGCTCGGACTTGTGGCGAAATCCAAGACGCGTCGCCCGTACGCCCTTGAGGTCGCGCAGTGCAATGTCCGGCACATTGACGTTGAGTACAACATCGGATGCCAACGGTGCCCGTTCGATCTTTTTCACGAGCCCACTTGCAACCGCGGCAGCCGTGTCGAAATGCTGCAGATTATTGCCAACCAGTGACACGGCGATCGTCGGCAAACCGAGGAAGCGTCCTTCCATGGCGGCTGCGACTGTACCCGAATAAATGACATCATCACCCAGATTGGCGCCGTGGTTGATGCCTGACACGACAAGGTCGGGTTCAAAATCCAGAAAGCCGGTGAGCGCAAGGTGCACGCAATCTGATGGCGTACCGTCTACTTTGAAACGATTTGGCGCGACTTCCGAGACCCGTAACGGTACTTTCAATGTCAACGAGTTACTGGCGGCAGAGCGATTACGGTCCGGTGCTACGACCACGACTTCGGCGACTTCTTCGAGCGCCGCTGTCAGAACGTTAATACCGGTAGCGAGGTAGCCGTCGTCGTTACTTACGAGGATTTTCATTTTGTTTGGGACGAGTGGGCTCGTGATTTGGGAACGCGCTCACTATACTCAATGTTTACCGTGCACCATAGCCTCAAAGACACAGTTGTGATCAACGAAGACAGCGAAGCATTCCGAAAAGCGATGTCTGGCGCAAAGCCGCTGAAGGCAGATGATCGTGTACCTGAACACAAACCGAAACCCAGACCGAAAGCGAAATTTCGTCGCGCCGATGAAGACGCGGTACTTCTTCTGAGCCTCGAAGATGATATCGATACGCTCGAGCATCAATCCGGCGCTGCCCTTTGCTTTCGTCGCCAGCACGTCGGCCGACGCACCATGCGCAAACTGAGCCGCGGTGGGTACAGTGTACAGGCAGAGATCGACCTGCACGGGATGACCCTCGCCGAAGCGCAGCCCCGCCTACGCGATTTTATTCAGTACAGCGTAGAACAGGACCGCCTCTGCATTCGAGTAGTACACGGCAAGGGACTCGGTTCCGGAGAGCGTGGCCCGGTCCTGAAAAGCGCCGTCAACGCATGGCTCAGGCGCTGGAAAAACGTGCTGGCGTTTGTCTCGGCACGACAGGTCGATGGTGGAACGGGCGCCGTGTATGTTTTGCTGCAGCGCGATTAGGCCGTATGCTGAAACTTAAGCTCTACCTGAATCCGAAGCCCTATGACCCTGATCAGTCCAGACAATGATTTTGCCCTGATAGCTGCGCTGTTCGTCATCGCCGGTGCGGGATTCCTCGCCGAGAAGACCCGTCTCGGCGCGCATCTCACCGGCGCCGTGATCGTGATATTGCTAACGATCGCGGCTGCGAACCTGCACGTCATCCCGCACGCGGCGCCAGCGTACGATTTCGTGTTTGGTTATTTTGTCCCTGTGCTTATTCCGCTGTTCCTCTTCAAGGCAAATTTGAGACACATGCTGTTCGAGACAAGCCGCATGACAGCCGCTTTCCTGATCGCGAGCGTCGCCACGATCATCGGTGTCATCATCGCGGTGGGCTTGCTGGACTTTAATTCACTCGCACCTGCGGCCAACATCGACCCTGCGACCCGCGAGGCGGGTATCGCGGGCCTTTTCGCATCGACCTATATTGGCGGCTCAGTCAATTATGCCGCACTCGGCGAGATCACCGGCCTGCGCACTGACCCCTCGTTCTTTTCTGCGGCCACGGCAACCGATAACCTGTTCAGTGCTGTGTTCCTCAGCGTTCTCGCAATGCTCCCCGGCTGGCAGTGGCTCGCACGACGTTTCACGCGCCACGAGCACGGCGAAAAACAGGCCGCGAAAGACACCACCGGACGTATTACCTCGGCCAGCCTGACCTTGGCCCTGGCCGCCTCGATCAGCTTTGTTGCAATCGGCGATGCCATCACCAGCGCCGTCGAAATGCCCAGCCTTCGTTACGTCATCATCACATCGCTTGTACTGATAGTAGCGACGGCGTTGCCGCGCTGGATGGAACGCCTGTACGGCGGCTTCGAGCTCGGGGTTGGGCTCGCGTTCGTGTTTTTCGCCGCGATCGCGGCCGGTTCCGACCTCATCGCCATGGTGAATATCGCCCCACTCCTGATCGTGCTGGTCGTCATTCTGCTCAGCATTCACTTGCTGGTGCTGCTCAGTGTTGGCTGGCTGTGTCGGCTGACCCTCCCCGAACTCATCATTGCCTCGAACGCGGCGGTACTGGGCGCAACCACGGCCCCCGCACTGGCGGCGGCACGCGGTTGGCACGACCTTGTCACCCCGGGCGTGCTGGTCGGTGTACTCGGCTATGCATTGGGTACCTTCGTCGGCACGGCAATATTCCATCTCTGGGCTTTGTTCTAGGGAAGCGGACGTTTAGAGCATTGAAATCAAGCGTCAACTTCGATATAAAAATATTGCAGATCACTATGTTTGACATAATCCTAACAATACCGATCTGTGATCGGCGTCATGTCCAGACATTTATTGCTGTGCATACTCAAGGTCAGGACACTTAGCAGGTGGTGTGATATGCAGCCCAATAAGTTCATGCAAAATTCGGACGATCAACCAATCAGTCAGGCAGAAAGTCAGCTATCTGACGACGATCTGCATGATGACACCGTAAGCAAGGCCTCCGCAGACTATTACGAGCGAAGCAGGAAGAGCAGGATCAAGGTTCAGCAGCTCGACGTATGGATCGCCGCGGGTCTGTACCTGATTTTGTCCAGTGTTGCCTTAGTGCTCCTGTTTTAGTCCTGCCGCAAACGCCGACTCGCCGAGAGACGCTGGACCGGGTTACATCACTGCAGCGCCTTCGCCAGGTACGGCAGGCTGACGTCCATTCGATAATCGATGTTTGAATGGTCGTCCGGAAACTCTTCATACCGGTGCGACACGCCGATTTTCTCCAGCGCGCGATGGAACCGCCTTGCGCCGTAGAGAAGATCGAATTGATCGACATCACCGCAGTCGATATATAGTCCCTTGAGGCTTTTCAGACCGGCCCCTCTGGTCTCGACCATATTGACCGGGTCCCACTTTTCAAAGTTGGCCCAGCGCTCCGGAATGATCTCGGCCGTCTCGAGATCCAGCGGCAGGCGTACACCCATGTAGGCCGAGGGATCCGGGTCGTAGCTCGCACACAGTCCCAGCATTTCCTGATGCTCGATATCCTCGGCCAGCAGCTTCGGTTTGGCAAAAAACGCCTCGAGCCACGGCTTAATGCCACCGGCCTTCGCGATGACGCGCAGCGTCCGGGTGAGCGGTGGCAGGTACGCCGTCTCGAAAGCCATGTCGCCCGAATGGCATGCTGCCGCAGCCCAGAAATCGGGATACAGCATCGCGTGTACGATCGAGCCGTAGCCGCCGGAACTCTTGCCAAAGACGCCTCGCCGGCCGCTACCACCGCAGCCGAATTCGTTCTCCACACTGGGCACTATCTCTTCAATAAGGAAGTCCGCGTAAGGCCCTGTCGCTGCACTGTTGATGTATTGATTGCCGCCGAGCTTCGACATGCAATCCGGAAACGCGACCACTGCCGGCAACATGACGCCTGTGCCAATCAATCGATCGAGGCGCTCGGGGACGTTTTCGCCAAAATTCTTCCAGTTGGTGTGCGCCGGGCCACCGCCCGTCCAGCCAACCAGATCGACCAGCAACGGCAAGTCGGCAGCGTTCTGTCCATGTGGCACATACACATCGATGATGCGCTCGGCCGGGTCACCCAAAAGATTTCCACGCAGTAGCTCGCTCTTTACTCGCCGCCTGTGAACAGTACCTTCAGGTACCGAGTAATCCTGTCGCATTTAAGCTCCCCAAATCCGGACTGAGGCCATCCTATCATCCGGCAATGATAACGAAAGTATCCATTCAACCTGTGTCGGTAATATTCGAAATTTCACGCAGTACGGAAGTCGCGAATGCACCGCGGCTCAATCCAAACCGTAGCGTCAGGGCTTCGTCGCCGAGTTGCCACTCAAAGTCCATAACTCTCAGTCGCAGGCTCCGGTATGCGGCTTTTACGCGCGCCTTGCTGAGTGCGCGCAGCCAGGTATCATGCCCGGGAGGCGCCTCTTCGGAAGCGGCACCGTCACCCCACAGCAGTCCCGCCGGGTGTATGTCCAACTCGGCGCAACGCTTCCGCAGCGTGTCATCGACCTGTTCAACGTCAAATACGCTTCGCGACCCTTCCAGGCTGGCGACATCGCCTGTTTGAATCTGATTCCACGAACCCTCCTCCACCCTGGCGTGCAATTGCTCATTAAAAAGAAATGATCGTGCACTGGAGATCGCAATACTGCGCTTGTGCCTGGGTAATCGCTTGCCCGCAGCCCAACTGTTTGCCAGCTCAATATTGCCACCACCACGGCCGAATCGTTGCTCACCGAAGTAATTCGGCACGCCCAGCTTTCGAATCAATGCCAAACGGTGTTCCAGTTCGGCATTTGGCGGCAGCTCACCACGCATCACTATTCGAAAGCGGTTCGCCTTGTGTGCACCACGCCGAAGTTTCTTTGAGTGTCGCTGGATGTCAAGAATCGAGACGCCCTCGATTTCGACATCGTCCCAGCTTGGTGAGTTCCACCTTGGTACGCTGAACCACTGCCGGGTAACGGCATGGCGATCCTTCAGCCCTGAATAACCGACATCTTTAGCCGGCACATCCGCGAATTGTGCGAGCTGCCGGCTCAGCCATTCCGTGTTCGTAGCGGTTTTCTCGACGTACAGGTAATCGTGCTCGCCTTCGCCATCGAATTCGAAGCCAAGTTCCTCGGCGACATCAAACTCCGCAGGCGTGGTTCGGATTGCTGCCGCAAACAGCGGCGACCCGTGCGCGCGGGTCCAGGCCGGCAAAGACACGGAGGATTTGTTACCGGCCCGCGTCGGCGACGGGTACGACCTGATAAAAGGTTTCGTGCTTGCCAATCATGCCGAGATCGGTACGCGCGCGTTCTTCAGCGGCATCCACGCCCTGCTTCAGATTGATCACCTCGGCATCCAGCGCGGCGTTGCGGTCGCGCAAAGAATCGTTGAGAAGGCGCTGATCGGCCACCGCCGAGCGTAATTTCAGGGTTTTGCGATAACCGTCATCCGAAACCCAGAGCTTGGCCTGCAGCGCAAGCCCCACGATCGCGAGTATTACCAGTAGCCAGCGTGAACCCAAAACACCTACCCCAAATCAGCATTCAGGACCGCTTGGCTAGCCAACTTTGACCGAAAACGCCTCACGACCCGCATACCCTGCATCTGCACCCAATTCTTCTTCTATGCGCAGTAGCTGGTTGTACTTGGCCACCCGATCGGACCGGGACAGGGATCCGGTCTTAATTTGTGTCGCCGTCGTGCCTACTGCGATGTCGGCAATCGTCGTGTCCGAGGTTTCCCCCGAGCGATGCGAAATTACCGCGCTGTACCCTCCGCGATCTGCCATAGTAATCGCATCAAGAGTTTCGCTTAAGGTACCGATTTGGTTAGGTTTTATCAATACAGAATTAGCAATTTTTTCATCGATGGCGCGAGCGATAATGGCGGTGTTGGTGACGAAAATATCGTCCCCGACGAGCTGCAGGCGGCCTCCCAGGGCATCGGTGTGCAATCGCCAGCCATCCCAGTCGCCTTCATCCATGCCGTCTTCAATCGAAATAATGGGATAAGCGTCGGCCAGTTCCGCAAGATATGCGCTAAACCCGGCCGCATCGAACTGCCTGCCCTCTGATTTGAGATCGTAAACGCCGTCATGGTAGAACTCCGAACTGGCGGTATCGAGGCCCAGCAGGATGTCGTCG
>Ga0114931_10000949_pt1 | contig 36566 bp, 32 predicted proteins | sample 2SBtaG_FD_89579 | JGI IMG/M metagenome (GOLD analysis project Ga0114931, IMG submission 89579) | Deep subsurface microbial communities from Kolumbo volcano to uncover new lineages of life (NeLLi) - 2SBTROV14_V59a metaG | ecosystem: Environmental > Aquatic > Marine > Volcanic | place: Kolumbo... | reverse complement strand
GTGCCGGCCACGAAGTGCTCTATCAGTTTGCTTTGTTGACTTGGGGTAAGTCTGCTTTTTCGTTGGTACATAGTAGCTATTTTAGACTTCTTTCTACTCCTTAGCTACTTCAGCCCCTTAATTAATAATATTAGCCGTTTCCATGCATGTTATTAAATAAGGGGGCTGTACTAATTGAGTTGAATGGATGATATACTTTAATACATGAGGGTAGTTGTGTTCTTGGGTCTTTTCATATTCACACTAATATATACCGTCATATCCCTGGCTGAGACTGTGATAGAGAGACAGCAGTATCAGATGGGTACATACGCCCGGGTGCTTATTTACGGTGCTACCGATCAACAAGCGGATCGGGCGTTTTCAGAAATAAGCAGACTCGACAAACTCCTGTCCGACTTTAATCCCTCAAGTGAAGTATCCAAAATAAACCTGAATGCAGGCAAAAGATCGGTAAAAGTAAGCCCCGAGGTTTCTCAAGTTTTAACTATATCAAAAAAGGTTGCAGAGGAAACCGGAGGTGGATTCGACCCGACTATAGGCGCCCTCACAATAGGCGTTTACCGCTTCGGAAGAGACGGAGAATCCAATATAACGGAAAAGGAAATACACAGAGCCCGCGCGCTTGTAGATTATAAACTTCTTACCATAGAGGGAGACACCGCATTTCTTGAGAAAGAGGGCATGATGCTCGATCTTGGAGGAATTGGGAAAGGATATGCAATCGATAAAGCGGTTCAGGCTCTGAAAGAACAAGGAGTGACTAAGGGTATTGTTTCCCTTTCGGGTGATATACGGGTGTTCGGTCACGATGTAACTATGGGCATCAAAGACCCGAGCGGTGAAGGCACGATTGCAGAATTCATTACAGCTACCGGTGATCTCGCCGTATCTACAAGCGGGGGCTATGAAAGGACGGTCACTTCAGACGGGAAGACCTATCACCATCTGATCATGCCCGGTACAGGAAAGCCGGGGGACGATTTTCTGAGCGTGACTGTTTTGCTTAAGGGCAATAATACCCTTGCCGACGCATACGCCACTGCGCTCTTCGTAATGGGAAAGGACAAGGCTCTAAAATTTTTATCGAAACATCCCCAAATAGGGGCGTTCATAGTTTTCGCGAACGGGGAAACTTATTATAATAAAGCGTTTACGGAGCTCACAAAAAATATAAAAGTTGATTAGAATACGTCAGCTAAATAAAAAGGCTTACGAAATTTCTGTAATTTGTATTCTATCATTGAGCTTAATTGCCTCTCCTAAAGAAAATTTTCAGATAGATTTTCTCAATCTTGCGGGCGTTTTACATATTTGACAAAACTACTTCCTGGCTTATATTCTAATTCAGATAATTATATTCAATCAATCAGCATTTTTGGGGGGTTTCTGAGAATTATGCCGATATGTACTATAGAAGAAGCCATTTCCGATATTAAAAGCGGCAAAATGGTAATACTGGTAGACGACGAGGACCGCGAGAACGAGGGCGACCTTGTTATAGCGGTGGAGTATGCCGGTCCTGATGTTATAAATTTTATGGCCACACACGGAAGAGGGCTCATCTGTATGGCATTAGCCAAAGAAAATGCCGATCAGATCGGTCTTCAGCCTATAAGGCCCGAATACAACCCGGTACCTCAGTACACTGCTTTCACAATATCTATTGACGCCTGCAAGGGGATCACTACAGGCATTTCCGCATACGACAGATCCTCCACGATGAAGCTCGCCATATCAGACGATGCGAGGCCCGAAGACTTTGTACGTCCGGGGCACGTGTTCCCGCTTATCGCAAGAAAAGGGGGAGTGCTTGTAAGGGCGGGACATACGGAGGGCTCGGTGGATATAGCAAGGCTTGCCGGGCTAAAGCCTGCGGCGGTGATATGCGAGATAATGAATGACGACGGAGATATGGCCAGGCTCCCGGATCTCGAGAAATTTGCGGAAAAGCACGGTATAAAGATTGCATCCATCGCAGACCTTATCAGCTACCGTCTCCGCTCTGAGAGCTTTGTCAAACGAGCGGCATCAGCTTCGCTGCCTACTGAATTCGGCGACTTCACTGTCATAGTATACGAGAGCGATATTGACCCCCAGCACCATATAGCGCTTGTTAAGGGAGAGTTCACTCCCGAGGACAATGTACTGGTAAGGGTACATTCGGAATGTCTTACGAGCGACGTATTCGGCTCTCTCAGGTGCGACTGCGGCCCTCAGGTGCGCCAGGCAATGCGTATTATTAATGAAGACGGCAAGGGAGTAATACTCTATATGCGGCAGGAGGGCAGGGGCATAGGTCTCTTAAACAAGATTAAAGCGTACACCCTACAGGACGACGGATTCGACACGGTTGAAGCTAACGAGGTGCTCGGGTTTAAGCCCGATCTCAGAGATTACGGGATAGGCGCTCAGATTTTACTCGATCTCGGCGTCAGAAACATGAGGCTTCTCACCAACAATCCCAGGAAGGTAAAGGGTCTTGAGGGATTCGGCCTTCAAATCGTGGAACGCGTTCCGATTGAGATACCTCCTAACGGTAGAAACTCGAATTATCTAAAGGTCAAGAAGGACAAACTCGGTCATATACTTTCCATGGTCGATTAAAGGGGATTTTTATGACTCAAATCTATGAAGGTAAAATGGATGCCAAGGGACTTAAGCTTGCTGTTGTGATAAGTAGGTTTAACGAGTTTGTCACAGAGAGGTTGTTAAGCGGAGCGGTAAATACTATAATCAGACATAACGGATCGGAAAAGGATATTGATATTATTAAAGTGCCGGGCTCCTACGAGCTTCTCTTCGCGGTGAAAAAAGCGGCCGAGAGAGGCAAATATGACGCGATTATTGCGCTTGGAGCTATTATAAGAGGCCAGACATCGCATTATGAGTTCCTTTCTTCAGCAGTAATCAACAATTTAATTACCATTAGCCTGGATAAAAACGTGCCTGTTTCTTCAGGGATATTAACAACAGAGACTTTGGAGCAGGCGATTGAAAGAGCAGGTTCCAAGGCCGGCAACCGCGGCAGCGAAGCCGTACTTTCAGCCATAGACATGGCAAATCTCACTAAAATATTATCCAAAAAAGGTTAACGAAGCGTCTTATGGGTAAAAGGAGACGCGCCAGAGAGCTTGCACTGCAGTTCCTCTATCAACACGACTCACTTAATGGATCCTCCCCTGAATCTCCTTCACTCGAGGAATCGCTCTCCTTATTTTGGGAGCACGACGGGATCAACACGGATTCCGAAGTAAGAGATTTTTCATCCGCGCTCGCTAAAGGGTGCTGTACGAACCTTGGGCATTTGGATGATATCATAGTCCGCTATTCAGAGCATTGGCGGCTGTCCAGGATATCCAAAATCGACAGAAATATATTGAGGATTGCTATATATGAAATGCTTTACTTGAGCAATATTCCGCCCGCTGTTACCATAAACGAGGCCGTGGAGCTCGGAAAAACTTTCGGCACTGAGCAATCGGGTGCTTTTATAAACGGTATCCTGGACAAAATAAAGGAAGATCGGGATAAAGGTGATTTATAAATGATAAAAGAGGCTATATCGAAAGTCGTGGAGAGGATAGATCTGGAAGAAGATGAAATGTCCTCTGTGGTTGAGCAGATGATGGAAGGAGAGGCTACGCCTGCCCAGATCGCTTCCTTTCTGGTAGCGCTCAGGATGAAGGGCGAGAGCGTTTCCGAAATTACTGGAGCGGCAAAGGCAATGTTTGAAAAGGCGGGCAAGGTTACAACTTCCAGGGAAGCTGTTGTGGATTTATGCGGAACGGGCGGGGACAGCCTGGGAACTTATAACATATCCACTACAGCCTCGTTCATAGCGGCTGGGGCTGGAGTAGCCGTAGCAAAACACGGGAACCGCTCGGTATCGAGCCCTGTCGGGAGCGCGGATGTACTGGAGGAGCTTGGTGTGAATATAAGACATTCAAGCGAGCTTGCGGGGAAATGCCTCGAGGAGATAGGTGTTGTTTTTCTATTTGCCCCTATATACCACCCGGCTATGAAACACGTTGCAGGCCCGAGGAAAGAGGTAGGGATCAGGACGGTCTTCAATATTCTCGGACCTATAGTAAACCCGGCCCGTGTAAAACATCAGGTGATGGGAGTATACTCGGAAGTCCTGATTGACCCCGTTATCAAAGTGCTTCGCAACCTCGGCCATAAGAGCGCTATGGTAGTCCATGGCTCGGACTCTCTTGATGAGCTTACGGTTAACGGTAATACAATCGTTTCAGAGCTCAAGGACGGTATGGTCAGAAAATATCAATTAGACCCGACTGAGCTTCTTGGTATTAGACGAAGAGACCTGAAAGAGCTTAAGGGCGGGGTAAATCCGAAGGAAAATGCAGAGATTGTTCTCTCCGTATTAAAAGGTGAAGAGAAAGAGGCTAAACGGGAAGTCGCGCTTCTTAATGCCGCAGCCGCAATATACGTGGCCGAGCGGACAGCCGACATAGAGGAAGCTTTCTCAGCTGCCGAGCAGTCGCTTGATTCTGGAGCAGCGCTTAAAAAACTTAATGAGCTTATCAGTTATACCAGCACCAACTAACTCTGAAGTCACTTTAGGAAAGATGAGCACCATACTTGATGAAATAATAGAAAATAAATTACTCGAGGTCGGGCACTCGGAGAAGACTCTCCCACTTCAGCAGATAATAGACGGGCTCCACAACGCTCGCCCAGTAAGGGATTTCTACTCCGCTCTTAAGCCAGAGGGGAATCTCAGAATTATCGCTGAGATAAAAAGAGCCTCCCCTTCTAAGGGTATTATCAGAAAGGACTTCGACCCCTTACGTATAGCACTCAGTTACTCCTCAGGTGGCGCTTCGGCGCTGTCAGTGCTCACAGATGAGAAGTTCTTTAAAGGAAGCCTCTCGTACCTCAGTCAGATTAGAGACACAGTACAAACGCCGCTTCTAAGAAAGGATTTTATATTAAACCCCTATCAGGTTTACGAGGCAAGGTACTTTGGTGCGGATGCAATCTTACTCATAGTTGCGGCGCTTGAGCAGGAAGTACTCTCTGAGCTGCTCGAGCTTGCCGAGAGCCTCGGTATGAATGCCTTGGTGGAGGTGCACGACGAACAAGAGCTAGAGCGTGCCCTAAGCGTCCATGCCAAAATAATAGGTATAAACAACAGAGACCTGAAAACCTTTACAGTGGATCTGGATGTATCATTGAAACTCTCAAAGAGAATCCCTAGCGAAACGATAGTAGTTGCAGAAAGCGGAATCCGCTCGAGTGGTGATATCGCCAAGCTCCGCTCAGAAGGCATCCACGTTTTCCTCATTGGCGAGACGTTTATGAAAACTCCAGAGCCGGGTAAAGCGCTGAGTAACCTGATAGAGTCCTCATGCTGACTCTATATTTGTTTAATTACGTTTTTATATCAAAGTTCTCAAATGAGCGGTAATAAATTAAAAAGAAGAAGTCCCATACTAGCTCTTGTACTGTCCGCTGTTTTACCGGGACTCGGGCAAATTTATAATAACCAGCTCACTAAAGGTTTAGTCCTTCTTGCGCTTAATTTCGGGATAAGTTATCTAATCAGCGAGCCTGTCGCGCTTGTATTAGGCTCGAGCGGTCCGATGATGGATAGACCCGATATTCTCTTATTCCTGGCATATGGCCTTGCCGGGTCCGTACTTGCGGTAGTTTCTATGATCGATGCCAAGCAAACAGCCGACAGGATCAACAAAGAAACCGAATCCCCGTAGTCTTTGTCCTTTTCATCCGAAGTGTGATTCTTGACAATACTAAAGGAAGCATATTATTATTTCGTGTTAGTCTTCGGAGTTTCAAAGTAATATATATTTAAGCTAGTATACGCATTTAACATCCTTTCACGTTATCGGGAGATTTGATTTGTATAGGCTCATAGCTTTACTAGGTATTGTTGTATTGACTTCAGCTCTGCTGCAATCTTGCGCCGACGGTATTCCCGAGCTTAACCCCTATAAACAAGCCTCCCCCGCGCCGGGAGAAGAGTGGGAGCCCGGTGTGAAAGAGCGTGAAAAAGCTTTTATTCTCGAGGAATTGCCCGCTGTCCCAGAGGAGCTCGAATTACAGTCGGACGAGCTCACGCTTGCTCAGCTTATAGATGAAGCGCTCGTGCAAAATCCCACTACTCAGCAATCCTGGGAAGATGCCAGAGCGGCTGCAGCAGCATGGGCTCAGGCAAGAGGGCTATATTATCCTCGGATAAGCGGCGGCGCAAACTACGGATATTCAAGGGGCGGAGGTTCCGCTTCAGGTATAGGTGCTTTCAATGAGCAGTCAGGCAGCATAGGCGCGACGTTAAACTATCTGCTCTTTGATTTCGGGGGCAGAGAGGCTCAGGTCAAAGCTGCAAAGATGGCTCTATTAAACGCCAACTGGAATCAGAACCAGTCTATACAGAACGTAATTAACAAAGTAGCGGTCTCCTTCTACAAGTATATTGGGAGTAAAGCTCTTGTCATAGCGGATGAGGTCAACCTCGAGGAGGCCCAGACGAGTCTTGAAGCCGCCGAGCTCAGACTGGAGGCGGGTGTAGGCACGCTTCCGGACGTGCTGCAGGCGAAAGCCACGCTCTCCCAGGTCATGCTCGACCTTGTGGAAAACAGAGGGAATGTTGAGATACTCAGGGGCGAGCTTGCAACGGACGTAGGATGGCCCGCTAATGCCGATTTCGATGTGGCACAGGAAATTGACGATCTCCCGACGCAGGTGCTTTCCGATAATGTGGATGATCTGATAGGCCTTGCCATGAAAAACAGGCCCGATGTCGCTGCTGTGCAAGCAACGGTGAAGGAGAGACAGGCTGAGCTTAAAGGGGCTAAGTCTGAATTCTTTCCCGAAATTTCGGCGACCGCTCAGGCTTTTAGATTTTTTGTGAGGCCTGACGGAGGGTCAAACGACTATTTTACGAATTATCTGTTTGGGCTTCAGCTCACGGTACCGATCTTTCAGGGCTTTACAATCATTAATTCTGTCCGTGAGGCTGACGCCGAGCTTGAGTCTGCGCGCGCCGCGCTCAAGCTGCAGGAACAGATTGTAATACAAGAAGTGTGGGACGCATATTACAGCTTCAGGACCGCGGTGCAATCACTCGATGCTGCGACTGTGCTTCTTGAGAGCTCGATTAAGTCCTACGACGCGTCACTTGCCCGTTACCGCTCGGGGGTAGGGGATATAGTAGAGCTTCTTAACGCACAGACAATACTCTCAGAGGCCAGAGCCGAGCAGGTTTCTGCGAAAACCTCGGTGTTTACGTCCTATGCGGACCTGATTAACGCCATAGGCACCGAGCTTCCGACTCCCGAGATAGAGGGGTTGTCATATCCGAGCGAAGAAGGAGAGGTTACGGATGAATAATCATTATAGCGATCAAACACTTAATTCCCTATTCAGGTCTGAGGCATCTTTTTTCTTAGCACTGGCTGTATTCTCATTATTGACTTTATCCACATCAGGCTGTGGTAAGGGGGATAAAGAGGGAGCCCCGCCCACCCCGGTGGTAACTGTCTCAAAGGTCAAAAAAGAAACAGTGCCGATTTATCTCGATTATGTCGGTCTTACGAAGTCCCTGGAGTCCGTCACTATTAACGCCCGTGTGGAGGGGTTTTTAATAGAAAGGGCCTTCGTTGACGGCTCTGATGTAACTTCAGGGGATCTCTTATTCGTAATCGATCCCAGATCCTTTGAGGCATCGCTTGCGGCCGCTCGGGCAGAGCTTTCCGAGAATACCGCTACGCTCTCCTATGCCAATGAGCAGGTGAGACGCTATAAACCCCTTGTAGAAAAGGACTATGTAACAAGGGATGCCTACGACGAGTATGTCACCCAGGCCAAGGAGGCGCGTGCGGCCGTAGAAGCGGCCCGGGCAAACGTAGTGCAGGCGGAGCTTAACCTGAGCTACTGCACCATGATAGCTCCCTTTGACGGCAGGATAGGCAGGCGGCTGGTCGATGTCGGTAACCTAGTAGGGTCCGGGCAAGCGACCGAGCTTGCAACGCTTGTTAAGCTCGATCCCATATACGTCTATTTCAGCGTGGCGGAACGCGATACTCCCCAGGTGCTTGCGGAGCAGAACAAAAAACCGCTAAGTGCGAGCATCATTTTAGCAGACGGGAGCACGCACCCTGAAAGCGGTACAGTGGATTTTATCGACAACCAGATAGATACCACCACTGGAACCGTTGAAATGAGGGCTGTGATCCCGAATACCGGAAAGACCCTCTTGCCCGGGCAATACGCCAAGGTTCGGCTCCTTTTAAAAGAGCAGCCCGATACGATCATTGTCCCGCAAAAGGCGGTAGGAGAGCAGCAGGGCAATACTTTTGTTTATGTAGTAGGAAAAGATAATAAAGTCGAGTTCAGAGAAGTCACTGCGGGCGCTGCAATAGAGGAGTTAAGGGTAATAGACAAGGGTCTGACTGAAGGAGAGATGGTGGTTATAGACGGGCTTCAGAAAATAAAACCCGGAATAACAGTTAAGCCTGAGACGGAGTCTGAGAAACAGAATAAAACCGCACCGTCCCCGAAACCCTCTGGTAAAAAGGATAAGTAAAGAGCAGTCTTCTATAAAATGTAAGGAGAATTATTTTGGTTGATTTTTTTATTAACCGACCGGTACTGGCTACTGTAGTCGCAATTCTGATAACGCTCGTGGGCAGCATTTCAATTCCGATACTGCCTATTGCCCAGTTCCCTGAGATCAGCCCTCCTACCGTTAATGTTTCAGCAACCTACACGGGCGCAAGCGCCGAAGTTGTAGAAGAGACGGTTACGATCCCGATTGAAGAGCAGGTAAACGGTGTCGAGGGAATGACCTATATGGAGTCCTACAGCTCAAACGACGGCACTATGTCGCTTAACGTTACCTTCGACATAGGATACGATCTCGATATTGCCGCTGTCGATGTTCAGAACAGAGTGCAGCTCGCAACACCTAGGGTCCCCGAAGAGGTATCCAAATACGGTATATCGGTAAATAAGCAGTCAACGAGCCTGATACTGGCAGTAAATATGATCTCCCCCGACGGGACGAGAGACGACCTTTTCCTGAGTAACTATATCGATATTCATATCTCTGATGTCCTAAAGCGTATACCCGGTGTGGGCGACCTCACCATATGGGGACAGAGGGAATACTCCATGCGTGTGTGGATGGACCCGGATAAGCTGGCCTCTCTCAATATGACAGCGACGGATGTGGCCAATGCAATATCGGAGCAGAATACTCAGGTGGCTGCGGGCTCAATAGGCGAGCCTCCCGTTCCCGAGGGCCAGCAGTTCCAATACACTATTACCACACTCGGTCGGCTCGAAGACGTGGAGCAGTTTGAGGACATAATAATCCGGGCTAACGAAGACGGCTCGGTCGTGCGCGTTAGTGACATCGGTCATGTTGAACTCGGGGCCGAGAACTACGACACCTCAGCCACGCTAGACGGAGGCCAGACCGTGGGGATAGGCGTGTACCAGCTTCCGGGCGCCAATGCTCTTGACTTAGCAAAGCAAATAAGGGCAGAGATGGAAGTGCTTAAGGAAAGTTTTCCATCGGGCGTCGATTACGCGATCATATACGATACTACCAAATTTGTCACCGCCTCGATCTCCGAGGTGATTATTACCCTGTTTGAAGCGTTTATTCTGGTATTCATAGTGGTATTCATATTCCTTCAGAATTTCAGAGCCACTCTAATTCCGGCAATTACCATACCTGTTTCACTTATAGGAACTTTTGCTCTCATTAATGCACTTGGGTTTTCGATTAATACGCTGACTCTTTTCGGTCTCGTGCTCGCAATCGGGCTTGTCGTGGACGATGCGATTGTAGTTGTAGAAAACGTCTCGAGGTTGATTGAGGAAAAGGGAGCCTCTTCAAAAGAAGCGACCAGTGCGGCTATGAAAGAAGTCACAAGCCCGATAGTATCGACTTCACTTGTGCTTATGGCCGTGTTCGTGCCGGTATCCTTTATGCCTGGTATTACAGGTCAGCTATACCGCCAGTTCGCCCTCACGATTGCGTGCGCGGTCGGGATCTCGACAATCAACGCACTTACCCTGAGCCCCGCTCTCTGTGCGCTTTTCCTCAGGAAGACAACCGGTCAGAAATTCTATTTGTATAAAAAATTCGATCAGGGTTTTGATTGGTTTAAAAATCTATACAAGAAGTGGCTCGAGTTATTAACTGAGAAATGGAAGATTGTAGTCGGAGTGTTTGCGGTCCTGATGGTACTTACTTACTTCATGTTCACAGTAGTCCCCACGGGGTTTGTTCCCGAAGAAGACCAGGGATATTTCATCGTAAACGTACAAGGCCCGGAAGTCGCGTCTCTACAGCGTACAGATAAAACAATGAAAAAAGCGTATGAAATGCTCAAGAGCATGAAGGGTGTGGACCATGTGGTCTCAATTGCCGGGCTTAACTTTCTCACTTCAAGCTCAGATTCAAACTCCGGCGCCATGTTCGCCGTTCTCGCCCCCTGGGATAAAAGGAAGTCCAAGTCGCTTGGCGTAACTGCATTAATAGCGAAAGCGAGAGAGGGATTCGCCTCTATACAAGGGGCTTTCATAGTTCCCTTTAACGCGCCTCCCATTCAGGGGTTGAGCTCCACCGGAGGGTTTCAGTATGAGCTCCAGGACAAAAATGACCTGGGTCTTGAAACTCTGGCAAAAGTAATGGGTGAGATGGTCGAGAAAGGTAACGCTAGTAAAGAGCTAGTCGGCCTGTTCAGCTCGTTTACGGCTAACGTGCCGGCTCTCTACATCACCCTAGACCGGACAAAGGCGAAAACTCAGGGTGTTAGCATAACCGACGTGTTTGATTCTCTTCAGGCGTATTTGGGTTCTCTTTATGTGAATGATTTCAATAAGTTCGGACGAGTTTACAGGGTGTTTATTCAGGCTGAAGACAGTTACAGAACCACAGCTGAGGACATATCGCGTCTTTACGTAAGGAGTGAATTTGAGGGAATGGTTCCGCTCAGCACTCTCGTAGATATTAAGGAAATAGTGGGTCCTGAAACAATAAATCATTACAACCTCTACCGATCTACCGAGATTGACGGCGACTCGGCCCCGGGCTACAGCTCCGGGCAGGCAATTCAAGCCATGGAAAAACTCTCAGAGGAGATACTGCCCGAAGGTATGGGATACGAGTGGTCGGGCGTGTCATACCAAGAAATTAAAGCCGGTAATCTCGCGCCCCTTATCTTTGCGCTTTCAATCGTATTCGTATTTTTGTTCCTAGCGGCTCTCTATGAAAGCTGGGCCATGCCGTTTATGGTTATGCTCGCTGTACCCCTTGCTCTTCTGGGTGCAATAATAGCACAGTACCTAAGAGGTCTGTCCAATGACGTTTACTGTCAGATCGGGCTTGTTATGCTGATTGGGCTCGCCAGTAAGAACGCTATTTTGATAGTAGAGTTTGCGAAGCAGCGCCGAGAAGAAGGGCTTAGTGTCACAGAGGCCGCCATGCAGGCAGCCATGATAAGACTGAGGCCGATCCTGATGACGGCGTTTGCTTTTATACTCGGGGTATTCCCGCTCGTTATTGCTTCAGGCGCGGGAGCCTCTAGCCGCCACTCTCTGGGTACGGCGGTGTTCGGCGGCATGATTCTATCCACTATGCTCAGCTTGATCGTTGTACCTGTTTTTTATGTGGTTATTGAGCATCTCCGAGAGCGCAGGTTGAAAAAGGCTAACTAAACACTGCGAAGGTGATCGATATGGGTAGTATTAAATTACTGGAATCTCAGCGTGCGCTTGTGACTGGTGCAAGCTCGGGAATAGGCAAGTCGATAGCTCTGGGGTTGGCTCGGGCAGGTGCTAAAGTGGTAAACTATAGAGCGGGAGGTGAGAAAGCCGCTCTAGTGGTAAATGAAATTAAAGATGCAGGTGGGGAAGCGATAGCTATCCGGGCTGACGTGAGCAGCGAAAATGAAGTGCAGGAGATGTTCCGGCAAGCAGTAGAAGCTTGGGGCAGCATAGATATACTGGTTAATAACGCCGGGGTTCAGAAGGACGCCCCGTTTCACGAAATGACTCTTGAGCAGTGGGACACTGCACTTGCCGTCGATCTCACGGGGCATTTCCTGTGCTCGCGCGAGGCTGTGCGTGAGTTCAAGAGAAGGGGTATGGTCCCTGAAATCTCACGAGCACTTGGGAAAATCATAGCCATTTCATCGGTGCATGACACTATCCCCTGGGCGGGGCACGTTAACTACGCGGCTGCCAAAGGGGGGTTAAAGATGTTTATGAAATCAATTGCACAGGAGCTTGCTCCGGAGCGCATCAGGGTAAACGCCGTGGCCCCGGGTGCGATTAAGACAGATATTAACAAATCCGTATGGGGTAGCCCTGAAGGGATGCAAGGGCTCCTCAAGCTCGTCCCCGCCGGGCGTATAGGGGAGGTTGAGGATATTGCCAAAGCCGTTGTATGGTTAGCATCGGATGAAGCGGACTATATGACAGGTGAAATTCTCTATATAGACGGCGGCATGATGCTCTATCCCTCATTCAGAACAGGGGGTTGATACTCAATTTGCCCGGCGGTTTATTAAAGCATCATATACTAACCAAGACTATTTTGTTTAGCATGGGTACTTCGAGTTTTATATGACAGGCGATACTATAAATAGATCTGATAATAAGCTCTTACTCTATATATCCGTTGCAGTTGCATCGTTCGGAGGCTTTCTCTTCGGCTACGACACAGCCGTTATTTCAGGCGCCATTCTCTACATAAAACAGCAGTTCTCATTGTCCTCCGGAATGGAGGAGGTGGTTATAAGCTCTCTTTTCCTAAGTGCTATGATAGGCGCTCCTCTGGGTGGAACTCTGGCAGACAGAATCGGGCGGAAAAAGGTGCTCATAGGCACGGGAATATTGTTTTGTACGGGCTCACTCATTATGGCTGTATCGCCTTCGATACATACTCTGATATTGGGGCGTGTTATTACCGGATTATCTCTAGGCATGGTTTCGGTAACATCTCCTATTTACATCTCCGAGATATCTATGGCTTCTGTACGAGGTCGCATGGTTACCATTAATACGCTTGCCATAACTCTGGGCACTCTAACTGCTTATCTTATTGATTACTTATTCTCCTTTTCCAAATCGTGGAGAATGATGTTCGGGTTGGAGATTCTTCCGGCGCTCGTACTCATTCTAGGGATGTTATGGTCTGTTGAAACCCCAAGATGGCTTTCCGGCCACTCTCTTAAAGAAAAAGCCTGGAAAGCGCTCTTACGATTAAGGGGCGGGGTTGATATAGAGCAGGAATTCAATTCCTTATCGGCAGGCGTAGATTCACGAGGAGGAGGGTGGAGTGATCTGCTTAACCCTTCGGTAAGGCCTCTGATTCTACTAGGAATAGGTCTTGCGTTCATCAGGTCCCTTGCCGGGTTCAGCGTCGTCCTATACGGCTATTCGCCGACCATAGTGGAATTTGCTGGTTTTAAATCCGCCTCCGTTGCAATTTTGGCCACTGTGGGTATCGGGGTCGTAAATACCATTATGTCCGCAGTCGCTATTCCTCTAATCGATAGAATCGGCCGCCGCCCGTTGATGATATTGGGCTTATGCGGCATAACTGTAAGTCTTGGATTACTAGGAATTGCGTTTCTTTATCCGAGCGGTGAGGGTTTTGTCAAATGGATAGCAGTCGGTGCGTTATTTCTGTATATAGGTTGCTGGTCAATTGGGCCCAGGCCCGTGTTCTGGGTTCTCATAGCAGAGATATATCCTCAAAGAGTAAGGGGTAAGGCTATGAGTCTCGGGTCTCTCACCAACTGGGCTACGAACTTCCTTGTAACACTCACCTTTCTCACGCTCACGAACCTGATTGGGGTCTCGGGCACTTTTTGGCTATACGGCGTATTCGCGGTTCTGACGATGCTCCTTTTCTACTTCTTAGTTCCGGAGACCAAGGGGCAGGAACTGGAGGAAATACAGGATAACTGGAAGCAAAAACATTCAGCCGATACCAGATAGACGCCTGCGGAGCGGCAATCCCGCGCGCGAAATGGGTAAGGAGTAAAGATATGTATTGAGAATCAAGATGTTTTATTTGATAGGTGGGTCTTGTTAATGAAAATATCTGTAACTGGAAATAAGTTCCTGCTATTTGCCGCCGCCGTTTCATCCCTGGGCGGAATGATTTACGGCTATGACCTGGCGGGTATTGCGGGCGCTATTCTATTCATTAAAAAAGAGTTCAGCCTTTCCCCATGGATGCAGGAGCTGGTAATGAGCTATGCCTTATTCGGCGCTATGATTGGTGCGGGCTTCGGGGGGAGACTCGCGGACCGTTTAGGGCGCCGCAGGATACTCATGCTGAGCGCCGTAATTTCATTCTTCGGGGTTTTAGGGACTGCGTTGTCTCCCGATACTCTATGGCTCATAGTCGCTAGAATCGTGGTCGGTGTTGCATTCGGTTTTGCTTCGTTTGCCGTGCCGCTTTACATCTCTGAAATATCTTCCCCTAAAAACCGTGGTATGCTGGTTTCTATATTCGTCGTAGCTATTCTTTCAGGATTGCTGCTCTCCTACGCCGTGGATTATCTCTTTTCAGCTTACGGGCAATGGCGTATTATGTTTGCCGTTGGCCTTATTCCCGCTTTTTCTTTGTTTATAGGTATGTTTTTCCTGCCCGAAAGTCCGCGCTGGCTACTTAAACACGGATACGCGGATAAAGCAAGAGATGTTCTTAAACACATAAGGGGCAGTGTTGATGTCGAAGCCGAGCTATCGAGCATTAACAATATTCTAAAACAAGCAAAACCCGATTGGCGTGAGTTGTTTGGTCCTATCGTCAAGCCTGCGCTGCTACTTGGTCTGGGCCTTGCTGTGCTAAGACAGCTGACCGGCCTCAGCCTGGCGACGTTTTATGCCCCTACCATATTTGAGCTTGCAGGATTTCATTCGGCTTCAACCGCAATACTTGAAACCGTGGGCTTAGGTGTCGTATTTGTAATTATGTCTTTAGTGGCTATGAATCTTGTGGATAAAGTGGGTAGAAGACCTCTCATGCTGTCTGGACTACTAGGAATGCTTTTAGGGTTGGCCGTATTGGGTATCACGTTTTATCTGCCAAAAACCCATGGAGGGGCATCGGGCTATCTTGCGGTGGGCAGTCTCTTGTTTTTTGTAGCGGCGTGGACAATCGGACCCGGGTCTGTGGTTCAGCTGATCATAGCTGAAATTTATCCTTTAGAAATAAGGGCACTTGCGATGAGTGTGGTAACCGCAGTTATTTGGGCAACATATTTAGTAGTTACATTAACCTTTCTGAGCTTAATAGAGGCGCTCGGGAGACCGTACACATTCTGGCTCTATGCGGTATTGTGTGTAGTGGCGTGTCTATATGTTTATTATTTTATGCCCGAGACCAAGGGGCTCAGTCTCGAGGAGATCGAGGAGCACTGGCGAAGCGGCAAGAGCGCGCGCGATATGGGCAAATAATGATTCTACTTGTCTCATATTGGTAAATGCTACTTACTTAAGTATCTTCCCCGTCTTCTCACTCCAGAGGAGTAAATCGAGCTCATCTACATGGATTCCTAAATCCTCTGAGAGCCCTATGAAGCTTCTTTCAATCGACAGATAATCGTCTCTATTCGCAGGAGGCTTTGGGTTATTAATTACTCTGTATTCGTGAAGTGTGCTTAAGATGTGCTTGTCCAGGATTCCGTAACCTGAGAATCCTATATTTCTTAAAAAATGGCTCGACTCCTTATACCCGATACCCTTGATATTCTTATTAGCCGCGAAAAACTCCCTTCTCTCAATGGGGTCTCTGAGGGATTCTATCAGGTCCTTGAGCTTAAACCCGTACTCTGATTTAAGATACTCCCTCGTATGTACTATGTACTCGGGTCTCTTGTTCGGGAAACGGTGCACTCCTGTGAGCCTTCGCTTAAGTTTCTTTAAGCTCCCGTCCACCAAAACATCCCTTGTCGCCTCAACGGACTTAAATCCCATCTTTGCGCTCGCCCCCGCGGTGCATATGCAAAAGACAAGCTCTTCGAATATATTCTCATTCGACCCGGATTTATAAATTTCTCTAAATTCCGCCAGTCTTTTTCTAATGACGGTTCTTTTCTCGATGTAGGAATGCCGTAACTTGTTTAGCGGGTTGTTATTCATGTTTAATGGAAGGGGCAGTGCTTCTTTTCCGTAGAGAGGGATCTTATTTATATATTGTTAGCTTCTTACCGGGCTGAAGGTTGTTTGATTTGAGGTTATTCCATTTTTTAATACTCGCTACGGATACGTTGTGCTTACTGGCAATCTCCCACAGGCTGTCGCCGTTCTTTACTTTATAGCTGACTACATTATTCTCGGATTTTGTGGAAGATGAAAGGGAGCTGTAGTTGCCGTTTGGTATTGTGAGCACCTGACCCGATCTGATAGTGGAGCCTTTAATATTATTCGCGCTCTTTAGCGACGCGAGCCTCACACCGTGCCGCTGGGCTATCGAGCCGAGCGTATCGCCCGATTTAACCGTATATTTGCCGGGCTTACTCTTTTTTGCACTGCTAGTAGTGTTAGCGGTATGCGAGCCGTTTGAAGAGCCCGGAATCGTGAGCACCTGACCTGATCTGATCGTGGAGCCTTTTAAATTGTTAGTGGAGCGGAGTGATGCGAGTCTTACCCCGTGTCTAAGTGCTATAGTTCCCAGCGTATCCCCCGGTTTAACCTTGTAGGTGTCGGCGTGACCATTGCTTACACTGTTGCTAGACGCTCCCCGGTGCGAGCCGTTAGGAGTACCCGGGATCGTGAGCACCTGGCCCTTTCTTATGGTTGAGCCGCGGATATTATTCGTACTCTTGAGCGTAGTGAGCTTAACCCCGTGGTGCTCTGCTATAGCGCCTAGGGTGTCCCCTGATCTCACCTCGTATTTAGTACTGCTTGTTCTAGCATAGTTCTGGTTTGCCGTAGTAGGAGAGCCATTTGATATATAAGGGATGGCAATCACCTGACCTGATCTGATCATCGAGCCTTTCATCCCGTTTGCTTTTTTAATCGTAGTAACGCTTACATTGTGCCTAGACGCGATAACGCCCAGAGTGTCGCCAGGCTTAACTTTATATTTTGCGGTTTTTGTCGTTTTTTGCGAGCCTCTTGCCGTATCATAATAACGACCTGAAGAGCCTGGAATCGTGAGTACCTGGCCGGTTCTTATGAGTGATCCCCGGAGTCCGTTTGCATTCTTTACAGAGCTTATATTTACTCTGTGTCTGGCTGCGATGGCGCCTAGAGTATCCCCTGAGCGTACTTTGTATTTCACTGTACTTGTATTTTGGTATGAAGGTGTGTAGCTTACGCCGGCCACTACCGGTATCTTAAGCGACTGCCCCGCTCGAATGGTTGAGTTACGGAGTCCGTTTGCCCTCTTTATCTTCGCCACGCTCACACCATATTTATAAGAGATCTTGCCAAGAGTGTCTCCCCTTCTTACTTTATGCCACTTCGTACCCCTTCCACTCGATTTAGCAATCTGTGTGTTAACGTTTGAAATAGCCGTAAGCTCCGCTGACTTCTGGGCCACGATTACGCCGTATCCGGGAGGTACGTTAATATCGTAAGAAGCCCCCGGAGGTGTTGCCTTGAGTTTCAGCGCAGGGTTAAGCTCTACCAGAGAGCTCTGGCTTACGCCAATCACCCGGGCTATATCCTTCAAGCTCTTTTGCCCTGACACATATGCTACCTCGTATTCCTGGGAGGGTTGGTACTGAATTCCTACAAATCCGTACTTTTCAGGGTTCTTGGCAACAATCAGCGCCGCCATAAGTTTTGGTACGTAGTTCTTGGTTTCTCTGGGCAGAGTGAATTCAGAAATTTGCCAGAAATCATTAATCCCGTACTTATCTATAGCAGACTGCACCCTGTCTTCCCCGCAGTTATATCCTGCCGCCGCAAGCTCCCAGTTCTGAAACATCGCGTGCAGGTCGCTTAAATAGTTTGCCGCAGCAATAGTAGATTTCTTCGGGTCCATCCTCTCATCTACCCATGAATCCACTCTGAGACCATATCTTTTGGCCGTGGGTTTTATAAACTGCCAGGGTCCGACAGCGGCTTTATGGGACTTGGCCTTGACTTGAAAACCGCTTTCTATCATAGAGAGATACACCAGGTCGGTCGGCAGTCCCCTCTGCTGAAGAATAGTCTTCATATTAGGAGCGTATTTCCCCGAGCGCTCAAGCCATATGCTAAAGGATCTGCGGTTTTTATTCTGGTACTGATTCACGTAATGCAGTACCCGGGCATTGTACACAATCGGTATTTCCCGCTCGGTTTCAGGTGCTACGTCAGGGAATTCGTCCAGTGTGCTCTCGAACAGGTAATAGCTCATCCAGGCCTGCTGATGGGGGTTCATTATGAAGAAACTTGATTTTACGTCTATAACGGCTTCTCTTTGGTCACGGTCGTCCAGATAAATAATGTCTGAATCTGAGTCAGAAGCTTCTATATTGATTCCGGGAAACATGGATTCTGTGTGGCTTGAAGTGATAGATTTGCCGCCGCATCCTATGAGTAGGAGCGATAAGGTCGTTGGTAGCAGAAAATACTTATAAAACATTGGCATTTATTTATCATACTTTAAGTGTGATGTCAATGAAGAAAAGTCCATATTTAAGTTTCTTACTTAAATTGTTGAGCTTAAGTGATTAGAGGGCTTCATCGAAGTAGGTTTTAAATTCCCGGGGGTTCATATTAGTCATACCTGAGAGTCTTTTCAGCTTATCGCGGCTCAAAAGGTCTTTTGCGACAAGCTTAATCATATACTTTTGAGCGACTTCGAAAGATTCAGTCTTCGTATCCACATAGCGTATCTTCACCTTTCCGGTTTTTTTATCTATGAGCTTATCGAAATATATCGGCACCTTTCTGCCCCTCTGAATGCTTATTACGGCGCCTGATTTTCCTTCAAGCAAAAATTTTACGGCACTGTATCCAAGGTCACGTGCGTACTTAGCGTCAAAGGGAATGGGCGGAGCGGAGCGGAGCTCATATCCGATTCTCTTATCCACAATCCTAGAGACGATTCCCTTTTCTTGGAGTGACTTTAATACCTCATATTTGAGTAATTGTCCCAAATCCGCTTCTGAGAGCCTGAGCCGTCCGTGTTCGTCCGATTTCATGTCTTTCAGACTCATTATCTCATTTTCATCGAGCTTCTCAATAAGCCCTTCGGCCAGGACAGCCACTCCATCCTCCCTGCCCATTTCCAACCTCTTGATAATAGAGCCCTCAAGTATTTTTACGAGTTTTCTGAGCGGCAGCTTCCCTCGTCTGAATTCCTCGGGGATTATGGTTAAAGTGGCCCCCGCCGCCTTCCCTATTCCCATGGCTAGATGCCCGGTCTTTCTTCCCATAGAAACGACAAAGTACCAGCGTCTCGTAGTCCGCGCGTCTTCCATAAGATAGTGCACGAGCCCCGTACCGATATGTCGGGCAGTCTCATATCCGAATGTTGGTATATAGCCTGGAAGAGGCATGTTGTTGTCAATTGTTTTAGGCACATGGGCTACTTTAACTCTGCCCCCGGATTCCTGCTCAATCCTGGAGGCCAGAAATGTCGTGCCGTCCCCGCCTATTGTTATGAGATACTTGACACGGAGCTTTTTTAGACAGGTTAAAGTGTTTTGCATTCTCTTTTTAGTAGATGTCGGATTGGCTCTGGATATCCCTATCACAGAGCCCCCGGTGTTGTGAATTCGCGAGCTGTTCTCTATACTTAACTCAGTAATATGTACTGTGTCGCCTTCTGCGACCCACTTAAATCCGTCCCTGATTCCTACTACCTCGATTCCCCGGTTACAGGCCTCTATTGTCGCTGCGCTTATCACTCCGTTTATACCCGGCGCCGGGCCTCCCCCGACTATTATCGCAAGTCTGTCTTTTCTACGCATATTAGTTTCAGATATAATTTTAACTCCACACTTGTCTAACTTGAGTCTATATTCTCTAAGTTACATCTTTTAGGCTAATGATAATACCTGCCACCGTCTCCTGCTACCCTGAAGCGTCCTTTCTGAAAGTAACGGGCGAGTATCAAGCCGGCCAGAAACCCTCCGATATGCGCCCAGAACGCGACCCCTCCGGTGTTTTGCGCCGCTCCTAGAGACCCTACTCCGCTTAGGAACTGAATTATAAACCATACGAATATGAATATTGCGGCAGGAATATATATAAGTTGTATGAAGAAAAATATGGGTACCAGGGTGAGTATTTTGGATTTGGGATAATAGGTAATATACGCCCCGAGCACACCCGAAATCGCTCCGCTGGCCCCTACCATAGGGATCACAGAGCTTAAGTTGGTTACAATTTGAAAGACCGCCGCTGCAAGACCGCACACAATATAGAAAACCAAATATTTAAAGTGGCCCATCCTCGCCTCGACATTATCTCCGAATATGAACAGAAACAGTGCATTACCTATGATGTGAAGCCATCCTCCGTGAATAAACATCGAGGAGATAAACGGGAACAATCTCTCGCCGAGACCGATATTGGCGGATGAAAATACTTTTGCGGGAATCAGGCCGTAATCTAATATAAAATGATGCATATTCCGCCCGAGCGAGGCCTCATATAAAAAAACCACAATGTTGATTGTAATCAGCGTTAAGTTGACAAACGGGAACACACCCGATTTCGTAGTATCTCTAAGCGGTATCATAGATCAATAAGATTATACATAGGGTAATCCCTCCCCTCCACTTGAAAAGAGAAGATTCTGGACTAAACTCCAAAAAGTCTAAAAGTTCATTCACAGGTGCTAAATTGTTTCAAAAGCTAAGATCCGACCTGACACACAAACTTTCTAATGTAAAACTACTTCTGGTAAATGCCGAAGGATTCTCGCTAAACGGCTCCGATCACAAGGGCAATAGTACTGGCAATGGAAACGCAATAGAGGAGCTCAGGGATTCAGAGGTCGAGTGTGTTGCGTTTTCAGAGTCCTCTTCTGAAGAGATTTCCTCTGTTGCGGAAAGCCTGGGTGTTATGCTGCATCAAGGCATTGCACAAAAGAGTGCGTTCTACAATAAAATTAAAAAGGAATACTCGGTCAGTGACAATGAGATTGCATTTATTTGCAGGGACGATTCAGATCTCCCCATAATCCAGCGTGTAAGTTTTTCAGCCGTTACAGGGGACGCTGACCTGGATGTCAAAAAAGAATCTTATTATGCAGCATACGGTAACGGGCAGAGGGCGCTTACAGAGATTGCACGCCTGATTGTCAAAGCAAAAAACTATCCGAGCGGCTGGTCGGAATAAGAGCTCTCCCCCAGTACACTTTATTAACCGCCTCCTCCAAGTAATTCTGTGATAAAATACGTTTCTATGAGCCCCTTAGAGCTAACGAACTCTATAAAAAACAAAGCACTGTCCCTCTTTAATCTTGTGGGAGTTTCTCCCGTAGGTCCGTTCCCTGAAAATCAGTTCTATAAAGAGTGGCTTTCAAAGGGGCATGCCGGAGATATGGGCTACATGGTTAGGAACTCTGAAAAAAGAGAGAATATTAAAAGCTTTCTCCCCGGTTCTAAATCGGTCATATCGTGCGCCCTCAACTATAATACAGCTTACCCTTACTCAACTGAAAACGGGGATAAGAAAAAGGGCTGGATTGCGCACTACGCCTGGGGTGATGACTACCACCAAGAGATTCAGGACAGGCTCAATATTCTATGTGGGTATATAGACTCAATAACTCCCGGCGGGACGGAGATGCGCTTGTACGTAGACACTGGACCCGTGCTTGAGAGAAATTACGCTAAATACGCGGGGATCGGGTGGGTCGGCAAAAATACGTGCTTGATAAATCAGGAGATAGGGTCTTGGATTTTTATCGGTGAGATCATAACGAGCCTAGAGCTTGAGTATGACAGCCCGGCACCCGAGCGCTGCGGCACCTGTACGAAGTGTATTGACGAGTGCCCGACTGGTGCGATTAAAAAGCCTTACGAGCTCGATTCAAGGCTCTGTATCTCGTATCTCACAATAGAGCTCAGGGATAAAATCCCCGAAGGGCTAAGAGAATCCGTGGGAAACCATGTGTTCGGTTGCGACATATGCCAGGACGTGTGTCCCTGGAACAGGAGAGCCGGGACAACTGCCGACACTGCTTTTCAGCCAAGGGAAGGGCTTTACAACCCGGAGCTTTCAGCCCTCGCAGGTATGGACTCAGAAGAGTTCAGAGCACTCTTTAAGGCAAGCCCGGTGAAGCGGGCCAAGAGAAAGGGGTTTCTCAGAAACGCCGTCGTAGCTATAGGGAATTCAGGGGAACCCGAATTCATACCGGTTTTGGAGAACTGCCTGAGGGATGAGGAGCCCCTGGTCAGAGCCCACACAGTCTGGGCGCTTTATAAAATTCAGGGGGCGGGGGCGCTGAAGACGCTCATAGAGCATAAGAAAAAAGAGCCTGATCAATCCGTAATTGACGAGATTGAAGTCATATTAAGCAACTCTAGTTAGGCGCCCACAATATGGTTTATTGCCGGATACTTCGTTACAATATAAAAGTAAGCATATTATTTGAGAGATGGTTTCAATCGAGGTTATATGAAAGAAAAATTACAAGATGAAGTGATTTCAGCAAATGAGAATTTTTACCGGGCTATTGAAGAAAGCGATCTCAAGCGAATGGAAGAGCTCTGGGTAGGGAGTGAGGAAGATAAGTGTGTTCATCCCGGATGGCCGATGCTCTATGGTTGGGAGGCGGTCGCTGAGAGTTGGAAGAGTATATTTGAAAACGGGGGACCCATTGGGATCGAGCTTACGGATGTAAGCGCAGAGGTCTCTGGCGATACGGCTTGGGTAATATGCATAGAAAGAATAAGTCATAGAATGGGGGATCAGGTACAATCGGGATTCGCCCAGTCTACTAATATCTTCGTCCGCCGGGGCTCCTCATGGCTTCTTAGTGTCCATCATGCATCCCCTATCCCTACCCCTGGTGGAGACGGGTCCTCGAGTGAAAATTTACAGTGATTATTTAAGAGCGTTCAGTAATTAAAATTGTAGAATAAGTCAGCGCTCGGGTTTTCTCCCCCGATATCGGCGTCGATAGTGACGTTTTTAAATATTTGATACTCCACAAGCACTTTGTTAGTTGTGATGTTCGTTGAGTCGACGATAGATTCGCTGGCCGCCCTCTCATAAGCAATGTAGAGATCCTGAGTCAGGTATTTACCCACCTCTATCTGGCTCCCGTCAATGCTTACGACATCTAGCGAAACGGCATTCCCGAGTAGTTTTTCGAGCTGTGCCGCGGCTATTCCGCCTGCAACACTTGTGGCGACGTTTTGAATAGACTGTCTTTCATTAGACCCCACATCGGATGAGGAAACGCCGAATAAGAGGTAAGATACTATATCGGTCTCAGTCATAGCAGGGTCGCTCGATAACTTAATCTCAGGTGATTTAGCCCTTCCCCCTATATTTATATATATGTTGTTATCTGACACTCTATACAGAGCCCTTATGTCCAGAAACGGGTTGATTTCCGTACCTCCTGAGAAGCTTACATTGCCCTCTTCGATTCTGAACAGCTTACCGAAGTTCTCGTATGTACCCCTTACCGTTCTGATGTCCCCCACTATGCTTACGTTCTGGCCCAGTTTCTTGTGTATATCAAGGTCGCCTTGGAGTTCTATGTTGGCTCCCTGTCCTCTGACCCAGTTATTATTTCTCATCCTTACTTCGAGATAGAGAGCTACATTATCCTGGAAGAAGTCCGTCTTTTCTCCCTCGCCTATAACAATATCTTCCCCTCCGTCTTCATCAACAAACTGGATTTCCTCAACCTCCTTGTCCGGCTGATCCGGAATAGTAATACGGCTTCTGTTTACCGTGATTTTTCCCCCGACCTCTAATTTATCCGAATCCCCGTTCACATTTAAATCCCCGCTTAGCGAAGCTGTAATTCTCTCAGGCTTAACAGTGAATTTATCCATAGTGCCTTTTATGCTATAAGAAAGCGGAGAAAGACTGATGTCTCCTTCGAAAACTCCCGTTCCTCCCTCAGATACGATTTCCATATTCTTAAAAACACCCCGTTGCCCTTTCATTTCGATTAGCGCATTTGTGAATGTGAATTCGTTTCTGAGTGATTTTATTTTAAACGTTGCTTCGTCGAGTCTGATTTCCCCGTTAACTGTCGGGCTCAGCAAGTTTCCGGAAGCCCTTAAGTCCACTATTAATGTTCCCTCGGATTTTTCTACTTCATCAACGAGGCTTGAAACAGGGCTTAGGTTTACGCCAGGCGAAGATAAAGAGAGGTTGAAAGTCCCTTTTTCAATATTCTCACCCAGGTTCGTCAAATTGAGATCCACGTTCGCGCTTCCCGTTGCGTCCATTATCGTTGAAGACCCCTCTGTAATGAGAAATTTTAGATTTAAGCTCTGGGAGAGATATGACATGTCAAGCGACAAGTCGTTTTGGAATTCCTCATAGACAAATCCCTGGGTCTTGATATCTGCATTTATCCGAGGGCTCTCCATAGTGCCCTGGGCAATTAGGTTTGCCGATATAATGCCCTGTATAGGGTTTTTGAATTGCAGCGCTTTTGTAATATCGTCCAGACTCAGCTCGTTCAGTCTAGCTTGAACGCTCATGCTGCCGTTGTAATCAATGTTTGCGTCTGCAGTTACGGAGCTATTATTGTAGTAGAGGTTAAAGTTCTGGACGATCAGCCGCTCGGGCGCTATTGTCACCTCTATATTCTCTCGGTTATCGAGCTTCGAGTCTTCTAAAAAGAGCTTAAGGTCTGTAATCTCCAGCTTCTTTTCCTGCTTGCTCAGTCCGGTTGCTATCGTATCGATTTCGTACTCGAACTGATCTTTTTCTTTAATAACCGCACTTAGCTTAATACTCTCGGACTCGCTCTTCGCTTTAACATCGACACTCTGGATTTCTCTGTTATTTAGATTTATGTTTTTTACTGTTAACTCTGCTTCCAGATCCGGATTTTCAAGATCAATAACGCCACTTCCCTTAAGGGTTATACTCTCTGCGCCTACAGCTTCTTTCACACTAAGGTTTGAAGCTTCAAGATCAATACTCACTTCCGGGCTGGTTATCTGCCCCCTGAGCCCGCCTGTCGCTTTCATTGTCCCCGCAAACTCCGTATCCGGAACAAAGCTTGAAATAAAGCTCATATCTTTAACTTCCAGGTCATAGCTCAGATCGAGACCTTTGCTATCCGCTTTATTGCCTTGTGCAGTAATAGTGAATTCGTCTGAGTTTATCGTAAGCATCTTTACATCGAGGAATTCATTCTCAAGCGAGATATCTAAATCGCCGCTCTTTATATCTATGCCGAAGATACTCGAAGGCTCAATATTTACATTTACTTGGGCTGATAAATTAGGCAGAAAATCTCCTTCAAGAGGTATTCGGCCTTTAATTCCGAGCTCAGAACTAATCCGGCTTGCAAGTTGATTGTTATCCAGTATTTGAGACAGGTCGACTTTACTGAGGCTGGACGTGAGGTCGATACCGAGATTCGTTTTAGTATATTCCACTAACCCGCTTAACTTTAAGTCCCCTGCTTCCTCACCCTTTATCTCAAGCTTCTCAACACTTCCCTTGAGCTTCATATCGACCAATTCAACCCAATTGGCCTCTGCATTTATAGTCGCGTTCAAAGTGGCGCCGAGCTCCGTATTGAGTCCCTTTGGCTGGGTTTCTCTCTGCTCTTTCAGAAGTGAAAATATCTCTTTGGTCTTTACGTCGTTTAATGAGATATTTAAGTTAAAGTTGTTCGCACCCTCTTTTGTTATTAATCGGGACAGGTTGCCGCTTCCGCTTATCAATATTTCACCAAGCTCACTCTGTATACTTCCGCCCCCGATCTCAATCGACGATCCGTTTACGCTTATATTCTCAATTGCTCCCTTGAGCTTTCTCCCGAGTAGCTCGGACTCTGGAATGTTAACGCTTGCCCGGGCTTTTAATTCCTTTTTATCTTTATACTCACCGCTTCCTTTAGTATTGACGCTTAGAGTCCCCAGATTCTCCAGCTCGTACTTTATTACCGAAGCTTCGTACGAGAATTTAGGGCTCGAGTTAAGAGATGTAGCAGACGCGTTTAGTTTAACCTCAGAGCCGTTAAGAACCAGAGTTAAATCCTCTATATCCGCTTTCTCCTGAGAATAGTAAGCTTTTACGGAAAGACCTTCGACACGCAGTTCGGGGGAGGTCGCGTATATCTCCGCATTTTTTAAATTGAGCTCTATCTCTCGGAAAATGTCGATCAGACTAACACTCAAGTCTATTTCGGGAATCGAGAACGCGCTTAGCTTACCGCTTTCTCTGTCCTCAATTTTTATCTCACCCTCAGTTAGAAGAAACTGTTTTAGTATTATGCTCCAATCGGGGAAAGTGCTTTCCTTCTCTTGGGCTTTTTTGTCTTCCTTCTCTTCTGTATTCCCGATTTTAGCGAAGTTCCATGTGCCGTCCTTGTGCTTCACCATATTCACATCCAAGCCGTGAATTTCCAGGCCATATATGGGAATGATCTTGCTGAACAGTAACGACCCGTCCAGCATCTGCGGAACTGAGTAGTCGAGCGAAACTTCTTTTACCGTTACGAAGCTCTCTCCCTCTACTATGAATGAGACGTCCGTAAGCTTTATATTGTTAAAGAAGTTTCCTTCCAAGCCACCTATCCTAAACTCCTGCCCCGTCGTCGAGCTTACGATACTTTCAGCCGTCCTTCTGGCGAAATCTCTGAAATACTGGGTCTGAGTGAAGAACAAAGCGCCAACTAAAAGGATTATTACAAGGATGAAGAAAATAAGTACGGTGAGTAAGATTTTGCGGCGCATAGTTAAATATTATCAGGGCCTAATTGGGTTTTTGGTCTGATTTTTATTTGCCCTCTTCTAACCATTCCACAGTATACCCTATGGCCTCACTAAATTACACGGCTAAAACACGCTCAACCAATTTGGGGTTAAGCCCAAGTGGTAGTTAAGCTTTAGATACTTTATATATTCCGCCCAGGATCAAAAGCCCTCCGACAAGAATCCCGGGATCGAGCGGATTCCCCAGTAGAAGCCAGTCGAATAAGAGGCCGAAAACCGGGACCAGCATGGATGAAAAAGTCAGTATGTTTATATCCATTTTCTTCAGCAGATAAAACCATATCGTGAAATCGACTGCCGAGGCTATAATCCCTGTAAATAGCAGTATATATATCGAGTGCGCATTCAAGTCCACATTGAACACACCCTCCGTCGGAGCCGCGAGCAGCGCGAGCCCTATGGCCCCGAACGCTAGCTGTAAGCTGCTCATTGCATAGATGTCTTCACCTACCATTCGCTTTTTTACCCATATGTTCGAGACTGCCCAGGATACCGCACCTGCCAGCACCAAGAGCTCTCCCATGAGTATTTGCAAATTTTGGTTGACTAATGTGTCCCAGCCGAGGATGCAGATGATCCCAGCGGATCCGAGCGTGACACCCATCCACTTACCCGAATTGAGTTTTTCCTTCAAATAAAAGTTTACCAGCAGGATCGTCCAGATCGGCATTGTATAAAGAAGCACAGAAGTCTTTCCCGCTGTCACGTACTTCATACCGTATAGCATGAGTCCGAACATAAAAGTTGTCTGAAAAAGGCCGATCACAATATAATCGGGCAGTTTCCTCATAGCGGGCCACTTCACAGGCCTGACACTCAGATAGACCATCATGGACGCCGCCCCTATGGCGCACCTCCACGTTGCGAAAGTAAACGGCTCACTGTATCCGAGCCCCATTTTCATTAGCACCCAGGAGTATCCCCAAGTAGTGACTGTAAATACAAGCAGTATTATATATAGAGCGTTAATATTCATTTCGATCCATCTGTTTAATTCTATACATTCGACATTTTCGTGCCGTAAGTAAAACTCAGCCAGGCCCTACTTATACTCTATTAGTCTCCATCTTACAAACCCGGGGGCTATCTGTAATTACAATCCGGGTGAAGCGCCCTTATTTTCTTGACAAGGAATTGTCAATATTTATAATTACCTACCCCTGATTATAAAATGTATCCGTATTGAGTTTAGAATCACGGGACAATTGTTAAGTTTAACAACTATACGCTTTCAGACTGTAGTGTTTCATAAATGGTTACTTAGATTTAAATAGGAGGTAGAAGCGAGTGAAAATACTTGTATTAGTGAGTCAAACACAGGACACTGAAGCCAAAATACAGGTCTCCTCAGAGGGTGATTCGATAGACACGGTTGGAATGAAATGGATTATGAACCCCTATGACGAGTTCGCTGTTGAAGAGGCTATCCAGACAAAGGAAAAACACGGCGGAGAGGTAGTGATCATCTCGATCGGACCCGACAGAGTGCTCGAGACCATTCGACAGGCCTTGGCGATGGGGGCTGACAGTGCGGTCCATATAAAGGGCGAGGGTTTTGCCGAAACGGATTCATTCACAGTTGGCAAAGTAATAGGCGGTGAGATTAAGAAGCTTGGGGATTTCGATATCATTTTCACCGGAATGAAGATTATTGACGAAGAGTCCGGGCAGGTAGGTGTTCAGGTTGCCGAGGAGCTCGGGATACCTCACGTGTCACTAGTTAGTAAAGTTATCGAAGTCGACCCCGAAGGGAAAAAGGTCGTGTGCCAGAAAGAGATCGACGGCGGTCATGTGACTGTCGAGGTACCGCTTCCATGCCTCATAACATGCCCTGATGCAATGAACGAGCCCCGCTACGCTTCGCTTCCTGGGATTATGAAGGCCAAGAAGAAGCCTCTAACTGTGGTAAACGCCGAGGATTTAAACCTTGGGGAGCTCGGGCTAACTCCCGAAGCGCTCGGAAAGAACGGCGCGCGGGTAAAGACCACTCAGATTAAAGTACCGCAAATTGAAAGGAAACTTACTATCATCAAAGGAAGCGACGAGCCTATGGTAAAAGGGGCAGAGGTAGAGAGATCGGCTGAAGAGCTGATAAAGCTATTAAGGGAAGAGGCCAAGGTTATATAACTTTTTTGTCGAAATTTCAGGAGGCATGCTATGAGTAATGAAGTTTGGGTAGTAGCTGATTTAAAAATAGACGGCAGCGTAAGGCAGGTTACATATGAAGCACTTTCAGAGGCCGGGCAGAAGATTTCAGGCAAGCTCGGCGGTAAGCTGTGCGGTGTGCTTATAGGCTCTGGTGTATCGGGGCATGCCGCCGAATTGGGAAAATACGGCGCTGAGAAAGTTTATGTCATCGACAACGATATATTAAAGGACTTTAATACCGAAGGTTATACGATAGCGCTGAGCGAGCTTATCAAAAAGCATGAGCCCGCAGTCGTTATAGGAGGCAATACGGTATTCGGTCAGGACTATTTCCCAAGTGTGGCCGCGCGTGTGGGCGCAGGAATCACTATGGATGCGATCGATATAGACATTAGTGACCAGAACACCCTTAAGATCGAGCGTTATTCACATTCGAGTAAGGCTATCCCCACACAGGTGTTTCACCAAAACTACCCGATGATGACTACAGTAAGACCAAATTCTTTTAAAGCCGTGGAAAACCCCAAAGACCCTGAAATCATAAAGGGAGGGGTGGAAATTAACCCGGCTGACATAAAGATCAAGGTAATAGAGCTTCAAACGAAAGAGTCCGACCGCCCCGAGCTGACAGAGGCGGAAAGAGTGATCTCAGGAGGAAGGGGACTCGGAAGCGAAGAGAATTTTAAATACATATATGAGCTTGCGGATATCTTAGGAGCTGCCGCTGGCGCCACCAGGGCCGCAGTTGACGCGGGCTACTGTCCCTACGATATGCAGGTCGGCCAGACAGGGAAAGCCGTATCACCTAATCTGTATATTGCGATTGCCATCTCAGGCTCGGTCCAGCATTTTGCCGGAATGGGCTCGTCCAAGGTGATCGTGGCTATCAATAAAGACCCTGAAGCCCCGATATTTCAGAAATGCGACTACGGTATTGTAGGTGATCTGTTCGATGTGCTTCCTCCGTTTACTGAAAAGGTGAGAAGCCTCTTATCTGAAGGTTAAAAATTCAAGGAAAATAATCGGGGGCGTCTAGGTGGGCGTTCCCGCAATATCCACCATCTCTATATTATCTATTTTCTCACCCAGAAACCTCCCGGCTATGGATACAAATGTGTCCGAAACGTCTGTCAGGTAAAACTCTCTTCTTGCTTTAGCACTGCCGTCATTTAATTCTCCACGTTCTTTTAGTACGGTTTCGATCTCAAACGCGGTCTCTTCGGCAGAGTCCACGAGGGTGATTCCCTCTCCCATAATATTGTGTATAACAGGTTTGAGTAACGGATAGTGCGTACATCCGAGTACAAGCACATCGATTCCGGTTTCTTTTAGAGTGCAGAGGTATTGTTCAGCTATTAGCTCTGTTATCTCCCCCTCGGTCCATCCCTCGTCGGCGAGTCCTACGAACAGGGGGCAGGGCTTTGAGAAGACTTCTACCTCGGGAGATATCCTCTCTAAAGCACTCTTGTATGCGTTACTTCTGATAGTGGAATAAGTACCGATCACCCCCACTTTACCGGTTTTTGTAATGCCGGCGGCTTTCCTGGCCCCGGGCTCTATCACGCCTAAAACCGGTATGTTCAATTCATCCCAGAGAGCGGGCAGTGAAACGGAAGAGGCCGTGTTACAAGCTACTACCAACAGCTTTATTCCCTTTGATACCAGAAACCCCGCATTGCCCTTTGAGTATGCGATCACTGTCCTTTCCGATTTAGTCCCGTATGGTACTCTTGCTGTATCGCCCAAATAAATCAGATTCTCATTTGGGAGTCTGGCAACTATTTCTCTTGCGACTGTAAGTCCGCCCACCCCTGAGTCGAATACGCCTATCGGCGCTTTTTTATTATCTGTGCCCATTCTTCAGTGCTCTCAATTTATCTGTATTCGGCTACGGATTAGAAGAATTCCTCTATAGCGCACTCCACGGAATCGACTCCGACGAGCGTTATAGCATTGTCGTCCGAAGCTACCCTGTCAAGGTTTATTTTAGGTATGACGCATTTTGTAAAACCAAGTTTCTCCGCTTCATTGAGTCTCATTTCGATCTGCGAGACTCCCCTTATTTCGCCTGCAAGCCCGATCTCTCCGAAAACCACGACTCCGGGGTCTACGGGTTTGTTCAAAAAACTCGATACCAGTGCCATAGTGATAGCAAGATCGATCGCGGGCTCCTCAATTTTCACCCCTCCCGCAACGTTCATAAACACATCCTGACCCAGGATCTGGAGCCCCGCTCTTTTTTCCAGCACCGCGAGTAATAAAGAAACCCTGTTGTTGTCGAGCCCTATTGTCGTCCTCCTGGGCATACCGAAGCCACAGGGCGATACCAGAGCCTGTATCTCGACCAAAATCGGGCGCGTCCCCTCGATACTGGAGGTAACAACAGAGCCTGACGCCCCCTCGGGACGCTCTGACAGGAATATCTCGGAGGGATTTCTAACTTCCTTAAGCCCGCCATCCGTCATCTCGAACACCCCGATTTCGTTCGTCGAGCCGAATCGGTTCTTCACGGCTCTGAGTATCCTGTACGGGTGGTCCTTACCGCCCTCAAAATAAAGGACGGTGTCTACTAGGTGCTCGAGTACCTTGGGACCTGCTATAGCGCCCTCCTTCGTAACATGTCCGATCAGAAACACTGCCGGTCCTTTGGATTTAGCATGCTGCATAAGCTTGCCGGTGCACTCTCTTATCTGCCCGACGCTTCCCGGGGCGGATGCGAGCTCTTCGGTATACATTGTCTGTATCGAGTCTATGACGGCCAGGGTAGGGGATAGAGCGCTAATTTCCTGAATGATATTCTCTACAGATGTGGCCCAGAGCACGTACACGCTGTCTCTGACCACCCCGGTCCGCTCTGCCCTGATCTTTACCTGCTCGGGTGACTCTTCCCCTGTAACATAGAGTAAATTACGTGCGTCGTCCTTGTTCAGCGAAGCATTGCTGATACTGTTTAACATTTGGAGGGCCAGGGTGGATTTCCCGATCCCGGGGTCTCCTCCGACAAGTATCACGGAACCCGGGACAAAACCCCCTCCCAATACCCTGTCGAGCTCCGTATTTCCTGTCGGAATCCTGTCTTCGCTTCCGCTCTTTATTTCAGTGATCGGAACAGGCTCGGACAGAGGACCCGACTTCGACATAGCTTTCTTCTTTTCCTGCTGCTCCTCAACATAGGTGTTCCAGTCCCCGCACTCAGGGCATTTCCCGAGCCATCTGGGGGATGAGTTTCCGCAATTCTGGCAGACGAACTGTGAGAGTATTTTAGATTTCTTCATGTTCTGGGAGCTCACATGAAACTCAGAAGATTATACTATACTTTTAAACTCTCTGTGGAAAGGGCGAGAGCCGTACCATTGATTATTATTCACGGCGCATTACAATATTTATGTCTAATTTATAGATGGAGGGTGCATGAATAGATATCTGATTTTTTCCGTTTTACTATTGTTTGGTGTTTTATATTTAAGTGCATACCATGCTTCGGCTCATCCCTGGACGCCTTCAGAAAAAAGGGTCGTTAATTTAGAGCGTCAGTATTATAAGGCTCTTGAGGCACAGGACCAAGGTCTTATGGCTCCGATTCTTCACGAGAACTTCTTGATTTCCAGTATGCAGAGCGCTTCCTTTAAGGACTTGGACAAAGAGGAATTCCTCTCAACTATGCCCGATCAAATTATAACTTGGCAGGAAATAGAGCACGTTAAGGTCGACATTAAGGGAAACGTGGCAAAGTCGGTCGTAAACATCAGTATGATGAAGACCTACGGCGGAAAAGACCACAGCGGAGATTACGAAGTCTACAGCGTATGGGTCAGGAAAGACGGCGAGTGGCTTCTCCTCAACCGCAGAATTAAGCTTTTGAGCGAAGCATAATCTTAGTTGGGCTCTTTGGTAAGCAGAGGAGATTTTAATTATGATGTCCGGGCTTTTTCTCTTATTCGCAGTTACAATGGTCCTTGCCTTGTACGGTAAAAGGCAGGCTTCTATAGGGTTATTCTTTCTCACCCTTATTCTGTGCGTGCTTTTGTTTTGGCACCACGTAACGGAGCCGTTAAACCTTAATTTTTAGCCGGGGTCACTTTATGAGTCCTTCTCTCGCAATTAGAATAAATGCTGCCGGGCTGCTTATAATTTCAGGCGTTTTGCTCGGGGCTTACTACGTACAGTTCTTTATGGGGGAGTTCCCTTGTCCCCTTTGTTTACTCCAGAGACTCGGCATGCTAGGCGTCGCTTTCGGGGCCTTGCTCAATCTCCGCTACGGCTTGAGACCGGCGCATTACGGTGTGTCGCTCATTAGCGCTGTGTTCGGAGCCTGTGTTTACGTGCGGCAGATATTGCTCTACATAGTCCCGGGCACGGGGGCGTCCGGCTATGGCTCTTCGGTATTCGGTCTTCATCTGTACACGTGGGCGTTTATTGTATTCTCCGTAGCTATTTTGCTCATAGCCATTATGATGCTATTCGACAAGCAGTTCGAGGATAAAGCTCAAACGGACACGTCTCACTGTCAGACTAAACTCATTCACTCTTTGTCTATTCTCCTGGTTTTAATAGCCGCCGCCAACGTGCTAACCACTTATCTCGAGTGCGGTCCGGGACAATGCCCCGCTAATCCCGTATCCTATATAGAGCTTGGCAAATGAATACCGGTTTTATTAAGCTAGAATCGCGGTCTAGCCTGGAATGGTGTCGAGCTAGTCAAGGTATCTTGATAGAGAATATACTTTATCAATGTTTCAAAAGCCGTTTCATAAACAGCCTTGTTCACATGAATCGGAGGTTAACAGGGGGGATCTCACAGTACCCAAAGGCCCAAAACGCCCGATGAAGCCCTCAGGGACTCATGGACGGAAAAGATGTAGGCGCGTGCTACTACGATCTTCAAACCGGGGAGGTTAAGATGGTTACATAGATAAATCCGCTACGGTATTTTATTAGTTTATAGTGCTATTAGCGTTAATTACCTTAAATCTTAATTATATACAGGGGGAATCTGATGGCTGGCAATAAATCAATATCAAGAAGGAATTTCGTAAAGGTTTCAGGCGTCGCGGCTTTAGGCGCTTCTATCATCAGGCTTGGGAGTAGCGCGATATCTATCCCGGAAGCTCATGCCGAGCAGACCGCAAGGCCTAAAACGCAGGATGAAGCTTTGAAGAAGCTAATGGACGGCAACAGGCGATTCATGGAATGTAAGGAACAGAACCCGAGAAGGTGCATTGATGTGCGTAAGCAGATAGCGGAGGGACAGGCGCCTTTTGCCGTAATTTTGGCTTGCGCCGATTCAAGGGTTGCGCCCGAGCTCGTATTCGATCAGGGAATAGGCGATCTCTTTGTAGTGCGGGTGGCCGGAAACATAGTTAACCCTCAAAACTACGGTGTGCTGGGGAGCCTCGAGTTTGGTGTTTTGGCGCTTGGGGCCTCTGTTATTATGGTCCTAGGGCATAGTCGCTGCGGAGCCGTCGCCGGAGCTATAGAATCCATTCAAAAAGGCGCTGACTTCCCGGGTTCAATAGATAATATTGTAAACACTATAGGGCCCGCTGTTGAAGCGGTAAAAGATAAACCCGGCAACCTTCTTGAAAACTCGGTCGTTTCCAATGTGAAGTTCGGAGTGGACAAGCTCAAGGGCTCAGTCCCGGTCTTAGCCGATAAAGTGAGGGAAGGGAAATTAAAAATAGTAGGCGCAAACTACGACCTGCATACGGGGGAGGTTAAGATAATTACATAGTCTCTCTAATTGAAATTTCTTCTTTCCCCGCAGTGGTATAGGCATTATTATTAAGATAACATGCCGGCATTCGTATTGTCCGTTTATTCAGGAAATACTATGAGTACAAAGATGGGTCTCGGGACGGTTATATTCTTGGCTTCGCTATTCATATTTATTTCCCCCGTAAGCCTTTATGCGCAGTACTATAAGTGTATAGGCAAGGACGGTGTTGATATATATACCAATACCGGATGTCCTATAGACGCCGACAATCTGAGGTTTGTTATGCCCGAGTCGGAAAAGAATGTCTCTACCGATCCACAGGGTTCTGACTCTAAAGGTGGTGCTGATCGTGAATACCCCTATAACGGATATGAAAATGGGGGTTTGGTCGGTCTTGAAATCCTGACCGAAGGCTACAGATTGAGCCCTAAGGAGAGGTCACAGATAGAGACAGGCGTAAACTTTATTCTCGGCTATTACAAACAGGTGTTCGATTATAATGAAGACGTTCCGGTCAGGATACGTATATTCGGCAACAAGCGCCGCTTCATGAGCTACCAGGAGGATTTATCCCCTGTAGTTTCCGAAGTGGGATTCTATTCACCCGTGCATAACGAAGCTGTGGTAAACGGTGATAGGGATAAGAACGAGGTCATTGCCACCATTTACCACGAAGCGAACCATTCCATACTCACTCAAAAGGCTCCCGAGCTTCCGCTCTGGTTCAATGAGGGGCTCGCGGAGTATTTCGAAAGGATTATTCCCGAGGGGGAAAGCGTTACTGTGGGCCATCAAGACGCAAGGTATTTTAAATTAAAACAAGACCTTAAGTCCCGAAAGATTCCCGCACTGAAGTCCTATCTCGCCTCATGGGACAGCGCCTGGAAGCGCGGCGGTATGGCTCAGGACGACGCCCGCTCGGTAGCATGGTCGCTTGTTCATTACCTCATGTCAACACAGGAGGGACAGGATACCGTTATACGCATTCTCAGGGAAAAGAACAAAGATCCCTCTGTATCATCGGTTGAAATAATTGATAAATACTATCCGGGCGGTCTGGACAAGCTTGAGACGAATTGGCGGAAACATATAATGCAAAGTCCGACCCTTCATGTTTACGAGCCGTTCAACTAACCTTTGTTAATGCGGTATTTATCTAGAGCTCACAATAATATGTTGATGTATAAAGCTCATAATTGTTATTTCCGCTTTCCATGCTATTAAAGTTGGCTTGTAACATAATCCGTGCTTGTTATGATTAATTCTTTTAGTTTATTTTTATTCCTCATTATAACTACCGGCAGCACTGAATAGTTTTTCTTCACATGTCCGTTTGGAAAATATTTAAGAGGTTCTGCCCCCGTTTTCAGAAGTTCCTCTATGTCACCGTAGGGCAATTTCAATGCAAAGCCAAACTTACCGCAGGAACAGAATATATTGTCGTTCACATATCCGGCAACAGCGCCAAAGCTCTTTTTGAACTCAAGCTCGTATTGCTTTTCTAGCTCTGGGTATGCCTGATTCAGTATATTTTGTAAGCGTTCCTCATATAAGGGCATTGTTATTATCTCTTTGCCAGACGACTGGATTGCACCGTTTTTTATTATCTATGATATATCCGAAATTTCATCCCCTTGAAAATTACCGTAATATGCATATTTTTTACCTGTATAAAGTAACATAACCCATATTTAAAAAAAGGTGATTAGGTCATTTTAGGACTAGGCTATAAAATACCTAGCCATGACATTAAAAAAGCTACAAGAAATAATAAGCGGAAGCAAATGCCTAAGATGTGAAAATAC
>Ga0114931_10000948_pt1 | contig 36573 bp, 36 predicted proteins | sample 2SBtaG_FD_89579 | JGI IMG/M metagenome (GOLD analysis project Ga0114931, IMG submission 89579) | Deep subsurface microbial communities from Kolumbo volcano to uncover new lineages of life (NeLLi) - 2SBTROV14_V59a metaG | ecosystem: Environmental > Aquatic > Marine > Volcanic | place: Kolumbo... | reverse complement strand
ATGATGCTGGTCATCAGGGATTTACTTGGACATTTGACCGGAGATGGCTAATGGGCGGCCCCTTTGTAGTGATCATTCCGGCGCATCAATCAGCTGTTGAATCAGTTTGCGTACATCCGAGTGATTAAAATTACGTCCGCCAATCGCGCGGTAGACCACGCGCCCCTGCTTGTTGATCAGCAGCGTGGTCGGTAGTCCCTTTACGCCGAAGGACTCTGACACGTGACTGTCACGGTCAAAGAGAATAGGAAAGCTGGGGTAGACTTCAAGCTGTCCCATGTAGGAGAACACATGGTCAGGCGTTTCCCACTGGTTGATTGCCAGTACGATGAAGCCTTTATCATGCAGTGCCCGGTACACGGTTTCCATCGACGGAATTTCTTCCCGGCACGGTGGACACCAGGTTGCCCAGAAGTTCACCATGACTACCTTGCCGCGTAGCGATGATAGGGTATAAGGTTTGCCGTCCATGTCTTCCAGGGTAAAATCCGGTGCGCCCACCGGTACAGGCAAGCGCGATAGCTCGTGCCCCAGCGCAGCAAATGCGGCAGCAGGTACAAGCCAGGCTGCCAGTATCAGTGTGGCAGCGGCGAGTTTGTCAGGCATCAGGCGCTTTGGCCGGTGCGCAATGAACGGCTTTGATCTTGTCTTCATAGATCTTGCCTCCCTGTGTCCATGAATAGGTCAGGTCAAACTGGCTACCTGCCTGCAGCGGCAGAGTAGTGAAACCCTGTCCCCAGTCGCCGGGCTGGTACGTCTGTTCTTCATACAGGAGCACCCACCGGAATGCGAGGCTGCGTTCCTTCCACTCTTCCAGCCACTGTGTCTTGGTCTTGAGATAGTGGGTTTTCCCATCAGGTGTCACGTAGCGCCAGTCCGTCAATCGGTAGTGCAGGGGGAGTTGACCGGTATTTTTCAGGATGGTGCCGAATACGCAGTAGTGGCGTGTGGCGTCGACAATATCTTTTGGCAGCCCGCGTGCGCTGAAAACGGCGGAGACAAAATCAGGTGACAGCGGCAGCAGTTTGAGGCTGAAGCCTGGATGTTCAACCTGGACGCTTTCTATACCCGTTTGTGGGTTGAATTTACGCTGTACGTCACTGGCCTGCGCCAGCAGGGGGAAGAGCAGACACGCTATGATGAAACGGTAATGCATATTTCCCCCACTGGATGTGATGTGACATCGTTGCAATGCCTCAAGCCGAAGGGTGAGACACTTGCATTAAAGCCCACAGAGGTTATTTTTGCAAAACGATGTGGCCACCTTTGCCAGGTACCGGCGGTATAAACGGAATAAATGGGGTCAGACTCCAATGGCACTTACTTAAGCCCGAACAGCGTAAAATCAGTCCCTTCTACCCTTTGGGGAGAAGGTCAGGATGAGGGGAAAGACGCAATGCGTCTTTTATATTTAAGGAGAGACACCTGTCGAAACGTGATTTTGTCAGAGGGCTTAATAGGCGGCTGACGAGTCACTACAACTACTACGGGATCATAGGCAACGGGCACGCGATCAACCGCTTCTATCTCTGGGCTACGGAATGTACGTTCAAATGGCTCAATCGACGAGGCGGTAAACGGAAGAGTTTCTCACAAGATACCTTCTGGAGAGCGGTAGATCGTGGTCTATTCAAGAAGCCCCGCATAATGGTGGGAGACATCCCGGAGGGTGTCTGTATGATGATCTTGTCTTGCGCGAAGGCGAGTATGACCGAAGAACCGGATGCGGCAGTACCGCACGTCCGGGACTGTGCAGGGTTGCGCCGGGTAACCGGCGTTACTACTGCGAGACGGGTCAGACTCGATTGATAATTCATCACTGCTGTCTCGTTACCTTGCATTGAAATCCGGTAACGTCAACGATACAAAGGCTATTACGATGATCATAGAATGCGGGACATGAAAGATCACTCATCAAAGAAGCAGAAAACTCCTTCTCCCGGAGGGAGAAGGAGTTAACGGGACAGTAGTGATAATTCATATAATCAACGTCTGACAGAAACCCTGATCAAAAGAATGTAATGTCCTACCCTGATTGTTCTCATCACAGGGAGGCATCCAGTGGCAAGGCAGCCGCGCTTTGTATTACCAGGGTAGCCACAGCATGTCGTGAACGTGGCAACAATCACAATATAATTTTCGCGGATAATTCAGTCTATCTTCGCTATCTGGATATCCTGGCTGGCGCCTGTGACAGGTATGGTCTTCACCCTGAGGATTGTCGCTGGTCCAGTTTTCACTATAACGCACTGGGGATGACGGATACCTTGATGACACAACATGAAATCTATCAGGCCCCGGGTCCCGATGATACATTGCGGCAGCAACGCTACCTGGCGTTGTTTGACCATTGTATTGGCCAGACAGATATTAACGGTATACGTGAAGCGACCAGCAAATATTGGTTGTTAGATAGTGACAGGTACAAGGAGGAAATCAAGCTGCTGCTGAGTCGGCAACTTGAACCAAAATGCCGGGGTGGTGACAGGAAGTCGGACGACTTTCGAAATCCGGCGTTGAATAAAATCAATCGAGTCTGACCCCATTCTGGAAGCGTTTGCGGGGGGTGTGCCGGTGGGCGATGTCGATTGCGTATTGCAGGGCGGTTTGCAGGCTGCCCGGATCGCCCCTGCCGGTACCTGCCAGATCCAGTGCCGTGCCGTGATCAACCGAGGTGCGGATGATCGGTAGCCCCAGCGTGATGTTAACGGCGTTGCCAAATCCCATATGCTTGAGTACTGGTAGACCCTGATCATGGTACATCGCGAGCACAGCGTCTGTTTGTGCCAGCCGGTCGCGGTTAAAGACCGTGTCGGCCGGTAGCGGGCCGGTGATATCCATGCCCTGTGTCCGCAGCTGGTCGAGTGTCGGGATCAGGGTGTCGATTTCTTCCCGGCCCAGGTGCCCGCCTTCTCCGGCATGCGGGTTCAGTCCGCATACCGTGATGCGCGGTGTAGTGATGCCAAGGTCTGTGCGCAGTCCATCGTATAATGTGGTCAGTACCCGTATGACGCGTCCGGCTGTAATCAGAGGACTGACCTCGGACAGGGGGACGTGCGTGGTCACCAGCGCGACCCGCAGGCCCCTGGTGGCGAGTAGCATGACAACACTGGAAGCCCCCGTGGCTTCGGCAAGATACTCGGTATGTCCACTGAAGCGAATGCCGGCATTGTTGATGACCTCCTTGTGGACAGGGCCGGTGACCAGCGCGGCAAAGGTGCCGTCGCGACAGCCGGTGATGGCGCGGTCCAGTGTGTCGAGGACATAGGGAGCATTTGCCGGATCGGCATCCCCGCATTGTGCCGGTGTTCGCAGTGCTGTCGGTAACACGCACAGTTCACCGGCGGCGCCGGCCCGCGCTTCGGTGCCTGCATCGAGTATCCGCAGGTTCACCGGTAATCCCAGGTTAGCTGCGCGCTCCGTCAACAGTTCAGGGTCGCAGATCGCGACCAGTTCAACAGCCTGTGGCTGTTGTATCAGCTGCAGGCACAGATCCGGGCCAATTCCGGCCGGGTCGCCGGGAGTCAGTGCAATGCGTAAAGTGGGGTGGGGAAACAAAAATACTCGACTGGTGATTACCAGGGCTATGAACCCAGGCGATACTCTACATAGGATTCATCACGCAGGCGCCGTAACCACAGGAATGTTTGCTCGGTAGTCTTGCGTGCACGGATCAGTTGCCGTGCACGTGTGCGTTTATACTCATTGGTACTGTCATGGTCACGGCGTCCAAGGACCTCGGCGATGTGCCAGCCAAACTGGGTCTTGAACGGATCACTGATCTGCCCGGGTTTCAGACTGTTCATTACTTCCTCGAACTCCGGCACCAGATCGCCAGGATTGACCCAGCCCAGGTCACCACCCTTGGCGGCTGACAGGGAATCTTGTGAATTGGAGCGCGCCAGGGTGGCAAAATCGTCGCCGCCGCGGATACGCAATGCAATTTGATTAATACGGATCCGGACTTCCTCGTCCGTATGAACTGCGTCCGCCTTCAGCAGGATGTGCCGGACGTGCGTCTGATTGATCATGTGCCGGTCACTGCCGCGTTGCTCGACCAGTTTGATGATATGGAAACCACCCGGACTGCGTATCGGGTCAGAGATGTCGCCGACTTTCATGCCCTTCAGCGGTTCGACGAACAGGGTGGGCATCTGGCCCATGTTGCGCCAGCCAATGTCGCCGCCTTCCAGTGCGGTGGTGGCGTCTGACTCGGCGATGGCTGTTTTGGCAAAGTCGGCGCCAGCGCGTAACCGGGTGACCAGTTGCGTGGCGCGTGCCTGTGCGGCCTTTATTTGCTCGGGATTTGCCCCTTCGGGTACGGCAATCAGGATATGTGCGAGATGATACTGAACATCACTTTGCTCCGCTGCGTCCATGCTCGCAAGCAGATTGTCCACTTCCTGGTCGCTGACCTTGGTACGCGCGCTGATCATATGCTGCCGTAACCGGTTGATGACAAGCTGTTGCCGCAGGTCTTCGCGGAACTTGCCGTAATCGTAGCCTTCCTTCTCGAGGACATCCCGGAATTGTGTCAGGGTAACATTGTTCTCACTTGCCAGTTTGCGCATGCGCTTGTTCAGTGTTGTGTCATCGATAGTGATACCGTTGCGTTCCGCCAGCTGCAGTTGCAGGCGTTCGATAATCAGTTTTTCCAGTACCTGTTTCTCGAGTACGGCGCGGGTGGGCAATTCGGTCTGTTTTTTCTCCAGTAGTGCGCTGACTTTTGCCACTGCTTCATCAAGTTCGCTCTGCAGGATAATGTCATCATTAACGACCGCAACGATCTGGTTGAGGACCACGGGTTCTGTCTGCGCAGGTTCAGTGGGTTGTGACGGTACCAGGGTCAGCCCCTGTGCCGGTTTGCCGGCCGGTTGGGTGTTGTCACCGGATGTTTGCTGTGCCTTGTCAATGTCGAAAGTGAGAGGGGCAGCATGAACAACCTGGAATATTAGAGCCAGGATCAGCGCAGCCGGATAGTTAAAGGACTTCATGCCGGTTTCCGTCAGTGACCAGATTGGTAGCCAAGAATACCACGTTCAAGGACGTTATCGATGGAGTTACCGATACTGGTGAGCCCTTTCAACTCAAACTGGAAAAAGATCCCGGTGGTTCGGTTACCCTTGTCGTCATTGACATAATTGCGCGCGACCACGTTTATCCCCCAGCAACAGCTCTCGTAACCGATGCCAGCCAGGCTATCCAGTGTCTGGTTGTCATCAATAGAGTAGTTCCAGCGACCCACGAAATGCCAACTTCTGCCTATAGGCCACAGGAACGAGACATCGGATTGCTTCAGCACATCACGCCGGAACCGGTAGGACAGGTTGACCAGCTGGCGCGCATTTGCCTTGTATTGCAATATGGCATTGGCGCGGTTGGTATGCGTTTCACCGGGGTTCCATTGCATTTCGGTGTGCGCCCGCCAGTGTTTGCTCAGGGTCATGCTTATTTGCCCAATGATGTCGGAATTATTATCGGTTTGTACCGGCGTACCGGGCAGGGTGACTTCGAGGTCACGAAAATAGAACAGGTTGCCGAGGCTCGCGCTCAGTAGCTGAACACCGCTTGCCGGATCAAGGATCCGTGTCGTCAAGGCGACGGCGAGCTGGTTGGCATCACCCATCCGGTCCGGCCCGCTGAAGCGGTTCTCCTGGAACAATTGCCAGAAGTTGAAATCGAAATTCCCGGTATCAAACACCGGGATATCGTCCTGGTTATTATTGGGAACGTACAGGTAAAACAGTCGTGGTTCGAGGGTCTGTACATAGTCGGTCGAACGCAAGCTGAACTCACGGTCGAAGAACAGGCCGGAGTCTAGGCTGGCGACCGGGGTAGTGCGTACCGGGTTGTCCGGATTGCCGGGCGCTTCGTCGTTGAGTTGGTAGCGCGTGTAGCGAACACTGGCCGAGGGTTCGAAATACCAGCCGGCGTCGTGCATCGGCAGGGTGATGCGTGGCTGTACATCCACTCGTGATCCCGTCACCCTGTTGTCTTTCTGGAACTCCACGGCTTCGGAATCCAGCCGGAATTGCATGCCCAGCAGACTGGTTCGGGGAGCGGCGTTGAAGCGGATCCGTGGCAGCTCCTTGTACGGGCGGTCATCCGCGGCGATCGTCTTGTCAACAGTCTGGAAATCCAGGACCCGGGTATTCAGATTCCAGCGATCCCCGTGATATGTCACATCCGCTTCACGCTTCAGGTGTGTCCGGGAAGAATTCAGCAGACTGCCGCCAAGATCCTGGAAATAGTTCTTGTCGGAAACATCACTTGCATCAATGCCGGTTTCCAGACGTGGTAACGGATTGCCGTTATGCTTGAATGTCACCAGGTGCCGCTCTTTATGATCAAACTGGTTGTCGGATGGCAGAACCTCACCGTTAAACTGTCCACTGTTGTGTTTGTGCAGGTAGCGGAACTCGGTGCCGAGCATGATCCCGCGTTCGCTCATATATCGAGGTGTCAGCGTGGCGTCGTAGTTAGGGGCTATATTCCAGTAATACGGGATGCTGATATCGAGGCCGGTCTCTTTTGACGTGCCTACTTTGGGCAGCAGCAGGCCGGAACGCCGCCGGTCATCGATCGGGAAGCTGATATACGGTGTATACAGAACCGGCACTCCCTTGAATTTCAGCTTTGCATGCCGTGCGGCACCCATGCCTTCCTGCTGGTCAAGGTCAATCTGCTTTGCGGATATCAGCCAGTCTGTGTTGCCGGTCGGGCAGGTGGTGTAGCTGGCCTGTTCGAGTTGCTGTTGGTGACGCCCGTACAGTTGTACCACATCGGCATTGCCGCGTCCGTGCAAGTCGGGCAATAAATAATCGATATCATAGAGGGTGCCGGTTTCCGCTTTCGGGAACAGCGTGGCATGTGTCCCCTTGACGATCAGGCCGGGGCCATCGTAGCGCAGTTTACCGCGCGCATCGATGGAGCCGTCATTCCGGTCATAGGAGATTTTATCGGCGCGCAGTTGCTGTTGACCGTAGAGGATGACTGCGTTGCCATTGAGGGTATAGACCTCGTTATCATGGCTTGTCTCGGCGTGGTCAGCGTACATATTTATCTTTTCTGCGTTTATCGGGCCCCGTGAATCAGATGGCTGCGGACTGGTCTCGGCCGGAGGACACAGTAACCAGCGGTCCCGGATCCGGTCGTTGCCCGGGTTCGGCTGTTCCGCGGTGACCTTGTGCGCCGGTACCAGCGGCGTGCTGGTTGTCGCCGGGTCATCCTGCGCCGTCGTACCGGCAAGTGCGTCTGGCAGGCAGGCGCCAAGCAACAGGCCGCCGGCTACGATGGGCAGGAGGTATTGGTACTGCACTGAATGCGTCCGGGTCATGGGCTCCAGGTATCCGCCCTGGCGGGCTTGTTTGGCATGCGGCGTCCGGCTGGCGGGCGCCACGTAAAATCGCATAGAATGGCTTTATATTCAAACATTTTTGTCACCTGTGTTACTCCCAAGTAAAGCGGCCCAACGGAACCTGTTGATCGCCCTCACCGCGCTGGTGCTGGCGCTGGTGCTGTGGCGTCCGCAACCGGCGCCCGAGCCGGGGCAGGCGACCGCCCTGCGCGTCATGGTTGCCGCCGTACAGGCCCATGATCTGGTACCGAGTGAGACCGTCAGTGGCCGTCTTGAGCCCATGCGCAAGGCCATGCTGCATTTCGAGCTCAGTGGCCAGATACGCGAGCGCCGGGTAGAGCCCGGGCAGGTCGTTGCGGCCGATGCCCTGCTGCTGGCCCTGCTGCCCGGTGATTTCCAGGATGCCCTCGACAGCGCCGAGGCGCAGCTGCAGCTGGAGGCCGGTAATATTGAACGTGACCGTAAATTGCTCAAACTGGCACAGCGCAACCGGAAATTGCAGAAAAATGAAGTCACCCGGCTTGAGACGCTTGGCAAGGACTCGCTGGTTTCCAGGTCGCGGCTGGATGAGGCACGCATCAAGCTGCTGAAGCTGGATTCGGAGGTGGCCAAACTGAATAACAGTGTTGATACGGCAGCTGCGCGTCTCGCTTTGCTGGAGGCCAAACGCAACCGGGCGGCGCGTGACCTGCTGCATACCGAGTTGCATGCACCGTTTGCCGGTACCGTGAATACCGTGAAGGTACAGGTTGGTGATTACGTCACACCGGGCACAGCGGTGCTGGAGTTGATAGATACGTCCAGGCTCGATCTTTATGCCGAGGTGCGTGGCGAGATTGCGCAGGCACTGGCACCGGGTCAGCAGGTGAGTGTGCAGGTCAATGGCCATGCCCTGGAGGGGAGGATTGTTGCCCTGCAGACCGATCCTGACCCGGTGACCTTCACGCATGCTCTGCGGGTTCGCCTGCAGGGTAATAGCGTGCATTCCGGCATGATGGCACGGGTGCAGCTGCCATTGCACCGGCTTGAACAGGTCATTGCGGTGCCGGTTACTGCCGTGTTGCAGGATGAAGGCGTTGGCTACGTGTTCCGTGTTATGGACAATGTCCTGCAGCGTACCGAGGTGAGCATCGGCCGCCGGGTAGGCGACCTGCAGGTCGTGCGCAGCGGTCTGAAAGTCAATGATATCATCGTGGTGCGCGACGTGGCTGCCTTGAGTGACGGCCAGCAGGTGCTTACTGGTGCAGCGGAATAAGAACCGCCATGCCCTTGATCCGCTTCTCCATCGATAATCCACTGTTGACCAACCTGCTGCTGGTTATCGTGGCGGTGCTGGGTGTGTTGTCGTGGCTTTCCATGCCGCAGGAGATGTTTCTGGTGGTGGAGCTCGATGCTGTCAGCATCAGTATCAAGTTTGAGGGTGCTTCCCCGGAGGAAGTTGAAAGCCAGGTCACGATTCCGGTCGAGGAGGAATTCGATGGCATGGCGGAGATCGACGTCATGAAGTCGACCAGCAGCGAAGGTCTGTCGTCGACCATCATCAAGCTAAAGCCGGGGACCAACGTCGATCAGTACATGCGTGATGCGCAGACTGCGCTGGATCAGATCACCGACTTGCCGGAAGAGGCCGATGAGCCGGAACTGGTACGCCTGAAGGCGCGCTTTCCCGTGATCAGCGTGACTCTGTACGGTGATGTGGCACGCGGGACGCTCTACGACAGGGCGGACGACATCAAGCAGCGTATGCTGCAGATTCCCGGTGTCGCCAGTATCGGCGTTGCCGGCAACCGTGAGTGGGAGATCTGGGTCGAAGTGGACCCGTACCGGCTGGCTGCGCGCAACGTTTCACTCGGACAGGTGCTGACTGCCGTGCGCAGTAATCTGCGCGATCTGCCCGGTGGCTCGTTGAAAGCGCAGGAGGGCGATATCCTGCTACGCGGTCGCGGGGTGGCGCCGGACCCGGAACAGATTGCCGGCATTGTGGTGCGACACAATCCGTCCGGCGGCCTGCTGCGGCTGGGCGAACTGGCGCATGTCGAGCGGCGTCTGGAAGAGGCGCAGACCATTGGCCGCTTCAACGGCCGCCCGTCCGTCAATCTCACGGTAACCAAGACCGCAGATGCCTCCACGATTGACGTGGCCGACGCGGTACGGGCCTTTGCCGCCGACCTGAAGAACGAGTTGCCACCAAGTATCAAAGTGGGACTGTTCAGTGACCTGTCGGTCTATGTGAAGACACGCCTCAATACGGTCAAGTCCTCCGGGCTGGTCGGGCTGGTGCTGGTGCTGCTGTCGTTGTACCTGTTCCTGAACTTCCGGGTCGCACTGATTACCGCGCTCGGCATCCCGGTGTCATTCCTGGTCGCAGCCTCGGCGATTCACTACCTGGGTTACTCCATCAACATGGTGTCGTTGTTTGCCTTTCTGATTGCGCTTGGACTGATCGTCGATGATGCCATCATCGTGACCGAGAATGTTTACCGGCACATGGAGATGGGTAAGCCGGCGGCGGAGGCGGCACGCATCGGTGCGCGCGAGGTGCTGTGGCCGGTGGTTGCCAGCACCGCGACCACGGTAGCAGCGTTTCTGCCCATGTTTGCTATCCACGGTATCCTCGGTGCTTTTATTGCCGTGATTCCCGTCGTGGTGAGTGCCGCGTTGCTGGGGTCGTTGTGGGAGGCCTTTGGTGTGCTGCCGTCACACGCGGCCGAGATGTTGCGCGTCGGGAACCACCGCCGTCGCAGCCGCCGCATCGACTGGGGTGCGCTGCTCGAACGCTATACCAGCCTGTTGCGCTGGTCACTGCACAACCGCTACTTCGTATCACTGTTTACCATCGGCGTACTGGCGGTCACCGTGGCATGGGCGGCGACCCGTATCCCGTTTCTGCTGTTCGGTCACGTCGATATCGGACAGTTCTTTGTCAATGCCGAAGCACCGCACACCTACAGCCTCGAGGATACTGCAAAACTGGCAGGACAGATGGAGACGATTGTCCTCAAGTCGCTGAATGAGGATGAGCTGGACACCCTGTTGACCAACGTCGGCGTGTCCTTTATAGACTTCAATCGCTTTCAGACCGGCAGTTACTATATTCAGCTGGTGATCGACCTGAAGAAGCCGCTGCCGCACGGGTTTATCGAACGTTTTGTGACGCCGCTTGTCAGCATGAAATTTCGCTGGGAGGGCAGCCGTGAACGCTCGACCGAGGATATCATCAATGAACTGCGAGCGAAGTTCCGTCGTATTGCCGGGATCAGCCGCCTGTCAATTCAACGCCCGCAGGGCGGCCCGGCCGGGGCGGACATCGAGGTCGGGGTTAGTGGCCCCGATGTGAACGTGCTGCGCGAGCAGGCCGGACGGATTATGAATTTTCTCGGGCGTTTGCCTGGCGTGCATGATGTGCGCCAGAACCTGGAACCGGGCAAACTCGAGTACCGGTACAGCCTGAATGACCGCGGCCGAGAACTGGGGCTGACGCAGAAGCAACTCGCAGACGCCGTGCGCACCGGATTTCTCGGCGTTGAGGCCGTGCAGGTCACCTTCGGTGATAAACGTATACCAGTGCGCGTGATTTATCCGGAGGCGATCCGCCGGTCCAGTGACATCGAGAACCTGCCCATCACGCTGGATGACGGGCGGCTGGTATATCTCGGTGATGTCGCCGATATTGTGGCCGGGCGTGGTATGAATACCATCAGTCGCCGGGATACCCGGCGACTCGGACTGGTAACGGCCGAGGTTGACGATCAGGTTACGACGCCGTTGGCGGTGACTGAACGCGTGCGCATGGAGTTTGCCGATCTCGAGAAGCAGCTGCCTGGCTATACGCTGCTGTTTCTCGGTGAGAAAAAGGATGCGACTGAGTCGTTTCAGGATATAAGCCATGCGCTGCTGATCGCCGCGGCATTTATTTTTTTCATTCTTGCCGCATTGTTTCGCTCGCTGATCGACCCGATCATTGTCATGTTCGCAATCCCGTTCGGTTTTATCGGAGTGATCGTCGGGCACATCCTGTTTGGCTACAAACTGCAGTTTCTCTCCATGGTCGGCTTCCTGGCACTGACCGGTATTGTGGTGAATGACTCGCTTATCCTGATTAACTTTGCCGAACACATGCGCCGTGAGGGTATGGACCGTGTGGAGGCGATGATCGAGGCCGGTCGGGTACGCGCACGGCCGATCCTGTTGACCAGCATCACCACATTTCTGGGAATTTCGCCGCTGATCTTTTTCGCTACCGGTCAAACCGCCTTCCTGTCACCGATGGCGGTCAGCCTCGGCTTTGGCCTGCTGTTCGCCACCGGCATCATCCTCGTCGCGATTCCGTGTTTTCACCTCATCGCCAACGATGCACGGCAGAAGATCTACAAACTCTTTGGCGGCTGGTTCGGGCGCGATCAGATTGATGATCATTGATGCACCCTACGCTAGCACGAACACCTTTTGCGACGCTCTCACAGGGGAGCCGGGGAGAGGGGCTATAATCAGGCGCTTCATATAAGGAAACTCGCGTGCCCGAACGACTTAAAGCGTTGCAATACTGGCTGGAAACGGAACTCGATTTCAGTGAATATACCCTGACGCCGGCTTCCAGCGATGCCAGTTTCCGGCGCTACTTCCGGGTAACACACGCTGGCACCAGCCTGATCGTCATGGATGCCCCGCCGGACAAGGAGGACTCGCGCCCGTTCGTTACGGTAGCAAAGCTGTTAATCGATGCCGGGCTGAATGTTCCTGAAATCATCGACCAGGACCTGGAGCAGGGCTTCCTGTTGCTTGGCGATCTCGGTAGCTCACTGTATCTCGATGCATTGGGTGAGGACAACGTCGAACGACTCTACGGTGATGCGCTTGGCGCACTGGTAGCCATTCAGGCCTGCGATTCCGGCGCCGGTGTGTTGCCGGATTACGATCGCAGCCTGTTGCTGAGCGAGATGGGACTGTTCCGGGACTGGCTGTGCGCTACGCACCTCGGGATTACACTGGACGCTGCGCAGCCGGATATGCTGGATACGGTATTTAACCTGCTGGCGGACAATGCGCTGGCGCAACCGCAGGTTCTGGTACACCGTGATTACCATTCCCGTAACCTCATGGTTACCGGCCGCAACAACCCCGGTATTCTCGATTTTCAGGATGCGGTCATCGGCCCGCTGACCTATGACCTCGTCTCATTGTTGCGCGACTGTTATATCCGCTGGCCGCGTGCCCGGGTCGAAGACTGGGCGCTGGGTTACCAGGAACTGGCACTGCAGTCCGGTATACTGCGCGAGGAACACGAAGACCCGCAGGAGTTTCTGCGCTGGTTTGATTTAATGGGTGTGCAGCGTCACCTGAAAGCGGCTGGCATTTTCGCACGCCTCAACCACCGTGACGGTAAACCCGGTTACCTTGATGATATTCCGCGCACACTGGGCTATGTTGTCGAGGTGTCAGACCGGTATCCGGAGCTGGCGGGGTTGGGAGAGTTGTGTAAATGGTGTCAGGGCGCAGTGACGACTATATGAATAATTGCTGTGTTGATGCTGGCGTACGGCGTGTCTTGCAGTATTGCCGATAAATCCGCTATAGTTTTGAAATGGCTGATGAAAGCAGTACACTTGCGCCGGCTGCAGAGTCAGGGCAGGGTGAAAAAAGACCCAGGCATGGCAGGCGCAGGCACAGACGCTCCCGTCATCAAGCAGTGTCCCCGTATAAAAAACGGGCCTATTTGTTCGGAGTCCTGCTTGGGGCGACAGTTTTTCTGCTGGTTGCTGTCAGCATCGGTTTGGGCGCGAAAATAACCGGCCTTTCCAACACCAAAAGTTTTCTCAATCAGCAATTGATTGATGTTGGGGATGAGCTCAAGCAGACACGCACCCGGTTGACTGAAACGGAGCAGCAATTACAGGCGCTGGTAGAAGGCCGGTTGCCCAATCTTCGAACCCTGGAGCCCGATAAAGTCCTGAAGGTTGGCGAGCACTATGTTAGGAATATTGTCTTTACGGTCATTGGTAACGGGCACAGCCGGGTTTATGAATACAAAATGGTGATGGAGAACCCCTATTATTATCCGGTCTACCCGGATATTCGCCTGCTGGTTTTTGACAAGCTGGGGGTCCAGGTCGGGATTGATAATATAGAAGAGAAGCTGGAGCTGGGTCCCGGTGCAAGCCGCTCCTATTCCTCGAATATCAACGTATTTATGCACAGTATTCCTGATTACTTTAATATTGATTTCAAGACCGGTGGATAGTGGATTGAATGCAGGCTGACACCGGGTTTTACACTGTCGGCCCTGGGGGGTGATTGGACGCGGTGTCTGCTGCTATCCTGTTCTCCATCATCGAGTCCCCGACGCATCCGGACTTCAGCCGCCTGTACCGACGGCTCGGTTTTGAAGAGATTCGACTTGGTTCGATGCGCAAGGCCATCAGCCAGCTCCGGAAAACACCCCCGGCATTTGTCGTGGCGGAGTTCTTTTACGGCTTTGGCAACAATTATGCGGGTGTCAATGTCAGCAACCTGGATGTGTTCCTCTACAGCCTGCAGAAAGATGCACCGAATGCGCGTACCATCGTGCTGGTGGACAAATCCGAGCGGCCCTATGTCGATAAGCTCACAGCGATCCTGCCGGTATATGCCGTGCTGCAGTTGCCGGTAAGTGAACAGGCGCTGGAGCTGCTGCTGGCGGAATCGCAGTAACCATAATCCGGGGTGGTCAGACTATCAATATGAAAGCCATGATTCTTGCCGCAGGACGCGGTGAGCGCATGCGTCCGCTGACAGACCGCACACCGAAGCCGTTATTGCGTATCGGCGGTCAGACTCTCATTGAACATCATATCCATGCACTGGTGCATGCGGGCATTACCGATCTGGTCATTAATCATGCCTATCTTGGTGAGCAGCTGGTTGCGGCACTGGGCGACGGTACTGCCTATGGAGCCACCATTTGCTGGTCGCCTGAACCGGAAGGGGCGCTGGACACCGGTGGTGGTATCTTCAATGCCCTTGACCTGCTGGGGGCTGCCCCGTTTGTGGTGGTCAACGCCGACATCTGCACCGACTTCGACTTTTCCGATCTGCCGGAACAACCTGACGGATGGGCGCACCTCGTCCTGGTTGAAAACCCGGAACACCATCCCGGGGGGGATTTCTCGCTGAATGGCAACCGGATATCCCGGAGCGGGCCGGTCACACTGACCTTTAGCGGGATCGGCGTGTACCGCCACGAGTTGTTTGCCGACTGTGCAGCGGGTGCCTTCCCGCTGGCGCCGCTGCTACGCACGGCAATGGATGCCGGGCAGGTGACCGGGCAGTGTTTTACCGGCAGCTGGTTTGATATCGGCACGCCGGCGCGACTGGAAGCCATTAACGCTATCGTGATTAACCGGCAATAGTCGGCTATCACCACTGTCCGCTTGATCAGGCACTAACCGGTTATGGGTCAGGAAATAGGGGAAACGCGCTTTACACCACAGGATTTCGTGGACTACGCGGAACGTCTGCGCGTGGAAACGGCGCTGCTCGGTGACTGGTTCCGGGAGGGTGTGTTTTCACCGCGTGACCGCATGGGTGGTTTCGAACTCGAGGCCTGGCTGGTCGATAGCATGGCGCGGCCAGCGCCGGTCAACGAGCAGTTCCTCAAGACCCTCGATAACCCGATGGTGGTGCCCGAGCTGGCGCGCTTCAATGTCGAGCTGAACGACCACCCGCAACATCTCTGGGGTTCGGCGCTGAGTCGTTTCGAGGCCAGCCTCGGGGCGACCTGGGCGCAATGTTCCCGCGTGGCGGCCGAACTGCAGGCACGCCTGCTGATGATTGGTATCCTGCCGACAGTCAGGGAGGCGGAACTCACCCAGGAAAACATGTCCGGCCTGAAGCGCTATCGCGCGCTGAATGAACAGGTACTGCGCTTGCGTGAAGGCCGGCCGCTGGAGCTGGATATCCATGGCCGTGAACACCTCAAGGCCGTACACCAGAGTGTCATGCTGGAGTCGGCTACGACATCGTTCCAGCTGCACCTGAAAGTCCACCCGCGGCTTGCCGTGCGTGCTTACAATGCCGCAGTGATCATGTCGGCGCCGATGGTGGCGATTTCATCGAATTCGCCATACCTGTTCGGGCATGACCTGTGGGACGAGACCCGCATCCCGCTGTTCGAGCAGTCGGTCGCTGTGGGTGGCTTCGCCGGGGCGAGCCACGGATCTTTGCAGCGGGTGTGCTTCGGGTCCGGCTATGTACGTGAGTCCATTCTCGAGTGTTTTATCGAGAATGAACGGCACTACCCGGTACTGTTGCCCATGAACTTTTACGAGGGGCTGGAGCAGATGGCGCACCTGCGCCTGCATAACGGCACCATCTGGCGCTGGAACCGGCCGCTCATCGGGTTCGACTACGACGGTATCCCGCACCTGCGCATCGAGCACCGGGTCGTATCGGGCGGACCGACGGTGGTGGATGTGATGGCGAATGCGGCCTTCTTTTTTGGCCTGATGCAGGTGCTGATGCAGGCCGGTGACCCGCCGGAATCACTTTTACCCTTTCCCGCTGCGCGGAATAATTTTTATGCGGCGGCGCGCTACGGGCTGGATGCCCGGGTGACCTGGCTGAATGGGCACGAGGGGCCGGTGCGCAACCTGCTGCAGGAGGAGCTACTGCCCGCCGCGCGCCGGGGTTTGGAAATGCTGGAGATTGATCAGGCCGACATCGACAAATATCTCGGTATTATGGAGGGGCGGGCTCGTACCGCCATGACCGGGGCTGCCTGGCAGCGTGCCTGGGTCGATCGGCATGGACGCGACATGGTGGCGTTGACCGAGGCCTATTACCACCGACAGACTTCAGGTGACCCTGTGCATCACTGGAGCCTGGATGATGCATGATCAGGATAAAAGACATCATTTAGACATAGTTAACGTAATTAAACACCCGATGGGCGAAATTATACGCAAATAATATGCTGAATATTCTTGAAGAACTGCCATCGGGGCTGCTCGACGTAGCCGCTGATGGGCTGCATGAGTTGCTGGGTGGCCCGAGCCTGATTCACCTACCGGGGCGGGAGCCAGCACCGTTGTTTGTCAGTGTCCTGCTGCATGGCAATGAGAGCACCGGGTTCTGCGCGGTGCAGGATCTGCTGCGCGACTACCGGTCCCGGGAGTTGCCGCGTGCGCTGTCCCTGTTTATCGGCAACGTGGCGGCCGCTGGCGCGGGACGGCGCTATCTCGACACGCAGCCCGATTACAACCGCGCCTGGCCGGGGACGGAATTTGCCGATTTGCCCGAGGTGCGCATGATGCAGCAACTGGTCGATATCATGACGGCGCGCCAGGCTTTTGCCAGCATTGATGTACACAACAATACCGGTATCAACCCGCATTACGCCTGCATCAACCGGGTCGACAACCGGTTCCTGCACCTGGCCTCCCTGTTCAGTCGCACGGTGGTGTATTTTATTAGGCCACTCGGGGTGCAATCGATGGCGATGTCCGGCGTGTGTGCGGCCGTGACCATCGAGTGCGGCAAGCCGGGTCAGGCGCATGGCACGCAACATGCGCGTGACTACATCGATGCCTGCCTGCACCTGCGCGAAATTCCCGAGCACCCGGTCGCATCACATGACGTGGACCTGTTCCATACCGTGGCGATTGTGAAGATACCCGAAACGGTCAGTTTCGGATTTGGTCCGGTGGATGCCGATCTGCGTCTGGTCGAGGATCTTGATCACCTGAATTTCCGGGAATTGCCGGCGGATTCCGTGCTGGGCTGGGGCCGTGACGGGACTGAGCCACGACTCAGCGTCTGTGATGATAACGGGGTGGAAGTTTTTGACCGGTACTTTCGTTTTGATAACAGTTCACTGGTGACCTGCCGGCCGTTCATGCCCTCCATGTTTACCCTCGATGAGACCATCATTCGCCAGGACTGCCTTGGTTACCTGATGGAGCGGCTGTTGCCGGAATGAGCGGCCACCGCACCTGTTGCTGGCGATTTCCAGTCACGGTCCCGGTCACCTTGCACAATGTGCGCCTGTGGTTAATGCCCTGGCGCGCCAGCTTCCCGACCTGCGCTGGAATGCCGGAAGAAGACCCAGTAGACCTTCCATAATCTATTGATCTGACAGCTCTTTCGGATGTAATTGCGGTGCGTGCCGGGGCCGGTTCTGCGATTCTCCTGTTTTCTTCAAGACAGATCAGTGACTTGCCGATACATGGACATTGCTCCATCGAGAATCTGGCCATCGGACTCTGGCGTATGACCATGAATTTTACTTTTTTCAGGAATCTGTCCATCCGGGCAAAGCTGACCGCACTGATGATGTTGACCAGCATGATCGTACTGCTGCTGGCGTCCGGCGCCTTTATCGCCAACGATTTGGCAAAGATTCGGTCCACCATGGTTGAAGACCTGACGGTGCTTGCACAGGTGATCGGGCGCAACAGTTCGGCGGCACTGACATTCAGTGATACTGAGGCCGCCAATGAAATACTGTCGGCCCTGGCAGCGGAGCCGCACATCATGTCGGCGGCGATACGGGATACCGATGGAAATATCCTGGCCAGTTACAGAAACGATAAAAACGGTTTGCAGAAAGATTCCGACAGGGATACCGGGTTTGAAAGCGAGTGGGAATATTCAGGGAATTCCGGCAGTAATCATTATTTCTGGAAGAACAGCCTGGAACTGTTCACGCCTATCCTGCTTGATGATGAACCCATCGGATATCTGTATATCAAGTCCGACCTGGAGCAGATTCATGAGCAGATCGTCTGGAACATGGCGGTTGTCGGTATGGTGCTGCTGGTATCGATTCTGATCGCCTTTTTACTGGCGGCCATACTGCAGAAGTCCGTGTCCGGGCCGATCCTGATGCTGGCAAAAACCATGGTGCAGGTTAAATCCCAAAAGGACTACAGCCTGCGGGCCGACTGGATCAGTAACGATGAACTGGGAATGTTGACTGACGGCTTTAACGATATGCTCAATCAGATACGCATACGTGACCGGGAATTGAAAGCAGCCAGGGATGCCGCGGAACTGGCAAGCAATGCCAAGTCACAATTCCTGGCAAATATGAGTCATGAAATCAGGACGCCGATGAATGGTGTACTCGGTATGACGGAACTGCTGCTGGGAACCGGCCTGAATGATCAGCAGAAGAAGTTTTGCGGCACGGTTCACCGGTCCGGCAAGGCACTGCTGCATGTCATCAACGATATTCTGGATTTTTCCAAGGTTGAGGCAGGCAAGCTGGAACTGGAAACCATCGACTTTGAACTGCGTGAGATGATTGAAGAGGTTATGGAACTGTTGGCTGAAAATGCCCACAGGAAGGAACTGGAACTGCTGTTCGAGATACAGTCCGGCACGCCGAATGCAGTAAGCGGAGACCCGAATCGCTTGCGTCAGATACTTACCAACCTGGTCGGTAATGCGTTGAAGTTCACCGAGCGGGGCGAGGTATTCGTCAATGTCAATCTGGTTCAGGAGGATGACCAGTCATGCATGCTGCGTTGTGAAGTGCGTGATAGCGGTATCGGTATGACGGAAGAAGCCTGTTCCCGGATATTCGAGTCCTTTACGCAGGCAGACGGGTCTACTACCCGCCATTATGGCGGTACCGGTCTTGGACTGGCAATCTCAAAACGACTGGCCGAGATGATGGACGGGGAAATAGGTGTCGACAGCAAACTTGGCGAGGGTTCCTGTTTCTGGTTTACCGTCAGGCTCGGGAAGCGGCCGGAAGAGACGGCAACCCGGCGGACGTTCGACCATTTACGGGGTTTGCGGGTACTCATCGTCGATGATAACGAGACCAACTGTTCTATTCTGGAACACCAGACCAGTGCCTGGGGAATGCGACAGGGGATCGCCATGGGCGGCAAACAGGCGTTGGCCATGTTGCAAACGGCCGTGGATCAGGGTGATCCCTATGACCTGGCAATCCTGGATATGCATATGCCGGGGATGAACGGCATTACTCTCGCCCGCGCTATCAAGGGAGACGGGTTGCTTGCTGATACCCCGATGATCATGCTGACCTCTGTTGGCAATAACGGCGATGCACATGAGGCAAAGGAAACCGGAATTGCTGTCTACCTGCACAAGCCGGTGCGCCAGTCTGATCTGTACAACGCCATGGCCGGCGTAGTCAATGTGACCCCGCTGGACGACGGGAAAGAGGTAACACCTGCCGGTACGGCATATATTGCGGGAATGAGTGTTTTGCTGGCCGAAGATAATCCCGTTAACCAGGAAGTGGCGTTGTCCATGCTGGAACTGCTGGGCTGCAAGCCCCGGCTGGCGGCCAATGGCCGTGAGGTGCTGGAGGCATTGCAACAGGATAACTACGATCTCATCCTGATGGATTGTCAGATGCCGGAGATGGACGGCTTTGAAGCAACCGCCGAAATCCGCACAGGCGAGCAGGACAAGCCGGGAAGTCATATCCCGATCATCGCGGTCACGGCCAATGCCATGGAAGGTGATCGTGATAACTGTCTTGCCGCCGGGATGGATGATTATCTCAGCAAACCATTCAGCCGGGACCAGCTCGTCGAGGTGTTACAGCGCTGGGTAAGCAGTGATGACACGCGTGAAGAAGCCCGGTTGCCGGAGCAGGAACAGCAGCAGGTACCGGCAGGGGACTTGCCGACAAACAGCGAAGTGCCCGCGCCCGCTGGCCAGTCGGTCATTGATCAGGCTGCGCTGGACAACATACGGCAATTGCAGCAGCCGGGACAGCCGGATTTGCTCGGGAAAATCATAACACTTTACCTGGATGACTCACCCGGGCTTATCAATACATTGCGCGAATCCGTCAGCAAGGGTGATGCCGAAAGTGTTCGCCTGACAGCCCATCGTTTCAAGTCAGGCAGTGCAAACCTGGGGGCGCTCGGGCTTGCCGGTCTGTGCAAACAGCTTGAAGACATGGGGCGCAACAACGAGCTCGATGATGCATCGGCCTTTATCAACAGGATAGAAACCGAGTTCAGGGAAATCTCGGAAGAGCTGTTGCGCGAGGCCGAGAAAGTAGTTGCGTGATGGATGATAAAGTCATAAAGGAAGCACCCCTTGTCCTGCTGGTCGATGATGATCCGATGATACGGATGCTTGTCAGGGAGACGCTGCAGCAAAAGGGTTTTGCTATTGAAGAGGCGGAAAACGGGAAGCTCGCCCTGGATACTCTGGAGACTTGCCGGCCGGATGTCATACTGCTTGACGTGCTGATGCCGGAGATGAATGGCTTCGAGACCTGTCGTGCGTTGCGGGAATTGCCGCAGGGGAAGCATGTACCGGTCATGATGATGACGGGTCTGGATGACCTGGAATCCATCAACCATGCATTTGAAACCGGTGCAACAGACTTTATAACCAAGCCGCTCAACTACGCAATCCTGGGGCACCGGGTGCGCTACCTGTTGCGTACCATGCTGGCATTCGAGGGGTTGAGGAAGAGCAAGAAGGAAATTCATCATCTTGCTTTTTATGACGCACTGACAAATCTCCCCAACCGCCGGCTGTTCAGCGATCGCCTGCAGCAAGTGCTGGAGGCAGCCCGCCGTACTGACAGCCTCGCCGGTGTTCTGTTCATCGATATCGATAATTTCAAGCGGATTAATGACTCCTTCGGTCACAGTATCGGGGACAAGCTGCTACGAACCGTGGCCAGCCAGATTGTTACCTGCCTGCGTCGCAGTGATTCCGTGTGTCGTGATGCGGATGATGAGGTGGTGTCAGTGGCGCGGCTGGGTGGTGATGAGTTCACAGTCCTGTTGAGTCACCTGGAGAAGGCGGAAGATGCAGCGCGCGTCGCCAAGCGGATACTGGATGCTGTATCCGTACCCTTCATACTGGGCAGTGAGGATGTGGTGGTAACCCCCAGTATCGGGATTTCGGTATTTCCGTATGACGGTGATGATGTCGAGGCGCTGGTGAAAAATGCGGATACCGCCATGTTCCATGCCAAGGAGCAGGGCAAAAACAACTACCAGTTTTACACGAATTCAATGAGTACCACGGCTTTCGAACGCCTGACGCTGGAAACCGCCTTGCGCAAGGCGCTGGCTAAAGAGCAATTCAGGGTCCATTACCAGCCAAAAATCAACCTGGGAACCGGTGAGGTTGCCGGCCTTGAGGCGCTGATTCGCTGGGAACATCCGGAAATGGGTCTGGTCTCACCGGCTGATTTTATACCACTTGCGGAAGATACCGGGCTGATCGTGCCGATCGGTGAATGGGTGTTGCGTACCGCCTGCGCCTGGATGAACAGCCGGCAACAGGCCGGTCATCCACCGCTGCGCGTAGCGGTGAATCTGTCGGCATGCCAGTTTCGCCAGACAGCCCTTAACGAAATGGTAAAACGGGCTCTGCAGGACGCAGGGGTGGATGCAAACTGGCTTGAGCTGGAGTTGACGGAAAGTGTGATTATGGATGACATACAGACGAGTAGCATCGTACTCAGGTCGCTGAAGGACATGGGCGTGCACGTCAGTATGGATGATTTCGGTACCGGTTACTCATCACTCAGCATGCTGAAGCGGTTGCCCATCGATACCCTGAAGATAGACCAGTCATTCGTTCGTGATATCACGACGGATGCGGATGATGCCGCGATTATCGAGGCCATTATTTCACTGGCGCACAGTCTGCGCCTGCGGGTGATCGCGGAAGGGGTAGAAACCCGGGAGCAGCTGGAATTCCTGTGCAGCCGTGACTGCGACGAGGTCCAGGGTTATTGGTATGCGCGCCCGATGGTGGCGGAAGATTTTGAATGCTGGTTGCGCGAATACAATCAGCAGCAAGGGCGGGAAGATTCCGTGGAACCGCCCGTCACACGCAAGCTGCAATCCCGGTAAACCTGCATCCCTGCCCGGGAGTACTTCCGGCAATCCTGAATCAAGGAGTCTCCTGTTATTCGGAGCCTTGACGTTTAGTCCACATTAAAGCCGGCCTGCCGGTCGGCATGATAGGACGAGCGCACCATGGGGCCACTGGCCACGTGGTTGAAGCCCATGCTGTCTCCCAGTTTGCCGAGCCGCTCGAACTCATCCGGGTGGACATAACGGGCGACGGGCAGATGGTGTTTGCCAGGTTGCAGGTACTGACCGAGTGTCAGCATGTCACAGTCATGCGCGCGCAGGTCGCGCATCACCTGTTCGACTTCCCCGCTGGTCTCTCCTACACCAAGCATCAGTCCGGACTTGGTCGGGATATCCGGGTGCAGTGCCTTGAAGCGTTTCAGCAGGGTCAGTGACCAGGCATAGTCGGAGCCCGGCCGGACCTTCCTGTACAGGCCGGGCACGGTCTCGAGGTTATGGTTGAACACATCCGGTGGGGCGCTATTCATGATTTCCAGCGCGCGGTCCATGCGTCCGCGAAAATCCGGTACCAGTACCTCGATGCGAATGTCGGGACTGTGTTTCCGGATTGCGGTGATGCAGCGGGTAAAGTGTTCCGCGCCGCCGTCACGCAGGTCATCCCGGTCGACCGAAGTGACTACGACGTAGTTGAGTTGCATGGCCCTGATGGTGCGTCCCAGGTTCTCCGGTTCAGCGCTGTCCAGCGGCTCAGGCCGGCCATGCGCCACGTCGCAAAACGGGCAGCGCCGGGTGCAGATGTCGCCCATGATCATGAAGGTGGCTGTGCCCCCGGAGAAACATTCACCGATATTCGGGCAGGATGCTTCCTCGCACACGGTATGCAGCCGGTTCTCACGCAGTACTTCCTTGAGGCGCGTCACCGCCGGGTCGGCCGGTGAACGTGCGCGTATCCACGGTGGTTTGCGTTGCGGCCGTAGCGTTGGCTCGATCTTTACCGGTATGCGCGCCGTCTTGGCGGCGCCACGCTGTTTTCTTTCCGGATCATTCATGGCTTGTAGTGTTCAGTAGTGCCTCAAAGTGCTGTTGAAAATGACTGGCTGCCGTATCCAGGTTGATATCAATCCCCAGGTCTGCCAGGCGGGTAACCTCAAGGCCACGGATGCCGCAGGGATTGATGCGCGTGAACGGCTCCAGGTCCATGTTCACGTTCAGGCTCAGACCATGGAACGAGCAGCCTTTTCTTACCCGCAGGCCGAGTGCGGCAATCTTGCGGTCATCCACGTAGACCCCGGGCGCCTTGTTACGTCGGTGTGCCGGGACATCGTAGTCTGCCAGCTGGTCGATCACCACCTGCTCCAGCAGGCGTACCAGTGATTGTACACCGAGTCGGCGCCGGGTCAGGTCCAGTAGTGTATAGGCCACCAGCTGGCCGGGGCCGTGGTAGGTCACCTGTCCGCCGCGGTCGACCTGGATGACCGGGATATTACCGGGATCATGCAGGTGTTCCGGCTTGCCGTTACGCCCCTGGGTGAACACCGGCGGGTGTTCCAGCAACCATAACTCATCGGCCGTGTCCGCGCTACGCGCCATGGTAAAGGCCTGCATGGCGCGCCAGGTCGATTCATAATCCGCTACACCACGGTGTCTTACCGTCAATGGTAACGATTTCGGCATCCGGCCGGTTTCCGGGAAGGGACTCACGGGAACCCGATCCTACAACGCCATGATGACATCTTCGCAGTCCACCAGGTCCTGGTAAATGGCATCCAGTTGTGCGCGGCTGGTCGCCGTTACGGTAACAGTGACGGCCGTATAGTTGCCTTGCTTGCTGTCACGGGTGTGTATCCTGCCTTCACTGATATCCGGTGCATGGCGCCGAATAATTTCCACCACAATCAGATCCAGGGCGCAGCCCGATTTCCCCATGGCCTTGATGGGGAACTCGCAGGGGAAATCAAACAGGCTTTCTTCTTCGGCCGACATGTCCGCTTGCTATGATCCCGGTTGAATGAGTTGTCTAGTGTACCCTTGAGATCGGGCGACTGCGGCCGGGATTGTGTCCGGGTTCCGGTAATTGAACCGGGCGATGTCCGGGATGACGCCCGGGATTGAATCCCTGGTGGAAACCGGGCCGGTATCCATAAAAGGGATAGGCCGGATAATAGCGGTTGGTATCGTATTCCTGGTTTGATACCTGTGGCTGGTCCGCCGCTGCAGCTCGCCGCAGCCCGGCTTCGGCCTGCAGGCGTTCCGTGCGGACCTTTTCGTTTGCGAGGCGGCTTTTTTCCATGTGACTCGCCTGGTTGACCACCGAGAAATAGCCATCGTCCGCTGCCGGACCGGCGGCAGTGGCTTGCTCGAGTTCGATCTGGAATGACTCGATGGAATTATCCGTCGGCGGAGTTTCGCTGTAATGGGTGACACCGTCCCGGTCGATCCAGGTAAAGATCAGCTCGGCTGCGGCAATCCCCATTGAGACTGCGGCAAGGCCGCCAATGACGAGACTGCCAAGTTTTTTCATTGGTAGCTACCTCTCCTGTTTCAGACTTGCCCGGAAATCTGCAAGTTCCCTGTTAACCCAAGTCTAGACCATGTGCCTCGGCACGTGCTTTGACCTCATGACAAGATATTTTATAAATATAATAGAAACAGTTAGATATAAGTAGTTCAGGCCGGCTGGAGACGCCGGGCCCGGCGGTTAAAGCGGAGTAAGCCGTTGGCCGATACGCCTTTATGAGGTGCAAATAAATCCGGGATATTGCCGGATTGCACAACCAAGGGGGCGTAAATGAGCGTTGTAACTCACGATACGATTCTGGGAAAACATAAACCACGCAAGGGACGCCGCAAGGGTCTTGCCGCACTCAGAAAGATGCGCCGTGCCCTGGCACGACGCCGGCTCGAGGAGATGCGTGAAGAAGAGCAGTTGCAGGAACAGATCTACGACGTGTTTGCCGACAAGTAGCCTGTGGCCGGCTCCCGGGTGGCCCTGAATGCAGAGCGCCTTGTTGTCTTCGCCACACGTAGCCCGGACAGCGGGGCGTTACTTGATCCACTTCTCGAGTGCCGCAATAATCTTCTCGGCCTGGTCCTTGCTCGAAATATTAAACTTGGACTTCTGCTGGTATTGCCCGTTACGTTTCTGGTAACGGCGGATGCTGTATTTGTCCGGGCCATACTCCTCCTTTGAGCGGTTCCAGTCCTGGTACCGGAAGATAATGGTGGACCAGGCGCCCTTGGTCAGAATTTCCTTGTCCAGTTCCTTGATGGTTTCAATGCCGTCTTCTGCATACGCGACGGTCAGTTCATCGACGGTTTCTGCCATGCTGCTCTCCGGGTTTGGCTTGTTAATTACACGGTAACGCCCTGTGGATGCTACCTGCGGCGGCATCATACGGATTTATCCGGCAAGCGGAACCCCTGATAGTAAAGATACCGTAATTCAAGGGGTTCCGTGATCCCGGCAGGCCGGATCCGGTTAGCGGGAAGTCTTGCCTGCGGTGTATCATTCACCGCGTTTTAACCGGAGAACCCTGATCCGTGGCGAAATATCGAACCGCCCCCGTGGCGCAGACCGGCATGCCGGGCGGCATCCCCTTCATCATCGGCAACGAGGCGGCCGAGCGGTTCAGCTTCTATGGCATGCGCGCCATCCTGGTGGTGTTCATGACCCAGAACCTGGTGAGCAGTGGCGGGGTGCTGGATGTCATGGGCGAGGACGAGGCCAAGGGCTGGTTCCACCTGTTCGTAGCGGCCGTGTACCTTACCCCGCTGCTGGGCGCACTGCTGTCCGATGGCCTGCTGGGCAAGTACCGCACCATTATCTTCCTGTCACTGGTGTACTGTGCCGGACATTTTTCACTGGCCATTGATGACACCCGCGTGGGGCTAACCATCGGCCTGGCGCTGATTGCCCTCGGCGCCGGCGGTATCAAGCCGTGTGTGTCCGCGCACCTCGGCGACCAGTTCGGTCAATCCAACCAGGGGCTGCTGTCACGCGCCTTTTCCTGGTTCTATTTTTCCATCAACCTCGGGGCATTTATTTCCACGCTGGCCACGCCGTGGTTGCTGTTGCATTATGGCTCTTCCGTGGCCTTCGGGGTGCCCGGCGTACTGATGCTGATTGCGACGCTGACCTTCCGGGCCGGCCGTCACAAGTTTGTGCATATTCCACCGGGGGGGATGTCCTTCCTGAGAGAGGCGCTGGGCCGGGCGGGTCTTGGCGTGCTGGGCCGCCTGGGTATCGTTTACCTGTTCCTCGCCGTGTTCTGGGCGCTGTTCGACCAGACTGCATCGAGCTGGGTACTGCAGGCGCAGCACATGGATCGCATGGTGTTCGGCTTCGAGATATTGCCGGCCCAGATCCAGGCCGCCAACCCGCTGCTGGTGATGCTGCTGATCCCGGTGTTTTCCTACTGGCTGTATCCGGCCATCAATCGCTTCTATCCACTGACGCCGTTGCGCAAGATCGCCATGGGCCTGTTTATCACCGCGTTGGCGTTTGTCATTCCGTCTCTGGTGCAGCTTCGTATCGACGCCGGCGGGGCGCCGCACATCGGCTGGCAACTGCTGGCCTATGTGGTGTTGACCTCGGCCGAGGTCATGGTGTCGATTACCTGTCTGGAATTTTCCTATACCCAGGCTCCGAAGACCATGAAATCCTTCGTGATGGCATTTTTTATGTTGTCGATTTCGCTGGGTAACCTGTTTACCAGTGCGGTGAACTTTTTTATCCGCAATCCGGATGGCAGCAGCAAGCTCGCCGGTGCCGACTACTTTTTCTTCTTTACCCTGCTGATGCTCATAACGGCGCTGACCTTCACACTGGTGGTGCGCTACTACCATGGCAGGACCTACATTCACGAGGAGCAGCCGGCGCCTGCGTCATAGCTCATGCGTGTTCTGCTGTTATCCGCCTATGACGCCCACAGCCATCGCCGCTGGCGCAAGGGGTTGGTAGCGGCGTTTCCCGGCTGGGACTGGAGCGTCCTTACGCTGCCGCCGCGGAATTTCCTCTGGCGGGTGCGTGGCAACAGCCTGAGCTGGGCATTTGGTGAGCGGGGCGTACTGGAGCAGCCCTGTGACCTGATCATTGCCACATCGATGACCGACCTGTCGACACTGCGTGGCATGGTAGCATCGCTGGCCACTACGCCAGCGCTCGTTTATTACCACGAAAACCAGTTTGTCTACCCGGACCGGCGCACGCCGCCGCGTAACGGACCGCGGATCATCAATCTCTACAGCGCGCTGGCGGCTGATCGTGTGCTCTTCAACTCGGAGTACAACCGGCAGACATTTCTCGACGGGGTACAGGCATTTCTGTCGAGCATTCCGGACCAGGTGCCACCGGGGATACCGGCGGTGATCCGGGAGAAGAGTGCGATCCTGCCGGTGCCACTGGAACAGCACTGGTTTGAACCGGCCAGCGAATCCGCGTCAGCAGATGCCCCGTTGACACTGGTCTGGAACCATCGCTGGGAATACGACAAGGGACCGGAGCGGTTATTTGCCGCACTAATGAAGTTGCAGCAGGCCGGCGTGGAGTTCCGGGTGCACGTGATCGGCCAGCAGTTCCGCGACCAGCCAGCGGTGTTTGCCAGGATGCGTGCGCAACTCGGAAATACCATCGGTGCCTGGGGAATGGTCAAAGCCGATGCTGATTACCGGCGCCTGTTGCGTGAATCGCATGTGGTGCTGTCCACAGCGCTGCATGAATTACAGGGGCTGGCAGTGCAGGAGGCCGTTGCCTGCGGTTGTATCCCGCTGGTGCCGGACCGGTTGGCCTACCCGGAATTTTTCGAACCGGGCTTTCGCTATCCGTCCACCCCGGATAACCCTGAAGCCGAGGTGGCGACGATTGCCGCGCGATTGATAAAACTTGCCGGGCAGCATCGGGACGGGCGGCTGCCCACAGTGCCGGACATCGATTTTCTGTCCTGGGACAGCCTGCAGCCGGCCTATGCCGGGCAATTCGCGGCCTTGATCCCCCCGGCAGAACCGTAAAGAATCATCTGCTGAAGTGGTGCAGGATAGCGCGAGTTTTATTCGTGTTGCGCTGAGCTTCTGCTGTTTCATATATATTGCTCAATAATTCATCAAAGGTTCTCCCCTGAGTCACACAACCAGGAATAGCAGGAACCTCTACCCAATAGCGCCTTCCTCAGCCTCGTGTACTTCTATTAATCCGTTGGCCAGGGCCTTTGGCTTTCTGCTTCAATCCATGCGCTAACCCATTCAGGAGTGTCTGCTCCCCAATCTTCTCTGTCTATATATTTAATAACTTCAGTTGCTGGTACTAAACCCTTTTTTGATGTCACACCAAGCTTCATTAAGGCAGAAGAGCAAATATTATTTTTTCTGTGTGTCTCCTGTAGGAAATAGAACCATCTACCATCATGGCAAATGAGCTGTGTTGTCAAAGTGAATTTGCTTAGGAATGGAATTCTTCTTCTGAATCTAACGCTTGTGCCACCTGATGCGACGCCCCACTGGTGTTTTTTCATTAAACTGACAAAGCCAACTCGATATGAGAAATCCCACCTTCCAAGTTCCATGTAGGTGAAATAACGTGCATTGTTTAATTCCATAAACATATCTATATCTGTGAATCCTGCCCGTAGCTTCAATATACTTTTGCCTTCAAGAGCTAATTGGGAGCGTAATCTCGCCCTTATTAAAGTTACAGTGAATTTTAGAAATGGATACATGGATTCCAGTTAAATTTATTTACATATTTGCCTGACAACCGAGCTGTGCGGCGCAAACGAAGCATCGCGTAGTTTGCGCCCGAACGCGCGCCTTGATAGCTGCATTATGCGCCACTCTGATGGAACTCGATTACATTTTTATCCTGGTCACGTATGAAGAACATGATTCCACCATTTGGTAGTGTTATTGGTCCTTCTGTAATCTTGATACCTAGACCTTCTACCGTTTTCTGAACAGCATTAATATCATTTACATCCAATGCGATATGTGTGTAGCCGGGGTATCTTTCCTTTACATCCATTAGAATATTTTTTGTAATTCCTGAATCCGCATTTAGAATGAAATTTATATTCACACCAGATGGATGCTCCATTATCGCGACTGGTTCTGGTCCGATAGGTCCTGCAAGAAAAATAAACCCGAGTTGTTCGTAAAACTTTCTCGCATTATCCAGGTTTTCAACTCTGATTCCGATGTGATTTATCCCTGTAATCTCTTTCATGTTTACCTTGTTCTCTCTAGGAGTTATGTGCAACCGTTTGAATTGATCGGCGCGCGTTAGCGTGCCCGGCACCCGAAGGGGCGTACTCTAATGACTGTTAGGCGGCATTCTACGCATTGAAATCACGCCGCCCGTTAGTTGGTATTCTCTTTGAAGAAGAGAACCTTTGCATCCTCCGGCCAATCAATTGCTTTATTCGTATCTTTGTCGACGCAAGCCACGACCATTAAACAATTTTGTTGGCATATACGCTAACTGGAAACCTATGTCCTGGTCAATGATGCGTTTTTCCGGCCCGAGTTCAATGACAGAGCGGTAGGTGAGTTGCCAGCCCTTTTTGTCCGGGTTCCAGTAGCCGCCGGCCTGTTTGATCAGTTCGCGCAGTTCGGTCTCTCCATAACCGACCCGGACGTAAACGCGCCAGGTTGCCGGTATCAGGGTATCGGGAATCCAGTCCTTTTCCTCGATGATCAGTTCAATGGTCTTGTAGCGCTTGTGTCGCTTTCTGTCGTGACGGTAACGCACGCAGACCAGCTGATCTCCGTACTCTATCAGCAGTGCCCTGGTACCGTTTTCGCCGGGTTTCAGTTTTGCCTTGACTAACATGACACCTCCCTGTGCCGGTTTCTGCCGCCTGATCATAGCCGGTTCCTTTCTCGCCGTGGCATCGTCGTGTTTCCATGCAGCGGAAACCGACAGCTATTTCAGCGATTTCTGACGCCAGGAACCCTGTATCCAGGTGACTCAATGCATGCCTGCGGCGGTTTTTGTCGGGCGCAGGGGCCCCGAATACGTATTAATCTGAAGAGTGCGGCTGCCGATATACAGAAAAGCCCGGTAATATCGGGTCAACCGGCGTTCTCCAGAGTGATACAGGTAACATTGATGCCCTCCAGATCACAGCGATGCGATCCGCGAACCGGAATAACGGGCGGGCAGACCCAGTCAGGATATGGGGTCATCGATCTGCTGTTTGTGCTCGTGCTAATCGTCATCCTTGCCGGTTTTGCCGCAGCTGGCTATGCGGAATACACTCTGCGCGCACGGGTCTCCGGTGGAATCATCCTGGCAGCTCCGGTGAAACTGGCGGTTGCCGAATACTATTCCACCCGGAATACGTTCCCGGTTTCAAATTCCATGGCCGGTATTGCGGCGCCTGAAGACATCTCGGACCGGGATGTCTATTCAGTTACTATCACCACAGTACCTGTCACCGGGACGATCGTCGTCGCGTTCAAGGCCCGTGGCAGTGTTGCACAGGGTGATTCGGTGTTACTGATTCCCCTGAAATATTACAAAAGTGTGTTGTGGCGATGCACCAGCAATACCCTGATACAACAATTGTTGCCTGCCGCTTGCCGAGAGGAGTAACTACGGCTGCGCCGTGGCGATGAATTTCCCGGGGTAAAGGATTTAACCGGTACTCGGACGATTTTCCGGCTATTATCAGGGATACATGTTCCCTGCAACCCATTCCATATAACCATGGCCGCTGCGACGCTGGTTTCCTGGAAGTGCGTCACTGCATACATCTTTCTGTAGGCGCCGGCTACGGGGGGCGTGTGGTTGTATTCGGATTGCCCGGGTAGCATATTATGCCTGTGGCGGCGATTTATGCCGGAACACGGGGCAGCATCGGGTGTCACAACCGTATCGGGTTGTGATTATCCGGAGAGGGGTGATTGGGGCCTCAGCCCCGACTATGATTATGGAGAACTGATATGACAACCAAACCGTTTATTGCCATCCTGCTCGCCGGCGTAGTCGCTGTCCCGGGCTGTGCCACCAACAATTACCAGGGGCAGAATGAGCCGGCCGGTATGGTGATCGGTGGTTTACTCGGTGGCCTGCTGGGTAACCAGGTAAAGGGGCATGGCGCAGGTCGTACGGTCGCTGTGATTGCCGGCACCCTGGCCGGCGCCTATATCGGGGGTTCCATTGGCCGATCCATGGACGAGACCGATCGCTTGCGGACCTCGGTCGCGCTGGAAAATGTTCGCACCGGTGTCCCGACTTCATGGCGCAATCCGGATAGCGGGAACGCCTACACGGTCGTTCCGACGAAGACCTACGAAACCGGCACCGGTCCTTGTCGTGAGTATACGGTCGATGCCATGGTCGGCGGCCAGCCGGATAAGGTCTACGGTACTGCTTGTCGTCAGGCCGACGGTAGCTGGAAAATAAAGGGATAGGTAGCGGCGGTCAACTTGCTCCCGGGGGCAGTCTCCGTGTGCAATCTTGACGGCACGCCTGCCGATAATTTACGGACGCCGCGGTGACCCTTCGTTCGGTAGGAGCCTCGATCCCGTTGCGGTTACGTCTCATGCGCCTGCTGTTCGCGACACTGGGTCGTGTGCTGCCGGGCACGATGGGTGGCTGGGCGTACCGCTTGTGGTTCCGGGTCCGGCGTTATCCGGAGTCGGCTGCCGGAACGCGTGCAGTGGCGCAGGCGGAACGGCTGACGCTGCTGGTCGATGCCATACCGGTTGCCATCTACCGTTGGGGTGAGGGGCCGCTGGTGTTGTTTATCCATGGCTGGTCGGGACGCGGTTCACAGGTGGCGGGCTTTCTCAAACCGCTGTTGCGTGCCGGTTACCGGGTGATGGCCGTCGATGCGCCGGGACATGGCGAGACACCGGGTGAGCGCACCAATATCCTTGAGTGTGCCGCTGTGCTCAGGGCCGTCACCGAGACCTATGGCCCGGTGCATGGTGCGATCACCCATTCCTTCGGCGGCATGGTGCTTGCCTATGCGATGAATCACGGTGTGACCATCGGTCGTGCGGCCTGCATCAGTGCGCCTGCGCGGGTTGAATTTCTGGTGGAACGGTTTGCCGGCATCATGAATATGCCGGATGTGGTCGTGGCGGAGTTGCGCCGCCGGCTGGAGCAGCGCTTTGACAATAGCATCTGGGACGCAATGGCAACGGACACCAATGCCCGCCGGCTGAAAGTGCCTGCCCTGATTATCCATGATGCGGATGATACCGGTGTCCCGTGGCAACAGGGCCGGCTGATTGCAACGGCCTGGCCGGGGGCACGATTCGTGCGGACCCAGGGACTGGGTCACAACCGGATCCTGCGTGATGCCTCGACCATCAAAACGGTGGTGGACTTCATGACAACCGGGGCCGATGGCTGACTTGGCGCTGCCCCTGAACAGGACTATCCTGCCGGCAGGATGAAACTTTATCTGCTACAGCATGGCGCAGCGGTTGCGAAAGACATCGATCCGGAGCGGCCGTTGAGTAAACAGGGAAATCACGACGTTGCGGCCATTGCCGGCATTTTGCGTCATGCCGGTATCCGGATTGACCGCATCTGGCACAGCGGCAAGCGCCGTGCGGAGCAGACGGCAGCTATTCTTGCCAGGGCCGTTGCCCCGGCCGGGATTGTCGAACCGATTGACGGCATCAACCCCAACGATTCGGTAGTGGCCTTTGCCGAAGATGCCGATGTCTGGGACCAGGACACGCTGGTGGTCGGGCACTTACCCTTCATGGCGCGGCTGGCCTCCCTGTTGACAACGGGGAATCAGGATTCGGACATTGTCAGCTACTCACCGGGCAGTATCGTCTGCGTCGAACGCCGCGCATCGAACTGGACGCTGTGCTGGATGCTGAGCCCCGGGTTGTTTGCCGACAGGAGCGATACAGCATGAGTTTGCGTGGCATGGTCCCGCCGGATCCGCAAACCTCGGTATCGCAGGAGCGTTTTGCCGTGATCTTTACACCCCGCACCAGTCGCAAGCGCTACCCGGCCGGTTGTGTGGAGATCTTCGAGACCGGGGAGGCGGCACGTGCTGCCGCTGATCCTGATAACAAGCACCATGCCGCGCGCGTGGTCGGCCCGTCCAAATCATCCGAGGGGCAATATATTTATTACCTGCTGGAGTGGTTGTAGCGCCGGAAGTTTACCGGTCGACACGGGTTATGGATTGATAATCCGGTGTAAAAACCCGAGATAAGGCGGGCTGCTCCAGTTGCGTCCGCCAAGGGCGAGGTAGCGAATCCTGCCCCCGGGGTCGACCAGGAAGGTGGCCGGCAGGCCGCGTGGTTGCCAGGCTTGTGTGACCAGCCCGTTGGTATCCATCAGGGGTACCAGGTCCGGCGCCACGATGCCGAGGAAACTGAAAACCTCGTCCTCGGTCTCGGCGGTGTTCACCAGGACGATCTCGATGCGCTCATTGTGCAGGGTTTCCATTAATTTCTGGATCGTCGGCATTTCGCGGCGGCAGGGTCCGCACCAGCTTGCCCAGAAATGTATGAACAGCCAGTGCCCGCGTGCCTGGTTAATGTCCCAGGACTTACCATCGATATTCTCAAGTTGCAGTGCCGGGGCCGGGCGGCCATCCATCTCCATGACGCCGGGTGGCAAGTCCGCGGCCCGCACGACCAGTGTGCTGCACAGCAGGCAGAGGAGCAGGAGCGTTTTCATTCAGCCGGTGGATCTTCCGGGCATTGCAGGTTTTCGAATTTGACCGTTACCATGCCTTGCCGCTTGTCTTTGCCGGTCAGGAAGTCGGCCTCGATGCTAATGGTCCTGCCGTCACGTGGCAGGACGAGATTGCCGCCGACGGGCTCTGTTGGTTGCAGATCGCGGACCGCGGGCAGCTGGGTCCAGCCGAAGGTGGAGCGGCTGGCCTGCGGCAGCCCGATTTCATCCCAGACGGCATCCCAGTAGTCGCGGTCAAGACGCCGGACCGGTTTGCCGGCGGCAGTGATGCGCCAGTTGGCGGTGTCCAGCCAGAGCACCGTATTGCTCTTGTTATCGATATGCACGGTAATGAAGCAGGTTGCGCGGATGCGTTCGATAGCGGCCGGGGTGAAGCCGCGGGCCTCGTAGAATGCGGCCATCTGTTCCGGGGTGTGCAGGCGCAGCAGGATGAACAACCGGTCATTGTCCACATACGGACCGGGCGGCGTCTCGCCGACGGCCCACGGCAGCGCAGGGGTGTCATGCGCTGCCACCAGCAGCACCATGGCGAACAGCGTGCATTTCAGGTGCATTTGCAAATACCGGGTTTCCTGCCTATTGTCTTGCTGAAACGTATATGTCGATGCGCAACATCGAGTGTGCCGACATTACCGGCAGAGGACAAGTTGTGAAGCCAGTTATTGCCATGGTGTTGATTGCGTTGCTGTTACTTTCCGGCAGCGTGGTCAGCGCGGGCGCTGACATGCAATCCGCCCTGCGCCCGGTACATACCTATTCCATTGTGGCACGTGATCCCGGGACCGGCCAGCTGGGGGTCGCAGTACAGTCACACTGGTTCGCGGTCGGACAGCTGGTGCCGTGGGCCAGGGCCGGCGTCGGCGCGGTGGCCACGCAATCCTTTATCGACGTACGCTATGGCCGGGACGGACTGGAACTGATGGCGGCCGGTGTGCCGGTGGATACGGCGCTGGCGCAACTATTGAAGGCCGATCCGAGTCCGGAGGTTCGCCAGGTCGGCATGATCGATGCGAAGGGACATATCGCCCAGTACACGGGCAAGCAGTGCATTCGCTATGCCAGTCAGCTTGCCGGCGAGAATTTTGCTGTACAGGCTAATCTGATGATGACGGAAGGCGTGCCGGAGGCCATGGCCGCGGCCTGGCGACAGGCGCGCGGCACACTGGCGGAACGCATGCTGGCGGCACTGGAAGCGGCACAGGCGCTGGGTGGTGATCTGCGTGGCAAGCAGTCGGCTGCGCTCTTGGTTGTGGCCGGCGAGCGCGGTAAACGACCCCGCGATGGCCGCTTGATAGACCTGCAAGTTGAAGACAACCCGACGCCTCTGAAGGAACTGCGTCGTTTGCTGACCCTGCACACGGCTTACCAGTACATGAACCTCGGGGATCATGCACTGGAGAGCCACGATATTGAAGGCGCACTGGCACAGTACGGCCGGGCAGAGGCGCTGGTGCCCGCCAACCTGGAAATGAAATTCTGGCATGCGGTGGCGCTGGTGAATGCCGGGCGCGTGCCCGAGTCACTGCCTTTGTTTACACGAATCTTTCACGCGGATAACAACTGGCGCGAGCTGGTGCCGCGACTGGTGGCGGCGGGTCTGCTGCAGGCCGACCCGGCAACCACGCAGCGCATCACCGGACTCGGCCTTGCGGAGGTAACCCCATGAAACAACTGATTGGCGGCCTGCTGGCAGGCCTGTTTATGCTGACTGCGCCGGCGCCGGCGGAACTGATTACCACAAAACTGTTGTCGCTGGATATGGCGCGGCAGATTGCCTCGAGCGCTATCGCAGCCTGCCGCAAGGACGGTTACCAGGTCTCGGTGGTCGTCACCGACCGCAGTGGCGAGCCGCTGGTGGTCATGCGTGATGTGTATTCCAGTCGTTATTTCACGCAATTGGCACAGGGCAAGGCCAATGCCGCGCTGCTGGCGAATAGCAGTTCCGCCGCGCTGCGCCGCAACCGGGCCGATATGGTAAATGAGCTCAACCAACTGGATGGTGTCATGGTGCTGGCCGGCGGCTTGCCGGTGCAGACCGCCGGTTCATTGATCGGCGCCGTGGGTGTCAGCGGCGCCCCCGGCGGCGACAAGGACGAGGCCTGCGCACGCGCCGGCCTTGAGGCGGTACAGGAGGATCTGGATTTCGCGGATTAACAAGACACTACGGGATCGCTCCTCCCATGGTACTTAGCCGGGACCGCGCCCCTTGTCCGTGATTCGCATTTAAACCACCAGTACCAGCTTGCCGGTCGTCTGGCCGGATTCCAGGTCCTGGTGTGTGCCAATAGTCCCAGGCCTTCCCCGCGAGGCGCAGGTCGACAGAGAATTCCGATCCGAAGTCAGGTAGGACCGGCGCCCCGCCGGGAATGGTGAGTATTCCCGGCCTTTTGAACTTAAGTAAGCGCTATTGACCCTAGAGCAGTTTCCTGGCCATGTTCATCGCACCATCCAGACCCCCAACGGTGTCAAGCAGGGAGCCTCCGCTGCTGGAGCGGTCGACCCATTCGGGCAGCATTCTGGATAAACCTGCGAGCAGCGAATTCTCGTCAGTACCCAGCTGTGCAGCAGCGGCTGTGATCCTGTCACCGCCAACGACATCGCGGACCTGGGTTCCGGAAATGGCATCATTGTCACCATCGCCTAGCTAGGAGCTTGCAACCGCAGCCATGCCGCCGGATTGCATGGCAGAGACCATCCCGGCGATATCAAGCTGGTCACCGTGACCGATCAGTTTTTGT
>Ga0114931_10000947_pt1 | contig 36595 bp, 35 predicted proteins | sample 2SBtaG_FD_89579 | JGI IMG/M metagenome (GOLD analysis project Ga0114931, IMG submission 89579) | Deep subsurface microbial communities from Kolumbo volcano to uncover new lineages of life (NeLLi) - 2SBTROV14_V59a metaG | ecosystem: Environmental > Aquatic > Marine > Volcanic | place: Kolumbo... | reverse complement strand
TCCGGCTATTCGCCAGCTTGGATTTAGATACAAGTGGTCTTTTTTTAAACATTTTGCTAATAAAAATGTACGCAGAACTTTCAAATTAATGATTCCAAGAACTATGGGAATTATGGTTAACCAAATTAATCTCTTTGTGATTACTATTTTTGCGTCACTTTTAGCTTCAGGCAGTCTGACCGTTTTTAGTTTTGCTCAAAATTTACAAAGTGTTCCTCTGGGAGTGATCGGCGTATCTTTCGCCATTGCTGTTTTTCCTACTCTTTCAGCGTTATTTGCGAAAAAAGATAACGACGCTTTTGTTAAAACTTTTTCTCAAACCTTTCGACAAATTCTTTTTTTTATAATTCCTGCCAGTGTTTTCATTTTACTTCTTAGAGCGCAAATTGTGCGAGTTGTTTTAGGAGCGGGGAAATTTGATTGGGAAGACACCGTTCTTACTTTCCAATGCTTGGGAATTTTTTCCTTAAGTTTATTTGCTCAAAGCGTTGTTCCGTTGCTAGCCCGGACATTTTACGCTATGCATAATACTAAAACTCCCTTTTATATAGCGTTAGTTAGTGAAGCGGTAAATATATCAACCGTAATTTTATTGATTGGAAAATATAAAGTTTTAAGTTTAGCTATAGCGTTTTCGTTAGCCAGCCTCGTTCAAATGTTTTTACTTTTGCTTATATTACGATTTCGGCTAAATACGCTAGATGACCGAAAAATTATTAACTCTATAATTAAAGTCTCTCTAGCCACTTTTGTAGCTGGAATTACTGTCCAACTTTTTAAATATTTGACGGCCGAAGTAGTGAATTTAAATAGATTTATGGGGGTTTTTACTCAACTATCCGTTTCTACTATAGCCGGTATAGTAGCTTTTATGATCATTGCTCACTTAATTAAGATTGAGGAATTTGTCAGCTTTAAAAAGTCTCTTATCAGGAAAATTTTTCGACAAAAGAAATTAGTTTTGGAAGAAGATATCAATGATGTTAGTGGAATGTAAAAAATCTACGAAATATACTGTAATTTGTAGGCTATATGAAATTTTAGTATAATCTAATGGTCGCTAGTTTATGAAAACAATTAGAAAAAAATAAAGGTAAAAACAAGTGAATAATATTAGAAATTTTTGTATCATTGCCCATATTGATCATGGAAAATCGACTTTATCAGACCGACTTTTAGAAATAACCGGAACAGTAGAGAAACGAAAAATGAAAGAACAACTTTTAGACCAAATGGATTTGGAGCGAGAAAGAGGAATAACTATCAAGATGCAGCCAGTGCGAATGGTTTATAAATCTCATTCCAAGGCATATATCTTAAACTTAATTGATACGCCGGGCCATGTTGATTTTGGCTATGAAGTATCACGTTCTTTAGCGGCTGTGGAAGGCGCGGTGCTTTTGGTGGATGCGACTAAAGGCGTACAAGCTCAAACTTTGGCTAATTTATATCAAGCCATTGAGCATAATTTAGAAATTATTCCAGTAGTAAATAAAATTGATCTTCCTAACGCTAATGTTTCTAAAACCAAAAATGAAATTGTCCATATTTTAGGCTGTAGGAAAGAGGATATTTTAGAAATATCCGCTAAGACTGGCCAAGGAGTTGATAAGCTGTTAGAAATATTAATAAAAGTTATTCCAGCGCCTCAAGGAAATCCAAAAAAAACACTACGGGCTTTAATTTTTGATTCTAAATATGACACATATAAAGGTGTTTTGGCTTATGTGAGAATAGTGGACGGGGAATTGAGTTCGGAAGAAAAAATTTTTATAATGGCTGGTAATCTAGTTAGCGATGTAATTGAAGTCGGATATTTTAAACCAGAACTGCAAAAGTCGCAAAAACTTTCTGCTGGTGAAATTGGATATATCGCAACTGGGCTTAAAAATGTAGAACATTGTCAAGTAGGGGATACAATAACAAAACCAAGCACAGAAAAACAAGAACAAAAAGTTAAACCCTTATTGGGATATAAAAAAATACATCCAATGGTTTACGCATCTTTTTATCCCACCTCCGGCGATGATTATAATTTTATGCGGAATGCTTTAGATAAATTAAAACTAAATGATGCCGCTTTTACTTATGAACCAGAATCCAATTTAGCTTTGGGTCGCGGTTTTCGTTGTGGTTTTTTAGGGCTCTTACATTTAGAAATAATTCAATCACGGCTGGAACGAGAATTTAACATCAGTCCAACCATTACTACCCCTAGTGTGGTTTATGAAGTAAAAATGAAAAAAAGAGAAAAGAAGATTAAACTTTATTCACCTGCGGAATTTCCTGATGCTTCATTGATAGAAAAAATTTATGAACCGCATGTTAAGTTAGAGATAGTATCTCCTTCTAAATATTTAGGAGCAATTATGAAAGTTATGGAGAATACCCGCGCTCAATATCAAAGCACGGAATATTTAGATAGTGAACAAATAATCATTCAATTTAATTGTCCGCTCAATGATGTAATTACTAACCTTCATGATGATCTTAAAAGCGTTTCGCAGGGATATGCTTCTATGAATTATGAAATTAAGAATTATCGTCCCTATGATTTAATAAAGCTGGATATTTTAATTGCCGGTGAAAAAGTAAGCGCGCTCTCGCAAATTGTGCCCAGAGAAAAAGCTTATAGCGAGGGGAGAAGAATTGTTAAAAAATTAAAAGAAGTTATTCCAAAGCAGAATTTTCAGGTGGCTGTTCAAGCAGCTCTAGGCGGGAAAATAATTGCCAGAGAAACTATTAAAGCTTTTAGAAAAGATGTAACCGCTAAACTTTATGGAGGTGATGTAACTCGCAAAAGAAAACTTTTAGAAAAACAAAAAAAAGGCAAGAAAAAAATGAAAAATATTGGAAAAGTTTCTATACCTTCAGAAGCTTTTTTGTCAGTGCTAAAAAAATAATTAATTGGCTAAAATTTAAAAAATTTGTTAATATATTTAATATGAGCAGAAAAAAACGTAGTCGTATCCATACTCTTTGGTTGATTATTACAATAATCGCGGTTATAGCTATGATAATTTTTACAATCGCGCCAATGCTTACTTTTTATTAAAAGAGTAAAAAGCCAAAAAAATGGGGAAAAAAAAGGAAAAATCATCCAATTCTTGGTTGGTTAAAACAATCATTTTTTTAATTTTTATTGTTTTGGTGATTTTTGGTTATGCTGTATCCAAAGAACTGTATCGGAAAAAAGAAGTAGATAATAAAATTAAATCGCTGAAACAGCAGGCTGAAAAAATTAAACAAGAAAATATGCAAATTAGTGAAAAGCTTTCTTATTTAGGTAGCCAAGATTATCAAAAAATGGAGGCTAAGGAGAAATTAAATCTTCAAAACCCTGGCGAAAAGATAGTAGTTTTATCTCAAAATCCAGTAAAAATTAAAAAAGAAATTATTCCGACAGTTAAGCATTCCGCCTCTTTACCAATAAATTCAATGCCTAATTTTCAAAAATGGTGGAATTATTTTTTTGAATAATATAAAGTAGGTATGGGTATACAAAAAAAAATAAAAAAAGTTAAATTAATTACAATTTTTTGGGTTTTTCTGATTTTTTTAGCAATTTATATAATTTCAGTTGGCGTAATTTTTTGTTTTTATCCAACAACAGAAAATAAAATTGTCAAAAAAACAACTCAATATATACCTTATCCTGCAGCTATGGTTGGCGCGCATTTTATTACTTTTGCTCAGTTGGCCGATGAGTTATCTGCCGTTAAAAAATTTTACCAAAATCAGGATTTCTCCCAAATGAATCTTCGAGTAGATTTTTCAACGTCAGATGGAAAAAAAAGGGTTAAAGTAAAAGAAAAAGAAATTTTAGAAAAATTAATTGATAATACTGTTATTGAATCAGAAGCTAAAAAAAGAGACATAAATTTAACTCCAGCTCTCATTAATGAAGAAGTTGACAGAAAACTAAAAGAGTATGGCGCGGGAGATCATTTACGCAATAATTTGGAAAAATTATATGGTTGGAATCTGGAAGACTTTAAAAATAATATAGTTGAGCCAGATATGTATCGAACTCAACTATTTGCAAAGATTCGCAGTACTGATCCATCGTATGTTACCGCCAAAAAGAAAATTGAAGAAGCTCAAAGCAAGTTGGCAAATGGAGAAAGTTTTACGGACGTGGCTAAAAATTATTCAGATGGCCAAAGTGCTAAAAATGGGGGAGAATTAGGTTGGTTTAATGCTAGTCAAATGCTTCCTGAAGTAGCTGTTGCGGTTTTTAATTTAGATAAAGAACAGCAAAGCCAAATTATTGAAAGTTCCATTGGATATCACATTGTCAGAGTGGAAGACAAAAAGACAGAAAATGAGGTGCCTATGGTCAAAGTGAGCCAAGTTTTTGTCCGAACCCAATCTTTTGCCGACTGGTTAGCTAAAACGGAAAAAAATGAAAAAATTTTCGTTCCCATTTGGGAATTTAGATGGAATAATCAAACTGCTCAGTTGGAATTTCGCAGCGCGGAAATGAAAAATTTTGAAAAGAATTTATTTAAGAATTCACCTAATGATCCATCAATGATGTTTTAAATTATTAACCTTGAACTACGAAATAGCTTCTGCTGTGGCCTTCTCTCTGGCGCGATTTCATCTTTCAGACTCAATTTTGGTAGCTCTGCTACGAAAAACCTCGCCTTCAAGCGAACTCCCGCCAGAGCGAAACCCTCGCTACGAACCCATTTCGTAATTCAAGGTTAATTAAATAAAATAAATCTATGTCAAAACCAAAAGTCAATCGAGAGCTTTGCATCGGTTGTGGAACATGCGAGTCTCTTTGCCCCAAAGTTTTTAAACTAGAAAATGGAAAATCTCATGTTATAGCTGAAGATTGCGCCGATTGTAATTGCCAAGAAGTTATTGGTAGCTGTCCGGTAAGCGCTATCTCAATGGAATAAAATTTTTAGGCAATTGTAGTAGAATGCGTGAACAAAGCGGCATATTTAATATAATAAAGAAATAGGAATCGCGAATATATTTTCTAAAGCAGCTATTTATTAAAATTATTAATTATTTATGCGAATTAAGAAAAATTGAAAGGCATTTTTAATTTAAGCTAAAAATGTGATTAATCTTTTTAATTCCATCCAAAATTATTATGGAAAACGAAAATGACGCTATTTTAAACAAAAATGAATCTTCCAAGAATTCCAATGAAATTATTAACGCTCCGGGAAATAAAAAAAATCATTGGCCAAAAACTTTCTTTGTTTTTTTATTGATTTTAACAATTTTTATTTCTGACAGTTGCGGCGCTTTTTTTGGTTTTTTAGCTTCACGCTCCGGTTCACAATTGTTAGCTAATTTAAAGGGAGGAAAATATCAAAAGTTGTTATCAAATAATCAAAAAGATCAATCAAATGATGTTATAAAACAAAAAATAGTTCAGGAAGATTCAGCCGTTATTAAAGTAGTAAAAAAAGCTAGCCCGGCGGTAGTCAGTATTGTTATTTCTAAAGATATTCCTAAAATTCAAAGTTTTAGAAACATTCCTGATTTTTTTGGAGATCCTTTTGGATTTTTTAATTTTGGTCAAAACAATGGACAAGATAATTCAAATAGAAATGATTCTGGGAAGACAAAAACACAAAAACAAACCATCGGTGGTGGGACAGGATTTTTTATAAGTAGCGACGGTATGATAGTAACAAACCGCCATGTAGTAAATGATTCAAGCGCTAGCTATACTGTTGTTACCGACGATAGTAAAAAGCATCCGGCGCATGTTTTAGCCATTGATCCGGTTAATGATATTGCGGTTATAAAAATTGATGGAAGTAAATATCCGACTTTAAATTTAGGCAATTCAGACTCAGTTCAAATTGGACAGACAACAATTGCCATTGGTAACTCTTTGGGTCAATTTTCCAATACAGTCAGTCGGGGTATTATCTCTGGATTAAAAAGAAATGTTACCGCCGGAGGAGGATTAGCTGGCCAAACAGAAAAACTAAACAATATTATTCAGACTGACGCGGCCATTAATCCTGGCAATTCTGGCGGACCACTCTTGGATATAAACGGAGATGTAATTGGAATTAATGTGGCTATTGCTCAAGGAGCGCAAAATATTGGTTTTGCGATACCGGCTAATCAAGTTTCCGATATAGTTAATCAAGTAAAAACTACTGGAAAAATATCTACTCCGTTTCTAGGCGTACGTTATATTCCAGTAAATGCAGCGCTTCAAAAAGCCAATAATTTACCCTACGATTATGGAGATTTAGTTATTCGCGGCACTAATATAACTGATTTAGCAGTTATTCCAGGGTCTCCCGCTGATAAAGCTGGTATTGTTGAAAATGACATTATTTTAGAAATAAATAGCCAAAAAATTGATAGCGCTAATGACGTAAACCTTTCAAACTTAATCGCTCAACATAAAGTGGGAGATACGGTAACTCTAAAAGTTTGGCACAAAGGCCAAATAAAAAATATTCAAGTGAAACTAAGTGAACGAAATAATAGCAGTAATAATAAAGGTGGTAACCAATAAAAAAATAAAAATAATTAATTAATAAAAAAATTATTTTTAATGGATCTTAATAAATTAACCACTAAGTCTCAAGAGGCTCTTAGAAATTCCCAAGAGCTGGCTATTACTAAAAACCAACAGCAAGTGGGTGTGTTTCATTTACTTTATGCATTGGTTAACCAAAAAAATTCTTCTGTTCCCATAATTTTTAAAAAAATGGAAGTGGATCCGGAAAAAGTGAAAACATCTTTAATGGCAGAAATTAACAATTATCCTAAAGTCATACAAACCGGATTATCTCAAGTTTTTATTACGCCTGATATGGTTCTGGTTTTAAACAATGCTGAACAAGAAGCTAAAAAAATTGGAGATGAATATATTTCTACGGAACATTTACTATTATCTTTGCTTGCCGTTAAAACTAAAGCTAAAGATTTTTTAGAAAAAAATTCAATAACTTATGATAATGTCTTAAAAATTATGGTTGAAATAAGAGGCGGCCAGCGTGTAGATACGCCTGAACCAGAAACAAAATTCCAAGTCATAAAAAAATATACTATTGAATTAACTAAATTAGCTCGGGATAAAAAACTTGATCCAGTCATTGGGAGAGACGATGAAATCCGGCGTGTAATGCAAGTGCTTTCACGAAGAACTAAGAATAACCCAGTGCTTATTGGAGAAGCTGGAACAGGCAAAACAGCTATTGTGGAAGGATTGGCTCAAAGAATTGCAGATGGAGATGTGCCGGAAACTCTTAAAAATAAGGCGTTAGTTTCACTTGATTTAGGTTCGCTTTTAGCCGGCACTAAATTCCGGGGAGAATTTGAAGAACGCCTTAAAGCTATTATGAATGAAATTGACAGAGCCAGTGGAAAATATATCCTTTTCATAGACGAATTACACACCTTAGTAGGAGCTGGAGCTATTGAAGGATCTTTAGACGCTTCTAATATGCTTAAGCCAGCTCTAGCGCGTGGACGGATTAAAATGATTGGCGCGACAACTATTAAAGAATATCGAAAATATATTGAAAAAGACGCTGCTTTGGAACGTCGCCTTCAGCCAATTATAATAAAAGAACCATCTATTGAAGATACAATTGCTATTTTACGTGGCCTTAAAGAGAAATATGAAGTTCATCATGGAGTTAGAATCACTGACGGAGCTATTCAAGAAGCTGTTAAATTATCCAACCGTTATATTACTGACCGTTTTTTGCCAGATAAAGCCGTGGATTTAATTGATGAAGCTACAAGCGCTCTGCGTATGGAAATTGATTCTATGCCATCTGAAATTGATAGCACTAAACGTTTAATTCGCAGGATGGAAATTGAGAAGAAAGCTTTAAAAAAGGAAAAGAATCCAAATTCTAAAAAAAGAATTAGAGAATTAAATAAAAAATTAGCTGAGATAAAAGAGCAATCCCAAAAAATGATGCTCCAATGGAAAATGGAGAAAGATCTTATTACTAATATTCGTAAACATTCAGCAGAAATTGAAAAATTAAAATCAGAGGCGGAAATCAATGAAAGAAAAATGGAATTGGATAAAGTAGCGGAAATACGTTATGGTAAAATTCCAGAATTGGAGAAAAAAAATAAAATTGAAAAGAAAAAATTAAATAATATTCAAAAACAAAATCCAATCCTCAAAGAAGAAGTTACCGAAGAAGATATTGCCAAAGTCGTTTCTCGCTGGACAGGAATTCCGGTTTATAAAATGCTTCAAGATGAGTCATTGAAACTTTCTAGTATGGAGAAAGAACTTTCTAAAAGAGTTGTCGGTCAAGAGGAAGCCATTCGGGCAGTAGCTAATGCTATTAGAAGGTCGCGGGCAGGCATTTCTGAAGAACGGCGTCCGATAGGATCTTTTATGTTCCTTGGTCCAACTGGAGTCGGAAAAACAGAATTAGCAAAAACATTAGCAGGATTTCTTTTTGATGATGAGTCTTCAATGATTCAGGTAGATATGAGTGAATATATGGAAGCGCACAGCGTAGCTAAAATAATTGGATCTCCACCGGGTTATGTTGGTTATGAAGAAGGCGGACAGTTGACAGAATTGGTTAGAAGAAAACCTTACAGTGTTATTCTTTTTGATGAAATTGAAAAAGCTCACCCGCAAATATTTAATATTATGCTTCAAATTTTAGATGAAGGCCGTCTTACTGACACTAAAGGCCTCCGTATTAATTTTAAAAATACAGTTATTATTATGACTTCTAATGTTGGCTCTGACATAATTTATAAAAGCGGTTTAGGATTTAAGGAATCAGAAAATAAAGAAACATTAGGAGAAGAAGAGATGCGCCAAAAAGTTATGGCAGCACTCCGAGAAAATTTTAAACCGGAATTTTTAAATCGCTTAGATGAAATTATTATTTTTCATCCCATTAACCAGAAAATGCTTAAGCTAATTATTAATTTGGAAATTAAGACTATCCAAAAAAGATTAGCAAAAAAGAACATTAAACTTACTTTAGATTTTCAAGCTAAAAAATATTTAAGTAAAAAAGGATTTGATCCGGCTTATGGAGCTCGACCGCTTAAAAGAATAATTCAAAGCGATATTATGGACGAATTAGCGCTTCAGATCATTGAAGGCAAAATAAAAGAAGGTGATAAAGTTAAAGTAAGCGTTAGAAAAGAAAAAATTATTTTTGAGAAGTAATTAAAAATTTGTGAGTTATGTTTTTAAAATTGCGACCGTTATTATATAGTTTAATTTTTTTAATAGGATTGGAAGCAATTGTTTTGGAACATAAGTATGTTTTAATTGTGGTTTTTTTCTTATTTATTATTTCGCTTTATCAAGGGAAAAGAGTAGGGGGTAAATGGAAGTTTTCTGTTTTACCCGTTTTTTTTACTCTTTCTTCCGTAGCTCTTTTATATCTTATAACCTTAAATTATGAACAACAAACTTTTATACTGTTAACTTCTTCAATGTATTATTTATCGCTTTTTGGAGCTTATAGGTTAAACCAATATGGTGGTGATCAAACTGCTCGCGGCATGAACATGGCAGCAACAATTTCTACCATTTTTTTTACTTATGCCGGAGCTTATGGGCTTTATCTCAATTTTTTAGTACCGCTTTGGTGGTTAATGATAATTTATCTGATTGTTACGGCACTTGTTAGTTACCAATATTTTTCTATTATTTATTTTTCTAACAATAGCGTTAAGAATGTTAATAATAAACCTGCTGATGTGAAAGATAAAATTAAACAAAGAAAAATGGTTTTAGTTTATAGTTTTTTGATAGCGTTAGCGATGGTAGAAATCATCTGGACAATAAGTTTTTGGCCTTTTGGATACTTGACGGCAGGCATTATTGCTCTTATACTCTATTACGTGCTTTGGGATCTTATTCAAAGCCATTTTTTAAATCTTTTAAGCAAAAGAAGAATGATTGCCAATTTAATTTTCTTTTCTTTCGCTATTGCTTTAATTCTTATTAGTTCCCGATGGATGCCAGTGGTATAAATATAAATAAGAGTTAAATTATAAATTGGATATTTTATTTATGATCAAAAAAACATTTTTAATTATTTTAATTATATTTCTTTCCGGAGCCAGCGGTATAGTGGCTGATCGGTATGTTTTTCCTTATCTGGCGACCACTCAATTTTTTTCTCGGTACGCCTTTTTGAAAAGAGCCAGTCAGGATGTGACTGTCATCAACAAAACCCAGCAAGTTTACGTCAAAGAAGATTCTTCCATTAGCAAAATAACCGATCCGGTCACTGCCACTATTGTCAATATTATTTCTTATCCTGATACTTCTCAGAGCAAAAATTTACCAATAGATCCATTTTCTTTTAAAAACGGAACAGGGGAAATTGCTACTAGCGACGGAATTATTATGACCTATGCTTCGTCCATTAATTCCAAAAACTCCAAATACAAGGTTATAACTTCGGATAGCAATGTTTATGACGGACAGCTGATCGGCGTGGATTCTTGGAGTAATTTGGCTTTTATTAAAATTAATGCCAGTAATCTTCCTGTCATATCTTTTGGAGACTCTGATAATTATAAGCCGGGAGAAAAAGTAATTGCTATTGGAAACGATATGCCAGAATATCAAAATAAATTTAATGTAGGTGTTTTGAATAGCTTTAATCCAACTTATAATATTTCTGGTCAATCTCTTAGCATATCGGAAAAATTAGAAGGTGTTTTTTTATCTGATTTTAATTCAGAAAAACTTTCGGTGGGCAGTCCTATTATTAATTACTCTGGCCAATTAATAGGAGTCATTGGATCAACTATTCAAAATTCTCAAAATAATTTTTTTGAAATTCCTTCTAATAAAATTAAAAAAGTTTTAGATAAAGTTATAAATAAAAAATTAAACACCAATCCAATTCTAGGTGTTTATTATATGCCACTGAGCAAATCTTATGCTCTGGCTAACAATCTCAATGTGGATCATGGAGACATAGTTTATGCTCCGTCTGGCCAGCAAGGATTAGCTATTATTTCCGGAACTCCAGCGTCAAAAAGCAAATTAAAATTAAACGATATAATTGAAAAAGTGGATGACAAAGAAGTAAACCTGGGCAACAGCCTTTCGGACATCTTGTATACCTACAAAAAAGGCGATAAAATTAATTTAACTGTTCTCCGAAATAATCAGGAAATAAAAATTAGCGTCCAATTATAGAAAACAGTTTTGCCAGTCGACAATCTTTTTAAAAAATAATAAAAAAGTAGATAGTAGGTTTATTCACAGCTAAGAACCACTCTTATCATTCAAGTCCTGATCATTGTTTTTGACCGGGACTTCTTTTATTTTCATGAAAAAATTTTATCTATACACTTACTTTGTGTATCAGGTTGACAAAATTCAGCATTTCTGCTAGTATAGCATGTTAATTACTAAGAAAATCGATAAAATTTATGACAATAGAAAATATGCTTAAACTAGCTAAAAAAAACTTAAAAACAGCTTTATTCTTCGGAATGTTTTTAGGAGCGCTTTCTTTTTTGATTTTAGTGATGACTCAAAAAAACTTTCGTTCCAACATGGATATTTTAGTTTCCCAATCACAGCCGGGCGCAGATTATTATACCTTGTCTCAGTCGGCTGATTATTTAACTAACATTCTTTCGCAATCAATTTACAGCGAAAAATTTTTGGATGAAGTTAATGCCAGTGGAAAAATATCCGGTAGTTTTCTGGCAGGCAATAATGCACAGAAGATAAAACGATGGCAAAAAATAGTTCGCGTTAAAAATAATTCTAATGTCGGAATTATGAATATTGAAGTTTTTGGTGACACTCAAACTCAAGCCGAACAAATTTCCCAAGCCGTTTTGGATGTTTTGGTTAACCAAAATTCTTTCTTTTTAGGTCAAGACCAAAATGTCAACGTACGGGTTCTTTCGGGACCAATCGTAGAAAAAAATCCTTCTTTTTTTCAGATAATCTTGAGTGCCGGCGGCGGGTTCGCTGTGGGAATTGTTTTGGTTTGGCTTGGGGCGCTCTATCGGGAAGAGTATGGTAAACGAAAAATCAATGAAGGCGAGATTGTTTTTACCAATGAAAATATTCAAGAACCTGAAAATAATGAAATACCTATCCAAAAAAATCAAGAAATCAACGGCGAAAATCATTTATCCGCTAATAGTGAATATTGGAGAAAGCGTCTGGAAGACAGCCGCGGTTAAAATAATTACTTTAGAACTAGTTTCGTTCATTTGTAAAAACGGAATTAGTCTAAGGTTGTTGAGGAATGAACTTTGACAATTAAATAATAATTTAGAGGAAGAATAGGATGATGAAAGGGAGGAGAGGATGATGAGAAAGATAAGCTTTTGTTTGATAATTTTATTGGCAATGGTTTTTTTTGCAGGTTGTGCGACAAACAGCATGCAAATGAAAAACATCAACCTGGCACCATCTTTGGTGATGCCCAAAGCTAACATGTTGATTCTGCCTCATGAATCATTGGGATTGGAGCCAACTCCGGCTATTTGTCGGGGGAGCATTTCCACTTTCATGGTGGATTTCCCTCTGCGACTTTTTGGGGAATATTTTCCCGGACGGTTAAGATGGAATTCCTGGACAATTCTTCCAGATGGAACGGAGCGGTTCGGACAAGTAATATTCGTCGGGATGCATCCCAGTGGATATTATTATGGAGTTGATATTATTGATGGCCAGGTTCATTTCGGTCAAACAGTCATTTTGTCCTCGGCGATGAATTATATTTATTCGCCACTAGGCAAAGAATTGAAAGTGGATCGTCAGAAATTTTTGACCGATCCAGCTTATCGAAAGAAGAAAATTCGGAAAGTGAATACAAATAAAGGTGGTAATGTCTTTAATTTGAGTTTGCTTTCCCGGGTTACTGGGTTTCAGGATGTTATTAAATCCTGGAATCAGATTCAATATCCAGAGGACTACTTGCTTAGTCCTTATGGGGTAAAAGAAGTAGCTGCTATTCGTGGAATCAATCCACAGTATAGCTACTTTCAAAAATTAATTGGAACGGGAAAGTTTAGAATAAGTCCTATTCCCGAGCCGATTGCCTTCGCGATTTCCAATTCTATTGGAATCGTGATGGACATGATCAACGCTAAACAGGCGCCGTCAACTGGTTGGGATTTTAATTCCCAAATCAGCCGACGGCAGATGAGCTTTGTTGTGAAGTATCTTTTGAATCTTGCCCAGTGTGAGGTTCAGAAGAGAAACATAGTCAACGCAAAAATTTTAAAGGCGCTTAGCGCGCCAAGGAGGAAGCCATGAAAAGATTGTCTGTTGCTGTAATGATGCTTCTTCTGCTTCTGAGCGCTGGAAGTGCCTGGGCAGGAAAGTATCACACAGTCACTAAGGGCGAATGCCTTTGGTTGATTGGACAGCATTATAGTGTCCGCTGGCAAGCCATTCAAAGAGCTAACGGGCTGAAATCCACAACCATTTTTCCGGGTCAGCGTTTGCTGATTCCGGAAGAGAATTATGTACACGGAAACATTTGGAGAAAAGTTGGTGGCAACCCCTACGGGGGTACTGCCAAGTGGGCTATTGACCATTTCTCTCTGCCGGAGAAAGTCAAGGTGCAAGTCTTGAAAAATATTCAGCAGAAAAAATTCCGCTGGTCCAACATCCATTCTGGAATGAAAATTACGGTCGTTACATTCGGCAAGAATAGAATTTGGAAAAATGTGACGACCCGGTGGGATTCAACCCGATATTTTGCCACCAAGGACTACGGTGTGGACGGATATCACGTCGTTAAAGTTCTTTGGTGCGGAAATTGGGCGTGGTGGAAGGAAGTTTTGCTTCCGCCATTACCACCCACTCATCTAAAATCTGCTCCATCGGAAAAAGTGGAGCTGAAGCCTCAAGCTCAACCAGCTCAACTCCCGCCGATTTTTAAAAAAGAAAAAACTCGTGTGAGTTTTGAACACGAGCTGGACCTCGGCGGAGGCCTCTGGCAGAATGATAGTAATTTTGCCAAAGGAGCTTGGTGGTTTGGTCAGTACAAACTATATCTCCATAGGTTGGAGAAAAATTTGTCTAGCGGAACCTGGACTCCCGAAATCGGCGTGTTTGCTCGAGGCGACTTGGGTAAAACAGATGCTGATTACCATTGGAACAATTGGGGGATTGGTCCTCAAATTGGACTGATGTGGAATGGCATCACGGAGGAGGGCTATCCGCAACAAGTGCAAATAATGTTTCGTACTTTATGGGAACATTTGCACGGAAAAAACTCTTCGTCCGGATATCATAAGGACGAGGATCACTTTCTCTTGGGGTATTATGCAGAGTATCTCCGCCAGTTTGCCCCGGATTTGATGAATGTTCTTTACGCTGAAGGCTGGGTTGATATGGATAATTCGTTTAGTTCCAGCTGGAGCGGAGACAAAGCCAGTAAGCGTTCCGGTTTTGATGTGGGGTATAAGCTTCACAAACAGTGGAATGATGACTGGGCCAGCCGATTCGGCATTCAGTTAGGCTATACCCCTCAAGATAATTGGTGGGGAGCTAACGCCAATATTGAAATGAGATATGACGACTGGTTGATTTTCGGCCCGTCGTTTGATTACACACTGGCTTCAAATATAGCCGGTGCGGTCGGCGGATATTCGTACGGCCCGTTCGTACGAATAGAACTCCACAAATTCGTGATGGAGAAATATTCCGAATACGAATCGGAAGGGGTCGTTCCGGCTGATCACAACCTCTTGAAATATTGATTTATTTTCCTTGAGCAATATTTAGCTTTATAGCGGCTTAAGAGAATGAATTAATGTGATATATGGGGGTGGACTTCTTCAATGAAGAAGTCCACCCATAATCTTTACAAAAATAAAAAAGTATGCTAGGGTGTAATATCAAGAGTAGAAGGAATAAATTTTTCTATAACATAGTGTTGTAGAAAAAAAGTTCTTTTTTAATTAAAATTTCCGCAAAAAGCGGAAAAAGGAGGATGTTATGAAAAAATTCAGTATTTGTTGTTTTATGACAGTGATGGTGGTTTTGATGGCTGGAGTGGCCTTAGCCACTCCCAAGTGGGTGAATGCCGTTCCGTCTTGCGATGAAAATGGCAATGTAGTCATTCCCGCCATGCCGGCGGAGGCAACTCTTGTGAACGTTTTCATTTATGACGACGTTCGGGGAACATTGCCCAAAACTCTTGGACCAGTTTCGACATTCGAGTTGAAACCTGGCCAAGGTTTTAACTTTATCTGGAGTGATAAAAAGGGTGACAGATGGTTCCAAATGGTTACCCCAAAGTCTATCGCCAAGGGGTTGGTGACAGACTATTCAAGTCCAAAAGGATGCAAGTATCTGTACTCAGGAAAATAGTGCAGGTGTTTGTATTCACAGCCCCGAAAACTTGATGAGTTCTCGGGGCTTGTTTTTTTTATGAATTTATGCTATAGTTTCAAGTTAAAAAATAAAAAAAATATGCCTAAAAATAAACAATCTTTCAATATTCATATTGAGACATGGAGCGCTATTTTCATCATTGCGTTTGTTTCGACGTTCATTTTAGCTAATTTTTTTATAGGATTTAGCTGGCCCATATACATTTTGTCTATGGGCGTGGCTTTTACGCTGAGTGTTTTTTATCCTCGGGCAGGCCTTTACGCCATCGTTTTTTTAACCATGATTTTTGAAAGATTTTTCACGTTGGCCTCAATCTACGTTGGACGGACGGAATATAAACTTTATCCGATTGACATCATAATGTTGGCTATGCTTGTCGGATTGTTTTTTTATTATTGGCGCCGGACAAAAGCGGAGCGCCAAAATTTTAAATTGATAAAAAACGATTGGGTTCTGATTATTTTTATTTTTCTCAATGCCGTTTATTTTTTAGCCAGTGTTTTTGTTATTAAATCCAGCGCATATTTGTCTTTTTCTTCGTTTAAAAATTATGGATTTTACAGTCTTTTGTATTTTGTTTCCCTTTGGCTCATCCAAAGTCGCGAAGATCTCAAAAGGTTATTCAGCTTTTTTATGGCGGGAGCGCTGGCCATTATCGGATTTATAATTTTTGGTATAGTTAACGGTAAAGGGCTTTGGACCCAATTTACGCCACTGTCCACTCCTGGAGTGAGAATCCTGGCTTTCACGCACGGACTATATTTATCTCTGGCGTTTGTTGCTGCCATCGTTTATTTGGTGGTGAAAAAAGACCGTTCTAAAAAAACTTATTTGTATTGGATTCTTCCGGTTTGGCTGATTGGCATTGCCGGCACTATGATGCGGCATTTGTGGATTAGTATTATCCTGGCGCTTTTGGGTGTTTATGTCTTTATTAGCAAAGAAAAAAGAAAAGTTTTCAGAAAACTAGTTGGAAGTTTTTTCTTGGTTTTTTTGACCGCGCTGATTTTTGTCTTTTATTTTATGACTATGACTCCCAATTCTTCAACCACTCGCTTCGCCCAAAACACTCTTAGTGCAGTGGAAGAGAGGGGATCATCTATTGCTAACGCCGGAGCGGACCAAAGTTTCGCCTGGAGAGAGTTGGTTTGGAACACTGCTTATGATGATTTTAAAAATAATCCTGTTTTAGGAATCGGAACTGGAAAAATGGTTTATATCCAAACCCAAAATTATCGAGATTTTGTAGAGATACGCAATATTCACAATTCTTTTTTGTCTATTTTAATTCAAATGGGACTTCTGGGTTTTGGAACGCTTATCTTTTTTCTCTACAAAAATATCAGCAGTTTGATAAAAACGCTTAGAAAAACACATAATCAATTTTACGCTTTAGCCATTTTGGGAACCCTGTTGGTTTATCTAATAGCGATTATGTTCCAGCCGTACCTAGAAACCAATTTGCTGGCCATATTCTTCTGGATTGCTTTGGGCTTGTCCCGTAATTTAGCCAATCATAAAATAGAGCATATTTAAATCCTATTTTATAAATATTTTTATAGCCATGAAAATTTTAGAAATCAACAAATTTAATTTTGCCAAAGGTGGAGCTGACCGACATTTTATGGATCTAACAAAATTGCTGCGCGACCGCGGAAACGAAGTAGCGGTTTTTGCCATGGAGCATTCTAAAAATGAGTTTTCTCCCTGGAAAAAATATTTTGTGAGTTATGTAGGATATAACCACGGTGATTCTACGCTGTGGCAAAAAATCAAGGGCACAGTTAGGATGTTCTATTCCCTGGAATCCCGAAAAAAAATCAGCCGGCTATTGGACGATTTCCGGCCAGACATTGTTCATATTCACAACATTTATCATCAAATTTCTCCGTCCATCTTATCGGTAATCAAAAAACGCGGCCTGCCTATCGTGATGACGGTTCACGATTATTCTCTGGTCTGCCCGGATTATCTAATGGATTGCAACGGAAAAAATTGGGAAGAAATCAAACAAAAAGGCTGGATATATTTTGTGAAAAATAAATGTTTCAAAAATTCTTATCTCAAAAGTTTTTTGGCAATTTTGAGATTTCGTTTGCATAAACGTTTAAATATCTACGACAAAAACATTGATTTATACATTTCACCCAGCCAATTCACTAAAAATATTTTAGTAAAAAATGGTTTGAAAGAAAACAAAATAATGGTTCTACCTCATTTTTATGCAAGAGATTCTCTTGAAGAAAAAAGCCAAGTAAATATTAGAAAAAAGTATGTTCTTTATGCTGGTATTATTTCTAAAAATAAAGGCATCAAAGAATTAGTAGATGTTTTTCAAAATATAAAAAATATATCACTTTATTTAGCTGGAAGAAAAGAAGAAGGATTTACTTTAAAAAAAAGAGAAAATATTAAATATATTGGATTTTTATCCCATAAAGAATTATCGAGATATATAAAAAATGCTCTTTTTTTAGTGTCTTTTTCACGCCTTCCAGAAACATTTGGATTAATTGCTTTAGATGCAATTAGCAACGGCAAACCCTTTATTGGGTTTGACTCGGGTGCCTATGGAGAAATTATCAAAAATGCTAAAAGCGGATATATTTGCAAAGACTTAAATGAGATGAAAGAAAAAATAGAAAAATTATCTAACGATGAAAAATTAAGAAACTTATTTTCTCAAAATGCTCTGAAAAAGGCCCAAGAATTTAATCAAAAACAGTATGGAAATGATATTTTGAGCCGATTTGACATGATTATCCAAAATAAAAAACAGCGCTTGACTTAATTTGGATTTAATGTTAGTATTTCAAGTTAAAAATAGTATTAAGAAATGAATAAAAAACTATGAAAGTAGCATTTATCGGACAAAAGGGAATACCGGCCAAGCTGGGTGGGGTGGAGAGATATACCGAGGAAGTAGCTTTACGAATGGCTAAAAAGGGCCATGAGGTTTTTGTGTATGCCCGAAACAATTACACAAGTCCGAATATAAAGGAATATAAGGGTGTCAAGATAATTCATCTTCCCAGTATTTCCACAAAAAACCTGGACGCTATAAGTCATACTTTTTTGGCAACTGTTCACGCGATTTTTCAGGATTACGATGTGATTCATTACCATTCTATTGGACCAACTTCCTTAAGTTTTTTGATAAGAATTTTCAAACCCAAAACTGCTTTAGTGGCTATTTTTCAATGTCAGGACTATACACACAAAAAGTGGGGATGGATGGCCAAAAGTTATCTTAAATTTTCCGAATTTCTCACTTGCGAAATTCCTAACGCGACCATAGCCGTGACTAAGATTCTCAAAGATTATGTGGCTAAAAAATATAGTCGAGAAGCTATTTTAATTCCCAATGGAACCGAAATTAAACAAGTCCATGATTCAAATTATCTAAAAAAATGGAATTTGCAAAAAGGAAATTATATTGTTTATATCGGCCGACTGATTCAACATAAGGGCGTTCATTATTTGATTAAAGCTTTTAAAAATTTGGAAGATAAACATCTTACCCGCGGAAAAAAATTAGTAATTGTCGGAGACGGTTTTTATACAGAAGATTACGTCAAAGAACTAAAAGACCTGACTCGAGGACGAGAAAACATTATTTTTACCGGAGGACTTGGCGGAGAAGAACTGGACCAAGTGTTTTCGCACAGTTATCTTTTTGTTCAGCCAAGTGAATCAGAAGGTTTGTCGCTGGCTCTTTTGGAAGCAATGGGTCACGCTAAAGCTATTTTAGCTAGCGATATCAAAGAAAATAAAGAACCGCTTGATAGCCAAACTGCTCTGTTTTTTCAGAGCAGGAACGTAGCGGATTTGGAAGAAAAATTAGTCTATCTGATTAATAATCCGCTTTTAGTCAAGCAAATAGGTGAAGCGGCGCTGGAAAAAGCTCGAAAAGATTACAGTTGGGATACTATTGTTGATCAAATTGAAAATGTTTATAGGAATGTTTTATTCCAGAAGAAAAAAATTAAATTTAAAGCAAAAATAAATGAAAGGAATATTTAAATTGAAAATTTTTTGGATAGTTTTTATTGTGGCTACTTTTGCGATTTTTATAGCTCTGCTTAATTTTAATCGTGTTTATCAATCTCAAACGAAGATTTTAATTATTCCCAAGAGCAATATAGCCGTTAAAAATTCCAATCAAATTATTGAAAATTTAAGCCGGCTTCCTTACACACTTTCTTTCTATAAAAAAATGTCTCGAGAAAATGAGGACGTTATGTATGATTCTATTTTAGAATTGCCTAATCATAAAAAAGAAATCTTTTGGAATTCTAAAATAAAAATAAAACGCGAAGGAAAAAGTGGAATTTTGGATGTTATAACTTTAGATAAGAATAGATATAAAGCTGAAACTTTAAACAACCAAGTAGCTAAAACCTTGATAACCACGACTAGTTTTTATTATAATATCAAAACTGATATTGATATTAGAATAGTTGATTCCATGATCACTAACTATGCCAGTCGTATCAATCGCTTTTTCTTATCTTTAGAAAGTTTAAGTATAGGATTTCTTATAACTTTTTTTTCATTTTTTATTTCTTTTGTTTTATTTGAAAAAGAAACACCACCTAAAATTAAACATTCTGCTTTATTTTTAAAATCTAAAAAACCTTCTTTGGCTGAAAAGAAATGGTTTTCAGAAGAAAAACCTTACACGGATTTTTCTAAAAAATCTAGCGCTCCCGAAAATCTTCCCGTAGCTCAAAATTCGTTTTCTGAAAACGCAGATAAAGCAAAAATTTCCAAGAAAGAAATAAAACCATTAGAAAAAGAAAAGATAGAGGAAAACACTCCAATTATCAGAGAAGCTACGCCAGAAGAAGTAAAAAAACGGCTAAATAAACTTTTAAGTGGAAAATAAACTATGGCTAAACACTATTCAAAAAAATTCTGGATTATTTTTTGGTCAATATCAACTATATTTTTGATTAGTTTTTGGTTTTTACTTCAATTTAAAAACCAGCCCATAAAATCAATAAATACTGCCATTGACTATCTTCCAATTGAGCTTTCCCAAAAAACACAATTCAAATCTATGGCTTATTTTGCCAATTATTTTATGCAACATGATAATCAAGAAAAAACTTTTATGATTCTTTTCCAAAATAATATGGAATTACGTCCAGGTGGGGGATATATCGGATCGTTTGGAATTTTAAAAATTAAAAATGGAAAAATAGAAAATTTTAGAGCTCATGATCTTTCCAATTTTGACGGGAGAATTCCATCAACTATAGCTCCGCCTTATCCGATGAAACAAACTTTGCATATAAATTCATGGAAACTGCGTGATTCTAATTGGTCTCCGGATTTTCCTACCAATGCTAAAAAAGCAATTTATTTTTATCATTTAGGGCAAGGAAAAGAAAAATTTTCCGGTGTCATCGCTGTAAATAGTAATGTTTTAACTTCTTTCCTTAAAGTTACAGGACCAATCCAGTTAGAAGGTTATCCGGGCACTTATGATTCTCAAAATGCTATCCTTACTTTAGAATATCAAGTAGAGAAGGGCTACATTCAGCAAGGAATCAAAAAAGGCGATAGAAAGTCAGTTATGAATGCTTTAGCTAGCGTTATTTTAAAAAAATTAGCCTCTTTTAGCAATTCTCAAAAATTAGCCTTAGCTAAAATAATTTTAGCGGATTTAAAAACTAAAGATATCCAATTGTATTTTACTGGCGATAGTTTAGAAAAGCAGGCCAATTTATCTGGTTGGGCGGGGATTGTAAATGCGAATTGGGAAAAAGATTATCTAATGGCGGTTGATGCTAATTTAGGGTCATACAAAAGTGATTATTATATAAAGCGTCAATTTGACTATTCAGTTGATTTATCAAAGGATGTACCTCAAGCTGATCTTAAAATCACTTATACCCACACTGCAAAAGTAAAAGATTGGATGACTAAAAATTATCTGACTTATCTGCGTATTTATGTTCCTAATGGATCTTGGCTAGTAGATTCAAAAGGTTTGAATGATATCCAATTTGGAAATGAATTTGGAAAAAAATATTTTGGATCATTAATAAATGTACCCCTAAACCAAACCCGAACAGTAGAGTTTAAATATAATCTTCCTCAAAAATTTAAGGCTGATAATTACAATTTACTTATCCAAAAAGAATCTGGAGTAGAAAACATTCCAGGACACGTCACTGTAACTGAAAAATACGTCACTCAGAAAAATTACGATATTACGTTGAGCGGTGACTGGACATTGAATAAATAAATTAAAACTAAAAATATTTGACGATTTTTTCGGTTTTGTCTAGGATATCAACAAGTTTCTTAACAAAAATCTAAATCTAAAAAGGAGGGCTTTCAAATGGCAAATTATTATGGCATGTTTCTTTATTCAATAATAGGAAATCTCATCCTCGTAGTAATTATGGTTTTTCTGGTAATGAGGAGGTCGGTGGATCTGCGTCAGGCGAATAAGAGTTTGGATCTAGATATAGTGTATTTTAAACAATTGATTAAAAGTGGAATTAACTATGTTTTTGACAGGCTTTTGGAGGGAAAAGCTCCTAATGAAAATATACTAAGGGTAGCTTGCCTGAAGGGAGAATGGAAAAAAACGACGTTGGGCTCCTGGTATATTAAGGATGCTATAGATATTGCCTTGGACATTTATAAACTTTCTCAGGAAATGGACATATCGCTTTGCGTAGAAGTAAAAGGACTTTTAAATATTTTAGATCAAACAAAAGACTTCGTCTGCAATCAAAAAAGGCCAAAAAAAATTATCAAATTTCTGTCATACCAGTGCCACCTAAAAGATTACATGGAAGATGTGAGAAATTTGGTAAAAATCATACAAAATTTGCCAGAACCAAAACCGGAGTCGCCGTCTGAATAGGCCTCGGCTTCCGCTACAAACACAACCCTCTCGGAAAATTTCCGGAAGGGTTGTTTAATTTGAAGTCATATATTTTTTATCCACCTCCTAGGCCGAAGAGTGATGTTTTTTCTGGAAAAATGATAGAATAAAGAGTGGTGGTATTATTGGAATTATCAATGAAAAAAAGTTTTTCAAAATAACCATTATAAATAACAATCGGTTTTTGAAGTTGAGTGTTTATTAAGTCTATACAATTTTTATGGTCGCGCGAATCTAATTCAATAATTTTTATCCATGGTCCAGTGCTAAAAATTACGTGCTCATAATCTTTAAACCATTGGATATTATTAATCGGTTCTGAATAACGGGTAATATTTTGGGTCTTATCTTCAAGACGCATGGGTTGAGTATCCCAATCACGTAAATAATAAACTGACATTTCGTTTGTAGACCAGAAAAGAAGTTTTTTTCCATCATTAGAAAACTGGATATCCTCGATACCTCCTTCTAATTTTTTAAAATAAGTATCATGATCGCCTTGATTAAAAATATACAGGTCTTTACTTTTAGAAATTAAAGCGATTCTTGAATTATCATAAACTATTATTTTTGAAATAATAGAATTTTCTGGTCCGGGAAATTTACTGGTAATTTGAGTTGGGTTAGCTTTTCCATCTAAACTATTGTGAAATATTAAATTATTAGGCCTTTGAATATAATAAACTCCGGAACTAGAAAGATCATAACTAGAAACATTAGAAGCTATCTGAGTTATATTATCAGCATTTTTTACATCAACTCTATAAAGCAGACTTTTGTTTAAAAAAAATAAATACCCTTTATTATTAGGATCCCAACGTACATTAGTAATGTTTTTTTTAGACAGAAGCTGGTTAAGGTTAAAAAAAGTTTTGTTGTCTAAATTAGCAATAAAATAGTTATTTATATTTTTAAGTTGGGCTGAAGAAGTGTTTGTTAAATTTGTAGCAGATTGAATTATAGTAGACGAATCTATTTTTTGAGCTGGTATAGAGATATAAGATTCGTCTGGGGACCACTCAATATTTTCTTTTCTAATTTTTCCAATGAATTTCCAACCGGGAAAATTAAACTCAGTATTTTCAGATGGGGAATTAAGATCTAAAATTTTTGTTGTAAATCCTTGGTTAGAAGTTGTAGTATAAGCTATAAAATGGTTTTTAGGTGAAATAAAATAATTTTTAACTCCAAGACTGTTATAGGTAGTTCTTTTATAGTGATTTTTTGTTAGAAGAATATTCCAAAATTCACTAGCCACTCCGCTGTGAACAGCTATTCGCTTATTCCAAGTTTTAAAACCATCAGCTGAAACTTGCATATTATAATAACCGGGTATTAATCCGGTTATATTATAAGAGCCATTTAATATATTCAGCTTTTTAGAATTGATTGATTTATTATTTAATTTTATATTTATTTTTTGAGGATTAGTCTTTAAAGTAATTGCGCCGCTGTACACAAAAACACCTCGGTTTATATCAAAACGATAACCTTTAGCCTGAAGAATTATGATAGGAGTTGTTATTAAAAAAGAAATCGTTAAAAACCAGAATAATATTTTCCTTTTCCATTTTACCATAAATTTATAGTAATATTTAATTTAAAATTTGTCCAATAAATAAGTTGGAATAAAAAAAGGGTAAAAGAGAAGCGAAGCTTCCAAAAGGAAGCTTCGCTTCTAAGCTAGAGCTCTTTTATTTAAACTATGCTATAATTAAAAAGGTATCTTTAAAGGTACCTTTAAAGATACCTTTTTAATAAGATAATAAAAAAATATGAGAAGAAAATTGAAAAACAAAAATATACGCAAGGTTTATAAAAAATCCGGAAGCTATGGAATAACTATCCCTATGGAAATTGCCAAAGAGCTAAAAATCAGGGAAAAGCAAAAAGTAGTTGTTCGTAAAAGGGGAAAAGGAATTTTAATCACGGATTGGGAAAAATAATTAGCGTTATCCGCGTAAAAGAACGGATATATAGGAGAGGTAAGTACTTCTCCTTTTTTTATTTTAAATGTTACTAATTAACCGTTTACATAAAATAAAATTATATATAAAAAATCAAAAGACTGAAGATTGACAAGTTTAGTTAAATCAGATATAGTATCAAGAGTTAAATTAATTTACTTTAACTATTAGAAAATATGTTGGCTATTATTAAAACTGGAGGAAAACAATATAAAGTTTCTGTTGGCGATAAAATTAAAGTTGAAAAAATAGAAGGGGAAAAGGGAAGCACGGTAACTTTTAATGAAGTTCTCTTTTTAGGAGACGAGAAAAATTCTAAAATTGGAAAACCTTTTATTTCCGGCGCTAAGATAGAAGGCAAGATTATCAAAACTGCTAAAGAAAAAAAAGTGGTTGGTATAAAATTTAAACCGAAGGAAAGATATAAAGTTAAATTTGGACATCGTCAAATAATGACAGAAGTGGAAATTACAAAAATTAAGAATTAAAAAAACAGGCATAAGCCTGTTTTTTTGTATTTATTTACGATTAACAATAGCTGAGCTTAAAGTTAAATCGTCCGCATATTCAATATCTCCTCCCGTGGAAAGGCCACGAGCTAGGCGAGTTGTTTTTATTTTAAAAGGTTTTAGGATTTTTGAAACATATAAAGCTGTCGTGTCTCCTTCAGTTGTAGGGTTCATGGCTAAAATAACTTCTTCAATTTTTTCATTTTTTACTCTTTTTTTTAATTCATTTATTTTTAGTTTTTGAGTATTTGAATTTTTCATTATTCCTAACGTTCCACCTAAAACATGATACAAACCTTGATATTTTTTAGTTTTTTCAATAGCAATTATATCCAATGGTTCTTCAACTACACAAATTATTTTTTTGTTACGCGACTCATCTTTGCAAATATCACATAAACTTCCTTCACTAATATTGAAACATTTATCGCAATAACGCAGATTAGATTTAAGCTTCATTAGCGATTTTCCAAAATCTACTAACACTTCTTCATCACATTTAAACAAATATAAAACTAATCGTTCAGCCATTTTAGGGCCAACGGAAGGAAGAGAGGAAAAATAGTCTATTAATTTTTTAAAACTTTTAGGATACATATTTATTTAGATTTTAAAATTTAATTTTTGAAATTTTATATTATTCAGAATGCGCCTTCTCTAATGATTTAAATGTGGTTGAATTTTCATTAAAATATAAGGATAATTTTCCAATTGGACCGTTTCGATGTTTAGCAATATAGACTTCAACAATATTTTTATTTGGAGTGTCCGGTTTTTCACGATCTTCTCGATAAAGAAACATCACTATGTCAGCATCTTGTTCTATTGATCCGGATTCACGAAGGTCGCTAAGTTTTGGAATTTGCGGGCTGCGAGATTCTACCGCGCGAGATAATTGAGAAAGAGCCAGAATAGGAATATTAAGTTCGCGCGCTAATTGTTTTAGAGATCGGGAAATTTCAGAAATTTCATTAACGCGATTATCTCTATTACCGCGTCCTTCCATAAGTTGGAGATAATCAATAATTATAAATCCTACATTATGTTCTGACTGAAGTCGGCGAGCCATAGTCCTCATTTCCATAACATTAGCAGAACCAGTATCTTCAATATAGATCGGAGCTTCACTGAGTGTCCCCATAGCTTCTCCAATACGTTGAAAATCATTATCATTTTCACCAGTTTTAAGTCGTCCCGTACGAAGTCGCCAAAGATCCACTCCGGATTGGGCGGCTAACATACGATCTATTAATTGATCTGACGACATTTCTAAAGAAAAAATGCCTACAGGAACTTTTTCTTTGCTGGCTATGGATCTAGCTAAATCTAAAGCGAGAGTAGTTTTTCCAATAGATGGCCGGGCGGCTAAAATCACTAGATCTGATTTTTGAAATCCGGCTAAAATATTATCCATATCAGAAAACCCGCTTGGAATTCCGCGCAATTTATGATCGCCTTTATGTAATTCATCAATGCGATTGAAAGCTGCTTCCAAAATGGATTTTATCGGTACAAAATCTTGCTTAATGTATTTTTGAGAAACATTAAAAAGTTTTTGTTCAGCTGTATCCAATGTTTTTTCTACATCTTCTGCCTCTTTGTATCCTAATTCTATAATTTCGCTCGCGGCTTCAATGAGCTTTCTGAGAGTAGATTTTTTCTGAACTACTTTAGCATAATAAGTAATATTTGAGCTAGATGGTATGCTATTAACAAGCGTGGCTAAATAACTTGATCCGCCTATTTTTTCCAATTGTTTTTTTTCTTCTAAACGATTAGAAAGAGAAAGAATATCAACGGGATCATTTTTTTCATAAAGCTCCAGCATAGCTTCGTAGATAAGATTGTGGCTATCTCGGTAAAAATCGCCTGGACGAATAAGATTAGCTACTTTAATAATAGCATCTTTATCTAGCATTAAAGCGCCTAAAACAGACATTTCAGCTTCAATGTTTTGAGGTGGAACTTTAAGATTTTCATTAGAAGTAGTTTTTGCCATATAACTAACTTTAATTAATTCCCAATTATTATCTAAACTAAGTCATAATTCAGACAAAATTTTAGTCTTTGTCATTCCTGTGAAAACGGGAATCTAGTCTTGAAACTTTTAGCTGGTTCATTGGATTACCACCTACGCGGGAATGACAGAAAGGAAAATTAAGTTAAATGACTTAATAGTTTGTATATTATATCAATTTTAGTTTAAAAATCAACTGGAACCCTTACACAATTTATACAGTAATTGTCCACTCTGTTGTCAGTTCAAATCTCCTGAATGTAGGCGACATTTCTAAATGCAATTGACAGAAAAAAAGCTAAACCTCCCTTAAAGGAGTTTAACTTATGGTGTAAATAGGTAATACCTGAACTGTCCTAACCTAAAAACAACTCGGCATCAAGAATTTTTTTTATTTCTTCTAAACTATTTGCAGTAACTAATTTCCTTCTCAGCTCAGCAGCTCCGGGAAAATTTTTAACATACCAGCTCATATGTTTTCGGATTTCAAAAATTCCAGTTCGGCCTTTATTCTTATAAATTAGCTTAGCGTGCTCAAGCATAACTTTTTTAGTCTGGCGGTAATTTAGTTCTTGCGCAGAAGTTGAATTATTATTTATTAATTCTTTTATTTCTTCAAATATCCATGGGCAGCCCCAAGCGCCACGAGCTATTCCCAATCCATCCAGAAGGGGATATTGTTTTAAAATATCTTTAGCTTTTTGAGCCGTATAAATTCCACCATTTCCCAAAACAATTTTTTGAGGAATTATTTTTTTAATTTCGTTTCCGATCTTAAAATCAACTGACCCAGAAAAACTTTTTTCATAGGTTCTGCCATGTAACATAACAGCTGAATAGGGAAGCTCTTTTACACTTTCAATAAATTCCAAAGCGGTTGTATTTTTTAAACCGGAGCGTATTTTTATTGACACTGGCAAGTGAGTATTTTCACAAACAGCTAGTATAATCTCACGCGCCAACTTTTTTTGCAGCATCAGTGCGCAACCTGATCCATGCCCAAAAACTTTTCTAGCAGGGCAACCAAGATTAATGTCAATCCCGTCCGGTTTTATTTTTTCAGTAACAATTTTAGTGGCTTTAGCAAAATGCTGAGGAACTTTACCAAATAATTGTATAACATAAGGACGTTCTTTGTTAGTAAATTTTAAAAGCTCAAGCGTTTTTTTAGGATTATAAAAAAGCGCTGTCGCGCTAGCCATTTCACTATATGTCACATCTGCGCCATATTTCTTGCAAATTTGACGGAAAGCGCTGTCGGTAACACCAGCCATAGGAGCTAAGGCCAAAATAGGTTTATCAAGTTTTAACCAAAAATTATTTTTCATAAAATAAAAATCTGCCAAATAGTAATGGTTTTTTAGAAAAATTTTAGATTTATCTGATATTATAAAATATTATAAGAAAGTCTCTATTATTAATCTTCTAATGGATTAAGTACTTTAATTTCTCCTTCTTTTGTTTCTTCTATTTTAAATCCTATTTCTATAATAGCTTGCTCAAGGTCCTTCACTTTTTTTTCAGGTGATTTATATTTTTTATTATCTTTTTTTTGAGATATCATTTTTTCTTTTTCTAACTTACTGAAGAATTAAAATTTTAATGCTTCAGTGATTTCTTTATTATGTAATTATTATCTTTCAAATCTCTAATATTGTATCCCTTTTCTTCAATTTTTATTCTAAATTCATCCGATTTTTCAAAATCCTTATTTATCTTAGCTTCTTTTCTTTTTTGAGCTAGTTCTAATATTTTTTTTGGAATTTTTTCTTCTTTTTTAACAGTTAATCCAAAAACTTTGTTTATTTTTCCCCAAAAATTTAAAATTAATCTAGCATTTTTTGAATCTAGATTATTTCCTGCCATTAATTTATTGGTTTCAGTAATTAACTTATACAAAACAGATAAAGCTAGGGGAGTGTTTAGATCGTCATTCATAGCATTTTCAAACAGTTTTTGATATTTTTCAATGGCAAATTTTTTATTGCTCAATTGGCCGTTTTTCTTTGATATTTTATTTAATTCATTAAGCCAGCCAATAATTTTTGTCTGATTAATTTTAGCTTGTTCCAGAGATTTCCAAGTAAAATTTAATTGGGAACGGTAATGACTTGAAAGGTAAAGAAGGCGTAAATCCATTGGAGCAAATCCTTTTTTTAGAATATCCTCAATTTTATAAAAATTTTCTTTAGATTTAGACATTTTTTCTCCATCAACCAATAAATAACGCGTATGCATCCAATAGTTAGAAAAAGCTTTGCCTGTATAAGATTCGCTTTGGGCAATTTCCGCTTCATGATGAGGAAAAATATTATCTTCTCCACCGGTATGAATATCTAAAGTATCACCTAAATATTCCATACTCATAGCGCTGCACTCAATATGCCAGCCCGGGTAACCAATTGACCAAGGAGATTTAAACTTCATAAGATGCTCTTTAGGCGCGACTAACCAAAGCGCAAAATCCCAAGGATGTAATTTATCTGGGTGTTTTTCTAAACGCGCTCCGACTTTTAATTTACTAAGAGTGTTGCCGGAAAGTTTTCCATAATTTTTAAATTTGGTAACATCGTAGAAAACATTCCCATTTTTTTCATAAGCATATCCTTTTTTGATTAAAGAAGAAATTATTTTAATCATTTGAGGAATATGCGCGGTAGCGCGAGGAAAATAATTAGCGGGAAGAATATTTAATTTTTTTTCAGTGTTATGAAAGTAATCTTCATAAAATTCAGTTATTTCTTGAGGAGTTTTCTTTTCTGCTAACGCTTTTTGGGTAATTTTATCTTCACCGCTGTCGCCTTGCGCAATGTCATCTTGAGTTAAATGTCCCACATCCGTAATATTTTTAATTTGACGTACTTCATATCCTAAATATTCCAAATAACGTTTTAAAATATCAACTGAAAAATAAGCGCGAATATTACCCATATGAACATAATCATAAACTGTTGGGCCACAAGTATATATGCCGACTTTCCCAGGATGAATAGATTTAAATACTTCTTTTTTTTTGGTAAGAGTATTGTACAGTTTGAACATAAATTTATGGTACAAAAATGTGTAAATCTAAATATATTATATCCATTTTTTTATTCTAAAAACTAAGATAGTAAACAGGGAAATAACAAACATAATGCTTAAATGAATCCAAAAAGCATTTGGATTGTCGGCAAAAGGAATATGAGCGCTCATAGCCAAAATATTGGAATAGACAGTCATCGGAAGCATTACCGCCGAAAAAATAGTTAAAACTTTCATTGTTAAGTTCAGTTTATTGGAAAGAAGAGAATTGTTGGTTTGTTCCATTGATTCGGTAGTTTCTTTAAGAGATTCTAAAGTATTCCAAATTCGGATATTAGTTCCAATAAGATCTTGAAAATACGGTTTTAGTTCGGGTTCAATCATTCGAAAGTCTTTTTGAACGAGAGACTCAAACACACTGCGTTGAGGTTTCATGGTACGGCGAAAATTTAAAACATCCCTTTTAATCAGAGAGAGTTCCAAAACCATTTCTTTCTCATGCCCCGCAAAGATTTCATCTTCAATGTGATCTAATTTTTTAGCAATATGATCTAATTTAGGAAAACAAGATTCCAAAAGCATTTCAACAATAAATCTTAAAAGCGCTCCCGGCGATTGGCTCATATATATTTCTTTTTTCTTTTTATTATCTTTAATTTCATTAAAAAAATCTACCAGCTGAAAAATTTCATAATCGCAAGAAGTAATTAAAGTATCTTTAGTTATCACTACATCAATTTCGCTAGCATAAGTAGTTTTATTTTCAACATCAAAAAGGGGAATATGAATAGATAAAAATAAACAATTGTCATATTGAGTAGCTTTAGGACGAAGAGTAGGAGTAGAAAATTCTTCAATTATCAACGGATGTAAATTAAATTTTTTCTTAACAGCTAAAATATCATCCGCGCTAGGTTTTTTAAAATAAATCCACGTTAATTCTTTGTTTTTTAATATGTTCATATTTTTAGACTACGTTTTTATTTCACCAGTTTATTATATCAGCAAAAATGAAGATTGACAAAAGAAAAGAAGCGTATTTAAATGAAAGAATGAAAAAAGTTATTTTAATTTTAATTAGAATTTATCAAAAAACTCTTTCAACTGATCATAGTCGGTGGCTATCTCATATTGTTTCTAGACGTTCTTGCCGTTTTTATCCCAGTTGCAGTGAATATACCTATCAGGCTGTTGAGCGATTTGGCGCGGTTCAAGGCAGTTGGTTAGGATTTAGAAGAATTATACGTTGCCATCCATGGAATGACGGCGGTTATGATCCAGTTCCTAAAGAAATAATTAAAAAATGAAAACCCATAATTATTGCGTTGCTTGGATGAAAATGCTACACTATAGCCATAAATAAAAAATAAATATGAATAAAAATAAACTTTTGCTAGGACAAAAATTAGCTGATAAAATAACCCGCATAGTAGGAAGTTGGACTTTTTTAATTGTCCAAAGCGTTTTATTAATTTTCTGGGTTGCTTTAAATGTTATAGCTTGGAAATATCGCTGGGATCCTTATCCTTTTATATTCCTTAATTTAGCTCTTAGCTTTCAAGCAGCTTATACAGCGCCGATAATTCTTATGAGTGAAAACCGAGAGATAGACAGGGGTCGCAAAAAATCAATTGCTGATTTAGCTACCGATCGAAAAGCTGAACGAGAAATTTCTCAAATTCAAATGCATCTTTTCAGATTAGAACAAGAAAAAATCGACCAAATTTTAAAAATTTTAAATGAGAATAATAATAGGAATTTATAATTTATGCTAAACACTCCCGCATCTTTTCAAATTCTAATTATATTAGTAATACTTTGGACATTACCTTGGAAAGCAGTGGCTCTTTGGAAAGCTGCTAGAGCTAATGACAAAATTTGGTTTATTTTATTGCTTGTTATTAATACTTTAGCGATATTAGAGATTCTTTATATTTTTATTTTTTCCAAAAGAAAGAGAAAAGAAAAGGAAAGCTAAATGTCAAATTGATTGTACAATTAAATTTATCTCAAAAAGTAATATGTATTGGGTTTTTCTGCTTGCTTTTATCATTGCAGTGCTAATTCCTGACATTATTCGTGGAAATATATTTTTTTTATCAGAAACTCGCGCTGAAGAAATCGCCATTTTTTTAATGGGAGCCATAGCTTTTTTTGCTTTTATAAAAAATGAGCAGCGATTAATTTTTCAGGAAAAAGAAAAAGAAAAAGATCAAAAGAAAATTAATCAAACCGTTAATGATTTGGTTGAATCTTATACTTACATAGGAGAAGTAAATAGAAAAATGGATCTTCTAATGAATATAGCATTAGGCCTAACAGATCGTTCAGTTTTAAATAAATCTAAGGAGAATGATATCTATCGATCAATTGTAATTGCTGCCAAATTTTTATTTAAAGCAGATTTCGCTATTCTTCGTTTTGTTGATATAAAGACAGCCCAAACGAAAAAAGAAATTGGAGAAATTGACGCTGAAATAAAAAAAGAAAAAGAGTTGATAAAAAACAAAAAATTAATTAGTATTATAAAAAAAGAGACCACTTTTAAAAAATATAACGGTTATTTGATTGTTTCTTCTCTTCAGGAAGTAAATAATATAAAAAGTTTTATTATTGTCAGAGAATATGATGATAAAGAAGAAAACAATCCTAAAAATTCAGAAATTTTCAAAGTATTTGCATCCCAAGCTTTATTTGTATATTCTTTTACGCATAATAGGGATACCTTTAAAAAGTAATCTAAATGTTAATTATTTAATTATTTTCTGAAAAACATATACTATAAAATCACTGAAGAATTAAAATTTTTTCAAAATTAAACTCGAACTAAAATTTTAATTCTTCAGCAGTCTAGATGTATAATGTTTTTTAGAAATTTATTAGTTTATGAAAAAAGAAACTATTCAGCCACTCGGTGAAAACGTTTTAGTAAAAGTCTTAAAAGAAGACGCCAAAACTACGTCTGGTATTGTTTTGCCGGAAACAGCTAATCAAGAAAAACCGCAAGAAGGAAAAGTTATCGCCATAGGAGATAGTAAAAAAATTCAAGTTAGAAAAGAGCAAAAAGTTATTTTCGCCAAGTATGGCGGAACAGAAATTAAAATTGGCCAAGAAGAATTTTTAATCTTAAAGAATGAAGACATTTTAGCGGTAATAAAATAAATTTACAATTTACTAAGATAAAATTAATCAAAACCAAGAAAAAGCAAACTTGATAAAAAAAGTTTGCTTTTGTTTATTTTTATTAATTACAAGCAATTATAAAGACAAGTTTTTTTATTTTTTATCAGTCGGTGTTGTTTCAAATCCTTTTTGTTTCCAGGTATTAAATCCGTCTGATAGCGCTGAAACATTTAAGATTCCCATATCAAAAAGCCTTACAGCCCCTTGGAAAGCCCATAATCCATTATTATCATAAAGAATAATTCTTTTATCTGAAGGAATTTCACGGTAACGATCTTCTAAATCATCCAAATAAATATTTACGGCTCCTTTGATATGCCTTTGCTTAAATTTGTCCGCAGTCCTCAGATCAATAATATAAAGACTATTATTATTTTGAGAAAGTAATTTTTTAAGATCATCACTGTTTATATAATTCACTTTAGATTGATCATTTAAAGAATACGGATTGCCATAGGAAATAACCGGCTCAAGTTGATTTTTCCACTCAGCAAATCCTCCTTCTAAATAAGCTATTTTTTTAAACCCGCTCTGCGATAAAAGCTTAAGCGCTTGAATTTCCAACGGAGTCAGCCCTAAATTATCTACAAATATATATTGCTGTTGTTTATCTAATGATGCTAATTTTGATTTTAAACTGGCTAAAGAAACGTTTTGGCTGCTAACTATATGCTCTGTTTCAAAGTCAGCTTTATTTCTAATATCAATAATAACCAGAGGGTTTTTAGTATTAATTTTTTTAGCTAAATCAGAAACCTTAATACCTTTATAATTATCAACATTTTGATTTTGGCCTATTGCATTATTATTTATAGCTACAGTTTTATTTTTACTTTTTAAAAAATACGATTTTAAAAAAATTACCGCTATAACAAAAGCTATCAGCAAAAAGCCGACTACAATGGCAGTTAAATCTTTTTTAGATTGATTATTTCTTAAGTGCACTTTTTTACTTTTATTTTAATATAGCGCCCATAAATTCCGGATGTCCATTAACAAAATCAGAAACTTTTAATTTGTTTTTTCCCTCTAATTGGACTTCTTCCAAAATAATGGTCCCTTTATTTGTTTTAACAGCTATCTTATCATCTAAATTAAAAACTTGGCCTACTTTGCCTGAAAATTCCGCAACATTTTGTGATAAAGCTATTTTATGGAGCTTTAATCTTAAATTAAAACCATTATTTTTCCAATAAGTAAATACTCCAGGCCATAAAACAAAAGCTCTCCATTGGTTGTAGATAGTTTCTGCATTATTTTCCCAGATAATTTTTCCATCATTCCTTTCAATTAGTTGGCAGTAAGTAGCTTGGCTTTCATTTTGTTTTTGCGGTTTAATTTTTCTTTTAATCCAAAGAGGAATAGTTTCCAAAAGCAAAGCTGAAGAAATTTTAGCCATTTTTTTTAAGACTTCCGGATATGTTTCACGTGGATTTAAAACAACCTTTTTTTCTCTTAAAATATCTCCACTGTCAATACCTTCATTCATAAGCATTATGGTTGTGCCTGTATTAGAAACACCTTCCAGAATCGCATTTTGGATAGGAGAAGGTCCTCTGAATTTAGGAAGAAGCGATGCATGAATATTAATGGCTCCAAAACCGGGAAGATTTAAAACAGCACTAGGTAAAATTTTTCCATAAGCGGCAACAACAATAAGATCTGGCTTTTGTTTTTTTAATTCGGTAATAGTTTTTTCATCAAATTTTTCCGGTTTTAAAACAGGTAAAGAATTTTTTTGAGAAACTAATTCAACAGCGGAAGGTTGGATATTTTGGCTGCGTCCGGATTTTCTATCTGTTTGTGTATAAACAGAAATAACATTATAACCAGCATTTGCCAAAGATTCTAAAATTACTGCCGCAAATGAAGATGTTCCCATAAAAATAGTCCTAAGTTTGATTGGATCTTTCATGAGTTCACTTTTATAACTTTTTTTTACTAAGGTTTTTGCCAACTCTATCAATAAATAAAATTCCGTTCAAATGGTCAATTTCATGCTGGAGCGCTCTAGCTAAAAGTCCCGTTGCTTTTACTTTAACTGGTTTTCCTTTTTCATTCAAACAGCGGACTTTAACTTTTTCCGAGCGTTTAATATTAAGGAATTTTCCGGGAAAACTTAAACAGCCTTCCTCGCCTAAAACTTTTTCGCGCGATTGGGATTTGATCTTGGGATTGATTAAAATATAAAGCTGTTCGCTTTCTTTAATGACGCAGAGTCGGATTGATTTTCCCACTTGGGAAGCAGCCAGTCCCATTCCATTATGGGCTTCCATGGATTTAATCATTTCGGCAATAAGCTTTTGAATTTCAGGGTCCAGTGGATTCTTAATTTTTCTGCATTTTTTTCTCAAAACGGGATGAGGATATTTAACTATGGGTAGAATATTTTTTTGGCTTTTATGATTTTCTTGAATTATTTTTTCTTCCATTCTTGGTTTACTTAAGTCAATATCTGAAAATTTGCACTTTCAGCTATTGACAAAAATTTTATAGTATACTAAGATGTCACGATTGGCAAATTTTAGCACACTGAAAGTTTTTTATTTAATCGAGGAGGTAAATATGACAAGGTGTTATAAAGAGACTGATCAGGGACATGGAGTGTGGGTGGTAACCGCTCTCGGAAAATACACATCACCTGCATATGGAGCGGCAACTTTTATCGGGAAACATCCTGAATTAAGAATTAACGCCACTACTCTTCTGCATGAAGCCATTGGACATAATGATCTTTCTTGGTTAATGATCATAACCGAACCACGAAATGTTCAGGCTTAATGATGTGGTATGAGATGTATGGGGCCGGTCCCAAGATGGATAGGCCTCTTTTTTTGTCAAAATTCTTGTGCTTATTCTCCCTTTTTTTGGAAGAGCGGGAGTTTTTCCATTTTCTAAATTATTGAAATAGGATCTATATCTATTATCCAGCCACGGCCAGAACTTATTTTTTCTAGTTCTTTTTTAAATTTATTCGGAATTTTATTTTTTTTGATTTTTATTATTATTTGCTTTCTAAACCTTTTTCTAATTTTTAAAATTAAAGGATCGTGTGGTTCAGTTATTTTTATATCAGGAATTTTATTTAATATTTCATAAACTCTCCAAACCTCTTTGTCAATTTTTGCCTGATTATAATCTTGAAAAACTAGTTTAATAAGTTTTTTATAAGGTGGAAGATTAAGCGCCTCTCTCTCTTTAATTTCATTTTTGTAAAAAGCTTCATAATTTTTTTCAGCCGCCCATTTCAAAATTTTATTTTCCGTTTGGAATGTTTGTAGAATAACCTTTCCGGGAAATTTAGCGCCTGGGCGATTAGTTCTTCCGGAAACTTGGACAATAAATTGAAAAGCTCTTTCTTCGGCGATAAAATCAGGAAACGAAAGCAAATTATCTGCATCTATTATACCAACCAGACTCAAACGAGGCAAATCCCACCCTTTAGAAATCATTTGCGTTCCAATAAGAATATCCGCTTTGCCTTGAGAAAAATCAGTATAAATTTTATGTTGAAAATTATGTCTTCTCGCTTGAGTTGCATCAGCCACAATTACTTTAGCTGAAGGCATTAAATCCAAAATTTCTTTTTCCACTTTTTGCGTTCCAAGCCCTACATTTTTAAAATTTATGCCTCCACATTTTACGCATTTT
>Ga0114931_10000946_pt1 | contig 36600 bp, 24 predicted proteins | sample 2SBtaG_FD_89579 | JGI IMG/M metagenome (GOLD analysis project Ga0114931, IMG submission 89579) | Deep subsurface microbial communities from Kolumbo volcano to uncover new lineages of life (NeLLi) - 2SBTROV14_V59a metaG | ecosystem: Environmental > Aquatic > Marine > Volcanic | place: Kolumbo... | reverse complement strand
TCCGCCAGTATTTTCCAACAAAGCGACACCCCTTGAGATCCGCGACCGTCAGGAAGCGTAAGACGAGCTGTCACCTGAAAACGTAGAAATGTTCTCACGACACCCACAAGTCAAAAACCAACTACCACCACCAATTCTTTCCGTCGTGCCCGTCGTGCCGTTGTGGTGAATTGAAAACCCTCACCCCAGCCCTCTCCCAAAGGGAGAGGGAGTCGAATGCACGACGCCGGGTGGCACGCCCTGAGTCTTCGAAGGGCGTGGACAACGTGCCAGACACATCTTTGCGAAGAGAGAATAAAAGGTGTCAGGAACCGTTTTTGATCCGGTGACTGGTTTCGTGCCGATAATTCCATCGCAGAATTGGACGATTTGGTGAATGCGACGATCGAAAGTGCAAGTAAATTGTAAGGCGTTGGCGTCTCGCGGTTTGCGAATAATCTGTTCCGGAAATGCCGTTTGCTTTGTTTCTTCATCGAGAATCTGCTTACCCAAAAGGACGGTGGAACTTTTCTCACAAATGGATCGACTTTTGGGGAGCAGGCCACCCAGTGGCGCAACGCCTATTCGAACCGATAAACCTTGCATACAAGCTCCTGCGGAGCGATAAACCCGCTGTTGCGCAACAAACTTGCATAGGGTAGAAGAAGATAAATTCTTTTCAATCCGTTTCGAGTATCGGGCTTTGCCTTCATTGCGAATCCTTTTTTCACAGGAAAATGATAATGAGTGAATTTGGCATGACATCGAAAGGTTATATCACCGAATTCGTCATCGATAAATTGGCGGACAAGGTCGAGTTCTTCTTGAACTCGAAATTGGAACCGATGATTCACATCCCTGAAGAGGAATTCCAGCAGGATTGGCCCGTCGACAGCCAGCGTATCCTCGACCTCTTAATTGCCGTGTTCTACGACGTTTCACTGGGAGAAATCCTCAAAGCTCCCGAACGGGAATTTCTGCTCTCGCAAATTCGGCAGAAGTGCCGCCAGGGCGAACGTCGTTTCACCCAAATCGAGGCCGAAGAAGCCGAAAAAAACCTCATCGTTCGAGCGACTCTCTCTTTTCTCGACGACCACGAGAGCTTCTCAGGCCGGACAGCCGACCTACTGCACAATCTGAAAAACTCTCCCTTGGCTGAGAGCATCTCGCAGCGGCAAGAGTTCCCCGAGTTTACCAGCATCTTCAGCCGCAGGCTGAAATTGTTGATTCCGGTTCTCAGCGGATACGGAGTGAAAGTGATCATCGAACATCGAGAGTCCGGCAGCCATTGCTGTCTCTCCCGATTGGCTTCGTTCGAAATGAAACCCAAAGCGACTCTGAAACGAATCGACAATCCTGACGACTCTGACGACTCACAACGGAGTCGTCAGGCAGTCGTCAGCGAGTCTTCAGCCGTAACCGACTGAAATCATAAGACTTACAACATCCTGACGACTCTGACGACTCTGACGACTCAAACCACCTCCACCTTCGGAAGAAAGTCATCATGCTTTCACAGAGTTTGCACTCACCCAGCAATAGAGAAAGAGCCGGAAGAATATGTAAGCTGAGATTCATCTCGGCGAATCCCTTTGGAATCGACTATTCTTTTGCACTACGTTCAGCGCAGAGTTTATAATGAAAGGCCCACGATCTCGCGAACTGAAGGACTTGCGTCATCCCGGATTCTGGTTCTCTCAAACCGTATCGTCTATTCCTCGGAAAAGAACATCAAAGATGAGTGAAACGACTAAAGAACTCTCTCCACAATGCAGAGAAGCCAGAAGTCTTTTGAAGCAGAAAGATTACGACAAGGCGATTCCCTCCTTCGAAAAAGCCATCGAGAAAAATCCTCACGACATGGTCGCTCACGATGGATTGGGGATGTCGTATTTTTCTTCGGGAAACCTCGAGAAAGCCGCCGAGCAGTTCGAACGGATCATGCGGATCGAACCCACTCGCAACAACGTGTTGATCAATCTGGGCGCAATCTACAATAAACTGGGCGACTACAACAAAGCCATCGCCAGCTTGCAAAAAGGATTGCAAAGAAACCGAAACTGTGTGGAAGGATACTACAACCTGGGAATTGCACAGAGAGCGTTAAAGCAAAACGGAATGGCTGTTTCGGCTTATAAGGAAGCACTCAGAGTGAATCCCGAGATGGCCGAAGCGCACGTCAATCTCGCCAACATCTATCTGGATATGAAAAACAACCGCCAGGCCGTTTTTCATTACGAAAAAGCCTTGGAGATTAAGCCGGGATTCAAACGTGCTGAAGAAGGAATTGTTGCCGCGAACAAGGCGATCGATGACATGAAAAACTCGGCAAGCCCCTTCGGTCGACTGGTCGATGTCGGGAAGACAGTGGCCAAATCGGTTCCTAAAGTTCAACGACAACTGACGAATGAAGAAAGATTGCAAGACCGAAAGGAAATCTTCGAGCGAGGGAACCTGATCGTCGATGCTGCCGAAGACCTTGCAATGCATCTCGCCGAAGAATTCGAAATCGACTTACTCGAACTGAATCGCGCGGTTTCTCAGGGAGTCGATGAAGCACCCCAGGCGATGATCGAAAGTTTCCAGAATTTTCAAAAATCTGTGACGAAAAGCAGGCGATTGAGGAAAGAACTCAAACGTCGTGTACTCGAACTTCGCGCTCACGAAGAAACCATGAATACGCCGGAATCGAAAACACGGTGATTTTATCTCAATTTTTTTTCTTCCTGGGACGAAACGGTTTCGTCTGAATGCGACCGTCGGGATCAATGCGAACTGCCACCGCGCCGGTTTGGGCCGTTAAGTAAATTTGTGTCTGCTTATCGTACCGATTTCTGATCGTGTCCAGATTTGTACTTCGACCGCCGCTGATCACCACAAGCTCTGGAGTCGCCCATTGTGCTAACTCGACAGGATTACTGTGACGGCTTCCGTGATGCGGTGCAAGCAGCACATCGACATCGAACGCGGGGTGTTCCAGCAGTTCATCCATGCCGTTCTTTTCGAGGTCACCTGTCAACAATATCCGTCGTCTTTGGTATTCGACAGAAACAACCATGCTGTTGGCGTTGTCGTTGTCGTATCGAAAAATACCCCGCGGATGCAACACTTTCAAATGAACCTCGTCGAACGAAATCTCCTCTCCGCGGGCGACAAACTCCACGGGGACCGACCGATTCTGGAAGACTTCGAAAAGTCGAATCGTTTCGGCTTGCTTGTAGTCGAGAAATTGAGTCGTCAAATAGATTTTTTCGACAGGAAATCTGTCGAAAATTTCCGGAATCGCGTTGAAGTGGTCGTGATCCGCATGTGAAATGAACACGGCATCGATTTTTGAATGTCCCTTAGACCAGAGAGCATTCGAGACGACTCGCGCAGCGTGCCTGGAACTCGTCATCGACCCGGAGTCGTAAAGAATGACCCTGCCGTCGGGAAACTCCAGAAGAATTGCCACTCCATGACCGACCGCAAGAAAAGTACATTCGAGATGTCCCGGCCGGTGTTCTCGAAAACCCAATCCTGTTCCAATGCCGAGCCAGAGTAGTATTAAGGAGACGAAAAGTGATTTGTGAATCGCTCTTCGAGGAATCACACAAGAGAGAATCAACAAGAAATAATGGCAGACAATCCACCAGACAGGCGGTCCTGCAAAGTAGAAATGTCCAAATTCCCAGAGATCGATAAAGCTGACGAACGATCGAAGAAGGTGGATTCCAAACTGAAACGGGACAGAAAAAAACGGTGCCAGGAACGGTAAAAGAAAGGCGGTCAATAGAAACGAATATCCGCACCATAAGAAGATACCCACAAGTGGAATAAAGAAAACATTGACGAATAAACCTGCAACCGAAACCAGGTGAAAAGTGTGGACGAGTATCGGAAGAATCGTCACCCAGATTCCAAACGAAATCAGCATCGCCTGGAAAAACCTTTTGCCTAACTTTTTCCCTAAGCGGAACCAGTCGCCCCGATGTTCTTCGATAATCTCTTCGATTTTGGAAAGCGATGGGGTTTCATCGAATAAGTTCATCCAACGACTGGCGACGAAAATCCCGAACACCGAAAGAAACGAGAGTTGAGTTCCGATATCGAACAGACTCGTCGGGTTTCGAAGCAAGATGACCACCGCTGAAAACGAAATGGCGTTCAACAACGACGATCTCCTGCGCGAGACGGCTCCCCCCATAAAGATTGTCACCACCAACGAAGCACGAAGAACGGACGGTCTGGCACCAGTCAGCAGAATAAAAAACACAAGCACTATCGTGGTGAGCAAGAATTTCCATAGGGGTGAGAGTTTTAGCAGGTGAAATATCAGCCAGAAAGGTGCCAGGAAAATTCCCACGTGTAAACCGGAAATCGCGAGGATGTGAATCAGACCCGATTCCGCAAAATCTTTCACAAACTCTTCATCGAGTTGCGATCGATTCCCCAGTAAGACCGCTTTTGCGATCGAGGCAGATTCTTTGTCGAGAGAAGCGTCGATCTGTTGGGAATACTTTTTCCTGGACCTCTCGATAAGACGCTGAATTTTCAGAAACCAGTCGCATGATGTTTCCAGATGTTCGATTCCTGCAGCTTTTTCGATTGTGAGAATCGCCTCGATTCCATCTCTCTTCAGATATTCTCGAAAATCGAATTGGCCGGGATTTTGCGGTCGAGAGGGTTTCGAGATCCAACCGACAACTTTGACAATATCTCCCACATGCAAATCTGTCGTTTTGTCTTTGATCGATAGTCTGATTTTACCTGCTACGGCGACGGAAGACGAATCTGGGAGAAAGAGTTGCTTGCATCTGAGGACACATTGCGAATGAAATACAGTTGTCTTATTCCAGGGTCGTTTGACTTCGACGATTTCTGGCGACGTGAGAACGGTTGCTTTGAGGGAAACGAGTTGCCTCTCCTCCGAAAGGAATCGCTCGATAGAATTTCGGACTGACAAATGCCAGAACGAATGATGTCGAATTCCCCCCACCGAAACGCACGCGATCAGTAAAGAAAAGATCGCGAATCGCGTGATCGATTTGTAATAGAAAAATGCCCAACACGACAAACTCAAAATGCCCGTCACAATCCAATGGTTCCAGGAAATCGAAGCAAATCTATCGGCAAGAATCCCCAAAACCAGCGCGATCAGAACCGGTAAGATGGGATAGCGATGAACCACAAAGCGACCATCGGGTAATGTGGAAAGCGGGGGTGTCGGAGTAGAGCGAGTCGATTCCGCGAATCGGGTTTCCCTTGCCGATAAGTTTCTCGACACCTCGGACATCAATTACTCGTTGAATCAGATTCCCTGACGATTCGCCGAATCGAATTTCTTCCGCGCATATTGAACTCTGTTTTGTCGGTCACCACCGATCTTCCGTAACTATTCTGTAGACCCTCGAACATATTCGAATCGAGAAATCTGAAAGATCCTCCTGATTGAATGTTGCGAGTTCATCCGCGTGATCCACTCTACGAACTCGTGAGAAACAACTAAAGGAATTTCTAACAAAAAACGCGGATTGTAAGGGATTCGCTGAGAGTTCTTTCGCTCAACTACTCAGAGCCATGGGAGACCCAATGTTCTGTCCATCTCGATTAAGACAGAAAGATCGATAAGAGCACAATTCCGGTGAGAATAGCAACACCGGCTACGATCAGTAGAGTTCTCTTGAGAGTTCCCGAAGAAGACCGAGCGGTCAATTCCTCGATATCTTCGACCGGAACGATTTGGAACGTGAGCTTTTTGGAGATCGAAAACTCTTTGCCGGTTTCAAGAAATGAATTTTGGACATCTTTCCCGTCCACCTGGATTCCATTTTTACTTCCCAGATCGGAGATTCTCCAGACATTGTTCTCGAAAGCGATTTCGCAATGATACGAAGAGACATGCGGATTTTTAATCGTCACATCGCAGTCGTGATCGCTTCCTACGACAAAACATGTGTTTTCGATTTCAAATTCTTCGCCGGTATCGAGGCAGCGCAACTTCCAGACCGACGGCCGTTTTTCGTCTTCGTCGCTTCGCTTCGATTTGCCGAAATGCGTCTGCTTCATTTCCTCCCAGGAATAATTGGCAAAAATGAGGGCAGGGTCTGCCCCGGAATTTGCTCCTTCTTTTTGGAGTGGGGTCGTATCTTTTCCGACGGCCGTTTCGATATTGGTTTGCCCAATCGTTCCCGAAAGCTTTGCGGAAGAACTTGTCCAGGCAGAACTCGATGCAACCTGCGACGACTTCTTCGGTTTGATTTGCTTTTTTCGTTTGCGGGCTTGCTGAGCGCGAATGGAAAGGATTTGGTGCATCTCGAAAAGGATTCGTTTCCGTTTCGCATATTTTTCGAGGACTTTGGCAACCTCGCCAGCAGATTGAAAACGGTCCGCAGGATTTTTCTCGATCATTTTTAAGAGAATCGCTTCAATCTCCACGGGAAATTGAGGGATGTATTCTCGAATCGAAATCGGTTGTTCCGTTTTTTGTGCTTCAAGTTTTTTCGCGTTGGTCGAATAGGGAAAAGGAACTTTCGCAGTCACCGTGGAGTAAAACATACAGCCCAGACTATAAATATCGGAACGAGCATCGACATTCAAACTGTCGTCGATTTGCTCGGGGGCGATGAAGTCCGCTGTCCCCAGGCAATCGTGTCCAAAAATCATCGCCAGCGAAAATTCTTCATCTTTGCTGTCCTTCAAATAGGCAAGACCAAAGTCGAGAACTTTCAAGTTACCATTTTTATCGACCAGAAAATTTGCGGGTTTGACATCGCGGTGAATCAATCCTTTTTGATGCGAATGATGCAAACCCAGAGCGGCTTGCATGATAAAATCGCAAGCTTGTGGCCATGCGACCGGACCGGTGAGCGCAATCAATTCGTGCAGATTGATCCCTTCCACAAGCTCCATTTCGACAAAACATTTTGCACCTTTGTGTTCGATGCGTTTGGTTTTCACGATATTGGGATGATTGAGCATCATCCCCGCTTTGGCTTCGAGCTTTAACCGCGTCAACATGCCTGCATCGAGTTCGTGGCTTTCGGTCAACACTTTCAACGCCACTTTTTCGTCGGTCTCGCGATTCGTGGCAATGTAGACCGTCCCCATACCACCAATCCCAAGCACTTCCTGGAGCTTGTATTGATCGATAAAGAATCCCCGATATCGCCCATCGAGAAGGCGTTCGGCCTGGAATCTTGTCAGATGGCCTTTCTTGATGAGAATCCGCGCTGTCTGAATCGCATTTCGATTTTGCAGAGAGTACTTCTCGACTGCGGCGATGATCTCCTCGTCATCGAGCAATTCGCTCTTGCGCAAGAGTTCGATAAAATGGAGAGCAATTTGTGGTTTTTGCATCGTGTCGGAAAAATCAGCTATTTGGTTTGCCGAATGAAAAGCGGTTGAACCCGGGTTCCGCTCCTTCCTTTCACTACTATAATGTTAGCAGATTTATGGGACCGAGAACACAAAAAATAACCCCCACGCTTGGAGTTTGTCAACTCCAGCCCGATTTCAGAGACCCTCCCACCTGGTGAGAATGGCGATGAGGCTTTTAAGTTACAACATCCATAAGGGAATCGGTGGCAAGGACCGCAAATATCGGCTGGAGCGGATATTGGATGTTATCGAAAAAGAGAACCCCGATTTGATTTGTCTGCAAGAAGTCGATCGCAATGTCCGCAGATCGCGTTTTCAAAATCAGCCGCACATCTTCATGGAGTATTTCAACAACTCGGAAGCGCTCTTTCAGATGAACGTCAAACTTAGAAGAGGAGGGTATGGAAACCTGATCCTCTCCCGCTGGCCGCTTTTGTCGCATCACCATCTCTCGTTGAGGTTTCACAAGAAAAAGCCCCGTGGCGCCCAGTTGGCCATCGTCGATACCCCCCAGGGAAAACTGCATTTGGTGAACTGGCATTTAGGTCTCAGCGAAAAAGAGCGACACTGGCAGGTGGACCACTTGACACACCATCGTCTGTTTCGCGAATCCCAACATCTGCCGACAATTATTGCAGGCGATTGCAACGATTGGCGGAACTCGCTGGGAAACGGAGCCTTTTCACTGCATGGATTTCGACAAATCACGACTCCACTGTCCCGATTTCGTACATTTCCCGCATATCTGGCAGTCGGTTCGCTGGATAAAGCTTTTCAAAAAGGTCACATAGGAATCCATCATGCCAAAGTGGTGCGAAGCAGGCTCGCGAAAATGGCTTCCGATCATCTTCCGCTGGTTCTCGATTTCAATTTGGGAAATCGTCTTCGATCTTGATTTTACGAACGATCAAATCAACCGTCCTCGATGTATCTCAGCCTTAGCCCACGATTTTGATTCGACTCGTCGATTCGAAGGCTGGAACGCTTGAAAACTGCTGGCTTCGCGAACTAAAGTGTTACCTTAGCCCAAAGGGTTCGCACGCGCGGATTTCCTGCTGCGTTTCCTCTTTTTTCTTCGTTTGAATACTTTTTCAGGAGATCGCTTTCTCGATGTCACGCGTTGCCAATTCTCTCTCAAAACTCACTCGTTCTTTCGTTTTCGGTATTGCCTTGAGTATGATCTGTACCGGCGTCGCTTGCGACAAAGACAAGAACGGAAAATCCAATAAAAGCGGTGCAAAAACCAAAAAAATCAGCAATAGTGAATCTGGATCCGTCCTCAGAAATGGGTCGGTGAAGTTACCCTGATGAGAATTCGACATTAAGAAACCGAGTTGAACAACTCAAGACCAGCAAGACCTCGGAACACGGAATACACCATCCAATCCAGGCTATTGAGCTTGGTAAGGCAGAAGGAATTCATCGGTCTCCGACAGGCTAGATGCTGGGTTCAACGCGACACTCTCCGAAGACTCACACTCCAACGAATTTCTACAACGGATGCGATCATGGAAAAGAAGATTTCAACGTTTCTGACTGTCTGCTTCATTTTTGCTCTTTGCTCGCACGGACTCTGGGCCGACACTCCCAAATCGGACCAGTTAGATCAGTACGCTTCACGAAGCGGTTCGTGGATTGCAGCCCCGGGAGACTGGCCCCATTGGCGTGGTCCGGAAATGAACGGCATCTCGCGGGAAAAAGGATTGATCGACCGTTGGAATCCCAAAGGGGGTGAAGGAAGCAACGTCCTTTGGGTCAAAAAAGAACTCGGCAGTCGTTCCACACCCATCGTGATGAATGGCAAACTCTACACCATTGTGCGGGACCAGCCGAGAACGAAAAAAGAACGAGAAAAAGTAGTCTGTCTCGATGCCGGAACCGGAAAGTTCATTTGGGAAAACACTTTCAATGTCTATCAGTCCGATGTCCCCAACTCGCGTGTCGGTTGGTCTTCTGTAGTCGGCGACCCCAAGACCGGGAAAGTGTATGCCTTAGGTGTTTGCGGCTACTTTCAATGTCTCGACGGGGAAACGGGAAAAACGCTTTGGTCTCATTCTCTGAGTGAAGAATACGGTCTGTTAACCACCTTCGGAGGTCGCACCAATTTCCCGTTCATTCATGGGAATCTGGTGATCATCAGTGGGATCATCATCGGTTGGGGAGACATGGCGAAACCAACCCATCGATTCATCGCCTTCGATAAACGAAACGGTCAATCTGTATGGTTTGAGGGGACGAGGGTCTTTCCCTTCGATACAAACTACAGTTCCCCTGTCACGACGGTGATCAACGGCCAGGCGATGATGATTTTCGGTTCCGGCGATGGTGCCGTCCATGCCTTCCAACCGCAAACCGGAAAGAAAATCTGGAGTTACCAGGTTTCACCCAAACGTGGGTTGAATGTCACACCTCTCGTTGTGGGAAATATCGTTGTCAGCGGACACAGTGAAGAGAATGTCGGCGACAACACCATGGGGCTTTTGGTGGCAATCGATGCGACCAGGAAGGGTAAACTCAATGCCACAGGAGAACTCTGGAAACATAAAGAGTGGATGGTCGGCAAATCTTCTCCCATTTGCGTTAATGATCGTGTTTATGCGGCAGATGATAAGGGGACGCTCTTCATTGCAGATTTGAAGTCGGGAAAGATGATTTCCAAGTTCAAACTTCGCGATTCCATGCGAGGCAGCCCGCTCTATGCAGACGGGAAAATTTATGTGATGACGGTCAGCGGCATTTGGTGGACACTGAAACCGACTCCAACTGGCGTAAAACGTGTGTTCTACAAGAGGATGTCTGGGTTAGAGACCTACGCCTCGCCGATTGCTGCACAGGGTCGTATTTATCTTTCCACGAGTGAAGGGCTATTTTGTCTGGGGACGAAAGGAAAATCTCCTGTTATTGATTCACGACCGGAAATTGCCAGGGAAACTCCTCTCGACAAAGATCAAACCCCGGCACAAATACAAATTGTGCCGGTCGAATCGCTTCTTCGACCGGGTGCCAAACAACAGTTTCAGGTCCGACTTTTTAACGCGAACGGTCAGTACCTCGGTCTCGCGGGAAGTTCTGAAGTCGAGTTCAAGTTGGAAGGGGAAGGAACACTCGACTCACTGGGGACTTATCAATCTCCTCTCGCTTCGGAAGAACCCGACGCCGTTAAGAAACACCACGCAATCATTGTCAAAGTCGCCTACAAAAAAATGACAGGACGCGCCCGAATTCGAGTTGTTCCAGATCTTCCCTGGTCTTTCGATTTCGAAGACGGCAAGGTTCCTGTGACCTGGGTCGGTGCTCGCTATCGTCACATCGTTTTGGATCATCACCTACTCACGAAGCTTACGAAAACCAATAAGACAGCAGGCCAGTTTTACATCTATCTGATGACCGGTTTCCAGAATGACGGCACGAATCGGTTGGTGTTCGACAACGGCACAATTCGCGAAAAATGGTCTTCGCTTCTCGATTATTTCGATTTGTTGGGAAAAGTCACGCAATTAAGCCAAGCCCAAAAATCGTTCAACGCTTCACTCGACCTTCTGAAAAAAGAGCGTGTGATCTCAGGATACCGTTGGGTCAAAGATTCTAAAGCGGGTATTCGGTTGACCGTTGAAAAAGGATCACGTCCGGTTGTTGGAAAAGATGGTAACGGTGTGATGGTGAAAATCAAAACGATTCCCAAAGGACAACGCAGCCAGGGGTGGATGGGTCATCCCGACTTTTCTAATTACACGATTCAGGCCGATGTGCTGGGGGCGCAGAAGAAAAACAAAATGCCCGATATCGGTCTTGCCGGTCAACGGTATGTGATCGACCTGATGGGAGCCAAACAGCAAATTCAAATTCGAACCTGGCATACGGAGTTACGCATGTCAAAATCGGTTCCCTTCGCATGGAAACCGGAAGTATGGTACACCATGAAGATGAAAGCGTCGGTGGAAGGCGGGAAGGCGTTTCTGCGAGGAAAAGTCTGGAAAAAAGGAGAAACCGAACCTGAAGACTGGATGGTCGAAGCGGTGGACGAAATCCCCAACACGCAGGGAAGTCCCGGATTGTTCGGCAACGCCATCGATGCAGAAATTTTCTACGATAACATCAAAGTCACCAAAAATTAATCTTTTCGTCTTCGATTCCTTCGAAGACAACTTCTCTCGATTCCCAAAGAGGTAGTTTTTTTTATGAAAATCTCCCAACGAAAATTCGTTCTCGTCAATTTTGGTCTGGCTTTTGTTTGTCTGTTCGCGTTGGTGAGTTCTTCGACATTTGGGATGCTCTCTGCCAAAGATCTCATATCAAACGAAGTCGCTGTCAAAAATGAGTCTGCGAAAAGTGGAGCAAAAAATCTCAGCTACGATCCTACGCAGGATGCCCTCAGCCATATTGCAAAACTAAAAGTCGGCAAAGGCGATTGGCCTCAATGGGGGGGATGGAACAATAAGAACAACACTCCCCAAGGTACCAACATTCCGGCAACGTGGGATGTCGAAAAAGGAATCAACATTAAATGGTCCGCAAGACTCGGTTCCCAAACCTACGGTAACGCTGTCGTCGCCAACGGGAAAGTCTATGTCGGCACGAATAACGTCAGCGGTTACCTCAAACGCTATCCTCCCAAAAAAGATCTGGGTTGCCTGCTTTGCTTCGACGAGCAAACCGGGAAATTTCTCTGGCAACATTCCAGTCCCAAAATCATTGCGGGTCGTGTCAACGATTGGCCCGAACAGGGAATTTGCGATGCCCCCTATGTCGAAGGGAATCGCTTGTGGTTCGTTTCCAGTCGAGGCGAAGTCATCTGCCTCGATACCGAGGGATTTCTCGACAGCGAAAACGATGGCCCGTTCAAAGGTGAAGCAAATTCCAACAAAGACGAAGCCGACATCATCTGGAAATTTGACATGATGCGCGAACTGGGTTCCTTTCAGCATAACATGTGTAGTTGCTCGGTTACTTGTGCCGGCAAAATTCTTTTCGTCAACACGTCAAACGGTGTCGATGCCGGGCATATCAATCTGCCCTCACCCAAAGCCCCCAGTTTCTTTGCCATGGATCGCGACACCGGAAAGGTTCTATGGACAGATACTTCTCCCGGCGAGAACATCCTGCATGGTCAATGGTCCTCTCCGACCTATACCGAGATTAAAGGAACAAAGCAGGTTCTGTTCGCCGGTGGTGATGGCTGGCTTTACAGTTTCGTTCCAGAGGGCGATGGCCAAGGCCATTCGAAACTCCTCTGGAAATTCGACTGCAATCCCAAAGAAGCGAAATGGCTGCTTGAAGGCCGAGGGACAAGGAACAACCTCATCGCGACTCCTGTCATTTATCAAGACAAAGTTTACATCGCTGTCGGTCAGGATCCCGAACACGGTCAGGGGATCGGCCATCTCTGGTGCATCGATCCCACGAAAAAACTCGACGGTAGTGATGTCAGTCCGACTTTGGCGATGGATAAAACCGGAAAACATATCCCCCATCGACGATTACAAGCGATCAACAAAACCCTCGGCGAAAAAGCGATTCCGAACCCCGATTCTGCAGCAATCTGGCATTACAGCAAAGCGGGCGAAGAATTCGAACAACAGATGCATCGTTGCTGCGGTACGGTTGCCATCAAAAATGATCTACTTTATGTCGCCGATTTTAGTGGGCTGGTGCATTGTTTGAATGCTCTCACAGGCAAATTGAACTGGACCTACGATATGTTTGCACCTTCCTGGGGTTCGCCTCTCATTGTCGATGGAAAAGTCTATTTCGGCGATGAAGATGGCGATATCTCGGTTTTCCCACTCTCTGGCGACCCCAAGGTCGCCCTCAAAAAAGTCGACGGCGAGATGAAACCGGCACTGGGCGAAATCATTATGAACAAAGCAGTCTATACAACCCCAATCGTCGCCAATAATGTCATCTTCATCGCCAACAAAAATACGCTTTATGCAATTTCCATCGGTGGAAAATAAGTTCTCGCCTGTCGTTGATTCTTACTGGGTTTGACGATCTCAAAGCCGCGACAGTTCTGGAGTCGACCGTTCCAAATCCCCGGAATTTGGAAAATTCCGGGGATTTTTAAGAGATCCCATCGCTGAAGCAACAATCATCGAGAATCGCTGCATGACTCGCTTGGCGGAACGTTTGTAGTTCGTACCTGAAAAATAGTATTTTCTGAGCATTCCAGAAGCCCATCTCACACGTTATTCGAAAATAATTTCGAATTCGATTTTGTGTTGCTTTTTCTCCACAGTTTGTAAGTGCCTGAGAAATAGAGAGTTATCGCGATGAAATTGTTTCCGCGCTGCAACATGCTTTTGTTGCCGAAGATTGTCGAATTTTCAATTTGACGTGCTCTCAGCATAACCTAGGTTTTTAATACTCAGGGAATGAAACATCGACTCGAATGAGTCTTGGTTTCGCCTTGGTCCAATGGAGCACGCAAGATTCCGTTTGAAATCTGCATTGCCGGGAGGCGAAAAGTTGGGTGTTGGATTTACATTCGTGAATCCTTCAATTTATTGTCTTTGCTTTGTTTGGCAAAGACGGGGATATTTTCAGAGAAAAGAAAGAACAGCAATGAAGAACTTCGTGAAAAGCGTCAAGAGATTTCTGGCTTCCGAAGACGGTCCAACCGCCGTTGAGTATGCCGTGATGTTGGCCCTGATTATTGTCGTTTGTTTGACCGCCATTCAGGCCGTCGGTACCAACGCCAGTAAAAAGTTCAATGAAGTCGCCAACAAACTGACCTAATCGTCTTTGGGGGAAAGTCATCTCTCCCTACCCAAACACAGGAAACCGTCCGGTCGGTTATTATTGCCGGCTGGACGGTTCTCCCGTATCGGGCAAAGGATTCTTCAGAAACGACATTTTCAAAAATGTCCTTCCTCAGGTGTCCTCTTGACCTAAGCTTTTGAAAACCCTTGGACTCTAGAAAAAGGAAACGCGATTCATGTTTTCGATGTGGCTACATTTTTCACCTTCGTTTCTCGCGGAATCGATGTCCTTCATCGCCATCGCCTTGACGTGTTTCGTCACATTTTGTTCGACCGGCGGTCGTAGCGTCTGAGACCTTCAAATCGAGAGAAACCCTATTTCCCACCAGAACGGAAACCTCCGTTTCGCGCTCTTAAGAAATCCCACGAATCCCACTCGAAACATCATTCCCTCATACCGGCAAGAAAGGCTTTCTTCTCATGGATTGGCACACAATTCTCCTCGTCAACTGGCCTGTCAAACTCGTTTGTGTCGTGCTCATCGTTGCCGCAATTATCGATGGAAAACAACTGCGGGTTCCCAACTGGATTACCTACCCGATGGTTTTCAGCGGAATCATCTTCAATGTCTGCATCGAAGGATGGGGTGGGCTGGGATACGCCTTACTGGGTATGGTCGTCGGACTGGCCTGCCTGCTGCCTCTTTATTCCGTTGGCGGAATGGGTGCAGGTGATGTCAAGTTGATGGCGGGCATCGGTGCCTGGCTGGGGGCTGCGATTACTTTCTACGCCTTTTGCGTCAGCACCATCGTCGGTGCCGGGATCGCCATTCTGATGGTGTATTACAAAAAAAACTTCCACAAACATTGCGTAAATTTCCTGGTTATTCTCAACGAATGGATGGAAATTCGAGACCCCAAAGAACTCTCGAAAATCGCAGCCGAGAGAAAATCGACAATGTTACTGCTCCCCTATGGAATTCCCATCTGCATCGGCTCGATCGGTTACTTCCTTTACAAAGGGATGGTTTTCTAAAGAGTCAAAATTCCTAGATTCGTCCTAAACCGATTCCAGTCATGGTTCGGATCTTTTTGCAGGAAGAGTAGAAGAGTATTTCCGGGCCACCCGGTCATTGGGAAGCTATAAATAATTGTTCGATCGGTGAATCGATTTCGTTTCACGATTGAAGTTTCTGGAAACAACTTAAACTTCGGGAGAACTCGAAATGAAATTGAAACCGTTACTTTTACTGTTTGTCGCTGGCGGATGCGGTCTGGTGGCTGTCCTTGGCGTTCAGCAACTGATGACGCCGGGCGAGGGATCCACGAAAGTGAAAATCCTCGTTGCTTCCAAAGATATTAATCGCAGTATTCAGCCGGACGAGACCAATACGGAATTCAAAGAAGTCGATCCGGAAGAAGTGCCCGAAGGTGCCATCACATCTTTAGAAGAAATTAATAAGAGATATCTCAAGTTCCCAGTTGTCGCAGGCGATATCATCTTTGAAGCTAAATTGACGGAGGATAACAACCCCTCGACTCAAATCCCTGATGGTCAAAGAGTTGTCACAGTGAAGGTCAACCAGACGACAAATCACTCCGGGTTGATGCGTCCCGGAGATCGGGTTGATGTCGTTCTTACCTATTCGGATGCAAGTTTAGGCCGTAAGGCAATTAAAAAAGCCAAAACGATTCTGCAATACATCGAGGTTTTCGCGGTTGACAGCTTTCTGGTCAACGAAGTTCGAGACGGTGATAACGTTACACAAATCAACGCCAAGAACGTTTCACTCAGGGTCGATCCAGAACAAGCTAAAATTCTTCAGCTCGCACAGACGTTTGGGACAATTTCCCTGATCATGCGAAGTAAAGACGATACGGTGATCGTTCAAGCAGATGCTGTTGATATCAATCAAGTGCTCGGTATCGAGCCGAAGAAACCCCAAGCGGAATATGGTTCGCACACGAACCTTACAAACAATAAAACCGGTACAAATCCCAAACAACCTCGAAATACCAACGTCAAAAAGGCCGAAAAGAAGAAAGGGTGGCCTATCACTATCTACGCCGGAGGAACTCCGACGACGTACGATGTGGCTTACCCAAAAGGGTCTAAAAACGTAGAGGTCAGAAGTAATTCGACTTCTCCGTAGGTGAATCACGGACGATACAGCCGAAAACAACAGTTCCCATTTCCCTCAAAACATCGTTGGTGTGGGACACAACCAGGTGACGACAGAAGCGTCATCTGGTCTTCGTTACAATCTTACTTTCTATCGAGGTGCAGGGATGCCTATCAGTTTCCGAACAGGGACGTTCTTCGCTTTCTTAGTTGTCTTGGGATTTGCGTTCTTCGAAACAGGCGAATCGAACGCTCAGGATCGCTTTCAAATCAGTGCAGAAACCTTGCTGAACGATCCAATCTTCAAACCCACCATTAAGAAATCCGCGCTGAAGCTTTACGTCAACTCTGGCAAAGTCATCGAGCTTCCCAACAAAATCGCCACCGTTTATGGCTACGACGAAAACATCGTCAACATCTCGGTCATCGACGGTTCACCTAATAAAATTCGCGTTCTCGCAGAGGCTGAGGGTGTCACCACGATCGCCATCGCCGACGAACACAACGACATCTACACCATCGAAACCATCGTCCAAGGGGATGTTACGGCTCTCCAAAGGATGATAAAACGTTATTTTCCGCATGTCGCTATCGAAGCAGTCGCGATCAAAGAGACTGTCATCTTACGAGGCTGGGTCATGCAGCCCGATCAGATTACGCAAATCATGGATTTTGCCGATCAATATTTCGGTAACGTCATTAACCAAATGAAAGTGGGCGGTGTCCAACAAGTGAAGTTGAAAGTCCGTGTGATGGAAGTTCAACGATCTGTCGTTCGACGACTCGGCTTCAATTTTCTCTTCGCCGATCAGAGTTCGGGAATCGCTTCGACACCCGGATCGCTGACTCCCGTGCAATCGTTTACGGCCCCTATCGGTGGGCAAGTTGCTGCGACAGTTTTAGGTTTGGCCGACCCGACAATCCTTTTAGGATTAACCGGAAACAGCTCGGCTTTTCAAGGATTCCTGGAAGCTCTCAAACGAGAATCGTTATTGAAGATCCTTGCAGAACCCGAATTAGTCACTACCAACGGTCACCCTGCAAATTTACTTTCTGGTGGGGAGTTTCCAATCCTCGTACCGCAGAGCCTGGGAACAACGACGATCGAATGGCGGGAATTCGGCGTCAGACTAAGTGCCGTCCCCATCATTCTCGGCCGTGGACGTGTTCGATTGGAACTTGAACCGGAAGTGAGTGAACGGGATTTTACAAATTCTGTGAATCTGGGGGGAATTCTGATTCCTGGAATCACCACGCGAAGAGTGAGTACTCAGGTCGAAATGCGATTCGGCGAAACCTACATGATTGCCGGTCTCATTTCCACACGCACGACTTCCCAGACAGATAAAGTACCGATCGTGGGCGAATTACCCTGGATCGGTGCCGCGTTTCGTAGACTTCGCTTCGAAAAAGGCGAGACCGAACTGGTGATTATGGTCACTCCGGAATTGGTCGGACCGTTGCGTCCCGATCAGGTTCTCGCGAATGGTCCGGGTTTGCATACCGATGATCCCACCGATATCGAATTATACGGTCACGGCATGCAGGAAGTACCTTCATACGGTAGTCGCTGCGAAGGATGTGGATTGATTACACCCACCAGTAAATCGAAAAAATCTCAAAGTCAACGACCGACTTTAATCGATTCAAAACTTCCCGGTTCCAGCAATTCAGACGCTCAGCCAAATCGATCGACGACACCAAAATTTCCTGAAATTAGTGTTCCGATTCCGAATCCCGTACCGAACTTGAAGAAACGACCCTCGCAAAACCCGCTCCCGTCATTTCCGGAAAAAAAGGCACCAGAGAGTCCAAATTCGGTGAAGACAGACGATCATGCGGCGTCATCTCGAGCGGGACGTATTAGACTTTCAAGTAACAGTTCTTCCACCTCGAAAAATCAGCAGTCGAGGTGGAATGCGACAGGCTCCCGAAATTCTCGGTCCGTCAAAAAAGCGGCCTTCGGAAAAAGCCCTTTCGGGCATACCAGGGAAGGCGAGAAAATTCCGAAGACACGGTGGATCAATCAATCTCGCTGGAGAAAAACTCAGTCACAAAAAAACAAGCGGAGAAAAATGGGTTTAATCGAACCCAGCCAGAGTCGATAACAAATCGACCTTATCGAAAAAAAGTGTCACACCCTGATCCGCAAAATAATCGATGCAGGTATGCATCCCTCGAATAACCAAGGACATCAATGAACAACGTCGTTCGTCTTGCAGTCGTCGATCCCAACGATGCCACCCGCAGTGCCCTGAAAAATTTGCTGCTGGGGATTGACATGGTTTGGCTGGAAGCCGATTGCTCACGCTACGAGTTTTTCACGGACGTGGTCTCCCAAACCAAACCCGATATTGCGTTGATCTCACTCGATTCGGACTCGTCCAAAGCGTTATCGCTCGTGTCCCAAATCAGCCAGGAATTACCCTCTTGCAGCATTCTGGTCGTCAGTAGTTCGCAGGAAGGCAGTCTTATTCTTCAATCCATGCGGAACGGAGCGAAGGAATTTCTCAGCTTTCCATTGAAGCTGGACGACTTCCTCGCGGCGTTGGATCGCATTCAGCAATCGAAGTTATCTCTTGAAGGTGACGGTCGAAGACGATCGTCGCAAGTTATCACTGTGGCAGGAGTCGGTGGCGGAGTCGGTTGTACTTCGCTCGCCATCAATCTTTGTTGTTCCCTGGCACAAAATGAAAAAAATTCCGTCGCGTTGATCGACCTGGATATGGCTTTGGGCGATGCCGATGTCTGGCTGGATATTATTCCCGATTACACAATTCAAGATGTCGCGGAAAATATCACTCGCCTCGATTATTCCTTACTGAAGCGATCACTGACTCAACACGATTGTGGAGCATTCCTGTTGCCTCGACCGAACCAGATGGAGGACACCGTCACCATTGCACCGGACGAATTACGTCGTGTGGTCGCATTATTGAAAGCAACCTTTTCGCATCTCATTATCGACGTCAGCAAGGCTTATGGCCCGTTGGATCTTGCGGCGATGGAATGCTCCGAATTGGTGTTGCTGGTCACACAGCTCGATTTGCCCTGTCTGAGAAACGTTGTCCGTTTGACGAAGTATTTCGATCAGATGGACGAAATCGCCCAGAAAATTCGTATCGTTGTGAATCGTATGGGGCTGGAAGACTCGCAAATCAGTATGACCAAAGCCGTCGAATCGATCGGGAAAGAACTCTTCTGGCAAATTCCCAACGACTATGCCACGATGGTGGAATCGCGAAACAATGGTGTACCGCTCATCACTCAGGCACCCAGATCGAAATTGACAAAATCGATCGAACAATTCGCGCAACTGATCGATCAATCTTCTTCGGAAGGAAAGACTTACGGGGATCTGTCCGAGAACAAAAAAGGCTTCTTCAGTTTTCTGAAAAAATAGGCCATTACGCTTCGATATCCAATGTGGTTCCTTTCTCGCCAAAAGCATCTGCGGATTTGCGCTTTGTCTTGACTTCGAGATCCTCTTCGGATTTGGCGCTCTCTGTGTTAGCTCGATTCTCAAGATCTGTCTCGTCGTCGGAATATGCCATGCGACCGTCAGCGTCCCGGTCGGTCGCTTGATCCGTCTGTCCGACATCTTCGAGCGAATTCGCAGACATCGCCTTCTGGTCGATTTGGAAATTTCGCTTCGCAGCCTCTTCTTTCACACGGTCCGATTCAGAATTCGTTCGTTGCGCTCCGGCAAGCGAACCGGCTAAATTAACGGCACCAAGATTTCCGGATCCAATAGCACTCATAATGACTTCCGCCTTCAGGTTTGAAAGAGGCGATTCTTCCCGTGTTGCTCTGCCTCCCTGTTGCGCGAAACCGCTGAGATTCGATTGAAAAGATAACCAATCGAGCGAGATTGTTATGTATCCAACATCGGGATCCTCAGCGCGCTGACTCTACTCAAATCGGAAATAAATATGACTTGCGGGGATTTCGTCGAATTTATTTTCCCTGCGATCTCTCGATGCTCACTCACCATCGGTACATAATAATACAAACGACAATTTCTCTCTCTGCAGATTTTCTCCTTCTTCCTGGATAATCGGGAATAAAACTCGTGAGATTCACTCTGTATTGACGCCCCGATTGATACATAAATCGTCCCATCGACATTTTTTTCCAGCAATGAGAGGTTCCCGACAATGGACTCACTGGAGCTTCTAGTCATTTTCCTGCTGATCATGGGCATTGTCACCGTTGTCGGACATCTGATCTGGGTGATTCTGGGATTCATCATTGGTACGATTTCAGACAAGCAGAGACCTTCCCAGCATCGATCGAGCAACTTCAACGCTTATTGTCCCGATTGCGAAGAAGTGAAGTTTTTTCGCGATCGTCGCTGCGCCGTCTGTGGCGTCGCTATCGACGAGCTGACGGATCGTGCATTACATTCGCAGCCTGCGAAGTTGGAACAAATTCGCCGTTCTCTGGAGAATCTCTATCGGCAAAAGAAGATTTCCGGAGAACAACTGGAGAGAATGGTCGATTCGATCCTTCTCGAAGAGATTGCCGAGAGAACGCACGCACTCAATCGGGCGACAGACATCGTCGAATTGGTCGAGGATGAGCAAGCGAAAATCGTTCCCCCTCCGCGACAGAAAAAAGTCCCACCGGTTCCGGTAGAAAGCAAAACCGAACCGCCACTTCCTCAGAAAGTTCCCAAGCCAATACCTCGCAAAACATTCGGCGATTTGCTTCAAAGTTTCATGGAAGAAAAGAATATTCGCTGGGGAGAACTTGTCAGCGGGATGCTAATCGTCGGCAGTGCCATCGGTCTCGTCATCAGTCTCTGGTCAAAACTCGAAGAGTCAATTCCCTATTTCCCAGCTCTTATTTTTCTGTCGGTCACGCTCGCCATTCACGGAGCCGGATTATACACCCTGAAAAAATGGAAGCTGCAAGCCACCAGTCGCGGCCTTCTGGTGATCTCCGCGCTGCTGATTCCTTTGAATTTTCTCGCAGCTATCGCTCTTTCCGATAAAGACATGAGTGTTGGAAGCACTTATTATATTTTAGCTTATATATTAGCGGTGTCGATCGGTTTGATCGCTTACAGTTTCGTAGCCGTATCGACAAAACGCATTCTTTTCGACACCGAAACAGATCGCCGGCTTCCATTTATTCCAAGTTTATTCGCCAGTCTGGCACACCCGTTCGTTTTGACGTTGATCGGTCCCTGTGTCGGCCAGTTGCTGATTTCACGTCTTGCAAGTTCGGAGATTTCCCTGGGAACGATGACATCATTGACGTTTGCTCCGTTTCTCTCGTTCTTCGTCGGAGTTTTCGTTCAACTACATCGCTTCCACGGCGAGAGAGAAGTTACCGAGAAACAGATCGACCGTACGCTTACAGTTTTAGGTGTCGCATTCTTTTCGCTGATACTGTGCGTTGGGTTGCTCGTCTTCAAAACGAATTCATTCGCCGACACACTCTCGAAGATGACACCCGCCCTCGGTCTGATGGGCATAGCGGTGATGGGGGCCGGCCTGATTATTCATCGAAAAGCGATGACGGATGCACTGATTTCTCGAAGAATCGTCGGTACGTCTTTGCTGATGACCGGTTGGGGTTTCATTTTCTGGACATTGATCTTCGCCTGGCCGAATCCGTTGCATCTGGTCATTCTGGGTGGGTTGTATTTCGTGGTACTTCTGGCATCCTCGCAGGTATTCCGGTTGCCTTTACTGAGTATCCCTTCAACACTTTCTCTCGCTTTCGTTATTTTAATCGCGTTTCATTCGTTCGTTTTGAAGACTATTTCATTCAATTTCGAAAGTCACCCGGCTCTTCTTCGTATTCTGTTCCAGGGGCAGAGTTCCCTGGTAACGATGATCGAAGCATCGATCGCGATGGTGATTGCATTCGGTTTACCAGGAACATCTCGTAAAAAATTATTGCCTCTGGACCGTATCGACGAGATGTCGTTGGAATCGTTCTCCTATTCTCAGTGCTTTGTCGTGAGCAGTCTGTTTTTAGCGTTTGTCAGCATGGCGGTAGCAATTTTTGCGGGGTTCTTCCCAGGCCAGGAGGGAGTCTCTTTCGCAACCCCAGTGTTTTTCGTCGCCTCGATTGTGACGCTCGTCGCCTGTTTCGTTCTTCCTCGAAAATTTCACTCCACTTTATCGCTCGTGAGTTCCTCGCTGTTTTTCGTTTCGATCTGGCATTTGTTATCGTGGAACGAATGGATGAGCGAATTTCTGGCTAACGCAAACTGGAGCATTCTGCATCCCTTCACGCTGGCGACTCTAATTCATGCAACATTCGCGGTCGGTCTTTCGGTTGTTTTCCAGAATGTCGGTTTCGGTGCCGTTGAAAACGAAGAACAACCGAAACCGAAAAACGCCGTGGCGGTGCTTGCCTATTCCGCTCTGGCTTCGTCCTGTGTCGCTCTTCTCGTGTTCTTCTGGTTGGATTCCAGCTTGCAAGGCGTGTTTGCGATCTATGCGTTCTGGACGATGGCGATCTGGCTTGTCATTTCGAGAATGAAGAAATCGCCATTCCTCTGGAATGGCGCACAACTTTTGTCGGCAGCGGGAACATTTCTTGCGGTGACAACATTCTGCCAGAGCCGTGAGTGGTGGGACGAACCCTCCACTTCCATCTACTTCAACCAGTCACTCATCGCTTCCATCGCCCTGGACGCGATTCTCTGGGCTTACACGAAAAAACAACTATCGGGTAAGTTCGAGGCGTTTCGCTATCTGAAGAAAACTTTTCCCGTCGAAACCGTCATGTGGGGAATTACGTTTCTGGGAACGTTCAGCATGTTCGGCATGGGCTGCGTGGCTGGCATTCGGAACGAGCTGATCGATGTCGGACTCCCGCATTTTCAGGACAATCTTTTGGGTCGATATGAAATACTCTCCGTGGGTCTTCTTTCGATTTTGAATTTACTCGCGGTGATTTTCTTTTTCTCCCTAAAAGAACTGCCATCAAACGATCGCAAGAGCCTACCAGCTCCCACCGACATAAAGAAATCGGTATCTCCGTCCGAGTTTTGGTCGCTCGTTCTAATATGTCTGATGGTCGTCTTCATGATTTTTGCGGTGTCGTCCATCGAGTCGTTTGCAGGACTCACAGAATTGATACCCAAAAAGGAACTCTACCCTGCTCAGTTCGGAGTTACCGGGTGGATTCTTCTTGGAATTCTCATGACAGTTTCTGGATTGTTTTTCTGGTTGGAAAGAAACCCTGTTTCGAAATTTGGCTTGATTGCTGCACTCGGGTTACTGCCTGTTCTCGTGGCTGGACAGTTTGTCGATAACAATTCGACCGCGAGTACTCTGCGCTGGGGTTACGCGATCTTCGGCCTGGCTTTTGCATTACTCAAACTGGTCGATCATCCCACGCTTCGGAAAAAACTACAAACGCGGTTTCATGAAGGTTACGAACAGATACGGTCGGAGATTTCAAGCGTCAGTCGCGCAGGGACGATCTTCGCATTTGTGCCGGTGATTCTGATTTCTTTCTATGCGATAACGGTCGCGTTTCGATTTCAACGATTGCCTGCGATTCCAGCCGATTCGTTTTTTCACAATCTCGGATTCGCATTCTCCTATTCGATACCGTTCTTCCTATTGGCCGACTCAATTCAGATTTGTTTCGGTCGCCGAGAATTCATTCGAAAATACCAAACGGCAGCATTCCTCATCGCAACAGGCGTTTACTGCCACTTTCTCATGTTGCAATTATCTGTCGGGTCGCCTTTCGATCTCTTCACGTGGGTGAATTTGATGCAAATCGAAGGGGTGACGCTAGCGATTCTGGCGTTACTCGGGTTGGTCGTGTTCGGTTTATGGAAAGAACATTTGACGGAAGAAAATCATGCCGGCTCATTCGATGTGTTGCACTATGCCGCCCTGTTGACGAATCTTTCTCTGGGTTTCTGGGCGGCATTTCAGATTATCCTCGATCCCGTTTCCCCGCATGAGGTTGTCAAATTCCTCGGTAATTCGTGGGTGTTAGCGGGGATGTCGATCGCGACAGTCGCCTCATTCGCCTATGCACATTTCTCCAAAAACAGTGTCTTTCGTGACCTGGGTACGATTTCGTTGTTCGCTTTAGCGGCATGGCCGGCGGCAGCGATGTTTGAAAGAAACCTGGAATCCGCTTGGTTCAGCTATCACGCTGTGATCTTTGGATGGGTATCGTTAAATCTCGTTATCTGCTTGGGATTTTTCGCCACGAAGTTCTGGGAAAATACCGAGAGAGAACTATGGAATCTCCGGTTGCAAAAATATCTTACCGCAGGCACAACACTTGTCATGCTACTGGTTTTTGCAGAGTTCCTGCGAACGCGGGAACATCTTTCACTGCTCGTTTCGGTTGTCGCACTTTCTGCAACATTCATCGCATCTGTTGGGGTCGTGTTGCGAAAATCAACCTGGGCGTACGCTTCGAGTTTCCTTGCGGTCTCCGCCGGTGTTTTGTTCGGTGTTGCACCGTGGTTCGAATTGCGCGAGATTCCTTCTACACAGGAATGGCTCACTCTCGTCGAATATGCTGTCTTCTCGGCGGGAATCGCCTCGATTTTCTGGCTGGCCGTGGAAGTTTACTTCCAAAAGAAACTCCATTGCAACTGGAACCTCAACTCCAAATCGTTGCCTGTCCATCATGCGTTTCCCGTTGTCGGTTTATTTTTTGTGGCATCGGGCATCGTGCTGACAATGTATTGCCATCTGATCTTTAGTCCCGAGTTCATCAGTCGAGAACATTTGCAGATTCCAGTTCTGGCAACGCGCTGGGGATGGATGGAGATCGCTCTATTAGGAATCGTTATTGTGGGTTCACTTTGGGACCGAACCGCAAGGCACGCTCTTCCTGTGATTTCGATCTTGCTGTTGGCTATCGGGTTCGTTGCGCTCGATGCATTCGACCTCACGCGAAATCGACTTTGGGTTTGGAGTTCCTGGATTTTGTCGGCAGAGATTTTCATCGCCGGTTGTTTCTGGAGAATTCGTGATCCGCTCAGAAAGTTTGCGAATTCGATATTCGTTCCAACTCATAATCTCGACGATGAACGACCTTGGTACTGGCTGCCGGGAATGAATGCCCTGCTTGCGGTACTGGTTACCGCAGCAGGTTTCGGACTCGTCATTCTGTTACCCGAGCGTCGATTGAGAATCTGGGCGGCCGTTGCGTCGTTGGCGTGCGTTCCCGGATTCGCAATGTTGTCTTGCGAGAAGTGGAACCGAAAGATTTCGCTCTTCACCCTCGTTCTTCTCCCGTTGGCTGCTACGGAATTCGTGTGGGCGTTCATGGAATACAATCTCGGTTCAAAAATCTGGCTGGTGAGATCGATTCGCCTGATGGAAGTTCTCGCGGTGTGTACGCTGCTTTATGCAGCAGCTCCTACCTGGACGAAAGCGAGAAAATCGTCATGGGGTTCTTCGTTGAGTTCGATCGTTGCACCGGTGGGGATTGCGACGGTTGCGGTTTTATTCTCTGTGTTATGGCAGGAATGGCATTGGTTCGTACCCGGAGTGGGAATCGAACAAATTTCAGGTCTACAAATTGCGGTTGTAGCGGCGACCTTGTTCGGATTCATTATCGCTCTGATTACGATGGCCGTACAGCCGGAACGTGACCCTTTCCATCTCTCCGAACGGGGAAAACACTTTTACGTTTATGCTTCGGAAATCGTTGCGGCTCTTCTGTTTCTGCATATCTATCTGACGAATCCCGATTTCTTTTCCGGATATTTCCTTCCCTATTGGCCGTTCATCGTTCTGGGAATCGCATTTTTCGGGGCGGCTGTGGGCGAGATTTTCCAACGCCGAAAAATGTTCGTCCTCTCGGAACCACTCCATCGAACGGGTGCGTTCCTTCCGCTGTTTCCTGCGTTGGGATTTTGGACCATTCAGGCAGAACCAAAATATCAGACCGTGCTTTTCTTCGCGGGATTGATTTACGCGATGTTGAGTTTCTGGCGGAAGTCATTCGTCTATTCGGTGATGGCGGCTCTCGCTGGGAATGCTGCGTTATGGGCGCTTTGGTCGCAGAACGGCCTCGACATCTCTCTTCAACCTCAACTCTGGTTGATCCCTCCGGCGGTTTCGGTTCTCCTTGCGGCACAGCTCAATCATCGACGATTGACTCCGACTCAACTTTCGAGCATTCGCTATCCTGCTCTGATCGTGATCTATCTCAGCTCGACGGGCGACATGTTCCTCGCAGGAATCGGCGAACACATCTGGAAACCGGTGATCCTCGCTTCTCTGTCGATTCTGGGAGTGTTCGTTGGAATTTCCCTGCGAGTTCGCGCGTTCCTCTACCTCGGGACTTCTTTTTTAATGATGTCGCTGGTGAGCATGGTTTGGCATTCGACCAGAAGGCTTGACGAAGTTTGGCCTTGGTGGGTCTTCGGCATCGTGACGGGCTTGGCGATCCTGACAATCTTCGGATTGTTTGAAAAGAAACGCGACGAAATGCGGCTCTTGATCGACAAATTGAAAGACTGGGAAGCCTGAGAGAGACGTTTTGGCTTTTGTCGTCTATAATGCTGACTCCAAAGAGTCGTGACCGTCAGGAAGTGTAACGCGAACTTTTCAGTGTGCAGTTCTCAGTTTTCAGAACAGGCCGATACTGCAGGGGGGCACGCCCTGAGTCTTCGAAGGGCGTGGTGGATATTGTAACAACACATTTCAAGAACCCGATCATTCCAGTAAAAAAATCGAAAGCGAGGACGAGATTGTCTTCACCAGACGAGAAATATCACGATTCCGCACATTTTCATTTTGCGGCTTCGAGGTACGTTCCTTTTCTGGAACATCTTGGAATCGAGCCAGTCGATGCGTCTGACGGTTACGCTGAGTTTCACATGACCGTGAAGGAACACCACCTGCGCACATTGGGTTTGCTTCACGGAGGGGTTGTGGCGACATTGCTGGATACCGCAATGGGATTCGCGTCAATCACCAAAGCACCGAAGGGGCATCATGTCGTCACCATTCAACTCAACATGAATTTTATCCGTGCCGCTTACGAAGACGAGGTTTTGACAGCCAAAGGCACTGTCACGCATTCCGGCAGAAAGACCGCGGTTTTGAAAGGCGAAGTTCTCAATCAGGATGGTAAGACAATCGCCATCGGCACTTCAACATTCATGTATCTCCCGTTCCCCGACGAAACCAAACACGCCACAACCCATGTCAGTCAAGAATAAAGGCAAGTCACGATGGTGACGATTCCAATGGAAGGAATTCTCTCTTGACGTCTCGACTTGGTAGCGATACTTTGCGTTGCAGAGTCAGTGGGGTGGCACGCTTTGAGTCTGCGAAGTGCGCGGTTTTTTTCAGTTGACGACGATGGCAACTGTCGGTCTCGCCCGCTCTACAACAAAGTGACACACCGCGACTCCAGGAACACTTCGCATGAACGGAACGGAATCGAACAGTGATGAGACAGGATAGGGACGAAGAAGCAGGTCGCTTCGCTTACGAGGGGTTGAATCGCGAAATTCACGAGAAGGCCCGGTTGGGGATTATGACCTCGCTGATGAATCACCCACAGGGGCTGATGTTTAACGAATTGAAGGAACTGTGTTCGTTGACCGACGGAAACCTGAATCGGCATCTTAAGGTTCTCATGGACTGCGAGGCGGTTGAAATCTGGAAGGCGAGTCCGAAAAAAAAATCGCAAACATTATGCCGTATCACATCGCAAGGTAAAGATCGTTTCGCGAAGTATCTGGTCGAACTGGAGAAGGTAATCGAAGATTCCATCCGGCTTGTGTCTTGAATACGAACTTGTTCCCAGAAGGACTCTTTTGAGTCAATGCAAACTTAGTACCATTGGGCTGTGTCGACCGCGAGTGCTCTTCGCTGCTACTTGAAAACGAATCGCGGAATTCATGCATGAAGATTTGGGAATTCCGTGATTAAAAAAAAGAGCCGCGCCCGTGAGGAAGCGTTCGGCGTGAATCACCAAAAAACGCCACCCACTCCCCGCTTGACGTGAACCCAACTGAATTTTAGAAATTCCGCTACAGAAACAGGCACTCTGCCAGTTGGCTCATTTGTTACCATTTCATCAGTTTTCAATTTCTCGGCAGCCTGTAAAAATGAAATTGCAATCTGTTGTAAGTTCTCTGGTAAAAAAGTAAAAAGTCATCCTGGTCGATTCCATGATGTCCTACTCCTTGCCAGTTCTCTTCTCTCTTCTCGTAACCGTCAATTGGCAGATGGAATTCGCTTCTTGAACTCACTCAACAAACGGCGAAGATTTTGCGTTGCTGTTCCAGGTTCGTCCGACTGGCAAATTGCCGACGTGAATGCGATCCGATGAATACCCCTAGCAATGACCTGCTGCACATTTTCTGAATCGATGCCGCCGATGGCAAAAGTCGGAAGCGATATTTCTGCTACCACTTCTTCCAAGAAATCGAGACCCGCATACTCGTCGAACGATTTCGTCTTCGACGGAAACACAGGTCCGACGCCAATGTAGTCGGCACCGTCCAGAACTGCTTGTCTTGCCTGTTGAATGTTGTGAGTCGAGATGCCGATCATCACCTCGGGGCCGACGATTTTGCGAGCCTCTTTGACGGACATTTCTTCCTGTCCCAAATGCACGCCGTCCGCTTGAGTCAGGACTGCAAGATCGGGCCGATCATTCATGATATAGAGTTTGCCGAATTGATGTGCGATTTCTCGAATGTGATTTCCCCAAGCGATCAACTCGCGGTCGTCGAGATTTTTCTCGCGGACCTGGACGAGATCAATTCCTCCTTCGAACGCTTCTCTGAGAACCACCTTGGAATCGAGTTTGCAGTTCGCTTTCGTAAGCAGCAGATAAAGCAGAGAATCCTGGAGCCGCTGCGTGATCTCGACTGTCATCGTGACAGCCTTTTCCAGCGTATAAATTCTGTAACGAATCCGCTCGAACTTCTCGCCAGAAGATGCGTCGATGGTTTTCGAATACTCTTCAAGAGAACGAAGCGATTCTTCCAACCGTTTGAAATTCGCCCGTAGAACATCCTCGATGTTCTTTCGGCGATACTCATCTGCGGTCGAGATGACAGCTCCCACATCTGTTTGGGTCTCCCGCATTCGCAGAAAACGATCCGCATCGATTGACGCGAGTACCTCTACAAAATCGTGTCGGTGTGTTTTGAGTTTCGAAGTCAGGTGTGCGTCGTCCAATACAAACCGTGTATAATCTTCCAGCACGCGGAACGCTTCCCGTGCGCGGTTTGCCGCCGCATCAAGAATCCGCAAGACCGCAGGTCTGTCTGTGTCGAAAACTTGGTCTCTAACCTCCCTTGGATTCTGCGTCGATGGAAACAGTTCAAAATTGACCGGTATCGAATCGGTATTTTCGTTGGCTATCTCGATCAGCATTTTTTCGAGACGAAGTCGATCCAGTCCTGCGTTTTTGAGTTTCTCGGCAACGGATGTCTCTGAGACAACCATCCCCCAGAGAAGGTGAATCGTTCCTACCGAATCGAGGTGATTCCACCGATTTTGCAGCATCTTCGCTTGATGGACGATTTCTTCGAATGCCAGTCCGGGGCCAGGAACCGACTTCGTCGTATCCGTCTCTTTCCCGTCGTTTTCAGACACTCGCTTCAATCCAGCGGATTTTTCGCTGGTGAAACCGTGCTTCTCCAGAATTTCCGCTGCGTGAGACTCCGTTTCTACAAGTGCCTGCAAAAGATGTTCTGCGAAAATCTGGTTTTCTCCGGCAAATTCGGCCAAATTGGCAGCATGAGAGAGTACTCGAATTGCTCCCTGTGTGTAAATATCCTCGTCGAAGATGATCATGAATCGATGTGTCCTACGAACGAAAAACAAGGCGAGGTTCGTTGCCGACCACGACTTAGGAGATGAGAAACTTGCACCATCTTGCCTCGATTCGCTTCGGTAACTAGAATTCGGTAGTCGTGCAGACTCGTAAGGTATCGAATTTGCACCTTATATCGTTTGTTTGTGTTATTCCGATTGCCAAACAATTCGCCGTTGCAAGATCGCCACGGACTTTTGCGAGCGGGATTTCACTGAATTTCCATTCGGCTTCCGTCGGATCGAACGTCGAATCCATTTTCCTTGATCGAACCTGTTGTTTCAATCCCATCGAGCGCCCAAGTCCAAGACCTGACTTTGGCGATCTTGACTGGAATTTCAAAGCATTCCCCGAAGAATGAAGTAGTATTAGACATTCCATTCGCCACTCACCTTTACCGACACGTTTGAAAAAAATTCAACGATCTACAAAGATCGGTGAGAAACACACACGAGGAGTCACAACGGATGTACGAAAGATTTACCGACCGAGCCAGAAAAGTCATGCAGCTTGCCAACCAGGAAGCGCAGCGGTTCAACCACGAATACATCGGCACCGAACATTTTCTCTTAGGGCTGGTGAAAGAGGGTTCGGGAGTTGCCGCCAACGTGTTGAAAAACCTCGATGTCGATCTGCGAAAGATTCGCATGGAAGTCGAAAAAATCGTCCAAACCGGACCGGACATGGTCACGATGGGTAAACTTCCACAAACGCCGCGCGCCAAAAAAGTCATCGAATACGCGATGGAAGAGGCACGGAATCTGAACCACAACTACGTCGGCACCGAACATCTTCTGCTTGGTCTTCTACGAGAACAGGAAGGCGTCGCCGCTCAGGTTCTGATGAACCTCGGACTGAAACTCGAAGATGTCCGCGAAGAAGTTTTGAATCTGCTCGGTCACGGTTTGGAAGGCGCGGAAACCGAAGAACGTGGCACCGCAGGTGGACCCAAGGGTGGTAAAAGTAAAACGCCCGCACTGGATAGTTTCGGACGCGATCTCACCGAGCTTGCCAAGCAGAACAAACTCGATCCCTGCATCGGTCGCGAAAGCGAAATCGAAAGAGTGATTCAAATTCTTTGTCGTCGTCAGAAAAACAACCCCGTACTTCTGGGTGAAGCCGGTGTGGGAAAAACCGCCATCGTCGAAGGGTTCGCCCAGATGGTGGTCGATGGCATCGTTCCCGATTTACTCCGAGACCGTCGGATCGTCGTTCTCGACCTGGCGATGATGGTCGCCGGAACCAAGTACCGCGGTCAATTCGAAGAACGAATTAAAGCGGTGATGAACGAAGTCCGTCGCGCCAAAAACACAATTTTGTTTATCGACGAATTACACACCCTGGTTGGTGCAGGCGGTGCCGAAGGTGCCATCGATGCCTCCAACGTATTGAAACCCGCACTCAGCCGTGGCGAGTTGCAGTGTATCGGTGCGACCACGCTGGATGAGTATCGAAAATACATTGAAAAAGATTCAGCACTCGAACGCCGCTTTCAAATGGTGATGGTCGAACCTCCTTCGTCGGAACAGACGGTGGAAATTCTCAAAGGACTGAGAGAGCGCTACGAACAACACCACAAAGTACAAATCACCGACGATGCCCTCGAAAAAGCGGTCGAACTTTCTTCCCGCTACATCACAGGGCGTTGTCTACCGGACAAAGCGATCGACGTGATCGACGAATCGGGTGCTCGTATCCGCTTGAAATCGATGGTTCGTCCTCCCGATTTGAAGGAACTCGAAGAAGAAATCGAACGACTGAACCAGGCGAAGGAAGAGGCCGTCGCCGATCAGGATTTCGAAAAAGCCGCTTCTCTTCGTGACCAGGCAGATAAGGTTCGCAAAAAGAAAGAAGATATGACCACCCAATGGCGGGAAAAATCCAAGGAGACCGAAGGCGTGGTCGATGCGGAAGTTGTCGCAGAAGTTGTCGCCAAGATGACCGGAATTCCGCTCACGAACCTTTCCAGCGAAGATGCGGTCCGGCTTCTGGAAATGGAAAAAGAACTCCACGAGCGGGTCATCAGCCAGGACGAAGCGATCAAACAGATTTCCAAAGCGGTCCGCAGAAGCCGCAGCGGGTTGAAAGATCCCAAGCGTCCTACGGGGGTGTTCCTCTTCTCCGGACCGACCGGCGTGGGAAAAACTCTGTTGGCCAAATCGTTGGCGCAGTTTCTCTTCGGTGATGAAGACTCGTTAATTCAAATCGACATGAGCGAATACATGGAGAAGCACAACGTCAGCCGTTTGATCGGTGCGCCTCCGGGCTATGTCGGTTTCGAAGAAGGTGGGCAATTGACCGAGAAGATTCGACGTCGTCCCTATGCAGTGGTATTGCTTGACGAAATCGAAAAAGCTCACCCCGATGTCTTCAATATGCTGTTGCAAATTATGGAAGAAGGCCATCTCACAGACAGCTTCGGTCGCAAGGTGGATTTCAAAAATGTCGTTCTCATTATGACCACCAACGCCGGTGCGACCAGCATGGCACACGGCGGAAAGTTCGGTTTCGCCAAGGTCGACCAAGACGCTTCTTATGAAGACATGAAGCGAAACCTGATGCACGACCTGCAGCGCGAGTTCAAACCGGAATTTCTGGGTCGTCTGGATGAAGTGGTCGTATTCCGCAAACTCACCGAAGAAAATTTGAAAGTCATTGTCGATATCGAACTCAATAAGGTGCGGGAACGATTGGGCGAACGAGGTTTGAAACTCGAACTCACCGACCCCACATGTCTCTTTATTATCGAGAAAGGAAAAGACGACGATGGACTGGACTACGGTGCGAGACCGCTGCGTCGTTCCGTCGAACGGTTCATCGAAGACCCTCTTTCCGAAGAACTGTTGCGAGGTGCCTTCGAAGGCAACAACAAAATTACCGTCGATGTGAAAGAGGTGGGCGATCAAAAACAATTGGAATTCATCGCCTCGACCGAGGAAGTCGAGATGCCGAAAGAGGACAAAAAAGAAGAACTCGCCACAGTCGGCACAACCGAAGGCAAAGGGTCACCGGAATCTTCCGACAGCGAGTAAGGCGTCGTTTTTTCATAAACTTCACAACCCCGAGGGCGATTCGTCCTCGGGGTTTTTTGGTTTGCATACTCTGAAAAATGTTAACGGTTGTGCAACGAGTCTTGATATTCGAAAGTAAATCAATACCATAAACCTTTTCAGAATTCAAAATCATCTGGATCGTGTCTATAGGTTGAATCGCGATGAAGTCTCGAAATTTGGGATAAGGTCTGGATCATGACAAGAGAAATTGGAATTCTTATTCCCATCGCAGGTTTTGTGGCGTTCTTCGCATTGGGGTTATTGATCTCGTCTATTATTCTTCGGGCTGCCGTGAGTTTGTCCAACAAACTCGCTGGAATTGAACATTCCGAGAACCCCATACCGGAACCTTCGATTGGTAAAGGTATGGGAATTGTACTGGTTGCTGCGTTTGCCAATGCGGTCTCGGGCTTTTCGATTGGATTTCTCATCGCCAGCTCGACGCTTGTGTGGAATTTATCGCGCAATCAGACAATTCTTGTGGCGCAGCTCATTGCTCTCCCGGTTGGTTTCCTGGTGATGTCTGGAATGCTGGCTGCCTTGTTGCCGACTTCTTTCAAACGTGGAATGCTCGTGTCATTCTGTCAGTTGCTCATTGGATTCGCGATTGCTGCCTCGATACTTGCGGGGTTTTTCCTCGTGAAGTTTTACATGGCTTAATAATTGGTGATATGTAATACAGAGATTTTTCTCTTCTGCAAATCGATATTTTCAATCGATTCCCAAAACTTCCGCCATGGTGTAAAGCCCGGCGGATTTTGTGACGAGGAACTTTGCAGCGGCGAGTGCGCCGAGAGGGAATTGTCTCGGGAATATCCTGCAGGCTTAGATCGGTCGATTTTCTGTTCGCGTAATGTCGTCACCGTCGTATAATGGTTAAGAGTACCCTTCGACTTTTTTCATGGTTTCCCGATAGTTCAAGACTTTATTTTAGGATCATCCCGTGACCGATTATCGAGACGTTCTCGATGCCGCTCAACAGTTAACGTCTTCTGAGCGCGTTCAATTGATAGATGCTTTGTGGCAATCCGTCGATCCGGAAGATTGGTCGCCACCTTCCGAAGAGTGGATCGCGGAAGTCCGAAGTCGCTCGGCGTTGTACGACGCCGGAAACATCGTCGCATACCCAGTAGCGGAAGTTCGAGAACGTGCACGCCGTAAGGCTGGACTCGATGACTGATATTCGGATGATGTCTGCTGCCGAGGAAGAATACACGGAAGCACTATGTTGGTATGCCGAACGGAGTCAACTGGCTGCCGAAGGTCTCGACGCAGAATTCGAACGGGTACTGAAAACCATCGCAGCGGATCCCGGGCGATTTCCTCTTTGCGATGCACGGCATCGCTATTGCTCGATGCAGCACTATCCGTTTCAAGTGATTTATCGATGGAATGCTGAAGAGATACTCATTGTCGCTGTAGCCCATGCCAAACGCAAACCCGGTTTTTGGTCTGATCGCTAAAACGATTCCCGGTATTGTCTAGCGAAAATTTGAAGAATTGATCCAGGATATTTTCAATCAATCCCCAAAACTTCCGCCATGGTGTAAAGCCCGGCGGATTTTGTGACGAGGAACTTTGCAGCGGCGAGTGCACCGTAGACGTAGCTGTCTCTCGTGTTGCCGCGGACGGTCAACTCGATCGATTCGCCCAGCATGCCAAAGATGATGGTATGCTCGCCAACGGTGTCGCCGGTGCGAATGGCGTGGTAGCCGATTTCTTCACGGGTTCTTGCTCCCGGACGCCCCTGCCTGCCGTGGATATGTTTCGTCAGTCCCATACCTTCGGCAACGATCTCGCCGAATTTGAGCGCGGTTCCGCTGGGAGCATCGGCTTTGAAACGGTGATGTCTTTCCAGAATTTCGACGTCGACTCCCTCGGGGTAACCCTTCAACCCCTCGGCGGCGCGTTGTGCCAGCATCATGGTGAAATTCACCGCGAGAGACATGTTTGGCGCCAGGACGACAGGTGTGGTGTGTGCCGCGGCAAGAACGATTTCTCTTTGCTCGTCGCTTAAACCCGTGGTGGCAGCGACCAAGGCAATCTCCCGTTCGCCACAAATTTTGGCGATTGAAGCCAGTCCGTCGGGTGTCGAGAAATCGATCACAACATCGAGAGGCACTTCGAGAGTGGAAGCGATTTTCAATCCAATGTTGCCAATGCCTGCAACCTCACCCGCGTCTTTTCCAAGAAAAGCGCAGGTGGAAGATTCCAAAGTTGCAGCTAACGTCAACTCGGGATCGCTCTGTGTTAAGGCCACAACCCTTTGCCCCATTTTTCCGGAAGCCCCGTTGACGCCTACTTTTATCGTCTGTTGCATGTGTTTGCCTTAAGAATTGTTGAGACGGACTCACATCCGGAGAGGGAATTTTGCCATCCCAATGGAACGTCTTACGCTTCCTGACGGTCGCGGCTCTTTTTGGTTTCAGATTCCAGAAAACTTGGAGATTCCGGGAATCTCACTCTCGATTGCGAACCCAATCTCTTTGCGTACTCGTTCTGTTGTCTCAACTTTCATACGATTTTTCAATGCTTGCCGCGCTGCGGACGTACCAAGTTTTCCTAAAGACCATGCCACACTCTCGCGAATGACGGGGTCTTGATCGTCGAGAACGGCAATTAACGCAGAAACAGACTCCGCAGACGGTTCGTGATTTCCCAGCACGATGGCTGCGTTTCGCCGGAGACCTCGGTATCCCGGTCGTTCGAGGGGCGTCTTTGAAAACAAAGCGTGAAATTCTTCTTCGCTCATCGACAGAAAACGTAAAGCGTCGGCGGGATAGAGAGACTCCTCGGGAAAAAAATCCGCTTCTGACGAAATTGGCGCTTTACGATTCCACGGGCAAACTTCCTGACAGAGATCGCACCCAAACAACCAATGCCCCATCCCATCGCGCAATTCCCGAGGAATGTTTTCTTTCAGTTCGATGGTCAGATACGAGATGCACTTCGTCGCATCGAGAACATAGGGATCGACGAACGCATCGGTCGGACAGATATCGAGACACCGCGTGCAACTGCCACAGTGAGATGTGCTGTGCGGATCGTCCGGTTCGAGCTCGAGATCGGTCAGAATCGCTCCCAGAAAAAACCAGCTTCCTATGGTTTTGTCGATCAACATCGTATTCTTACCGAACCAGCCAAGCCCTGCGAGCCTGGCAAAATCCCGTTCTAATAACGGTGCGGTATCGACAACACTCCGCGTTCTGCAATCGGGGTGAAGTTGGTGGAGCGCATCGGCCAGTCGATTCAGCTTTTCCTTGATCACCTCATGGTAATCACGTTTCCCCCAGGCGTAGCGTGAAACGAATCCGTCCTTGTTCGATGTTTTGGCTGGTTCTGATGTGCGATAATTCAAGCCCAGCATAATGACGCTTTTCACGTTTTTCATCACGCTTTTGGGGTGCTCATACGCCTCTTTCCTTAGGGGAAGGTATTGCATTTCTCCGGCGTAACCGTGATTCAACCAGTCGAGAAAATCGTTCAAGCCGGCAGGCGTTACAGCGGAAGCGATTCCGACCAATTCGAAACCGCAATCTTTTGCTTGGACTCGAATTCTGTCCGATAGGCTTTCAGTAATCGATTGGGGGTTT
>Ga0114931_10000945_pt1 | contig 36633 bp, 44 predicted proteins | sample 2SBtaG_FD_89579 | JGI IMG/M metagenome (GOLD analysis project Ga0114931, IMG submission 89579) | Deep subsurface microbial communities from Kolumbo volcano to uncover new lineages of life (NeLLi) - 2SBTROV14_V59a metaG | ecosystem: Environmental > Aquatic > Marine > Volcanic | place: Kolumbo... | reverse complement strand
GTCGGTCGCCTGACAATTTAATTTGTTGGCTCCGAGGCCTGGAGTCCCCGCCTACTGCGGGGCAAGCAAATCCGAGTCCTACTTTACCCCGCCAAAATTATAATTTTCTTTCCAAATCTCCGGGACATGGATTCGAACCATGATTACCAGGACCAGAACCTGGCGTCCTACCATTAGACGATCCCGGATTATCTACGCAAGCTGGTCACCAAAGGCATCCAAGACTTGATCCCAGAGTTTATCACCCTGAACCGATTCGACATTTTGAGCTGATTCTTCTTGGCTCCCGTTTGCACCGATTTCGCATGCCAATGACATCGGCTTCCCAAAATAGTCGGACATTTCCTTTTCAATCAACATACGATGAACGGGCAATAGAATTCGCTCTTGATGAAAAACGTATGGGACGTGCAGTGTAACATGAGTTCCGTCAATGTCAACTGGCTTTGCAACCTGCATACTCATGGACAATCCACGGTTTATTTTTCTTACACTTACAATAAAATCACGCCACTTTTCTTTCAGTACTGAAAATGAAACTTCGGGGGCTTTATGTTTTGAGGCAAGCCTTTGCTGTTTTGGTGCTGAGGGCTTTTTTTCTTTTGGTACATCTTTCGGCTTGTCTTCTGTTTTCGCCCGCATTGGCGGGGTAGGCGTGGGAGAATCCTCATCGTCATCGCCACAAAACTCATTCACGACAATTTCGAGCGCCAGTTCAGGAATATCTTCATAGAGATACCGAGCCTTTGCCTGAAGCAAAAGTTCAAGCAAACGGACGGTATCGTGCACGTTATTTTCACTCGCTATATCATTGAGTATTTTTCTTACTTCTTCCGCAACCTGCGCCCGTATATATTCTTCGAGCTTTTTTGATGAGGTAGCCGCAAGAAGCACAAGACGTACAAAAATAATTTCATCTTTTAATAATTCGTTTGCGTTTCCCCCATTTTCTACAAACTGAGTCAAAAACTCCATGGCGCCAGAACGATTCTTGGCATAGATAAATTGTGCGAGCTTTGAAGCATCCTGCATGCTTGAACGTGGAAGCAACACGGCGGCCTCTTTGGCGGTAATATGAGAATGTCCGAACGCCATCAACTGCCCAAGCAAAGATTCCGCATCACGGCTAGATCCTTCTGCCCGTGAAGCGATATCCCGCAACACTGCCTCATCAATCTTAACCTTTTCTTTCTTCGCAATAGTGGCCAACCGCTCGATCAAGTGAGTAATGCCGATACGCTGGAACGTAAAACGTTGGCAGCGAGACACAATTGTTTCTGGCACCTTGTGGACCTCTGTGGTTGCAAGAATAAACATGGCGTGTTCTGGCGGCTCCTCTAATGTTTTAAGCAGTGCATTAAAAGCGCTTGCCGAAAGCATGTGCACCTCATCAATAATAAATACTTTATATGGTAAAACAGAGGGACTGGTTCGGCTATTTTCAATAATTGCCGACCGGACGTGGTCTACTCCGGTATGTGAAGCTGCATCGATTTCTATGAGATCAATTGCCTTTCCCTCGTCAATAAGTTTTACATTCGCGTCAGACAAATCTATGTCGCCGTTCTTCTTTACCTTTGTCGCATTTGCCGCTTTCGCGAGCAACCTTGCGGTTGTAGTTTTGCCAACCCCCCTGGGCCCCGTAAACAAATACGCATGCACAAAAGCGCGCTGCTTTGACTGACTAAGAAGCGTCTCTACAATGCTGTCTTGACCGATAACCTCAGCGAATACTTTCGGCCGGTATTTCCGGTATAACGAAAAGCTCATAGATAGGTATTCTACCTCATTTGAGCTGGTACGTGCAATAGATTTTTACGCCTAAATTTCGTCCAATTGGTCGGCTTCAGAGGGCTCGGCTGATTCCGGAGCCTGCGACTCTACCGGCGAATGATAGGTTTCGTCTGGCTTTGGAGTTTCAACTTCTGCAGAAACCTCAACGTGAGGCTCCCCTTTCTTGATGATATTTTCAACCGCCCCCCAGGTAGCTTCGCGCTCTTTTGGAATCAACAAAACCACCTCATCACCTTCTTCTCCTTTAAAGTAGGTAACGGATGCCAATAAAATTTTATATGCGTGACCATTAATCTGAACCTGCCACTGCTCATTTGTTTCATCATAGACGAGCGTCCCGATAACCCGCGTCCGTTCAATCGGACCGATTTGTTTATACACAAACGAACCATCATTCATAATCGTGAGCTTCAGCATGTCGCCCTCGACCAGTTTTGATTTGGAAGCGTAGTTAGCCGGAACGGAGTACTGTTTTCCCTCAGGACCAATCATATGCTGACCCTCAAACACACCATTGATAATTCGGTTGCTCCCATTATCAACCATCGAACCTAGTTGTTTCACGCTCGTATGCAAAGATGGACCCTGGTCGGAAACCTCGGGTGCATCGCCGGTCAACTCATCGATCATCTGCTTTGCTGAATGCAAACTCGCCTCAGCACTCTGGATAAGTTGTTTTATTGAGAATAGTTTCTTTTTGTCCTCCATTTGTTTTTTTGTGTGGAATTTTTATGTAGGTTTCTCTTGACTTCTGAAGCGTATCACATTGATTTTTATGGGTCAATGTCAAGGCTTATCGGTCATACACGAACACCGGAATCCCCCCTTCTTCGCGATCTTCTATGGTTGGATTCCAGCCGGGGATTTTAAAACTGTACGAAATAACCCTTGCACCCTTTTTTAATTCCTTTTCAAATTTTGGACGCAGCTTCTTCATGGCAGCCGGTGTCAAAAAACAATAGACGACATCCGCGTGTGAAAAATCTTCGTAAAAAAAATCTTTCATATGCAGTTCGGCATTCTTACACGCATGGGACAATTTTAAACGGATTTTTCCGGCAATATACGGTAAGAGAGAGATTTCGTATCCGACACCTTTGAGCTTGGTTTTCTTGGCGACCTGTGCTAACAGGCGCGCATCACCGGCCCCTAATTCCAAAAGCGTTCCGACACGATTTTCAAGATGTCGCAAGATTCGATGGTGATCACGCGTCCGCAATGGCAGCCAAGGCGCAGCACGAAATGAAGCATACGCCGCGGTTCCGAACACAATAAAAGCGAGCAGAAAAACTGCCAACCATATCAGGGATTCTGTCATCGATGAGAAAGATTAACGTAAAGGGCTGCAGCGATTGATAAAACGCCTGCGAAATAATATGCAACGAGGAGCGCAGTAATGATTCGTTGCGATGTCGTTACCTTCTCTTCGGTAATAACCTGAACTTCAAATGGATCGTAATGCATACTTACCTCTTATGAGATGATTGAATTGGCGGCAAAGGTGCCACGGGTTTTGCTAATTTGGTTCGCTGCATAATTTCCTGTTCGACCACCATGCGGTCTTTTCCGTATGTGAGCCGCGACATTTCTTTCAACGCCGCCGCATATTCCGAATTGCCCGGGTCTGGTGGGAGCGTCTGCATGGTAAACGGGCGTGACGCGGTATTGTGAACCAGCAATTTAATAGCTGCGGTAAATTTTTCCATATTCACTAAATCAAACGGGGAAAATACCGGATCAAACTCTTTCGCGAGCGCCTCCGCGTCATCTACTCCGACACGGAAAGCAATAACTGTTCCCGCGTTGCCAAAGACAGCATCGCGAATTTTTGTATCATTGTTATACACCAGCTGTGCAATGTATTGGTGAGCGATATTCAGATTCAAACGATATTTTCTTGCCTCAGAAAGAATGGTTGCAATGGAATCTGTAACAAAATTTTGAAACTCATCAATATAGAGATAAAAATCGTTGCGCTGTTCTTCAGGCAAGCTCGCCCGTCTCAACGCTGCCATTTGTAATTTCGATACAATAATAAGACCCAGAAGAGAAGAATTTACTTCCCCCGTTGTGCCTTTAGAAAGATTAACCAGAAGTATCTTTTTATTGTTCATAACATCGAAGACATCAAAACCTGATTTTTCCTGTCCAATAATATTACGCATCATGGAATTTTCAACGAAACGACCTACTTTCGAAATGATGTATCCCAGCATTTCGGATTTATGAAAATCAGCGGTCTTTGCCATTTCTTTTTCCCAGAAAGCCCGCACCACCGGATCTTTCACCATCGCAACGCGCTTCTTTTGATATACCGTATCAGTAAACATGCGCGGGATCTCTGCAATAGTTCCACGTTCTCCTTCCCCGCCTTCCATTAATGTCAACATGACGTTGCGCATGTTGTGTTCAAAAATCGGTCCAATCATTTCCGGCGGGAATAATTTATAGAAAATTGAAATCATTTCTTGCGCAACAAAGTCCCGTTGATCCGGAGTATCAGCTTCAAGCATATTCAGACCCATCGGCCGATCAATGTCTGACGGATTAAAGTAGATAACGTCTTGTGCGCGCTCTTTCGGAACATGCGACAAAATATGCTCCACCAAATCACCGTGCGGGTCCACCACACATACACCCTCGCCATTTTGAATATCTTGTATGGCCATATTTTCCATGAGCACGGACTTACCAACACCGGACTTACCAATCATATAGATGTGCCGTCTGCGGTCCTCACGATCGATGCGGATATCGGTATCTACGCCACGAAAACGATTCACGCCTAAGAGTAAACCTTCGCGCGGAATATCAGTTGGTACAGATGCTTTCTTGGAAGGCAACCAAATAATATTCGGTGTTTCGGTCCACGGTAGGGGCAAGTGCCACAAACTCGCCATTTCACTTGCACTTAAAATACATTCTCGGGACTTATCATACCTTCGGTGAATAAAGTCAACGATGATTTTGTCACGCTTTATCGGATGCGCACGTAAAAAACTATTTCCAACCTGATCATAAGATGCATATTGCGAAAATGCATCGACAACGTTTTTTAGCAATGACTGCGCGCGCGTTGCGTCGGGACTAACCGAAACAATACGCACGTTCGCCTCAAAACCAGCTTTTGCATTCTTTTGATTCACGCGCTCAATAACCTGTTGCTCAGCTGCGGTAGGAGAATATTCACGGAACTCCGATTCAGCGCTTTTATGCTCCGGCACAAAAGTATGAAACACTTCTTTTGCAACACTCCCAGCCATGGAGCTACTTGTACTTTTCACCCCTTTACCTGTTTGGACACCACGGATGTACTGATTGGCGCGATCGTGCCAAGAAGGATGTGCTGAACGGATGACATATTGAATAGCGAGCGACTCCTCGGGATTCAAATGCGAGAGCACATTAGTAATTCCCCCAAGCGGATCCTGATCAATTTCTTCGTATGTCAGCACCGGAAAAATAAAAGACTTCTTCTGTTTAAGCGCCGCGCCAACAACAACGCTGTTGGGTTTAATAATTTCCAGAGGCTCGACTTCTTGTGTTTGCGAAGCGGGATATTGCGCCTGAATTTGTCGCTCCAAAAAATCCCGCATATATACCGGAACCACAATATAAAAACCAATCACACCGTCATGGCTTACGATTTCTAAAGAGAAATGATCTGTGCGACCATGCGCCATACTTTGATACCATCGTTGCGCTTTCACGCCCCCCAAAAAGGAAAACAAACTTTCTGCCACAGCAATCGCTCGTTTCGTTGGATCCTGAGATTGCCCGAAAGACTGCTCTTCTGCTTCGGAAAATTCCTTTGGTACGGTCACTAAAAGCGTGACCTTACGCAACGTCGGGTCCTCAGACAATGTTTGCCGGTTTGCATACTTTTTTATAAACAATACGATGCCCAAAATAACGGCGACAATAATCACCACCAAGAAGATGAAACTAAACGAACCCCCTCCTATTGATGGCGCGCCGATGTCCTGCGCCCACGCTGTTGGAATTAGCCAGTTCATGTATGTGTCTCTTTGTTACGGAGTGCAAGCAATTTATTTGTCTTAATTTCAGCCTGCTGCTCGATGAAAAATTTATTAATCCCAGGAATGATTGAAAGCCATGAGATTATCGTTTGCAGTATTTGCTTTACCTTAATTTTTGTCTGCTTTAATAACGAATCGATGGTTTGTGCAGCTTCTTCACCCTTCTCTTTAAATGCGGTTTTCTTGGAATCAGAAAGGGATACAAAAAGCTCCTCAAGATGCTCAGAAAGGATGTTTTCTATTTCGACGAGCTCCGGAGTCTTCTTACCGCCAACTCGCTGAGGCTCTTTAGCGTGTTGCACCGGCACCGGCGCGGTAGCGCGTCCGTAGTCAGTTTCTTGATCAGGAACCGGCTGTCGCTCTGCTAACTGTTCAATTTCTCGTCCGGTCTCAACAGTGGAGTCAACCTTCTGTTCTTGCTGCGGAATACGCTCTGATGCGGTCTCCGGTTTTGGAAATTGCTTTTTAGATGGGAACAAATTCGGACTCATATAAAAAATTATACCATTTTTTAGCTCCTTTTGCATCTGTAAAAACGCATGCGTATCTTTAGTTTATCTATTGACAAATTGGCCATTTGGTGATATGCTGATTTGTTCGCAAATAACAAAAATCAAGTAAAGGAGGATATAGAGATGCGGACAATTCTGCTCATTACAATTTTTGCATGTTTCGTTGGTCTGACGGGATGCGGAGACGCGGCTTTTCTCGCGAAAGAAGGCTTAATCCCCGCGGCACAAGAGACGGTCCACAACGCATCGGCTATGTCCGGTGTGCGAGTTACCGTCCAAAGCAACTTCCTCGCAGAAGCGGCTACCAGTGATCGGATAGTGTTTTCCGGTATGGAACCTGGACGAACGTTCATCTACATCCAATTCGACAATAGCACACAAGTGCGTACAGTCGGTGCGGATGAAACTATCGCTTTCAACGTTCCGAAAAATTCACTTGTCACTGTGACCTATCTCTTTACGGGGAAAGGTAGCGGCAAGGAATTCACCCTGCCGAGCGTCGATGACTACCGGTGGAACAACTCCACCAAAACCTTTCACCACGTCACCCGAAGGAGGTGAGAACCATGAGACGCATACAGATCGTTCTCATCGCCCTGCTCGGAGTTCTCGCCTTGCAGGGATGCGATGCCAGTGATATCTTCGGCCCACGCGAATACGACGCCGTCAACCTGACGGTAGTCGGTACCACATACGGGACACCGCTCGCGACGGACATCCACACGCCCGATCCCAACCACAACTACTCCACCAGTACGACTAACGGATTTACTCGTTTGCTTGCCCATTTTGGACAAGACGTGCTGCAGGCGGAGATTAAGTTCTGGACGTTGCCGCCCGAAACCTGGCGTCAAACAATAGTGCAGTTTCGGCTGTCGAATAAAGCGGCCGACTACCGGGTTACCCTACAGGATAATCCGTATAAACCAGCGAAAGTTGTCACCGGTGTCGAAGCCAGCCTGATACTCAGCACTGAATTTTACCAAGGTATTGAGCGTCCGGCGAAGCCAATGCGCTTGATCATCGAGCGAAAAAACGATGCTGGCATTTGGGAGCCGGCGAACATCACGCCAATTAATGACTCAACGATCATCGCTGACTAAACATGCAAAACTCGCCCCCGTTGGTTTCAACCGATGGGGGTGTTTTGTTAATTGACTAAACGCTAGAAATATGCTATGGTTATATCAGAAAATAAAAATAAATACTATGGAAAAGAAACAAAAAGAAACAACTTCTTCGGAGGTCGTTCGTGAACATTGTGAAGGCATTTACGTCTCTCTGATTAATGCCTAAACCATACTCCACATATGGCAGCACAACAAAAGAGCGTTGCAGTTAAAACAAAACAGGAAATCGACGTCACACAGGCAGTGGGCGTAAGTTTTGTTATGGCGGTAGGACTGCTTTCAGCAGCAGCACTTATCGACACGTTTCTGATCGCTTTTACCGTCAATTTTGTAAAATAGCTATGGACTCGTCAATCTTGATTCCGGTTTTGGTTATCATAGGCGCGATTTTTGTTGCCATAGGTTACGTATATAGAAAAAATGTGGCAAAAGGCATGAACAAAACCGCCATACTTGATTTGTATTCACGAGACCTAACCGCTCTCGCCCGCGCAGGAAAACTCGACCCGGTTATCGGACGAAAGCACGAAATTCATCGTGTTATCGAAATCTTAGACCGTCGAACCAAAAACAATCCGGTGCTCATCGGTAAGTCTGGAGTTGGAAAAACAGCAATTGTTGAAGAACTCGCCAATGCCATTGCTAAGAATAAGGTTCCGGATATTTTAAAAAATCGCCGCTTGCTCGCGCTCGATCTATCAGGACTTGTTGCCGGAACCAAATACCGAGGTGAGTTTGAAAAGCGTCTAAAAGCACTGATTGATGAAATTATCAAGGCGCAAAGAAATATCATCCTTTTTATAGATGAGCTCCACTCATTAGCAGAAGCAGGAGAAGCAACGGGAGCTATTGATGCTGAAGACATTTTAAAGCCAGCTCTTGCACGCGGCGACTTGCAGACTATTGGCGCAACAACAGAGGAAGAATTCAAAAAATATATCGAAACCGATCAAACGCTAAAACGCCGATTCCAGCCAGTCCACGTAGATGAACCGGATGCTGAAGAAACCAGAAAGATTCTCGAAGGCATTAAAGGGCGCTATGAGGCGTTTCATAAAGTCCACTACACTAAGGATGCGCTCGATGCGGCGGTCGGCGAAGAAGTGCAACAAATGCACAACCGCGTCTTCCCAGATAAAGCGATTGATCTTCTGGATGAAGCGGGTTCACGCGTTCGCCTTCTTGCTGTCGAGCAACACATCGATGGCGTACTCGACGTGAACGCTGACCACGTGCAGCAAATCATTTCTGAATGGAAGCAAAACTAAAATCCATATACGAAGGGAGGTGAATATATGGACAATCCACTCAAACCACAAAAAAAGGAGGAAGTATTATTTGGAGGGCAAATGTCAATCATTATTGGTTTTATTGCCGTTTTCCTTCTTGGTGTCATGTTTGTATTTATACTTGGCAACCTTTTAAGCCAGGTGTCAGATGGTGTCCAGCAAGTGAATCTTGAACTTTCTGGAAACAAAAATCTGGTTATTCAAACGGCAGCGGCCGGCTGCTTAGTTGGTAATCTTCAGGTGAAGCACGCCGACACGCTTGCCAATACCGATAAAACAAACGCCGAAAAAACGGATGAAATCCTGGCAACCTATGACGCTGAAAATCTTGCTACGCTTTCAGCTAACGTGCTTGCATGCACACAGGCCTCAACACCAGCATACTTGGACAGATACGCGTCGGGTACTGTTGTTGAAAAAACAGGAAACGGGTTCTCCGTTGAAGCGGCGCTGGCAAGCATGATGAAATAAGCGCCTCGTTACGGCAAAAGCCGCCTCTTCCCTGGGAAAAAATGTACATGGGATCCCAACCGGAGTTGAGGTGGTTTTTGTTTTAAGCTATTCTGAACTTATGCTTTTACTCTACAATACACTTACCAAAAAGAAGGAGGAGTTCACTCCATTGCATGACAAGACTGTTGGACTCTATACCTGTGGACCGACCGTTTATAACTATGCACACATAGGAAACCTGCGCACCTTTATATTCGAAGATATTCTAAAACGCGTCCTACAACACAATGGGTTTAGCGTGAATCATGTCATGAATATTACCGACGTCGGCCACCTCACATCAGATGCAGACGAGGGCGAAGACAAGCTCGAAAAAGGTGCACGCCGAGAAGGAAAAACTGCTTGGGAAATTGCAGAATTTTACACGCGGGCATTCAAAAAAGACCTTGCGGACCTTCATATCATTCCCCCAACCCGGTATACCAAAGCGACCGACCACATTAAAGAGCAAATCGCCTGGATTGAAAAGCTCAAAAAGAAGGGCATGACGTATAAGACGTCAGATGGCATCTATTACGATACCAGTAAATTCAGGGATTATGGGAAACTTTCGGGCCAAAACCTTGCGGCGCTTAAAGAGGGTGCGCGAGTCGAGAAAAACCCAGAGAAAAAAAATCCAACTGACTTCGCACTCTGGAAATTCTCGCCCGCGGACGCACAACGAGATATGGAATGGGAAAGCCCGTGGGGCAAGGGGTTCCCCGGCTGGCATCTTGAATGCTCAGTAATGGCACAAAAATATTTAGGCGAAACCCTGGACATTCACTGCGGCGGCGTTGATTTAATTCCCACCCACCACACCAATGAGATCGCTCAAGCAGAAGCTGTTACCGGCAAGCCATTTTCGCGCGTATGGATGCACGGAGAATTTATCGTGCTGAAAAACAACGAAAAAATGTCAAAATCCAGCGATAATTTCCTTACCCTCAAAAACCTTGAAGAAAAAGGGTTTGACCCGATCGCCTACCGCTACTTCACCTTTAGCGCCCACTACAGGCAAAAGCTCAACTTTTCGCTCGAGGTGCTTGAAGCTGCACAAAAAACGCTTGAACGCCTTCGTTCACACATTCACATGTGGGATGCGCCGGATGGCGGTTGTGCAGATTTTGAACAACGCTTTTTCGATGCAGTAAATGATGATCTGAATATGCCACAAGCGCTCGCGGTCATGTGGGAAATGATAAAATCTGAAAACCCAAGCTCAGATAAACATCAGTCGATAATCCGGTTTGATACTATTCTTGGACTGGGCTTAGCCGGCATACAACCTTTGCAGATCCCCAATGAAGTACGCGAACTCGCAAAAAAGCGCGAAGCGGCTCGTGCTACAAAAAACTTTGGCGAAGCAGATGACCTTCGTGAAAAAATGTCAAAAAAAGGATTCGCCGTCGATGACACACCGGAAGGGTTTGTAATCAAAAAATTATGATTGACAATCGGCCTAAAATATGGTAATATAACTCACGTAGGTCGAAAAAATTAGATAAAATAATAACTAAAAGATTATGGATACGAAGATCAAGGTGAAATCGTCATCCCTGACTTCTACCCACGAAGCTGTCCTCCTCACCATCGGATCGATCGGTGCCTTTTTGGTTGGGGTAAGCATGATCTTCGCAATGGTGCGAACGATCAATCCTTACCCAAAGGAACCAGTGCTAGGCGCGACACCAATGATGATTCAGGATGTGACCGCCTTAAATGTGGGATTAGATGTCTATAAAGCTGCCCCCATCACCTGGGCAGTGAATTTATCCGGTGTCAATAAACTCGGCGGCCAAGTCGATTTTGGTACATGGAGTCCGGTAAGCCAATTTAATGATGGCCAGCGCGCCTCAACCGCAGTACCGGTTGCAGTCAAAGTGTGGAGCAACAACCACTCGGCCGCACTCGTTACTTTCCAAGTTGGAACATATGGCACAAACGGCACGCCAACCTGTACAGATACCGACCCAACGGACGACCCAAACGTCAAAGGAACGGTATCGGGAGAATCCGCAACGGCACAGCTCTATAGCTACCAAGACTCTTGCGGGAACTTCAAATATCCTGATCAGTTGACACAGTATAAATGCGTAAACGATCCAAACGGCGACGGCAAAGTCCCACAAGCAATAACCTCAACCTGTTCTAAGGGATGCGGAGATGGCATCTGTAAAAAAGCCATTGAAGATCAAAAAAATGTTTCCTCGATTTTTGAAGTAAAGGAGGCGCATGCCGCTACCCTCGAAACTGGGACCAAATACAGCATTTGTATTCCTCAAATAGTTAGCTCAAACGTCGTGAATCAATACTTCATATACTACGCTGACATTGATGGCAACCTGTATTACGACCAAAATCTGACCAAACGGGTCAGCCCAATTGATTGCACAACCATCACCCAAAAAACATTCGCGCCAAACAACATCAGCAATATCACCTCTAATGGAACAATTGATCTCGGCAGCTACAACGGAAGCAACGCAACGCTTATATTCTTGAAAACCATTGATCGACAGCTCGGCTACTACAATACCTCTGAAGGCTTCAGAGACTTCACGTATGATGCAGTCGGTTCGACATCACCGTTAATGGTTGTGGGCATGAATTACAAAGATGGCACGAACACCGTCGCCGAACAGACCTTAACGGTTACTTCAGAGCTTGGCACTACCTCGCTGTGCTTCCCGAAGCAAACGCTTGATAAGTATGGAAAGTTTGCTGTCTACTATGACAAAAACGGGAACCCCTACTCCGATTTGTTCCTCACTGACAAATTGGATTGTGGCGGATCGGTCCAACCAGTTTGTACGGGCGCAAAAACAGACCCGACAAGCTGCTTCGTCATGAGTACGCCAAAGCTGTAAACACAACTCGTTATTGAAAATAAAACCCGCGCATTGCACGCGGGTTTTATGATTGACGAAACCTAAAAAACCGCTTACCCTACCAGCACTTATATGAAAAACTTTTGGGAGACACTCCCCCAACCAATTTTAGCGCTTGCACCCATGGCCGGCGTCACCGATGCGGCGTTCCGCGTGTTGTGCAAACGCGCCGGCGCAGACGTCATATACACTGAATTTGCCTCCTCGGATGCACTCGCCTTCGGAGGTAAAAAAACCGTAGAAATGATTTCGTTCACCCAAGAAGAACGCCCCGTTGTCGTACAAATTTTCGGTAAAGATCCCGAACTCATGTTTAAAGCCACACAAAAAGTCCAAGAGCTTGGGTTCGACGGCGTGGATATAAACTTCGGCTGCCCCGCATATAAAGTCGTCAAACACGGTGGCGGTGTAAATCTCATGCGCAATTTACCGTTGGTTCACGAACTTGTACAATCAGTCTCAGAAGCCGCAACAGAAATCCCCGTCTCAATAAAAATCCGTGGGAGTATAAAATCCACTGACAAATGCTCAGCAATCCGTGCGATTGATTTAGTGGATACAATAAAAGACTTACCGGTCAAAGCGCTTATGATCCACGGACGCTCATATGAAAAACCGTTCGACGGTGACCCGGACACGCAGGCTATTACTGAAGTGGTCAAAGCGTTCCCCGGCGTTGTGCTCGCAAACGGCGGAGTGTATACCCCTGAGGATGGAAAACGATTATTAGAAGAAACCGGCGCGGCAGGAATAGGTATTGCCCGCGGAGCCTGGGGACAGCCATGGATTTTTACGCAATTAAAAGAGTATCTTGCAACCGGACGCTACAAAACACCGAACATGGGAGAACAAACCAAAATTATTTTGGAACACGCCGAACTTGCGCTAAACGCAAAGGGCCCGCACGGACTTATTGAATTACGAAAACATCTAACCCGCTACATCAAAGGGATCCCGGGCGCATCAAAAATGCGAGCTCAACTCGTTCGCGTCACAACAGTTTCGGAGCTCAAAAAAATACTTGCTGAAATATAGCAAAACCGGGAAACAGTCGTTTCCCGGTCATGTGCATTTTTTTTTGACGTTTACCGTTCGACTTCGATACGCGTTATCGGCGTGGAACTAAGCCCACCGGTCTGCGGCCGGCTCAGCATTGCCCCAAGGCAATCACCGATTTTGATTATCTCCACGTACACGACCACTCTTCCATCAGGAAGCTTGCTGGAGCCCATAAAGACTCCTTTACCCCTTTTGACGTCGAGGTGTTCGGGGTATTCTGCAATACCGGTCAACTGACCGTAGCCGAGCACGATGCCGGCTTTGCGGATTTCCCGCTGCAGGTCTGGACCGGCCTTTCCAAATTCGTACACAGAACCCGATTCGGTAGTTATCCGAACGGATTCGCGCGTATTCGTCGGTAATTCCTTTACTCTCTTGAAAGCCATACGGACTTCCTCCTTTTTTTCAAGTTGAAATGATCTCTGTTCAAATCAACCCACCGTATCATAGGTGGGCTATTCGGTCAATAGCAAGACGCAAAACCTACATGTCGTATTTGAACTTCTTTTCGCTTTTACCGCGGACGATAATCATGGCCAAAATTGGGCCCACAATCCATAGGAAGCGCCCGATGTCAGAAGTGAAAATCTGCTGAGTTAAAGGCGATAGGTTGCTTAACGCCTCTTTCGGCAAAAATGATAATACAATTGAAATAATCAGTCCGACATGCAAAAAGCTGAACAAAAAGACGTGCCACCACCTGCCGTTTTCGTCGCTTGCCCCGATTGTTCTCATAAGTGCTGAACGCGACAACAAGAAAAACAGTAAAATAAAAACAAACAAAAACATTGAAATCTGTATCACAAACAGGCTCTGTAACTTGTCGTTTATATTCTGCTGGAATCCCACATCCCGTAAATAGGGTGCGTTCGTTGCGACTGCCAGTGACATATAAATCGACACAAGAATCACTATGATGCGATCACGGCCTAACGACAATCCATACAAGAAAGCGGCGATCACAAAAAACAGGATAATAAACATATCCCATGAAGGGTGTGACCAATCAACTGCCCCGAATAGACTAGTCGATTGCGCTGCAGCATCTGCAGCTTGCGCTACCGGAATAAACGAAAGCATAAATTGCCAGGTTTTGTTTATCTGGCTTTACCATACCACAAATCAGGAAAAAATTCAATCCAAATCCTTTAATTCCTCAAACAGTCTCTTCTGGTTTCGGCTGAGTTTCTTCGGAATGTCCACCACCACCCGCACGATATGATCTCCTTTCCCTCTGCCTTGTAAATGAGGAATCCCCTTGCCTTTTAGTATAAATTTCTTACCTGACTGCATACCGGCAGGGATCTTAAGCTTTACCTCGCCGCCTACTGTTTGCACCAGCAGCGTAGACCCTAAAACTGCATCAGCGACTGAAATAGTTTCGTCGGTGAGCACATCATCACCCTGACGGGAAAATCGAGCATCGGGTCGTATGCGTATCGTTAAGTACAGATCGCCGGGTGCGCCTCCACGATAGCCTGCCTCACCTCTGCCACTGATCTTTATCCGTCCGCCAGAACGGACCCCTGCAGGAATCTTTACTCGTATAGATTCCCGCTTAAGTTCGCGCCCGTCTCCTCCGCAAACCCTACATTTCTGCTTTATTTCTTTGCCTTCGCCATGGCAGGTAGGGCAAACTCCACGGGTTGCGAAATTGCCGAGTACAGTGCGCTGAACCTGTTCGATACTTCCAGAACCACCGCAGGTTTTACACGTTTCGATTTTTGTCCCCGGCTCAGCTCCATTGCCTTTACAATGCGAACACAAAACATGGTGCTCAATGCGAAATTGTCTTTCTGATCCGTGCACAGCTTCCATAAAATCTATCTCTACATCGGCTTCCATATCGGTTCCTTCTTGCCGGGAGCTCCGTCTGCGTCGTGAGCTGCCACCAAACCCAAACATATCTCCAAACAAGTCGCCGAGATCAAATTCCATGTTCTGCGAATTAAATCCGCCGAAGCCACCGGACTGCTGTTGCCGAGCAAAATCTTGCCAATTAAAACCACCGGGGCCACCGCTAGCTCCTTGTCCAAATGTTGACCCAAATTGATCGTACTGCTTGCGTTTATCGGCCTTGCCCAAAGTTTGATATGCTTCGTTAATTTCCTTAAACTTTTTTTCGTCTCCTCCCTCACCCTTATCCGGATGATATTTGTGGGCAAGCTTCCGATAAGCTTTTTTTATTTCGTCAGCGCTTGCAGATTTGGATACGCCAAGAATGTCATAATAATCATTCGCCATACTGCGATGTCTAGTGTTCTAATGTAATACGTTTTCCCTTGATTGTTGCTTCTTTGATTCCGATGAAGTGAAGCAACCTCAAGACTTCATACCATAGCAAACCAAAGCCTCGTGTCAAGTACCGATACAAAAAAGAAAAGATATACAGAAGCAAAAATAGCGATGCGGCAAATACGATCGGTGCGTAGTGCAGGTATGGGTCGACGATGGTTATAACCTTCCTGTCCGTGATCTTTTCAAGGGCATCGCGGATAGTTTCATCACCCTGTAAATCAACGCCGATACTATCTGAGATCTGCGTTCGAACCTCATCAATAAGCTGGCGCTCCACCTCGCTCAATTGCGCGGTTGCCACATCGGCGATGTGGCTTTGCTGATCTTGTACTGCGGAATCTATCTGGCTTTCTGGGGCCTGCTTTCCGGTTTGTTTTTCCAGTGTGGCCTTTAACTGGTTAATCTGATCCTGATAATTCGGATTATCCTGTATATCTGTACCGGAAAAATCAGGAAGAAAATTTACACTGATGCGTCCAACGAGTAGATTTGCAATGACCTGATCAACAGTTAAATCCGCGGTGAATCCCGAAACCTGATGTTCGAGTGTTGACAGCGTTGTCGAGACGATACTGTCACGAAGCGTTGTTCGTATGTTATCAAGCGCATAGGGGCGACTCGCAAAGGTGCTGTAATATAAAAATGACACTGACGCGATAAGCACCAAAATAACCGCACCTAAGCCTGCCGCAATCGTGTAAAGCGGCACAACATTGATTCTGGATGCCGCATCACCCTGAATAGTAATATGATATGCGACGATGCCCCCGAAGAAGAGCAGGAGTGCAATAGCTGACCAGAGCGTCGGCTGGAAAAACAAAAACATGGTAAGACTAGAAAGCGCCAGCGTAGTGTATCGATACAAGCGCCCCTTGATGATCATGCCGTGAATACCGACGGCCCCCAAAAAAGCTGAGAAAAGTAAAATCGGCAGAAAAATGCGACTGATAAGCACAACAGCGTCCCCGCCACCAAATAACGGGATAGTAAACGACTGCTGAAGGACAAAGAAAAATAACCCGGAAAATAATACACAAACGAAACTCCATGTAATTATTTTTCCTAGCACATATTTATCGGTTTTCACAAAATCAAATAAAAATAAATAGCAAAATAATAAAAATCAGCGCGATACCTCCGGTAATGGCTATGCGGAGCTTGGGATCCCATAATTGCTCCTCCGGCAGTTCATACACAAATGGAAGCCGCTGCTGTATGAAAGCAAAAAGATTTGTATATTGCTCGAGAACCATAATGTGGGGGATGTTGATAGCTTTCCCCTCTTTTACGTGCAATACGAGCTCAGCTTCCCTGCCGGTAAATGACTTTGGGCTAAATTCGTCTTTAACCAAAAACTCGACATCCTTCAGTTCATCCCAAGTCATTAAAATTGATTCTGTATCAAAAAAACCTCCTGCCGGCCGATTCACTTCGAGTCCATCAGGGCTGACTGCCACCCAGAATTGCAATGCATACATCAACAGGGTGGCAAACCACCAAACTGCAAAAAGAGAAAACGGCAACAATAAGATGCCAACAAGTATCGGGGATGATGCAAAAATGCGCCCCGTTATTACGACCACTAGGACAAGAAAAAATACCGCAAATGGGATCAGGGCTCGTGATGGACGGAAAACTTTTGGCATCTCTTTCATGCCTCTATTGTACCTTACCTAAGCGATTTTTTCTATTGAAGAGGCACTCACGCCTTAAAACCAAATTCTGATGTTTGTGGACCCTTGCTTTCGGGGATCTGGCCAAAATTGTCCTCGTACTTCTTAAGGTTATCCTGCATCGCTCGAACCATTCGTTTAAAATGGCCTGGCGAAACAATGGTGCGGTTAATCAAAAGCCCCTTCGGGGGATGAATCAACATGAAATCCATCACGAATTCTTCTTTCGTGTGGGAAATCAGCATATTATTGGCATAGACACCGCGCAAAGTTGCGTTTTCTGCCTCGACCTTAATTTGGTTTTGCTGTGCTTGTTCTGGCATATTTTTTTCGTTAATAGTATGTGTACTATATACTACTATACCACACTTCACGGCTGGTTTCTTTCACCCAACGTATCTGGTTTGTTCTACTTACTACGAGGACATACTCTCCTCGTATGTACGTACCATCAAGTGCAAGCCGCTACGTATGGAAACCGTGGCGGCTTGATTAATAGTAAACCACGCCGGAAATGAACTTCCAGCATGGCGGTTTTAAAAAGACCGGAACAGAACTGGAACCCTTTAAACCCTCTGGTGAGGAGTCCACTTTCAATGTATCACAAAAAGTTCGGATATAAAAGTCCCGGACGTCCTTCGACTGTCCGGGACTTTGGGTGCGCCGTAGTGGTCTGCGCCCTTAGGTGAGTTCGTGATAGCGATAGTCCCGCTCAGAGCCAGACAGACCTTTCGTTGCCAAAAGCTCCAGAAGCTTTTGCCGGGCACTCTTTGAACTGTACTCGTCCCTTACGATAAGTGTCGGCTCTGACTTGAAGCGTGCAACATGCTGGCAATCGCCGTCAACGAACTCCTCTATGACTTCTTTATATTTAGCCACGTAGAGTTCCCTTCTTTTTTCAAAATGAAAGATCGGTTTCAAGTTAACCTATCAATAAAATCGGCTTTTGTCAAGCCTAGAGGGCGGCTTGAGAGTTATCCACAACCAAGCTATTGGCGCAAAAAACAAGGGTGGTATCCTCTAAATAGTTCTTTAGCCAACTATCTCAAGTCAATATAAATTCTCGGGGCAACTTCGGTTGTCCCTTTTTCATTTATATATCCCACGGGTTGCCCGCACCAAAATGGCCATAGCGGGCCGTTTTGAGGTACCGCGGCTTACGTAAATCCAATAACCTGATAATTTCTGCAGGTGAAAAATCGTATCCCTCAATATGCGGTACATGCTCCTGCGAATCATCAGCGTGAATAATGTCAGCGGTTGCCATAAGTTCTTCCTTCATGCCGATAGAATATGCAAGTTTCACCATCACCTCTTTTGCGTGATGTTTTTTTAAGAGGTCTACGGCGACTTTTCTCGCCATGTACGCTCCACTCCTATCAACCTTGGTCGCATCTTTTCCTGAAAAAGCGCCGCCGCCGACCGGCACGCGTGGCCCATACGCATCAACGACTATTTTACGGCCAGTGAGCCCCGTGTCTGATTCCGGACCTGCGGTTTCATACTGATTCCGTATCCAGCGAGGATCACCATCCTGAATCCCCATCTGGCCTAACACACTCATTAATTCATTGGGGTATGCTCCGCCGACACTCGTGACAACGCGCACGATATCTTGCCCCGTAGTTGTCACCTGACTTTTCCCGTCGAGCAAACCCATCGCGCGCGTAAGCTTTCGTGCAATAGAAAATTCTAAAGGCATGAACTCTGGCGTTTCATCGCAAGCGTATCCAACCATAATTCCTTGATCACCTGCAGCATCTTCCTCTACGCGGGACGATATCTCTTGAGACTGTTCGACAATGCTGGTAGCTATTGCGTAATGCTCATAGCCGAATTCACGCAAAAATTTCCTCCCTATTTCTGTATACTCGAGGGAACCCCGCAAGCTTACCTCCCCCATAAGTACGAGATGGCCATGCCCGATAAGCGCCTCAACGGCTACGCGAGCGTTTGAATCAATGCGCAATGCTTCATCCAGAATAGCGTCTGAAATTTGATCAGCTATTTTATCCGGATGTCCGGCACTAGCCGATTCCGCGGTTCGTACGTCTTTCATACAACAAACATAAAATAATCTTCCCTGAACGAGGGAGACTCTTATAACTATCTTTCCCTTCGCCAGGGCTGGACGTGGCACCGTTCCAAAAATGGATGGTTGCCGGCGGGTCATAGGACCAGTTCCCTCACCGCACTCTTGATATATTGTGAATATACACAGACTATATCAGAAAAAACCCCGAAACACAAACAAAGACGTCTACCTCAATTCTGGGCAGACGCCTTCTTACTTCCTTTTTTGCTCGCGTTATGGAGCGACAACTTGCGCACCGGCAAAATCGCCAGCGCCAAGACTATCCTTTTTAAGCTCTGTGGTCATGCCGTAGCCGTACATAGTCAGATCCTTGTCTGCCGTGCTATAAAGATCTTCGAGCCCGACTTGATGACCGAGTTCGTGCGTAGTGATATTCTGCACATCGTACGTACCGGCCTGCCCCCCGCAATCAGTCCCCGGTTGGGTGATTGACCACGCGAGGTTGCTCGCTAGAATCATATCGCTTTCTGCTATTTCTCCGGTTCCGGTGTAATACCAGGTTGTGGTAACAGCGATCGCTCCTTTTGCAGCGCCGAATGCAATAGTATTTATTCCATCCAGTTTGGCTTGTTTCGCGTTTGTGTTACCGCCAAACCTCCAGGTAATGGCGCTATATGCCTGGTGCCATGTATTCGTTGAGCGTGCAAACGCAGCTTCAAAGTCAGTAGGGTTCATGCCTTTTGGCATAGAACTCTCGTCGACGTAATAAGTAAGACCAGAGGATGGCATACGCCAACCTGTTGCCCCCCAATCCGTTACCTGATCATTGGTGGTAACAGTGCATTGTGCAACAGGCTTTCCTCCTCCACCTCGGTTACCGCCATTCCCTCCATGATTACCCGGATTGTCTGGTTTGGCAAAATCATATCCGGGCATGGGGTAGTAGACGTGAACCACTCCCTTTAGTTCACCTTTCGGATTTGTTGGTGCGGCCGAACTGTTCTGCGCTGGAATGAAACCAAACGCCAAAACAACCGCCAGTCCCGAAAGAATGTATACCGCTTTTTTCATAGCGTGTAGGTTAACAATCTTTCATTCTTAACTATATCAAAACAACTCCTTCTCTTAAAAGATGAGTTATGCACCGCTACTCAACAGCCCTAATGAATTTGTACTGAACGCTCAAAATCAGCTTCTTTGGCTTCTAGCTCACGTACATAAGACTGGTAATCTTCGTCATCAGCTAGAAGATCCTTGAATTCCCTCTTCACTAAGTTATGGCGCCACAGCAATCCACGCATTTTTTCGGCATCTCGATACACAAGCGGTAAATAGCGCAAATTATCCAATATATCGACCGTCTTAATCACTGCAGCATCACGACCGATCGCCTTCATGCGGCCAATTGCTTTGGTCCAACGCTCCTGATAATGCATGTTCGGATCGTCATAATTGAATACACTGACGAAATCCAGCATGTCTTTTCCAAACTTCTGTTCAATGTCTTCTTCGGCACAATGGGTATCCTCAAGCAGATCGTGCAACAGGCCGGCGACGACAATCTTTTCCGGTTCGCCTTTTTGGTAAAGACGGAGCCCGACGCGGAGTGAATGCAAAATCAAGGGCTTTGGATTGCTGTTAAATTCGTTAATTTTTTCTACCATGAACGAAATCGCAAACTCAATGCGTGCGTCTTCATCCCGGGATCGTATTTTCATGCGTGTACTCTAACAAAAAATGATAAAAAAGGAAACGATATTGTTTCCCAAAAGTACTTTTGATCAAATGGCAAATGGGGATGTCCAAAGGACACCCCCAAAAAAATTATTTGAGGTGAAATTCTCCGCGATCCCAACGTTTATTAAAGACATGCAACCCACCGTGATAATACCAGTGAAAAAAAGCGTCGTTTTCTGTTGGTGGATGACCAAGCGCGATGCCTGTCACCCATAAATTGAAACTACTCAGATAATCCTTCATTTGAAGCTCATTTCTTCGACGTAATTCTTCACGGCTTCGGATGGGGGTCATTGAATTACACATCAAGTGCCTCCTTCCTGTTGAAAGAACCATTTCTTTTATCGTAACGCCGGTGAGTTAAAAAAATCAAGGGGGTAAACATAATTCACCATTTTCTTGCAAGTTTTCTCGCATGCCTCTCTTAACAGATACATGATTGAGTGTATCATATCCAACAAGACACCCACTCAAATGAAGGAGGAAAAATGTTGGCAACGGGAATCTATCTTACGATGCTTGCCTGCTTCTTACTACCGGCAATCATCATCGTTCTCACATTCGTGGTCTTAAAACCGCGAATCAAAACAATTGTTCTTTTCCTGTTTCTCGCAGTAGCCACCTATGGTTGCTTCGAAGGCAGGATGTACCTGATCTCACAAAACAAACAAAAACGATCAGTTGCCGTCATGCCCAAGGTATGACGATTTTCCCAGTGGCTGTAAAATCAGTCAATTATTCTGTTGTTTTACCGTCGAATTCTTCGTCGTCAGCTTCGGCTTGTTCTTTTGTATCGTGCACAACTCCATCGCGGTGATGCGCTGGAGAATATATCGTATACATCTTCAACATCTCTGAATCCGAGGTATTGACGACGTTATGCCGAGAACCTGCCGGAACAACAACCGCAAAACCATCAGACACTTCATGTTCGTTGCCGTCGATAATAACTTTTCCCATTCCTTCCTCAAAACGGAAAAATTGATCATTTTCTTCGTGAACTTCCTCGCCAATTTCCTCCCCCGGCTTTAATGCCATAAGCACTAATTGGCTATGTGGTGCGGTATAAAGCACCTGACGGAATTTTGTATTCTCGAGCGTAAGTTTTTCTATGTTGTCGTTATATCCTTTCATAAGCATGTGCAAGTTTAAAAATCTTAGTCAGTGGCTGCAGAGGTGGTGACGCTCACCGTGGTCGTACCACTAGAGTCTGAGATGATCACTGAAGTGTTTCGATTGCCTTTATCAGCGACGACCGAGGTTCCCACCGGCAGTTCTGTTGTGGAGGTAATTGTCCACCCATCAGCCGGGAGTTGCTCTTCGTATTCGGCCTTTACTTCTGCCACGGTCTTATCGCTTTGCAGATTAACCGTGAACGAATTGTCCTGATCTATTTTTAGCGCTGACTGGAGGGTTCCCTCCGTCAGATAAACATCCGAGGGAAAATCGCTTGGCAATGATACCTTTTGTCCGGCCTGAAAAGAACCGGCATTGGTATTTACCGTAACGGTGTTCGTACCCTGAGAAACTGTAATATTCGCATTGTTCGTCTTCACGGTCGTTTTACGAGTCGCTAAAACCACCACTAGTACGATGATGATAATTGCAACCGCACCGATGAGTATGTAATTCTTTTTCATAGGTGTGGGAATTAAAAGTAAGGTTTCTAGTATACCATACTCAGCATTATTTGGGAATTTTACTCAATACTATTTGGCAATCGAACGTATGTCAGCGCATCATCCGTAAATCCACTCACCTGAACTGCACGACGTGCCTTTGATAGCCTGAAACTTCAACTCACGTGTATCTGTAAGCTGTACGAGTGCACAACCAAGAACGCTATTACCAGGGATAAACGTTATTGGCGTAGACATTGGCTCCCTCTTCAAACCAATTTCCAATGAGTTTGCCATCAATATCGTAATCAATCTTTCCGCTTTGAATAAAAATACCATTCCAAAGAAACTATCATAAGTATCCACACCATCCACCCCACCCAGTCGTATAAAATCTGCAATGAAAGCGTGATTATATAAAATCAAAAAAGAAGCATGGGAATATAGAACCTTGGCTTACGAATTGAATGTTCTGCAAATAAGTGATTTAAACTCCTCGTTTTTTCTTCCATAAGCCACCATATAAATATCGGCAGTATTATGAGTACACCCAACACAATAGCCCCTAAAATAATTGTCGTAATTGATAATTCTGAAAAATGAATGTTAAAAAAAACTTCTTTTGATGATCCCCAAATAACCAAATAAAAATCAGAACTGATAACACAAAATACCAAAAGCGCAACACAATTGTCCTATATCCTTATAATCGTTCCACTTTTTCTATAGTAACTTTGATAGAGTTATCCATATACTAAGTATAATAGAAACCCAAAGAAATTAGTTGGCAAAAAACTATTTACGAATAAGCGCAAATTTTTCAGCGCGCGAGAGTTATTTAATACACGCTTCAACTCGCGATGCTGTTGAACGGTTTTTGCATCTACGCGTATACACAAGCTTCACTGGCCGACGAGGCTTAGTGTACTTTGCTCCAAGATCAGAGCTATTATGTTCTGAGATTCTTTTTTTTACATTTTGCGTAATCCCTGTATACAGCGAACCATCAGCACATCGCACAATATAAAGATGATACATACCGTGAATATTACCAACTACGTGGATGTATTATCTCCCCCAAATAGCATTCAACAATTTAATTCTCGTAATAAACAGCACCGGAATGAGACTAGCGCCAATTGAAACAAAAATAAATGTTTCTAATCGAATCACATATCCAACGGCATCGAAAGCGAGTCGGGCATCACCAATGGGCAGTACAAAAGGAAACGCAGAAAAATATGGAACCAATACCGCGAAATACATCACTGTACCAAATATGATCCCTGAAAGTGCATACACAATAGCCTGAAATATATATGACCATACGATAAGCGAAGGCTTTACGCCTATGGCACGCAAAATACCAATCTGTTTTCGTTTACTTGAGATATCAATATAGATAACTATAAAAATTGTTATCGCAGCAATGAGTGAGGCTACAAGCGTCAGAAGAACATTAATGTTCACAAAGCTTTTGGTCACTGAATTCATTAATCCTGCTGCATCCTCCCACGAATACGCGGTTCCACCGATATCTGCGACCGAAATCTGGTCTAAAACATTTTCGACTGGCACGTCTTCATCAAGCCGGATGATAATCCGATTTGCTGTGCCCGCAAGTGCAGGAACCGCATTATCAAGTGCATCCCGTGTGATGAAGGCTTTCTGGTCTGTATCAATAAATTTACTATAAAATATGCCCGCTATAGTAAAATCTTCTGACAAACCGTCAAATGATACTTTAACTGTATCTCCAATTTGTGGACCTTTTAATGAGAAAGCATTATTTTCAACGTCTTTTCCGCCTGCAATCTGACGGCCAATAATAATAGAAGATGTGTCATGTTTATCTAAATAATTTCCTGCGATCATGTGTTCAGAAATTTTTGTTACCATCCGCTCATCATCGGGATCAATAGCAATGGTTTGCCAGTTCCCACGGATGTTGTTGTACTCAAGTGTTGTTGGCAGCACTAATTCACTACTTACACCCACAACACCCGACATTGAACGAATCTGCTCTACAGCTTTTTTTGCATCAGTAATCTGATCCTGACCCGACTCTGGCAATATAAAAATATGTCCAGTCGACATATCGATAACTTGATCATTAGCAGCCTTGATAATACCATCAAAAAGAGTTGGGACAAAAATCATGTTAATAAAAGCAACACTCATCAGGAATATAATCAAGATAAGTGTCCATCTGTTACCACGTCGTAAAAAGGCCCAGAGCAATCGAAATGGAATTTTTGCTTCATGCTTCGTCATACAATTTTTCCATCAGAAAGTGTAAGAATTCTCTTCGCATATTTTTCTTCTTCTGGTTCGTGTGTAACCATCACAATCGTATATTGATGATCAGCGTTCAAACGCTTGAAAGTTTCCAACACATCCTGAGCGGCAACCGTATCAAGATTCGCTGTTGGCTCATCAGCAAAAATAATAATAGGATCATTTATCAATGCTCGAGCGATCGCGACTTTTTGCTGCTCTCCACCAGAAAGCTGTTGTGGAAGATTATTCATTTTTTTTTCTAAACCAAATTCACGAAGAAGATTTTTTGCTCGTTTTTCACATGACTTTTTAGGCTCCAACATCAACGCTGGTAAAAGTATATTCTCAAGAGCAGTTAATTCAGCAATGAGAGCATATTCTTGAAAAATATACCCAATCCGTGTTAGCCGACATATTCTGCGTTCGTCTTCTTTAATCTGAGTAACTTGTTTCCCCTCAAATAAAATCTCACCAGAATTTGGTTTATCAAGTAAACCGATTTGCCGTAATAGCGTTGACTTACCAGAACCGTTGCGTCCGTGGATAATAAGAAAATCTTTTTCATGGATTTCAAACGAAACGCCACGTAGCGCATTAATTTTAATTTCACCTACATCGTAGGTTTTTGTAATATTCTTAATTGATACAAGTACATCAGACATAAGTAGTCTTTAACCAGGGCTAGCTTGTCAATGAAAGCACAATAAAGACGATACCAGCTACGATGCATATACCACTAAACACTGTCCACAACATGGCGTTTCTGCCTCGCTCTTTTTCTACCTGCGCTTCAGTTTTATAGCTTAAAAACATTTTCCCATTTTCTTTACTTAACATCAGTGTGTCCTGTGCCTGTGTAACAGAGCCCATCGCATAAACTGGTGTATTTGCAAAAAGTGCTTGCTCTGTCGCTCGAGTGGATACGCCGAGTGATGCGCGGACTGAAGTAAATATGGGTAAATGTACAATATCGTTTTCTTGAACAAACTGCTCCCCTATTTTTTGGGCGTCAATATCAGCGCCATCAGGATTTACAGCTACTTTACCGCTTGCATCTTCAATCCAAAAAGGTATGCTTTGACGATCCTGTGCGATTGTTTCCCAATGGGTTTGTGTACGACCGTCTGCACCACGTGTTTCAGTCTGACGTTCGAGTTTGTATTGATAATAGACACATTCACGTTTTGAAAACGGCGTTACCAGTGGCTGTGCAACGCGCGCTGTCCCATACACTTCTGCTTGAGTGCCTGCTTGAAGCTGGCTGATTGGCACAACTGACGTTTTTGCCATTTCAGACTGCATCGCCTTTTGGCGTCTGCCTGCGTAAAGTAATGCACCCCCAAGAACTATACCGATAATCCCTATAATTAACATAATAAAAAGGTTACTATTTATGCCTTAATTTTCTCGCAAAAATGAGAATACGTAAAGACTGTAAAACTCTCTGGCTTTACTTCATGACTTTCTGATGGAGTATGTTTCTAGACACTAAAATTCAGCACTAATACACGTGTGCTTTCCCAAGCTTTTCTTTAAATCTCTGACTTGGAGTTTTAGTGTTGAAGCTACAAATCTTTTCATGTAACTTTTTCTTCTCTTCTGTAACATAAGACTTTTCACAATAACTGCAGTGATGTAAATTATTCATACGAATATTGTTACTAATCTGCTGGATCCAGCTACTATTCACGTGTGCGGTGAACATGTAGCATCTCATTTCTCGCTTAAAAAATCAAGCTAAAAAGGTATATAACCTAAAAACAAAAGAACCCAATTTAAGGGGCTCTTTTTACTATTTAATTCTGGACACCATTCTAATCAGCTGAATCAGTTTGCTTCAATCCGCAGTTCGGACATGGCTCGCCTGCATCCCCGGTCGCATGAACCTTATATGAAAAACCGCAATTCGGACATGAATATTCAACGGCCATATTTTTTCTTTATCGATAAGTTCTTATAAAGATATTTTCTCACCTTTAGCAAGGTAAAGCAAGATTCTTTCCATCTAAAGGTTTGCGACTTTTAAACCACATTTTCTATATCTTTTGTCGGTCCACGCCGGCTGCTAATTCCACTCTTTGGCTCGACAAAAAGTGGAGCTAAATCGAGCCCCTGAACAAAAATCGGGAAGTATCGTATCTTCATTCGCTAATTGAAACAGTGGTCAAGCAATACCCACTATTTCTTTGTACGCTCATTCCCGATACGAATTTAATCGATCTTTTTCAATGGGCGGGAAGAACAAATCCGTCCGTTGCAAAAATGCCAGAAAAAACGGATCGAGAGTGAATGCAAAGAGAAATAGCGGGGCACAGCTTTGGCTGGTAATTTCATGCGTGATCGGGAGATACGTTTGTGTCAGGCTTTTGTCGTCCGGACTCAGTGTAGACGCCACCATTTGATGACCAAAGGGTGGCAAAAAGTCCCGCTTTCTCGCGGGACCCTTGCTTTGGATTTATAATCCACTAATTATTTCTTCACGTCTTCGTATTCGCCTTCAACTGTTTCTTCCTTCTTCTCGTCTTCTTTTTTTTCGCCTTCAGGAGGGGCTTGATTAGCTTGGCCTTCAGCGCCCTGTGGAGGAGTCTGTTGTTGGTAGGCGGCCTGTCCAATTTTTTGCATTTCTGCAGAAAGTTCTTCAGTGGCTTTCTTAATTGCATCTTTATCGTCTCCGTCTTTGACTTTCTTTAAGGCTTCCATCTTTTCTTCAACCGACTTCTTGGTGTCAGCAGGTATCTTATCACCAGCATCTTTCAATGCCTTCTCAGCCGTGTAGTAGATGGTTTCAGCTGAGTTCCTGACTTCGATATTTTCTTTCTTCTTTTTGTCTTCTGCTTCGTGCTGTTTTGCTTCTTGCTTCATGCGTTCGACTTCGTCTTTTGAAAGTCCGGTTGAAGCAGTAATCGTAATGGACTGCTCTTTGCCTGTGGCTTTGTCTTTTGCCGACACTTTAAGGATGCCGTTTGCATCGATGTCAAAAGTGACTTCAATCTGCGGAACGCCCCTTGGTGCCGGAGGAATCCCACTAAGCATGAATTTACCCAAGGATTTGTTGTCACTGGCCATCGGACGTTCGCCCTGCACGACATGGATTTCAACAGAGGTCTGGTTGTCTGCAGCAGTCGAGAAAATCTGCGACTTGGATGCAGGGATAGTCGTGTTGCGCTCGATAAGCGGAGTTGCGACTTGTCCTAATGTTTCTATACCTACTGTTAACGGCGTGACATCAAGGAGTAACACGTCTTTAACGTCTCCCTGCAGCACACCGGCCTGAACTGCAGCGCCGAGTGCGACCACTTCGTCAGGGTTAATGCCGACATGCGGTTTCTTGCCGAAGAATTCTTCGACCTTCTTTTGGACTAACGGCATGCGGGTCATACCACCGACTAAGATCACTTCGTTGATATCGCCTTTTGAGAGATTTGCGTCAGAGAGCGCTTTTTCAACCGGTCCCATGGTCTTTGCAACAAGGTCGCCTACCAGGGAGTCAAGTTTTGCGCGCGAAAGTTTCAAGAGCAAGTGTTTTGGCCCGTTCTCATCAGTCGTAATAAACGGCTGGTTGATTTCGGTTTCCTGTGCGCTAGATAATTCAATCTTTGCTTTTTCAGCAGATTCTTTGAGGCGCTGTAACGCCATCTGGTCTTTCGAGACGTCGATTCCAGATTCTTTCTTGAATTCGTCTGCAATCCAGCTGATTAAGACCTGATCGAAATCATCACCGCCTAAATGGGTATCGCCATTTGTCGCTTTCACTTCAACGGTATCTTCTGACACTTCAAGGATAGAGACATCGAAGGTTCCGCCTCCAAGGTCATAGACCGCGATCTTTTCTTCTTTTTTCTTGTTAAAGCCGTAGGCGAGCGCTGCGGCAGTCGGCTCGTTAATAATGCGGCGGACTTTAAGTCCTGCAATTTCGCCGGCGTCTTTGGTTGCCTGGCGCTGTGAGTCGTCAAAGTAGGCAGGGACGGTAATCACTGCTTCTTCGATTTTCTCGCCGAGCTTGGCTTCTGCGTCCGCTTTGAGTTTCTGCAGTACCATCGCAGAAATTTCCTGCGGACGGTATTCTTTATCGCCCATATGCACAACGACACCCTCGCCCTTTCTCTCTATTTCGAACGGCAGGGTTTTAATGTCGCGCTGGACTTCTTCGTCCTCATAGCGGCGTCCGATGAGCCGCTTGATTGAGAACAACGTGTTTTTTGGGTTCACCACGGCCTGACGCTTTGCGGTTTGGCCCACAAGGCGTTCGCCGGACTTGGACACTGCAACGATAGACGGGGTGGTGCGATTGCCTTCAGCGTTCTCGAGGATTTTCGGTTCGCCGGCTTCCATCACTGCCATCGCAGAGTTGGTGGTTCCAAGATCTATTCCGAGTATTTTTGCCATACTGATGTTCGGTTAATTAAATATCTAATGAGTTCTTGCTTAATGCCTCGTGCAGGTCCATCACGTAATCTCCGGTGACGCTACTAGCGTCTTTGAACTTCAAAACGTCTGTGATGTTGAGGTCGGTAACAATGCCCGAGAAATTCACTCCCTGTGCGCCAACGATGACTGATGCCAATGTTGAAGAATGGCAGTTCTGGCACGTAATATGCAGAAGGCTTGCGCCGTTTTGCTCAAAAAGGATGTGCAACCGTTTGTAGTCAAACGCGTTGTTGCACACGGGACAGCGTCCGTTCATCTGAACAAAATGCGGCTGTGAGCCGGGGACCATGTCCCCTGACGGTGGAAGAAATGAATCTCGTAACATGTAGTGTACTTACTTTTTCACTTCGACTTTGACGGATTTTGGTTTCACGTCCTCAGATTTCGGCAGGGTGATTTTCAGGATTCCGTCTTTGTATTCTGCCTTGGTTTCGTCTACCTTTACTTTCTTTGGCAGAGCGACCGTGCGGATGAAATGACCGGCGCGGATTTCTTTGCGGTAGTAATTCTTATCGTCGACTTCACTCTTATGCTCAGATACACCTTCAAGCTTTAGCATATCATCTTCGACGGTTATGTTCACTTTTTCCGGATCAATGCCAGAGAGGGCGGTTTCAACGTAGACATTGTCTTTGTCTTCATACATGTCGATAGCGGGCACAAGCTTGCTTGCGCGGCGCATCGGCATAAAAAAGTCGTCGTCGCTGAAGAAATCGTCCATCATGCTGTTCATTGGTTCCCATTTGATGATTGACATAGATGTTTTGGTTAGTAAGTCTTATTATTCTGCCACCACCACTTTGGCGTGCTGCAGAACTTTATTGAATAATTTGTATCCGGGCTGGATTTCTTTGATTATTTTTCCTGACTCGCTTTCTTTGGCCTTTTCTTTTGAGACGGCTTCGTGGAGTTCAGGGTCAAAGTCCTCGCCCGTCGTTTTAATTTCTTCGATGCCAAATTGCTGTAAGAGGTCCTGGAATTCTTTGCGTATATGTATAATACCTTTCACCCAATCTTTTTCTTTTTCTGACTCTGGAATGTGGTCCATTGCAAGCTTGAAGTGGTCGTTCACTGGAAGCATCTGCAAAATGAGTGCGGCGTTAGCGTATTGCGTAGATTCAGCAAGCTTCTTATCAGTCTCTTTTTTGAGGTTAATGTAGTCGGCCTTTGCGCGTTTCCATCCATCTAAATATTCTTGGGCACGGTCTTGCCATTTTTTTTCTTCATTCTCTTGTGTGTCTTCTTGGGGTACGTTGCGTTCGTCCGTCATGAGGATTAGCAGGTTAATTGGTAAGAAGTTTTGCGGTGTAATTAATAAGTCCTTGAGTGGAGCCATAATCCATGCGCATAGGGCCTAACACGCCAAAGAGGCGCTCGTGACCATGGTGTGAAGTTTTAGTAATCACTGCGCCACAATCTGCCCCGAACGGATTGTCTTCTCCTAGCAAAATATGGGTGCCCAAGGCGATTCTTTCAAACAGTTTTTCTACTACCTCGTCTAAATGATCAATCACTGCTGACATGTTGCGCACGAGCTCGAGTTCTGCGAATTCAGGTTTAGAGAAAATATTTGAAAGTCCGGTGTAATAGACGTCGTGCTGAGAAAACGCCATAACACTTGCATTTTTTGAAAGCTCTGCGAGCGTGCGAGCGACACTTTTTAGCATGTCCTGCGGCTCCAGCTTTTTGTCGTGCGCAATGCGCTCAAGGGCGGCCTGTGCTTTACGTGCCGGCGGCTGCTCTTCCATCAGTTCTTCAATATAATACTTCCATCCACGGACGGTGGGGATGCGGCCAGCTGAGGTATGCGGATGAGTAATAAGTCCCTCTTTTTCAAGGTCTGAAAGATCGTTTCTGACGGTTGCTGAAGATTTGCCGATTGCGGGGTTTTCCGCGAGTATGCGTGAACCGACAGGAGCGGCCGAACGGATATGCTCGGCAATAAGGCTCAAGAACAGTTGTTTTTTACGCGATTCTAGCATAGTTTGTTGGATTAGCACTCTCGATACCCGAGTGCTAATTTCAATATACCCTACCCTAAAATAGATGTCAAGCCCCTTTTGAAGGGAACTAGCCCTTCAAGCTATCTGGTCGTCCTCATGCAAAAGGTTAAAGCCTTTCATTCCTTGGGTAGCCGGGGGACGACGGCCTTTTCCACCCTTTAGTCATCAAATGGTGGCGCCTAAACTGAGTCCGGGCGACAAAAGTCTGACACCCCGAATCCAAAGACTGTCTTCTTTTGCCCTTTTAAGACTGTCTTAAAAGGGGGTTTAAAGACAGTCTTTAACGGATGGGGGGATTTTCAACCGGTGTCAACGCCTAACGTGTCAGTCTTGACTGTTAACTAAACAGGCACTTGACGGCTCAATTACAATACGATTTTGATTTTTTCTGCACCGTGGCGAGTGATCTCGTTCGGGAAACTCTCGGGGCGAGCGTAATGCTTACCTATGAAATGACGCTCGCACAGTATGTCGGTGCACTCGTCGACGCTCTTGTTGATGCGGTTGATGCATAGCAAGTAAACTCCCCATCGCATACTGTGCGGTGGGGGGTTATTCATTCGCTCCCGATTCGTTTTTTCTGGCTTTTTTGCAATGGACGGGTAAGGAAGGTGTCGGAAACTTAGAGCCGGCTTTCCGAGCTTGCGCCCTTGGTTTCTGACAAAAAAAATGAAAATGAAATCTTTCATAGCAAAAAGGTAAAAAAGAAAAACCCCGGGTATGGAGGGTTTAACGAGGATGATTGCTATAGTGCTGGTCCAGATGCTAAAAGCCTAGGTGATATCGCGCATACCGTCACAGTTTCGCTATCCCCTGAAAAAAGAAAACACGATGAGTGGATCCAATGGAGGGTCACGGCAAAACCGAGAGAGGAAGGTACAGTGGGCGACAGCATCCTTAATCCAGTTTTATGAACTGGTTTGACCAGCCACAACAACAATCCTCAAAGGTCAGGTAACTCCCTTAAAAGTGTCTTAGGACTGTCCAGAGAATAAAAAAGGACCCCCGGTTTGCTTTGCAAAAGCATTGCTACTAAGGGGGTCGTGTCGTCTGAAAAGATCTGGTGTAACCCGAGGATTCAAATGTGGAAGCTCCTTGCGTAGGGAGCCGACCGTTACGGATAACCGTACGTTAAAGCGATTCCTCGCAGTGCATGCCTGTGGCATGAGTCCATTCATTGTGTCCAACAAGCGTTGGGGGATGTTTGGTTTGCGCCGAGTAATAATTAGACGACTTTAGAGTCTCCAGCGTGGCCTTTTTATATATGGGCCAGACCAAATTTTCGACGAACGTGCAGATACATTATCAGGGCTCCGATATACAGTCAAGAGATTTTGTGTGGATAGCCTGTGGATAAAAAAATAAGCGAATAAGGACGTTTTGTATCGTCCTCTAGCCGGCTATTTTTTCTCTACCCTTTGTTGACCGCCAAAATGGTGCAAAAAGGGGCGACAAATTTTTTATTTAATCTGCTGTAGCAACAAATCTACCTGATGCAGTACTTGTTCGGGTGCTTCTTCTTGTGCGAGAAAACCGACATTATCCAGTTCGAAAAAGCGCGCATTAAACATATCTGCAGCGAGACGATCCGCATCCACACGGCGCGTCCGAGTGTCTTTGTTGCCATATAACACAACAGTCCGTGCATGAGGGATGGCATGATCATACGGCGGATTATCGTGAAGTGCGTTGATTTCGATAAGTGACTCTTCTGTCCCCTGCACTTTATACGGCGACCCATAGATCAGAACATCTGCCGGAGTAATTACTGACGGATCTGCGTACAGCTTCTTATATTTTGCCTTAAGCCGCTTATCTGAATACGCAAGCTTGATTGCCGCCTTGCTGATCTCGGGTACGCGCAAAAATGCACCCGGTACTTTCGCGGTGCCAAAAAGTGTCGGACTTATCAGCACCATGCCTCTGACGTCTGATTGATACGTTTGCGTATAGCCAAGCGCGACCTGCGTGCCATAACCGTCTGCGATAATAACAATATCTTTTGCTTTAAGGGCGGCAAGTAAATTCCGAAGGCGTTGCACCCGTGCCTCAACCCGATAATCTATGTCTTTGCCTTTCTGGGAATACCCAAAACCCAAAAAGTCGGGAGCGATAACGCGACCGGTTTTTGCCAGGGCTGGTATCATAAACCGCCACGTATCAGCGGAACTTCCGTAAGCATGCAACAACACAAAAGTATTGACGCCTGATCCCTCATCGAGATAGTGATATTGATAATTATCAACGTCAATAAAGCTCCCGCTTGAGACCATCTCTTGAGCATTGCCGTTTGCATCCGGCTGTATCCATCGATTAAACGCAAAGGAAAAAATGAACGCAGTAATTATAAGCGCGGCTATGACTTTGAGAAAAAATCTAAAGAGAACTCCCATGATTATCTCTTTTGAAAATCTTTGCTCGGAATCGATAGAGCGTGTACAGTGCCGCAACCAGCACCAAAGTCAGTATAACACCAAAAATGCCTAAAGAACTAATTTTGCTCAAAATGTTCGATACCTGCGGCCAGAAGTAGTATCCCAGAGCGAAGTAGAATATAGACCACAGCAATTCACCGGTAAAGCAGGCAATGAGGAATTTCCAAAAATGCATCCGGGCGATGCCGGCAATAATATTTATAATGGCCTGAAAGGATGCAAAAATAGCGCGCGTCACGAATACGCCCCACGGTCCATACTTGTCGACAATTTGTTCTGCGCGTTCAAGCCTCCCGTTTTTTATCATCCGCGTCCCCCATTTCAAAAGAACCGGCCGGCCGAACTTGCGGCCGATGACGTACCCCAACACGTCTCCGGTAACTGACGCGATGGTGAGTAGAGCTATCGAAATCCATATATTAAAAATTCCTGCCGCAGCCACAGCGCCCATAGCAGCGGCGATGATGCTGGTCGGAAACGAACCAAAAAATTCCAAATTCTCTATCGCCACAACCAAAAATAATGTGACGTATCCATATTGAACCACAAGTGTCAGCAGATTCGAAGATTCCTGCATACAAGGAAAAGCTTATTCGTACCGCAAGGCGTCGATCGGATGCTTTTGGGACGCGCGAATTGCTGGGGCAGTGCCGAATATGACGCCCACCCCTATTGAAACACTAAAGGCGAGAATAATTGATTTCGCGGTTACCGGAATGTCGAATCCCAAGAAATGAGAGGCCACGTTACCGCCGACAAGCGCAATAATATACCCGATGACGCCACCAAGAATCGACATGACTATTGCCTCGATTAAAAATTGAGATAAAATGGCGAATCGGCTGGCACCAACCGCTTTGCGTAATCCGATTTCGCGTGTACGTTCGGTAACAGACACTAACATGATATTCATTATCCCGATGCCACCTACCAGCAAGGATATCGCGGTAATGCCTAAAATCGCATTTGAAAGCACCCCGAATACATCATCGAATACGCCAACGATATCTTCTTGCGTTAGCACTGAAAAATCTTTGATTTCGTGGCGTTCCATGAGTTTGGCTTCTATCGCCTGTTTAGTGGGGGTTACCTCTTCTGCGGAATCAACCTGAAGGATAATACGGATAATATTTTTCGAATCCGTTACTTTCGATGCGGTCCGGATCGGAACAAAAACAACATCATCAAATCCGGTTGTAAAAGTTGAGCTCGACTGCACGTCTTTCGCTTTCAGCACACCAACCACCTCAAATTCATTATCAAAAATGGTGAGTTTTTTGCCAACCGGATTGTCATCGCCAAAAAGGTTTTTTGCCGCCTTTGCGCTCAGGACAGCAACCTTCGCCTCGTCAGCGTTATCCTTTGCTGTAAACAATCGGCCGGACGCTATTTCATCATCAAAAATAGAGAAGACATCGGCGTTAAATCCGGCAGTCAAAGTTGTCTGGGAAACCATATCCTGATGGCGTGTAACACCGCCGACAAGCGAAACGCCTGTTGCGCCGTTTACATGGGCTAAGCTGCGGATGTTGTCTACATCTGTTTCACTGAGCGTTGACGAAACAGTTTGAGATAACTGCGAAAATCCGCCGCCGCCACCCGTGACATTTTTAGCATCCCCTGGAGCCACAAAAATAATATTCGCGCCAAGCGAATTGACCTGACCCGTGAACTCCTGTTTAAACCCTTCGCCAATACCCACGAGTGTTGAGACGCTCGCGATACCGATGATAATGCCGAGCATCGTCAATAAAGAACGAACCAGGTTCGCTTTAATCGATCTAAATGCTTCGCTCAGGGATTCAAAAAAAATCATTGCTTTACATCTTCAATAATCTGCCCGTCTTTCAGGGATATCTTACGCTTCACCATTACCGCGATTTCAGGATCATGCGTAACGACAATAATGGTAGTGTTTTTCGTTTTATTCAAATCAATCAAAATATTCATTATTTCATTGCCAGTTTTTGTATCTAGGTTACCGGTCGGCTCATCCGCAAGAATAAATGCCGGATCTGTTACGAGCGCACGCGCTATAGCGACACGCTGCTGCTGGCCTCCTGAAAGTTCATTGCTGTAGGCTTTCACCCGCGTTTCAAGCCCGACATCTTTCAGCACTTTCATAATTCTCTTCTTACGCTCTGACTTCTTGAATTTCTTTGAATACAATAAAGGCAGCTCAACGTTTCGATACACTGACGTGCGACGGAGTAAATTAAACGATTGAAAAACGAAACCAATCTCTTCGTTGCGCTTTCGCGCTGTTTGCCCTTTGGATATCTTCACCACATCTTCGCCTTCAATCGCAAAAACGCCTTTTGTCGGCCAATCAAGCAATCCCAAGATATGCAGGAGTGTTGATTTCCCTGATCCAGAAGATCCGACGATCGCAACCAGCTGCCCAGCAGGAATAGAAAAGCTGACGTCTTTGAGCGCCACCACTTCAGCGGGAGTTCCTTCGTCGTAAATTTTCGTGATTCCGGACAAAAAAATAGCGTCTGCCATATGCAGATATACTAGCGCATCCAGAGCTTTTCGTAAAGGCTTTACATCCTTTTTAATTAATATTTTTTGTACAAAAAAGTGGTCAAAAAACTTGTCCTATGCGAAGAATTAAAGTCCCGCCCATTGACCGTCGCCTATGGCGGGGTAAAAAAACATCGATCGGGGGTTAAAAAAATCCTCATGATTTCGAGTAACTAAAACATAGCGGGGTATAGCTTTGGCCGGGATTCACGCGCGAATGGTGATGACCTGTGTTCCCAGCGCTTTTTCACGGGTTCAGTTTAGGCGCCCCACCCTTTGCCCACCCAAAGGGTGGAATTAACCGTCGTCCAGCGACACATTTATTTGAAATAAAAAACTAAACTCACCCCAACCGCGTTAATACTTATTCAAACCCCGAATCCAAAGACTGT
>Ga0114931_10000944_pt1 | contig 36635 bp, 38 predicted proteins | sample 2SBtaG_FD_89579 | JGI IMG/M metagenome (GOLD analysis project Ga0114931, IMG submission 89579) | Deep subsurface microbial communities from Kolumbo volcano to uncover new lineages of life (NeLLi) - 2SBTROV14_V59a metaG | ecosystem: Environmental > Aquatic > Marine > Volcanic | place: Kolumbo... | reverse complement strand
CCCATCTATTCGCCCAACCATGGATCCAGTGAATAGAGCAGAGACTGCACCAGAATGACCACATCCTCGCGACGCCGGGCATCGACCTCGAAGCAGGGTGGCGTGACAGGCCGTTGGCGCAGTATTTCCTGATACTGCGCCAGCGTCGGCGTGTTACTCTGATCCATCCGGGTCACACCAATAGCCACTTTATGGCTGTCGATAAAGGTCTGGAAGGCATCCAGAAAAAATCGCAGGTCTGCGAAGGGATCTTCCCGGCTGTTATCCACCAACAGAATCAGGCCGATGCCGCCGCGTGTGAGAATATCCCACATAAAGCTGAAACGTTCCTGTCCCGGCGTACCGTAGAGATGTATCTGTTCACCCCCGGCCAGCTTCATGGTGCCATAATCCAGGGCTACCGTAGTCGAAGCCTTGCGGTTTCTGGTCATATCGCTGGCCTGTTCATCGGTGGTCACCACCGGCACATCGCTGATGGCGGTAATCGCCGTAGTCTTGCCGGCGCCCACTGGGCCGGTGAATATCAGTTTATGGTGGCTCATGGCTGCTTCCGATCTGGTCTTATGCATTGCGCTTCAGTTTGCCCAGCATGCGGGCCAACAGTTTGTGTTGACCATGCCTGGCTGGCGCTTCTGCCACCAGCAGCCTGTCCCCTTCCCGTTGGGCATAGCCCACCAGGCCCAGGCTTTGCGCTGCGGTATAAAAGGCGAACACCTGCTGCCTGGGGATATTCAATACCCGCGCCACCAGGGGAAGCGGTCGGGCCTGTTCGATCAGCAGGGTACACACGCGCATGATATTGGCGGCATGGCGCAGACGGGTGAGATTGGGCCAACAGGAAAGGTAAATGGGCGCTGACAAATCAGTGCCGGTGGGCACCCGCCCCTGTGCCGTCCATAGACTCACCTGCCAGAGAAAAGCATCCAGTTGCTGAACATCGTGGCACTGTGCCAGGGACTGTTCCAGGCGGGTACTTTCCTTGCTATCGAGGCGTTCTATACGGATGTCGATGCAGTACACCGGGGTGGTGCACAAGTGCTGCAGACGTTGCGGATCCAGAGACACCAGCACCTGGCCGCTAAGCGGAAAAAATGTGACTGCCTGCCAAGCCCCTTCGGTGGCTATCAGCAAACGATAGGCCGTTTTTTTCTTTTGTGCTTCTGCTAATAAGCGCTGAATACGGCTCAATAAATAGTGTTGGGGATCGAAAAATAATTTTTTATTCGCCTGGAAATTCTTCCGCTGCCTCTCCGCAGATCTGCCAGCGATGGACCGACCAGGGTCTTCTGTTGAAACACTATGGCCATTTTCCCCTGTTTGCCCGCAGCCGCTGTCGACAGTGGCTTTGTCGATGGCGGCAAATAATTTTTCAAGCCGAATGGGACGGGCTACAAACAAGGTGTTTTCTAAACCGGGATCTTGCAGTGCCAGCACAATGGTGGGCAGGGAGGCATGCCGTGCACGGTACCCTGTCCAGAGCTCCGCCACCCCGGCATTGTCCATGTTGACGACGGCAACGTCGGCAGCCGCTTCCCCCACCAGTTCATAAGCACCCTTCCCGGCCCGGCTAAAGGCGACTCGCAGCGTTTCCTGAGACCGCTGATCCAGACCGAAAACCGCGACGCCGATGCGCCCCTGCCTCACCTTAGTCATCTCCTGCTGACTCCTCTGTCTGCCACTGTGCAAACTGCCGGGACAATGCCTCCCAGGCATCCCGCGCGGCCATCGGCAGGTCTAGTCGCTGTGTATACAGCCGCTGAAAATCCCTGTGGTTGCGGGTATGACGATAGATCGCCAGCAGTTCCCGGCTCAGCTCCGCCCGTTGCGGTGCCTGCTGCAGACTCTGCTCCAGCAAGCGTCGGGCGGTATCGATCTGTCCACAATCCAGCAGTTCCCGGGCCTCAATCACAGGATCCAAGGTCTGCCTGCCACAACTGGCTTGTCGCTGTTCCACCAGCTGCACCGTACCGCTCAGCCCAGCGCTCAAGCGCGAATGTACACTGGGCGGCACGGGGTAGGTGGCCCGAATACCCCGCCGCAGGCCAGCAATCAAAACCTTGCGCTGATCTCCACGCATCAGCCCGCCCGCCCTTTTCAGCAAACGTCGCCGCAGTGGTAGACCCTTGGTACCCAGGACAATAAACAAATCCAGCATGGCGCCGTAAATGGCGTCGGCATCAGTCCTGCGGCATTGCATCCGTATCCGCTGTACATGCCGCAGTAGATCACGGGGATTATGAGTAATTTGATATGAAAGAAAATTTACCGCTGCTCCCTCGTCAACGGGTAGTTTGGCTAACCAGTCCTCATTGGCGCTAAAACAGATTTCAGAATCTCGCCGCTCGGGCAAGCACTGCCGTGTCTGAGCCTGCGCGGCACTCAAAGCGGCAGCTCCATCAAGGCCTGCGCTGACATCCCGATTTTCACCATCATGACTACAGAGGAATGGACCGGCAGTTCTTTAGTTAAATACTCAGGAATTGTCTGGCGAGGGTATAGAAGCTTTGCAAGGAAAAACGTGCTATGCATTCTTGCTGGCATAAAACCATCCCATGGTAAAGCCGATGATTAGGTGGTCTCACAACGATGTTGTGAAAGTCTGTTTGCTTATCGGAGGAGGCAGGAAAAACTTTAACCTAGCACGGGATTCATGTCACAAAAATGCTCATTTCCCGATACAGAAGCTTGCAAAGATTTCTCCCAGTAGCGCATCGGCGCTGACTTCACCAGTGATTCTACCCAGCAGCTGCTGGGCCTGACGGAGGTCTTCTGCCAACAGTTCACCTGCCTGTTGCGCTTGCAAGGCGCCTGCGCCTTGTGCGATGGCTACGCGGGCAGCTGACAGGGCCTCCAGGTGGCGGCGGCGTGCGGTAAAGCTGCCTTCGACAGCCTGTTGATAGCCCATCACTTCCTTGAGATGTTCGCAGAGCAGATCAATGCCTGCCCCGCTCAGGGCGGAAAGATGGATCACGGTACCACAGGCCTCCTGGATCAGCGATGGCGCTTGATCATTTAAATCGATTTTATTACAGATGATGGTGATTTTTTCATGAGCAGCGTGACTTTCAAGAAATTCCGCCACCTGCGCTTTCCTTTCTGTATCCTGATCCACCACCAGCAAAACGCGATCGGCCTGGTCGATTTCCTGTCGGGCGCGCTGAATACCCAGGCGTTCAACGGGATCGTCACTGTCTCGCAGACCGGCGGTATCGATCAGGTGCAGCGGCATGCCATCAATGGTGATTGCTTCCCGCAGTACGTCGCGGGTGGTACCCGGCACCTCAGTCACAATCGCCGTCTCCCGCCGGGCGAGACGATTCAGCAGGCTGGACTTGCCGGCATTGGGCCGGCCGGCAATGACTACGTTCATCCCTTCGCGCAGCAGGCACCCCTGCCGGGCCGCTGCGATCACCTGGTCCAGTTGTTGCTGCAGGGCATCAAGGCGCTGCGCGACATTACCGGCGGAGAGAAAATCGATCTCCTCTTCCGGAAAATCGATGGCGCCTTCCACATAGACACGCAGCGCGGTGATGTCAGCGACCAGGCTGTGGATCTGTCGGGAGAACTCCCCCTCCAGGGAGCGCAGGGCAGAACGGGCGGCCTGCTCCGAGGCGCTATCGATCAGGTCGGCAATGGCCTCGGCCTGGGCCAGATCGATTTTGTCATTGAGAAAAGCGCGTTCGGAAAACTCGCCGGGACGTGCCAGACGTGCGCCCCTTTTTATCACTGTCCGGAGCAACATGTCCAGCACGACCGACCCGCCGTGCCCCTGTAGTTCCAGTACATCCTCACCGCTAAAGGAATGGGGTGCCGGGAAAAACAGGGCGATGCCATGATCAATAATCCGCCCCTCGGTATCGCGAAAGGGTAGATAGTTGGCCTGGCGGGGAGCCGGCAGATGAGCCAGGATGCTGGCGGCGATATCCGCCACCAGCGGTCCTGATACACGGATGATTCCGATACCGCCCCGGCCGGCAGGCGTGGCGATAGCCGCAATGGTATCGTTGTTCATCTGCATCAGCCGATCATCGGGCGGCGCGGCTTTTATTTGGCCAGCGCCGCCTTCTTTTCGATACTGCGGGTGATGTACCACTGCTGGAGTATGGAAATGCTGCTGTTGGTCACCCAGTACAGCACCAGCCCCGAAGGGAAAAAGGCAAAGAACAGGGTGAAGATAAAGGGCAGCGCCATCATCACCTTAGCCTGGATCGGATCCGGTGGGGGTGGATTCAACCTTTGCTGAATGAACATGGTGGTCCCCATGAGCAGGGGAAGAATATAGTAGGGATCCTTGGTGGACAGGTCATGGATCCAGAACATGAAATCCGCCTGGCGCAGTTCGACGCTTTCCAGCAAGACCCAGTAGAGGGCGATAAAGACGGGGATCTGTACTATCATGGGCAGACAGCCACCCAGGGGGTTGATCTTTTCCTTCTTGTACAGTTCCATCATCGCCTGACTCATGCGCTGCCGGTCGTCGCCATAGCGTTTCCTGAGGGCGACAATCTTGGGTTGCATGGTGCGCATGTTGGCCATGGAGCGGTAGCTGGTCTCTGACAGCTTGTAGAAAACCAGTTTGATCAGCAGCGTCAGGATTATGATGGACCAGCCCCAGTTGACGATGACGCCGTGGATATAACCCATCAACCAGAAAATCGGTTTGGCAAGCACCGTCAGCACACCGTAATCAACCGTAAGATCCAGACCTTCGGCAACTTTCTTGAGACGTTTCTGGTCCTTGGGCCCCACATACAGCTTACTGTCGAACAATCCGGTCTTGCCCGGTTCCACCGTGAGCTGCGGAGAGATCATCCCAATGACATAGGGCCGTCCCGGCGGCGCCTTGGTATAGAAATGATCGGTCTGATCCTGCTCCGGAATCCAGGCGCCTACAAAGTAGTGCTGGATCATGGCTACCCAGCCTCCCTTGACATCGCGGCTGAGGTCCTCTTCTTTCATGTTGTCGAATTTGATTTTTTCGTATTTGTTTTCCGGGCTGTAGATCACACCGCCGGTAAAGGTATAGATGAAACGGGGCTTCTCTTCCTTGGTGGGCTCGCTGCGCTGCAGCTGACGGTAGGCATTGCCCTGCCAGGCGTTCTGTCTGCCATTCTCGACGGCATGTTCCACTTTGATGACATAGCTGTTGCGCTTGAAAATGAAGGTCTTGGTGACCAAAATACCTTCCGGAGAACGCCAATGCAGCGGCACCCGAAGTTCGTCACTGCCCGCCGAGAGCTGATAATCCAGTTTGTCAGCACGATACTCGGCATGATGATCCGGGGCCGGCGCTTTCGATAACAGACCACTCTGGGCGATGAAAATCCGCTTGGTCGTGTCTTCCATGAGTTTGAAGGGAACATCGGGCTTGTCCGCCTTCACGGGATAATCCAGTAGCTCTACCTGGCGGACATCACCGCCGATGGTATCGATCTGCACATCCAGCAGATCGGTCACCACATGGATGCGCTTGCCCTTTTCTATGACATCCTGGGTCTCGCGGACTTCCGGTGTGAGCTGCCCTGCCTTTTCAACCTTGGCCAGCGGTGCCACCGGCACATCTGCTGTTGCCTTTGCAGCTGTCTTCGCCTGTTCTGCAGGTGTGGCCTGCTCACTCTGCGGTTGCGCGCCAAAGTCCTTTTGCCAGGACTGCCATATGAGCAGCAGGACAAAAGACAGGGCAAAAAACAAGATGATCCTCTGATTTTCCATAGCGCCTATTTCATTGTTTTTTCAGGTACCGGATCCACACCGCCCGGATGCCAGTGATGACAGTGGCCCAAGCGCCTCAGCGCCAGCAAGCCCCCCTTCCACAGTCCATGTACAGCAATGGCCTGTTCTGAATATTCGGAGCAACTGGGATAAAAGCGGCAGTGGGTTCCCAGCAGAGGGCTGAGCAGATAACGGTAAGCACGAATCAACAACATCAGCATTCTTTGCATTGCTCTAATTCCATATAGTGCCTTTCGATCAGCGCGTGCAGTTCACGCCGGTCTTTCTTAACAACCGGGCGGCGGGCGATAAAGACCACGTCAAAACCGCCAAGTTGTTGTTGATGCTGTCGGAATTCCTCGCGAATAATGCGTTTGACCCGGTTTCTCTGGACCGCGGTTCTGGCCGATTTGCGTGAAATTGCCAGTCCCAACCTTGGAAAGTCCAGCTGATTTTTTCTGACCAGGACGGTGAAATAATTACTCGAATATCTGCGTGCGTGTCGGAATACATGCCGAAAATCTTCCGGCCTGACAAGACGACACCTTCTGCTGAAACCCTGGCTGATGGTGATGATCAGGCACTCAAACGCGCTCTTCCTTTGGCACGACGGCGTTTGATCACCATCCGGCCCGATGCGGTCCGCATCCTTGCTCTGAAGCCATGGGTGCGCTTACGCTTAAGATTGCTTGGCTGATATGTTCTCTTCATGGTAATCCCTAAAAATAAAAAATATTTCGCTAAAATATTCTGTAGATAGCGTACTCCGGATGGAAGCCCGGACCTTCCCCAGAAACAAAGCGCTCTAAAATACCCAGTTTGCACCGTCTGTGTCAATCTCTGAATGATGTCTTGAAGCTGATTCCATGGCTTAAACGTGCACCTTAACACCGGTCGTGATTTCTCAAGGAAGCAAAAAATCACTGCCTGGACCCTGGATTAAGGCAGTGATTTTTGATACCGCAGAGAAACCAGTATCTTGCACGATGCCTCTATATTTTAAACCATGAAACCAGCTTTAAGAGATATGGATTAGCGATTCAAAGGGGTATACACTCCCTCTTCACATCGGCGGACACATAGAAAACGGGGGGACCGTAAGTGGAAAGAACGCTTTGGCAAAAGTGTCTAGACCAGCTGGAAAATGAGCTAAGCGCCCAGCAATTCAATACCTGGATCAGACCTCTGCAAGCGATTGAAGAACAGGATAGCCTCCGCCTTCTGGCACCTAACCGATATGTACTTGATTCCGTCAATGAGCACTTTTTTAGCAATATCGCCACCATTACCGCCAAATTACGTGATCCTGACCACTTTCAGGTCAATCTGGAAATTGGTAGTCATGAACCGGTATTCGCAGCTGGCAAGCCAGGAGGATGCGCCGCGTGACGCACGGCGTCCGCAGCTTTTCGAAACCAACTTTAATCGCAAAGGCGATAGAAAAGACGTGCAGCATGTTCAGAACCTGCGGCCTGAATTCACTTTTGAGAATTTTGTCGAGGGTAAATCCAACCAGTTGGCCAAAGCGGCCTCTGTTCAGGTCGGCGAAAATCCCGGCGTTGCCTATAATCCACTGTTTATCTACGGCGGCGTGGGATTGGGCAAGACCCATTTGATGCATGCCATTGGCCATCTGATCGTCCAGAAGGATCCTGCTGCCCGGGTGGTCTATATTCACTCCGAGCGCTTCGTCGGCGACATGGTGAAGGCCTTTCAACACAATGCTATCAACGATTTTAAAAGATATTACCGCTCAGTAGACTCCCTCTTGATTGACGATATCCAGTTTTTCGCTAACAAGGAACGTTCACAAGAAGAATTCTTTCATACTTTCAATAGCTTACTTGAAGGTAGAAGCCAGGTTATCATGACCTGCGACCGCTATCCCAAGGAGGTGGGTGGCCTCGAGGAGCGCCTGAAATCCCGCTTTGGCTGGGGTCTCACGGTTACCGTCGAGCCCCCCGAGCTGGAAACCCGGGTCGCTATCCTGATGAGCAAGTCGGTACAAATACATGTCAACCTGCCTGAAGATGTCGCTTTTTTTATCTCCCAGCGCATACGCTCGAATATCCGTGAGCTTGAGGGTACGCTGCGCCGCGTGATTGCCTGCGCCCGTTTCACCGGCAAGGCCATTACGCTGGACTTGACTAAAGAAGCCCTGAAAGATCTCATTGCTCTGCAGGATAGGCTTATCAGCATTGATAACATCCAGAAGACCGTGTCAGACTACTGTAAGATACGTATCTCAGATCTGAAATCGAAAAGGAGATCCCGTTCCGTTGCCCGTCCTCGACAGATGGCTATGGCGCTTGCCAAGGAACTGACCAACCACAGCCTGCCGGAGATCGGCGAGGTGTTTGGTGGCCGCGATCATACCACTGTCCTGCACGCCTGTAGAAAGATCAAGGAACTTCGGGAGACCGATAATAGGATCAATGAGGACTATAGTAACCTGTTGAGAATGTTGACGTCATAATGTTGATGGTTTGTGGATAAAAGTGGTCTGTGGATAAGCCAGGTTTTTATCCACAGTTCATACCATTTTTTCATCGCTTTCCTAGCCAGGAAACACACAATTTTTAAAATTGTTAACTGAATGTAAATTAATTAAAAAATCTACTTATACCAGAAAATCTCAGTCACTATATTTAATAACAAATAACAAGTCTTTCTAAAATACTATGAAATTTATTATTGATAGAGAAACCTTGGTGAAACCACTGCAGATGATCAGTGGTGTGGTAGAACGCAGACAGACCATGCCGATTCTTGCCAACATTCTCATGTCCGTAAAGAACAATGTGCTATCACTGACGACGACGGATCTTGAGGTCCAAATGAACACGCAGGCTGATATCAGGAATGGGGTAGATGGCTGCATTAGCTTGCCAGCAAGAAAGTTTCTCGATATCTGCCGTGCCCTGCCGGAAGGTGCCGAAATCAGTTTTAAAGTCGATGATGAAAAAGTCTCCGTACGCTCCGGAAAAAGTCGGTTTACGTTGAGCACACTGCCCGCTGGCGATTTTCCTGCCATCGAAACCAGTCGTGAGGCCATTTCTTTTGAACTTCCTCAGAAAATTCTTAAAAACGCTATAGAGCGTACCCATTTTGCTATGGCGCAGCAGGATGTGCGCTATTACTTGAACGGCATGCTGGTGGAACTGGGGGAAGAATATATGCGCCTGGTGGCAACTGACGGGCATCGTCTGGCGCTTTGCGAAACGCCGGTAGCTTCAAATAAAATGATTGAAAATCAACAGGTAATCATTCCAAGAAAGGGTGTTCTGGAGCTTGTTCGCTTGTTGGCTGACGAGGATACTCCTGCTCGTCTCTCTCTAGGCAGTAATTTTATTCAGTTGAGTACGGACCAGATTAATTTCATTTCCAAGTTGATCGATGGGCGTTTCCCGGATTACCAGAATGTTGTGCCTATCAATTGCGACAAGGTCGTGACCTGCCACCGGGAACAGCTCGAACAGGCACTGAACCGGGTCTCTATCCTTTCAAATGAAAAGTACCGAGGCGTCAGGCTGGAATTTTCTCACGGACTGCTGCATATTTTTGCCCATAATCCTGAACAGGAAGAAGCTGAGGAGGAAATTCCGGTGAGTTATGAGGGAAGTGCCCTGGAAATCGGTTTCAATGTCAGTTATCTGATGGATGCACTCAGTGCCTGTGACTCGGATGAGATTCAATTGCTGTTATCCGATGCCAATAGCTGCTGTTTGCTGCGCGGCGTTGATGGGGCACAGTACAAATATGTCGTGATGCCTATGAGGCTGTAGAGCGATCGGTTTCGTCCCGCTTCTCTCCGCCGCTGTTTTGAACAGCAGCACCCCTATCCAGTTGGATGTTCCCTATGAGCGCTGAATGTCCCGCGCCATCAAGTTTTTCAGCCCCGATGCTGATGCTGGGCAAGGATTCATGGCTTGGCGCTACGCCCCCTCGCCGGGGTACCGACTTCAGTACCAATAGCGAGCTTGCGTGATGATCGTAACGCATCTCAAGGCACAACATGTCCGTTGTTTGCAGCCCCTAGATATCCAGCCAGCACCCGGTATTAACCTTGTTTTTGGAGAAAATGCCAGCGGTAAGACCAGTTTTCTGGAGTGTCTTTACCTGTTATCCCGTGGTCGGTCATTTCGCTCAAATCATTTGGCACGGGTAGCCAGCAGAGGCCAGCCGGGCTTTAGCCTGTTCAGCAGAATAAGCCGTGGAAGTGACGCCCAGGCGGCTGGCTTGGGAATCGCCTATCAGGATAATCACCTGAAAATAAAGGCCGATGGCAAATTGATTAAGAAAAGATCAGAGCTTGCCACATATCTTCCGTTAATTATCCTGCACCAGGAAAGCTACCGTATCTTGACGGAAGGCCCGGATTTTCGCAGGCGGTTTATGAACTGGGGCCTGTTTCACGTGGAACAATCCTTCCTTTCTCTCTGGCGTTGTTATTCAAGGACCTTGAAACAACGAAACCTGTCACTACAGCAAGGCGGGGACGTTGAAATCTGGGATGCAACGCTAAAGGAGGCCGCAATAGGGATCGATGCGCTTAGAAGTTTGTTTTCCCTGGAATTAACCGATGCTTTTCATCGCTATCTGGAAGTTTTAGTGCCTGCTATTAAAGATCTTAACGTTAAGTATTATCCTGGTTGGGAGCGGGGACGAGAATTTTATGATGTGCTCAGAGATTCGTATTCCACGGATAAAAAGCGAGGTTATACTGGTTGCGGTCCGCATCGCGCTGACCTCATTTTTAGGCGGCATGGCGTTGCCTTGAAGGAGAATATATCACGGGGTCAGCAAAAACTGGTGATTTGTGCCTTACAGTTTGCCCAGGCCGAGGTCTATGCCCGTAGGACCGGTCGATCCTGCCTTATCCTGGTAGACGATGTGACGGCAGAGCTGGATCGCAGTCATCGAGATATTTTTTTCGAATTAATCGATGAATTGAATGTGCAGGGCTTTGTTACGGCAACAGAGGCCCTGGCTAGTCTACCGAAAAGAATGATTCAGAAAAGGTTCCACGTGAAACATGGTGATATCCAAGAGGTGCTATAATGCCCCCTTTTGCTAGGTAAAATGAAATGACCCAGGACCAGACTTATGATTCATCACGCATTAAGGTGCTACGCGGGCTAGATGCGGTGAGAAAACGCCCCGGTATGTATATCGGTGATACGGATGATGGCACTGGCCTTCATCATATGGTCTTTGAGGTTGTGGATAATTCCATTGATGAAGCCTTGGCAGGACACTGTAATGAAATATCGGTCACGATTCATAGTGACGGGGCGGTTACTGTGGTGGATGACGGGCGGGGTATTCCTGTAGATATCCACCCGGAGGAGGGACGATCTGCTGCCGAAGTGATTATGACGGTGCTGCACGCGGGGGGGAAATTCGATGATAATTCCTATAAAGTCTCCGGAGGTCTGCACGGTGTCGGAATCTCAGTCGTTAATGCCCTCTCCGAGAGCCTGACTCTGACGATCCGGCGAGGCGGCCATATCTATCAGCAGGAATATCGCATGGGAGAACCTCAGGCGCCGCTGATTGCCATTGGGGAAACCGAGCAAACCGGTACGGAGATCCGCTTTAAGCCCAGTCCGGAAATATTCAGTTCTACAGATTTCCATTACGATATACTGGCGCGCCGTCTCAGGGAACTTTCCTTTCTAAATCATGGCGTTCGGATCACTCTGCTGGAAGAAAGCACGGATAAAAAAGATGTGTTTGAATATGAAGGGGGGATCTGTGCCTTTGTGGAACACCTCAATCGCAATAAAACGCCGCTGCACCACTCTGTCATCTACTTCAGCACTGAGAAGGACCATATTGGCGTTGAGGTTGCGATGCAATGGAATGATTCTTATCAGGAAAATATTTTCTGTTATACCAATAACATACCGCAGAAAGATGGAGGTACGCATTTGGCGGGTTTCCGCGCCGCACTGACCCGGACGCTGAATCAATATATCGACAAAGAAGGATTAGCCAGAAAAGCAAAGGTCAGTATGACCGGAGATGATTCCCGCGAGGGTCTGACGACCGTTTTATCTGTCAAAGCCCCTGACCCGAAGTTTTCCTCCCAGACCAAAGAGAAACTGGTTTCTTCCGAGATTCGCGGGGTGGTGGAATCCATTGCCAGCGAAAAAATACTGGATTTCCTGCTGGAAAACCCCGCTGAGGCGAAGGCGATCACCGCCAAGATCATCGATGCGGCTCGTGCCCGGGAGGCCGCCCGAAAGGCGCGCGAGATGACCCGGCGCAAGGGAAGCCTGGATGTGGCTGGGCTTCCCGGTAAGCTGGCGGATTGCCAGGAAAAGGATCCCGCCTTGTCAGAGCTGTTTCTGGTAGAGGGGGATTCCGCCGGCGGCTCGGCCAAACAGGGACGTGACCGCCGTAATCAGGCCATTTTGCCGCTCAAGGGGAAGATCCTCAATGTGGAAAAGGCCCGCTTTGACAAAGTGTTATCATCAGCTGAGATTGGCACCCTGATTACAGCCCTGGGTTGCGGCATCGGCAAGGAGGATTTTAATCCGGACAAATTGCGCTACCACCGCATCATTATCATGACCGATGCCGATGTTGATGGCTCCCATATTCGCACCCTGCTACTAACTTTTTTCTACCGCCAGATGCGGGATCTGGTGGAAAGAGGACATATTTATATTGCTCAACCACCGTTGTACAAGATCAAAAAAGGTAAACAGGAGCGTTATGTCAAGGATGATCTCGAACTGAATACGGTGTTGTTGCAAGCCGCCCTGGAAAATACCCGGCTTTATCTTTCTGCGGACACGCCACCTGTCAGCGTGGAGGCCTTTGGCGAGATCGCCAGGCAGTATATGCTGGTGATGGCTACCATCCGGCGCATGTCGAAGCGGCTCAGCGCCACCGTGCTGGAGATGATGATTGGCATGGAAGCACTGAGCCGGGAAGATATCCGGGATATTTATGTTGTCAGGGCGTGGCTAGAAGAACTGGCCAACCGTCTGAATCAAAGTGCTCACGGAAATGTTCGCTATGATATTCAGGTGCATCAGGAGGCTGATGATCTTGCCTGGAAAGCAACCATTAGCGAATATACTCACGGTCTGGTAATGACCCGGGAGTTGAACCCCGAGTTTTTTAGTTCATCGGAGTATGAAAATATGGTGAAGTTGGGTAGCCAGCTGCATGGACTGATTGGTGACGGTGATTTTGTGCAGCGTGGCGAACAGAAAATCGCCATCTCCTGCTTCAAGGAGGCCTATGAGTGGATGATGACGGAAGCTAAACGGGGACAACAAATTCAGCGTTACAAGGGTCTGGGTGAGATGAACCCAAATCAGTTATGGGAGACAACCATGAATTCGGACACACGCCGGCTGTTGCAGGTGAAGATTGAAGATGCGGTGGGGGCAGATGAGATCTTCACGACCCTGATGGGAGATCAAGTGGAGCCCCGACGCGACTTTATCGAAAAACATGCGCTGGCAGTCGCCAATCTTGACGTTTGAGTGAGGGCAGCCGGAAGATTGGCTCATAATTTTAGTATTTTGCAAATAAATCAATAGATTAACGCATAAAAAGGGTGTAGGTCAGAGCTTTTGATTGTGCGAGTAATCCATTCCCCTGGAGACGGTGTCAATGCCTCGTCAGCTTGCATCGGGGTCACTTGTTTTGTGCAGTGTCGCCACAAAAGCGGCGCCGCGCAGGCCTACCTTGGGATCCATGACGACCGCGACCGGAAATTTCTCCATAAGATGTGACATTTTTCCCTTATTATTGAATGACTTGATAAAATCTCCACCGCTCAGTTGTCCAAGGATCTTGGGCGCAATACCGCCGGCAATATAGACGCCGCCCTGGGCCAAACTCACCAGCGCAAGATTACCTGCCTGGGCGCCGTAGATCGATACCAGCAGTGCCAGTGCCTGGCATGCCAGTGAATCTTGATGTTCCTGGGCGTATTCACTGATGGCGGCCGCTGAATCGCCTGTCGATAATCGCTGCTGCAGTTGCCACGAAACGGCAGCGGGTTGCCGGCTGCAGAAAAACTGGTAGATATTCACCAGCCCGGGTCCCGAAAGTACCGACTCTATAGCTACCCTGCCCAGTCGTTGCCTGAGAAATTGCCATAGCTCAATCTGCAAAGTATCTGTAGGTGCAAAGTCAGCATGGCCATATTCTGAGGCGATAATCCGATAATGATCCTGGCACCAGATTAATTGGCCGGCACCCAGGCCGGTGCCGGCGCCGATGACCAGCGCGGGTGCCTGCAGCTGTGGCGCTCCTGCCTGAAGAGAGTACAGCTCACTTTTATCCAGGGTCTGCACGCCATAGCCTATTGCCTGGAAGTCGTTAATCAGCCGTACCTTTGGGATATTGAATGCCTCGCCGAGATGGGCGCTGTCGATGGTCCACGGAAGATTGGTGACCGATGCGGTCTGCTGTTCTCCCTGTTCCTGTACCGGCCCGGCGACCGCAAGGCAGGCGCTGTGAAGGGGTGATAGTGGCGTTGGCATCTCAGCCAGAAATTGTTCAAGAAGCTGGTGAAAGTCGTCGAATGCCGCACTGTGGAAGCGCTGCTCATGTATTAGCTGAAACCGCTTGCTGTGATAGTCGGCTACCTGAAGCAATGTCTTGGTGCCGCCGATATCGGCAGCCAAAATTCTCATGGTCAGCGTTCCTGGCTGTAAGCGATTGATCCGAGGTCAATTTGAGTATATCGATGGCGACCTTATTGTCAACACAGCCGGGATGGTGTGCTGGAGAGAGAAAACAGTACCGGCGTATAAGATTGGTGTGAAGCACGATAAAAGCATGCTTGAGGCTTGCCTGATTCCCTGTTGTCATGCAACATAGTCCTGCTAATCATAATGATTTTCAAGGGGGGGAAGCGAATGGAATGGATTTTTATTGTGGGTGGCTTTGCCATTGGCATTATCGGAGGCTATTTTCTGGGCCACAGTGCCAATGACAACACCGGGATCAGCAAAGAGGTGGAAGCGGAACTGCAAGGCGTACAGGAAGAGCTGAAGCACTATCGCCAGGAAGTGGCCCATCACTTTTCCAGAACGGCGCAACTGTTTAATACCATGACTTCGGACTACCGCAATCTGTATCAGCACCTGGCTGAGGGGGCGCAAAAGTTCTGCGCGACGGATGCCCAGTTGCCCGATGCCATGGCGAAACTTGAGCCCCTGGTGGCGCAGGACGAGGTGGCCACCGCTGTCGAGGAAAGCACTGGGAGTGGTGAAAAAGAAAGTGCGGCAACGGAGCGTGTCAGCACCGCGAAGGAAAGCACGGAGAGCGGCGAAAAAGAAGCAGCTGCTGCGGCACCTGTGGCGGCAGCCGATCTGACAGGTAGCGAGTCGGCGGCCCCAGAGGAAACACCGACAGCAGAAGCGCCTTCAGGTGGCGAGGGGGGAGAGCCTGTGGCCGTGGCCGGGCAGCAAGAGAAAGGCGGTGGTGATACGGCGCCCAGCATCGAGCGTCTGCAGGACAGTGCAACCAAGAAGCCGGAGCAGTCCAGCTTTACGGTGGCGGGTTCGGGAGAAAGCGAGCAGCGCCTGCATTAGCAGGGACTGCCGGCGGGCTGTGTGGCGGTGGCTTGCAGTCAGGCGCCACGCTTGCTCGGCCGGGCCTTTCTCTGCAGCGTGATAAAACTGTAGGGATAGGGGTTGGCTTCACCGGGTGCATGATCGCTACGCTCGATTTCATCCCAGTACCGGGCGTCGAATTCGACAAAGCGGGTGTCGCCGGGAAAATCCTCGTGAATGATGGTGAGGTACATGCGATCCGCCCTTGGCAGGGCGGCCGCGAAGATGGCTGCGCCGCCGATGATCATCAGTTCCCGTTGACCGCGCGCCTGCTTGATACCCTCGTCCAGAGAATGCACCGTCAGGCAGCCCGGCGCCTGCCAGGCGGTGTTGCGGCTGACAACAATATTGCTGCGTTCCGGCAGGGCCTTGCCGATGGATTCGAATGTCCGGCGTCCCATGAGAACGGGCTTGCCCAGGGTGAGGTGGCGGAAGTGCTGCATGTCGGCCGGCAGTTTCCAGGGCAGCCGATTGTCCCGGCCGATGACCTTATTGCGTGACAGGGCCGCGATCAGGGAAATGATCATCGCTCAGACAGCCACTGCCGCCCGAATCGGGGGGTGGGACTGGTAATCCAGCAACTGGAAGTCATCGAAATTGAAATTGAAGAGCCGGTCTACTGCCGGATTGAGCTGCATTCGGGGTAGCGCATAAGGCTGACACGACAGTAACAGCTCCGCTTGCTCCAGATGATTCAGATAGAGGTGGGCATCACCCAGCGTATGGATGAACTCGCCAGGTTCCAGGCCGGTTACCTGGGCAATCATCATCGTCAGCAGCGCGTAGGATGCGATATTGAAGGGTACCCCCAGGAAGATATCCGCGCTGCGCTGATACAGTTGGCAGGAGAGTCGTACCTGGGCAATATAGAATTGAAACAGGGTGTGACAGGGTGGCAGGGCCATCTTGTTGATTTCGCCGACGTTCCAGGCACTGACGATCAACCGGCGGGAGTCGGGATTGCGCCGTATTTCCCTCACCAACTGGCTGATCTGATCGATATGCCGACCATCAGCCGTTGGCCAGGAACGCCACTGATAACCGTACACCGGCCCCAGATTGCCATCACGATCAGCCCACTCATCCCAGATGCTGACGCCGTTTTCATGCAGATAACGGAGGTTGGTATCTCCGGACAGGAACCACAACAACTCGTGAATAATGCTCCGCAGATGGAGTTTTTTGGTGGTCACCAGGGGAAAGCCGGCGCCCAGATCAAAACGCATCTGGTAACCGAACAGGCTGAGGGTGCCCGTGCCGGTACGATCATCCTTGCGGATACCCTGATCCTTAACTGTCCGGAGCAGATCGTGATACTGCTTCATTTTTTATTTTTCTCCAAGCCTTCGCTGTCTTGATGCATGCGGTGGTAGGCCCACCACAGCATGCCGGCACCGGCCAGAAACATCGGGATAGACAGCACTTGCCCCATAGTCAGCCAGCCAAAGGCAATGAAACCCAGTTGCGCATCCGGCATACGGGTGAACTCGACGAGAAAACGAAACAGGCCATAGCCACAGAGAAACAGGCCGGATACTGCCATGGTGGGGCGGGGTTTGGCGGAATACAGCCAGAGAATCAGAAACAGCAGTACCCCTTCAAGCAGCGCTTCATAAAGTTGGGAAGGGTGGCGCGGCAGCAGTCCCGCCCGGGGATCGGGAAACACCATGGCCCAGGGCACATCAGTGACGCGTCCCCACAGCTCGCCATTGATAAAGTTACCGATGCGACCGGCGAGCAGACCGATGGGGACCATGGGGTCCACGAAATCGGTAACCTGGAAAAAGCCTTTGCCTGTTTTTCTGCCAAACAGGGCCATGGCGACGATGACGCCCAGCAGACCACCATGGAAGGACATGCCGCCCTGCCAGATTTTGAAAATATTGAGTGGGGCGGCGAGATAGTCTGGCAGGTCATAAAAGAGGATGTAACCCAGACGGCCGCCCAGTATGGTGCCCAGGGCACCATAAAACACCAGGTCCCCGATTTCCTCCGGCGTCCAGCCCGGGGTGGTGCGGGCGCGCCGGCTGCCCAGCCACCACAGAGCGCCAAAGCCGATCAGGTACATGATGCCGTACCAGTGGATCTTCAGCGGGCCGAGGCTGAGGGCAACGGGGTTGATCTGGGGGTATCTAATCATATCGGTGCTCAGTATAGCATTCAGAATCCTCCGGGTAGACGGGCGCAGAAGCTTTTCAGATAAGCGGTTTCAGGAATCGCCGGGTGCACCGGATGATCGGTGCCCTGGTGTCCCTGTTCCAGAATCTGCAGGGCGCGCCCACTACGGCAGGCGGCCTGCTGCATGAGGAACATCAGGTGCTCGGCCTTCATATGATAGGAGCAGGAAGCCGATATCAGTAGGCCATTGTCCTGGAGTAAACGTATGGCCAGCTGATTGATGCGGCGGTAAGCGCGGCTGCCAACGGCAAGATCCTTCTTGCGTTTGATAAAGGCCGGGGGATCCAGGATGACCACATCGAAGTGCTCGCCGGCTTCCTGCAGTGTCTGCAAAGTGTCAAAGATGTCTCCCTGTACGGCGGTCACTTTGTCACCGAGCTGGTTCAGCGCGGCATTTTCCCTGACCCGTTCCAGAGCCGGTCGGGAATTGTCCACGCACACCACCTCGCGGGCACCGGCCCGGGCGGCCTGTATTCCCCAGGCGCCGCAGTAGCAGAAAAGATCCAGTACCCGCTGTCCCCTGACATAAGTCGCCAGCCGCGCACGGTTGGCCCGGTGGTCATAGTACCAGCCGGTTTTCTGGCCGCCCAGGGGGTCCACATGAAAGTGGCAGCCATTCTCTTCCAGCGCGATCGTGCCCGGAGGCTCACCGTGACAGACCTCCACATAGCGTGGCATGCCCTCCAGTGTGCGCATGGCGCCATCATTGCGCAGTATGATGTGTGCAGGCTGCAGCACCTCAAGCAAGGCATTGATGATCGCCTCCTTATGCTGTTCCATGCCCAGGGTGGTGAGTTGCACCACGCAGCTATCGTGATAGCGGTCAACGATGAGGCCGGGCAGAAAATCACCCTCGCCGAAAACCAGCCGGTAGCAAGGCGCATCGAAACAACGTTCCCGCAAGGCCAGGGCAAGCCGCAGGCGCTGCACCAACAGCGCCTCGTCCAATCCCCGGTCAGGATCCCGGCTGATCAGGCGCGCACAAATCAGCGAGTGGGGATTGATATAGGCAATCCCCAGGGGGCGCTTGTCGGCGGCGCAGACGATGACTTGCTGTCCCGGATGGAAGCTGCTCAGCGGAGAGCGTGCCATGTCCACTTCATTACTGAAGATCCACAAATGTCCGGTCCGCAGGCGGCGGTCCTCATTTTTTTTCAGGTACAGGGGAGAGAACATCGGTCAGCTACTGTCTTTTGTGGCAAATGCCCACAGGCTTGCCAGTGGTCAGGGCGTGAGGGCATAGGCTAGGCAATGAACGATACCTGTCCTTCACCCTATATATGCCATATATTTATGATGGCGCCATTATCGTGGGAAATGATGGACAAATCCAGTCGCCCATCCCGTTGCCGGGCAACCAGCTTTTATTTTGCCTGGAATAAGTGGATAATCAAAAGCAGCGGAGGATGGTTTCTCCCGGTCGGGCAGGTGCCGCCGGTTGAGTACGTGGATAAAAATAGACAAGAGGAAAGCGCTATGCAGATAGGCCAGACGATCACCCAGTTTATTATAGAGGAACAGCGCCGTACCAGCGGGAGCGGCGATTTCAGCCTGTTACTGAACGATACACTGGTCGCGTGCAAGAACATTTCCAGCGCTGTGAACAAGGGTGCGCTGATCGGTGTCCTGGGAACCGCCGGCAGTGAAAATGTCCAGGGGGAGACCCAGAAAAAGCTGGATATCATTTCCAATGATATGATGCTGGATGCCAATATCTGGGGTGGGCATCTGGCGGCCATGGCCTCGGAAGAGATGGAAGAAATCTATTCCATTCCCGCCAAATACCCGCGTGGCAAGTACCTGTTGTTGTTTGATCCGCTGGATGGTTCCTCCAATATTGATGTCAATATTTCGGTGGGCACCATTTTCTCCATTCTGCGCTGTCCGGATGAGGTGACGGATCCCACCGAGGCAGATTTTCTCCAGCCCGGGACCCGGCAGGTCTGTGCCGGCTATGCCCTCTATGGACCCTCGACCATGATGGTGCTGACCACCGGCCATGGTGTGAACGGTTTTACGCTGGACCAGAATGTAGGTGAATTCATTCTTACCCATCAGGATATGCGTATCCCTGAGGATACCGGAGAATTTGCCGTCAACGCCTCCAACAGTCGCTTCTGGGAGCCCCCTGTCAAACGTTACATCGACGAATGTCTCGCGGGCAGGGAAGGACCGCGGGAGCGGGATTTCAACATGCGTTGGGTTGCCTCCATGGTGGCCGAGGTGCACCGTATCCTGGTGCGCGGGGGGATTTTCATGTATCCCAAAGACACCAAGGACCCTGCCAAGGCCGGCAAGCTGCGCCTCATGTACGAGGCCAATCCCATGTCATTCATTGTGGAGCAGGCCGGTGGTGCAAGTTCCACGGGGCGGGGGCGCATCATGGATATCCAGCCCGGTGAGTTGCACCAGCGGGTCCCCGTGGTGCTGGGGTCCCGTAATGAAGTGGCACGGGTGGATACCTATTACCGGGAGTTCGAATCCAGTTAAACGGTGCCTGCTGGCGAAGCCCCCGGCCGGTAGCGGTGCGGGGGTTTTTTTATCGATGCACAGCGCCTCCGCGACTACTTTTGTCTGCTTGGATTTGACCGCCTCAGCGGTTATAGTGACGCGTCTGGAGAGAGGACGTTTTGCCTCTTGTTTTCCCGGAGATATTGCTCTTCACATGGCAAAAAAAACATCTTTATTTGAAGAACATCAGCGCCTGAGTGCGAAAATCGTGGATTTTTCCGGTTGGGCGATGCCGCTTCATTATGGTTCCCAGCTGGAGGAGCATCTGGCGGTGCGCCAAGGTGCGGGCATGTTTGATGTTTCCCACATGACTATTGTGGACTTAAAGGGGCCGGAGGCCGCCGCTTTTCTGCGCCGCCTGCTGGCCAACAACATTGATCGTCTCCCCCAGGGTAAAGCGCTCTACAGCTGCATGCTCAACGAGCAGGGTGGGATCATTGATGACCTGATTGTCTATTATCTGGCCCCTGAGCGTTATCGCCTGATTGTTAATGCCGCTACCCGGGAGCAGGATCTGGCATGGATCCGCGATCAGGCCCGGACTTTTAGCCTGCAGGTGCAGGAGTGTAACGATGAGGCCCTCATTGCTGTTCAGGGACCGCAGGCCCGTGCTGCAGTGCATGGTTTGTCCGCTGTTGTCGACCACCTGGGCACTGTGGCCGAATTGCAGCCTTTCACGGCGGTCGAACTCGAAGATATGTTCATTTCCCGTACCGGATATACCGGGGAAGACGGTTATGAAATCATGCTGTCCGCTGATCGTGCGGCAGGCTTGTGGCGTGAACTGCTGAAGGCTGGTGTGCAGCCGGCGGGGCTGGGTGCCCGGGATACGCTCCGGCTGGAAGCGGGAATGGCCTTGTACGGGACGGATATGGATGTTGGCACCTTGCCCATGGAGGCGGGCCTGGCGTGGACGGTGGCCTGGGAGCCTGCGGGGCGTAGTTTTATCGGCCGTCCCGCACTGGAGGACGCGCGCCGCGAAGATACGGGCCTGCGTCGCCAGATTGGTCTGTTGCTGGAGGTTCGCGGTGTGCTACGCGGTCACCAGGCGGTCTATGCAGGTGATGGGCAGGTGGGGGAAATCACCAGCGGCAGTTTTTCCCCGTGTCTGAATCAGGGCATTGCCCTGGCTCAGGTGAGGGGCGAGGTGGGAGGGCATTGCGAGGTCATGGTGCGCGGCAGGCGCCTGCCGGTCCGGGTGGTCAGACCACCCTTTGTACGGCATGGCAAGCCCTGTTACGAGTGATTCGGACACAGGGAGTACTTATTAATATCGCTACCACCTTTCCGGCGCGGGTCGGACAAAAGTGCTGTCGCGTCGAGCGCCCGCAAGGCGAGTGCAGCGATTAAGCTATTATAAATAAAGACCTGGATGCCGGATCAAGCCCGGCATGATGATAATCAACACTTTCATGACAACATATAGCGATAGAGAGAGGCCCGTTAATGAATAAAGTTCCTTCCGGATTAAAATACAGCAAAACCCACGAATGGGTGGAAGCGCAGGGCGACGGTACCGTCAGAGTGGGGATTAGCGATCACGCCCAGGAGTTGCTGGGGGATATGGTATTCGTTGAATTGCCAGAAGTGGGCAGTAAGGTGTCGGCCGGTGAGGAATGTGCGGTAGTGGAATCCGTCAAGGCGGCATCGGACGTCTACAGCCCGGTGTCCGGTGAAGTGGTGGCGGTCAACGAATCTCTGGTGGATAATCCGGAGAAGGTCAATCAGGCCCCCTATGGAGATGGCTGGTTGATGACCGTGCGTCTGACACAGCCTGATGAGCTGGCCGCGCTGATGGACGCGGATAACTATAGCGCGCTGGTGGAAGCCGAAGCTCACTGAGCAGTGCCGTGACGATCTGCCGGGCCTTGGACAAATATCATGCCTTTTATCCCCCATACAGAAGATGAGCTGCGGGCCATGCTGGCGGTTATCGGTGTTGACGGTGTCGAGGCGCTGTTCGATGAGATACCCGCCGATCTGAAGGCGGGTGAAATGGCCGCTTTGCCTGCAGGGGTGGGGGAAGCGGCGCTGAGCCGGCTGATGTCGGTTCGTGCGCAGCAGGACAGTGGTGCGCTGTGCTTTATCGGCGCGGGTGCCTATCAGCACCATATTCCGGCGGTGGTCTGGGATATTGCTAGCCGGGGTGAATACTATACCGCCTATACCCCCTATCAGGCCGAGGCCAGTCAGGGTACCTTGCAGCTGCTTTACGAATATCAGACCATGATCGCCGGTCTGATGGACATGGAAGTGGCCAATGCCTCGCTCTACGATGGTGCCTCCAGCCTGGCCGAGGAAGTCCTGATGGCGGTGCGTGCTAACCGCGCCACCAAAAGTCGACGCATCCTTATGCCACGCACGGTGCATCCGAACTATCACAAGGTGGTTGACACCATCGTCAGACATCAGGGCATCACGGTCGAAGTACGGGATTACCAAGGTGACAGTGCTTGTATCGAGGTGGCGGAATGGCAGGATGAGGCCGGGGATCTGGCGGCAGTGGTGATCCCTTTTCCCAATTTTTTCGGGGCACTGGAGGATGTGGATGCCCTGGTGAACTGGGCGCATGCCCGTCGGGCCCTGGTGATCGCCGTGGTTAATCCGCTGGCGATGTCCCTGCTCAAGCCGCCAGGACAATGGGGGGATAATGGGGCAGATATCGTTTGCGGTGAGGGGCAGCCTCTGGGTATCCCCTTATCTTCCGGCGGGCCCTACTTCGGTTTCATGTGTTGCCGTCAGGCGCTGGTGCGGCAGATGCCTGGGCGTATCGCCGGGCAGACGGTGGATCTTGAGGGCAGGACCGGTTATACCCTGACGCTACAGGCACGGGAGCAACACATTCGCCGCTCCAAGGCAACCTCCAATATCTGTACCAATCAGGGGCTGATGGTCACGACAGCCACAATTTACATGGCCCTGCAAGGTCATGCGGGTTTGCAGAGTATCGCCGCCGCCTGTCATGCCAACACCCGGGCACTGCTGGCGCAACTGAGCGCCATCGAGGGTGTGCGTGCGGTATTCACCGGCCCCTATTTTCACGAGGTAGTGATTTGCCTGCCGGTGCCGGCTACCGAGGTGCTGGCTGGACTGGCGGCGCAGGGCGTTCTGGGCGGCTATGATCTGCGGTCTGACTATCCGGAGCTGGGCAATGCCATGCTGGTCTGTGCCACCGAAATCTGTAGCAGTGCGGATCTGGATACCTATGCGCAGGCCCTGCAGCGGGTGCTGCAGGCGCATCCGGCCTTAAGCTCATAGTGGAAGGATCATGGCAAGTGTGACCTTAAGCGGCCTAAGCACTCATATCAGCGGTGAACTGCCGATGCCGGGGCAGCAGGCCCCGGATTTTCGACTGGTGGATGTCGACCTGCAGGACCGCACGCTGGCGGATTACCGTGGCAGGAAAAAACTGCTCAATATTGTGCCCAGCCTGGACACCCCGGTCTGCGCGGCCTCGGGCAAAAAATTTAACGAGCTGGCGCGTGAGAACGTGGTGATGCTGGTGGTATCAGCGGATCTGCCCTTCGCCATGAAGCGTTTTTGCCGCAGCGCGAGGCTGGACCAGCTGATTCCCCTGTCCATGATGCGTTCCCGTAAGTTTGCCAGGGATTATGGTGTCTTGATACAGGATGGGCCACTGGCCGGCCTGACTACCCGCGCCATTGTAGTGATCGATGAAGCGGAGCAGGTTCTTTATAGTGAACTGGTGCCGGAAATCACCCGGCAGCCGGATTATGAATGCGCCCTGGCGGCGCTGGCTTAGGGGCAGGCGAACGATCATGGCACAGCTGATTTTTGAACAGTCACGGCCGGGCAGACGTAATCCTTCTCAAGCGCCGTCAACGCTTGCGGACATTGACGATATCCCGGCGGACTTGCGGCGGAAAACGGCATCCCCGCTGCCCGAAGTTTCGGAGATGCAGGTCGTGCGGCACTACACGCGCCTGTCGCAGCAGAATTTTTCCATCGACACCCACTTTTACCCGTTGGGCTCCTGTACCATGAAATACAATCCCCGGGCGTGCAACAGCCTGGCCATGCTGCCGGGTTTTCTGCAACGCCATCCGCTGGCGCCGGATCACAGCGGCCAGGGGGTGCTGGCCTGTCTGCACGAGCTGCAGGAAATGCTGGGGGAGGTGACCGGTATGCGTGGGGTAGCCCTGTCGCCGATGGCGGGCGCCCAGGGTGAATTTGCCGGGATTGCCATGATCCGTGCCTATCATGAGGCACGTGGTGACCATGAGCGTACGGAGATTCTGGTGCCGGATGCGGCGCATGGCACCAATCCCGCCAGCGCGGTGATGTGTGGCTACAGCGTCCGCGAGATTCCCACGGATGCGGACGGCGATGTCGATCTGACTGCCCTGCGGGCGGTGGTGGGGCCCCGGACGGCAGGGCTGATGTTGACCAACCCTTCCACCCTGGGGGTGTTCGAACGTTGCATCGGCGATATCGCCGCCATGATCCACCAGGCCGGTGGCCTGCTGTATTACGATGGCGCCAATCTCAATGCCATCCTTGGCCGGGTCCGCCCCGGTGATATGGGTTTCGATGTGATCCATTTGAATTTACACAAGACTTTTTCCACCCCTCATGGCGGTGGCGGGCCAGGCGCCGGACCTGTCGGGGTCGGGGAGCGCTTGCTGCCCTTTCTGCCTCTACCTGTCGTGACCCGTGAGGCGGCAGGCTATCGCTGGTTGAACTAGGCGGATCGCCCCCGGAGCATCGGTCGTTTATCGGCCTTTGGCGGGAATGTGGGCGTATTGTTGCGCGCCTATGTCTATGCGCGTCTGCTGGGCCGCGATGGGATGTCACGGGTGGCGGCCTACGCGACCCTGAATGCCAATTATATGCAGGCGCGCCTTCGCCAGGCGGGTTTTGACCTGGCTTTTCCACAACGGCGCGCGACCCACGAGTTTATCATCAGTTTCAAGCGCCAGGCCCGGGAAAACAAAGTGACGGCCATGGATTTTGCCAAGCGCCTGCTGGATTATGAGTGCCATGCCCCGACGACCTATTTTCCCATGCTGGTGCCGGAGTGTTTTCTTATTGAACCGACGGAAACAGAGGACAAGGAAACCCTGGACCGCTTTGTCGATATCATGTGCCGGATACGCACCGAGGCGGAGGAGGATCCGGAAAAACTTAGACAGGCGCCTCATAGCCTGCCCGTGCGCCGGCTCGATGATGTGCGCGCGGCGCGGGTGCTGAACCTGGTCTGGCGGGCAGCGCACTGATAGGCTGTCTTGCCATTTTTGATCACGCAGATGGCTCAACTTAACAGGTAAATAAAATGACAGCACTTATTTGTGGTTCCTTCGCTTATGATTCCATCATGGTGTTCCCCGGTTACTTCAAGGATCATATTTTGCCTGAGAAGGTGCATATGCTGAATGTCTCCTTCATGGTGCCGGAAATGCGGCGTGAGTTCGGGGGCTGCGCCGGTAATATCGCTTATAATCTTAAATTGCTGGGGGGGGACGGGGTGCCCATGGCGGCGGTGGGTAAGGACTTCGAGCCTTATGCCCAGTGGATGGATCAGCGCGGTATCGACCGGCGCTACGTCAGGGTTTTTGATAATGCCTATACCGCCCAGGCCTATATCACTACCGACATGGACGACAACCAGATCACCGCCTTCCATCCCGGCGCCATGGGCCTGTCCCATGAAAATAAAGTCAGCGATGCTCAGGGTATTAGCCTGGGTATCGTCTCGCCGGACGGCCGGGAAGGCATGATCGAACATGCCAATGAATTTTTCGAAGCAGGGATACCTTTTATCTTCGATCCCGGCCAGGGTCTGCCCATGTTCGACGGCGAGGACCTGCGGGCCTTTCTCGACAAGGCTACCTGGCTCACCCTCAACGATTATGAAGCCCAGCTGTTTCAGGAGCGTACCGGTTTATCACCCCATGAACTGGCAGAACATGTCGAAGCCCTGTTTATTACCCGCGGCGCCAAGGGCTCGCAGATCTATACCCGGGAAAGGGAATACACCATCCCGGCGGCAGTGCCCAAGGCGATCTGTGATCCCACCGGCTGCGGGGATGCCTATCGCGCCGGTTTGCTCTACGGCCTGATGAATGATGAAGACCTGGAAACCACCGGTCGTATCGCTTCATTGATGGGGGCCATCAAGATTGAACAGCACGGCACCCAAAATCACCGCTTCACCTGGGAAGCCTTCGAGGCCCGTTATCAGGAAAGCTTCAACGCCTGTCTCTGAGTACAAGCGATCGCTCATTCAGGCGGGTCGATCCCCTTGCGGCGTCTGGCTTATGCCTTTTCCGACACAAAACCGCCGCGTGGATTGTGAAAACACAGCGACAGGAAGGCCAGGCCGATATTGAAGCCGCGTCCCTGTTCATTGGCCTTACAGTTCACTACCCGGGAGACATTAGCGATGAATTCGCCACTGATCTTGATAATCTGATTGAGTTCAAGTGGTGTATGCAACACGATTTGCATGCCGCGTGGTGTCAGATCGCGGACCACGGCAGGAAAGCCGTGGTCTTGCGGCCAGCGCACAAAGACCTGAACATCGATCTCAATGGCCCGGCGTTCAAAAGTACGCTGGTCTGAAGAACCCCTGTCGGGTGGCGGTGGCTGTTGCAGGGGGCTTTGACAACGGCTACAGGACGGCCTGCCCTCGTTATGGGCGCCACAAAAAAGGCAACTGCTCAGGAAGCCCGCTTGATAGGCACCGGTGCCTCGCGCATGCCGTTTATTCGGTCCTGGTCTAGGCCTGGTACCGTGCGCTGTGTCATTTGCATGGGCGTTTTTACGGCGGCGGGCATTGGTTTTTCGTTGTTGTTGGCCGGCGTTTGCGCGCTCATATTCGGCGTCATAGGCGGCCCGTTTGGTGGTATCGGTCAAAACGGCAAGCGCCTCATTGAGCAGCGCCGCGTTCCAGTCATCGCCACCCAGGTCTGGATGGTAGCGCATCTTCTGCATTAGGGTACGGTAACTGGACTTGATGATCTCAGCGGGCGCATCCGGTTGTACATGCAGGATACGATAGTAATTACGACGGTTTTTACCCATGGTTGTTCCGGTGTGATGTCCTGAAGCTGCTATCGGCCGTATCGCTTGCTCATTGAGTCTATTTAGGACCGCGTAAGCTTGCATCCGCCGTTATATTCAATAATCCTGGATTCCGCAGTTGACCGCTTATAGGCGCTACCAAGGTGTTGATGCTTAAGAAGATTCAGGGGTCCGCCAAGTTCACCCTGCGGGTGAGTCGCTACGACCTGTATCGTACCTTGCATTTTGCGTCTGGCGGCCTTACGAATCGTCGCAATAGGCCGGCTATTCCTCCTCATCGTGCCTTGCCAGCCACAAAATGCAAGGCCCGCTACAGGCCGTTCAACTGCGGAATCCAGGATAATCTTAATATATATTAATACATTAACGGGGAGCCTGAGTGGGAGACGGCGGTGTCAGAGTTCAATGATCGTCGGCCGTTTTTTGTACTCGTTCCACGAAGATGATGAGGTCAAAATCACGGTTCAGTGCGTTGCTGTGAAAGTCGGTCATGGTGACACCGCGGCTGTAGCGAATTCGATCGCCGATTTTGAGGGCGGCGCGCGGTGCGGCCAGCCAGCGGCGTTCGCCGTGATTTTTGACCTGGATATAACTGTAAATACGGGTGTGGATGAGCTCGGTCACGACCCCGGCATTGGGCAGGGGGGGGGCCGGGCGGGCGGCTGTCTTGCTGCGCTGCGCCTCAAAGGCTGCTGCTGCGGTAGCCGTAGTCTGGAAACCGATATTGCCTTGCTGATCGAAACGGGCATATTCCACCGTGCGGTAATAGCCATCGCGGTTGGTGCCACCGATGATATAGATATTGTCCCCATGTACGATGGTGCCAAAATCGGCCCGTGGTGAGGACAAGGAGCTTGTGGTGCGCCAGGGTGCCAGGCTGCCGTCCGCTTTGATGTGGCTTTTTTCCACCGCGGCGGTATAGATGGCGCCCCGCAGGCCCCCCAGTGCATAGAGCGCATCCCCATGGGCGGCGCCCGCCAGTGCAAAGCGGCCGATGTTCATGGCGGCCGTGCGTCGCCAGGGCCGCAGGCGGTCATCGGCCCGGAGTAGGGCGTATTCCACGGCGCGGATACCGCTGCCTTCCTGTTGTTCATGTCCGCCGATGACATAGATCCCTTTTCGGGCTTGCACCACACTGTTGACATAACGCGGCATGGTCATGGGACGCTTTTCCAGCGTCCAGGTGTCCAGGCCGCCATCCGCCCTGATTGCCACTCGTTCCACGCTGTCCAGCAGGGTGCCACCGAAGCCGCCCAGGGCATAGAGGGTGTGTCCACTGCGCGCGAGCTTCACGCAGCGTCGCGGCAACACCATGGTGCTTGTTTCCCTCTGCCAGGGGCCGAGCTTGCCATCCTTCAGGATGGGCGCGCGCTACACGGTGTTCAGCAGGTGTTCGCCGCTGGGACCATTGGCACCGCCCACGGCATAAAGATAACCCTGGTAGGCGACGACGTCGAAAAAACCGCGGGCCTCATTCAATGCTGCTGTACGGTGCCAGGGGGTCAAACTACCGTCGGGTCTGATGCGGCTGTATTCCACGCTGGAGAGAAAATCCACCCCGTCGATACCGCCGATGGCATAGATATAATCGCCGCTGCTCAGGACGGCGGCGCCGGCACGGCGGGTGTTCAGCGGTTCGGTTTGCTGCCAGCCGGCTACCCAGACCTGGGATGCCTGCAGCGGCTGGCAGAAAAGCAGCAGGAGTAAGCAGCCTATGCGGTTTAGTTCAGTCAATTTCCTCTTCCTTCAATAAGTGGTCCAATTCCGTGAATGAGCTGAGTGGCGCGCCACATTGAGAACCGCTGCAGAGATAGGCCCGCATCTCCGGCCCTGCCGGTGGATAGTGGGCCAGGGCGTCGGGCAGGTCTTGAGCCTCGTCCGGGATGGCGAAGCAGAGGCGATGGGGGGCAAAGGGCCGCAGGCAGCGGCTCTGCCAGTGTGCAAGCTGTGGCCCCTTGCCGCGCAGGATGATGAGCCGCGGTGGTTGTAGCGATTCCTCCAGGGCGGACAATAGGGTGTTATGGCCGTGGGGCAGGGCCATGATCTCTTTCCAGGCGGCACCCAGGGTGCGCGTCGCGGCTTCCAGGTAACGGTTTTCTCCCAGCAGGTGGCCGAGGCGTGTCAGTGCGCGCGCAGCGACGCCGTTACCCGCTGGCAGGGCATCATCGCCAAAGGGACGGGGACGATAGAATAAGGACTCGTGATCGTTGGCGGTGAAATAAAAACCGCCGTTTTCCTGATCGTAGAAGTGTCTCAGCAGCGCATCGGCCAGATCAATGGCAAAGTGCAAATTCTCAGTGCGCCACTGTAATTGCAGGGTTTCCAGGGTGGCATCCAGGAGGAAGGCATAGTCGTCAAGATAGGCCGCCTGCTGCGCTGCGCCATCCATGCAGGAGGCCAGCAGACGGCCCTTCCGCCACAGGTGTTGACGGATGAAGTCCAGTGTCCGCAGCGCATCTTCCAGACAATCCTGGCGCCCGGTGTGACGGCTGGTGATGGCCAGGGCGCGAATGCTCAGGGCATTCCAGGCAGTGAGTATTTTTTCATCGCGCGCCGGTCGGGGGCGCTGCTCACGGCGGGCCGCCAGTTTGTCGCGGGCATCGGTGAGCAGTGTTTCCACAGCAGTCACCGCCAGCCCGGTCTGGTCCGCGATCTCGGTCATGGTCATGGCTTCATGGAGATGCCAGCGGGATTCGAAATTGGCGGGCTGGTCCAGGCCGAAGTGGCGACTGAAGACCGCATACTCATCTTTGGCGAGGGCCTTGTGGATCTCCGCCTGTGTCCAAGTATAGAAGCGCCCTTCACCGCCTTCGCTATCGGCATCCAGGGTGGCGAAATAACCCCCCTGGGGTGCTGCCATTTCGTGTTTGAGCCAGCCGGTTGTCGCGTTGACGATCTGTTCAAAACGGGCTTCACCGGTCACGGCCCACAGCTGGGCATATAAAGGCAGCAGCAGGGCATTGTCATACAGCATTTTTTCAAAGTGCGGAATCATCCAGCGTTGATCGACCGAATAACGGAAGAAGCCACCGCCCAGTTGATCGAAGAGGCCACCCGTGGCCATTTTCCCCAGGCTTTGGCGTACCATAACCAGGGCTCGTTCATCCGTTTGACCGCGCATCAGGGCGGCATACTAGTGGTGCAGCAAACGCTCCAGATTCATGGGATGAGGGAATTTTGGTGCTCCGCCGAAGCCGCCATGGATTTCATCATATTCATGTGCCAGCTGTTGGCGGGCCATGTCCAGTGGGGTGGCGTTCAGTGCCCCGGATTGTGCTTCAGCAGGTCGAATGACTGTCTGCAGCGTGGCCATGAAGTCGTGATTCTGCTGGCGGATCTCGTCTCCATGCTCGCGGTAGTAGGTGGCGATTTGTTTCAGCAGTTCCACAAAAGCGGACAGGCCGTAACGCGGCTCACGGGGGAAGTAGGTGCCGGCGAAAAAGGGTATCCGGTCTTCCGGGGTCAAAAACAGGGTCAGGGGCCAGCCGCCGCCACGGCGGGTGAGCAGCTGATGGGCGGTTTGATAAATGCGGTCCAGATCCGGTCGTTCTTCACGGTCTACTTTGATGTTAATGAAATGGCGATTCATGACGGTGGCGGTAACCGTATCCTCAAAGGATTCATGGGCCATGACATGGCACCAGTGGCAGGCGGCATAATCGATAGAGAGTAGGATCGGGCGCTGTTGTGACTCGGCCAGCCCGAGTGCTGCTGAGCCCCAGGGATACCAGTTCACCGGATTATCAGCATGTTGTCGCAGATAGGGGCTGCTTTCATTCTGGAGATGGTTCATGGGGTCGGGTATCTCTGGTTCTGGATGGTAGCCGCAGGCAATCGGCTGTGACATGAGGCTAAATATAACATATCGGGTGTCGCTGGCCCCGTGGAAACGTTTGCCTTTTATTGTTGCTTTAAGGGCCATGGGATCTCTATGGTGTTTATGGTGTATTACAGGCGTCTGGATATGCCATCATGCCGTGCGCAGTATAGCGGAAACCGGCAGCTGTTCCTTAAAACACGGGCCCTATCGTCTTGACAGACCCGTACGTTGCCTGGCTTTGGTCACTACTGTTATAATTTTCACCGTTGCCCACATCACCCGGGCTGGCGAGAAGAAGTTGTCGCGGTATGCGGCAGTCACTACCACGACAACCATGACTGACCACCCGCTTTTCGCCACTATTCCCAATACAGCTATTGATGCCGCTGAGAATAACCTCCATGAGATTCTCAGGCTTGCCATCAAACACACCTCCTCCCATGCCGCAATCGTTGTCTGGGATACACAATGCGAACTTGCAGTGGCACTCACGGAGGCCTACAGACGTTGCCTGCCTGGGGCGACATTCATCGAATTTAATCACCTTGCGCCGGAGACTGTGCTCACTGCATTTGAGCAGCTAAGCCCCGGCGATTTAGTGGTCTTGATCCAGTCCACCAGCTTTCGTCTGGACGCCTTCCGTATACGCATCGAACTCTTCAAGCGCTCGCTCAAGGTGATCGAACACCCGCATCTGGCACGCCTGCCGGGTGTGGAGGGCCTGCTTTATATCGATTCACTGGCTTACGACCAGGCCTATTTTTGTGGCGTAGGCAAGGCCCTGAAAGAGCGCATCGATGGTGCGCGAATGGGCATTATTGACAGTGGCGGTGAACAACTGGCTTTTGCCTCGCCATTTGAACCGGCCCGGCTCAACGTCGGCGATTACAGTAATATGCAGAATGTCGGGGGGCAATTCCCCATCGGTGAAGTGTTCACGGAGTCCAAAGACCTGGAGGCGGTGAATGGTCGTGTCCGCCTTTCATTTTTTGGTGACACGTCATTTACGGTGAACAAACCCGACCACCCGATCACGCTGGTCGTCAGTAAAGGGCGCGTCACCGATGCCATCGACGCTACGCCCGAGTTTGATCGGGTACTTGCCAGGATTCGTGCCGATGAGGGTGAAATCTGGGTGCGCGAACTGGGTTTTGGTCTGAACAGGGCATTCGCTCAGGACCGAATAGTCAGCGATATCGGTACCTTTGAGCGCATGTGCGGCGTGCATCTATCGCTGGGCAGTAAACACGCCAGTTATCACAAAGCCTATATCAACAAGAGAAAGGCAAAACATCATGTTGACGTTTTTGTCAGCACAGTGGTTGTCATTATGGACAATGAGGTGATTTATCGGGACGGGGGATGGCGGGTTAATAGCCGGTAATATCATTTGAGCCAGGGAAATCAGGGTGTTGCCGGGCGTGCCGCCCGGGGAGCTCTGGGCCGGTTCTGATGGTCATAAATCATTCATATAAGGATCATCAAACTGTCATGCCGGGTGCTTATCCTGCTGCTGTGTTTGGCAACAGCGATGAGACCATGATGGTGACTTTTTATATTAAGGCCTGGCCTGATAAGCGGGCGACACTGATGACGGATCTGGGACAGATTCTGATGACCTTTCCCAGCGTGGAAGAAGCGGCCAGCGCCTGTCGTGAGTGGTATGCGGGCAACAGGCTGCAGATGGAATATGAAATACTAACGCCGTCCTGCCTGGATGGTACGGTTTCGCTAATCGACTAAAGACCCGTCCATACGGATTTCCCCCGGGTGCCGGCCCGGCTTCTGGCGTCCGCTATCTGTGCTATACTCCCCCGCCTTCAGCAAGGGTGGCAGCTTTTTGCCGCTGTTGTCCCGGTCACAGGTCGTCTAAGGTGCTAACAAGGAGTGCTGTTCATGGGAAAATACTGTCTGCATTTTAGCTACCTGCCCCAGGGGGTGAAGGTATTGTTTAGCGCGACGCTCATCGTTTTGGGTATCGGCTATATGTTTGCGATGATCTATATTTTTGAATCCCATGCCGGTCGGGATGGCAAGCCCGGTTTGTCCGTGCAGGATCTGATCATCGCCTACAGCGGCAGCAAAAAGGCGACTCGTCTGGAGTCCGCCCTGAAGGGGCCTATGGCCAGCATGCTGCCCACGGCAGAGCGTGATGAAATCATAGCCTGGGTGCGGCGTGGCGCCAAACGCAGCGAATATAACACCCAGGTAAAGCCGATTCTCGAGAAACGTTGTTATGCCTGCCATGATGGCAGTAATCCGCATATTCCCAAGCTGAAAGGCTATGAGAATCTCATGAAAAAGGTTCAGCTTGATACCGGTATGGATATTTTTACCCTGGTTCGGGTTTCTCATATTCATCTGTTTGGTATCACCTTTATATTTTATATCGTCGGCTCCATTTTCTGTCACGCTTACCTGAGATGTCTGTGGCTGAAGAGCCTGATCATTCTGACCCCCTTTGTTGCCATCATTATGGATATCGGCTCATGGTATCTGACCAAGATCTTCCCGCCCTTTGCCTGGGTGGTGATGATCAGTGGTGTCTTTATGGGTATTGCCTTTGCCATTGAGTGGCTGGTGTCTATCTATCAGATGTGGTTTTATCACCGGCTGCCGGAGGAAATTCGCAGCAATGACGGTTTTGTGTCCTGATAAGGGCATGGTTCACTAGCAGGGTCGGGCTTTAACTAAATGTTACAGCTGGAAGAAGTCCCTGAGGACCGCAGTGCCCTGTGGCAGACAGGATTCAGGCCCTTTTTTCTGGGCGCCAGTCTTTTTTCCCTGCTCGCAGTCTTTCTGTGGCTGGGTATCTATCGCTATCATTGGCCACTCGCCGCCCAGCCCTACTTCCGTCTGGCGGTGAACTGGCATGCCCATGAGATGATCTTTGGCTACACCATGGCGGTAGTGGCAGGTTTTCTGCTGACCGCAGTGAGAAACTGGACCGGCCTGCAGACTGCCCAGGGTCTAAAGCTGGGGAGCTTGTTCGGACTCTGGCTGATGGCCCGCGTCATGCCGCTGCTCAGCGATCAGGCGGGGGTGGTGCTCATCGCGCTGCCGGACATGCTCTTTGAGGCATTGCTACTGTACTATCTGCTGGTCCCTCTTTACCGGGCCGGGAAATGGCCGAATCTTCTGTTGATCAGCTCAAAACTGTTGCCCATTCTGCTGGCCAATCTGGTTTTTTATCTGGGACTGGCGGGTCTGATCACGGATGGTGTCCGTTATGGTCTGCTGGCTGGCCTGTATTTGATCCTGTCCCTGGTTTTTGTGATGGCCAGGCGGGTAGTGCCCTTCTTCATTGAGAAAGGTGTCGGTTATGTCGTGCAGGTGAGGAATTACAAAGTCATCGATATCAGCGCGATCATCACGTTTATTTTCTTTGCTATCAGTGACCTCATCGCACCCTACAGCGGGGTTACCGGCATTGCCGCCGCCCTGCTGGTGGTGATTCACAGTGTGCGTCTGGCGGGCTGGTATACGCCAGGGATCTGGCGTCGGCCACTGCTGTGGGTCCTGTTCCTGGCCTATGGGTGGCTGATCACCGGCTTTGGAATCAAGGTGTTTTCGGTGTTCCTGGGCATTCCTCCGACGTTGGCACTGCATGCCTATGCCTATGGCGGCATCGGGCTGATCACCCTCGGGATGATGGCGCGCATTTCACTGGGGCATACCGGCAGAAAAATCGATCAGTCCCCACGGATGCTGGTGCCGGTGTTTGGCCTGCTGGCAGCAGGCGCCCTGGTGCGGGTTGTCGTGCCCCTGCTTATGATCGCTCCCTATCGTGATATGATTGCCCTGTCACAGTTACTGTGGATATCGGCTTTTTTGATGTTTCTGGTGGTTTATCTGCCGATATTTATAAAACCCAGGGTGGACGGTCGCGCGGGTTGAGCGGTTGTCCTGCCTGCAGTGAGGACAGAACCTTGCCCCAGGATGAGATTGAATTAGCCGCAGCCGTTCATTACAGCTTTCTGCCCGGGCCCTATACCAATGACTGGCTGGATATAGACGTTCGTATTCGACCTCACGGTGTTATCGGGGGAGATTATTGCAGCATTTTCCCACTGAGTGAGCAGCGGCTGGTATTGTGTATGTGTGATGCCGTCGGCCATGGTGTTGCTGCGGCCCTGTTCGCTGCACGCATCAATTCCTTCGTGATGGCCAATGCCCATCAGGTTAGCGATCCCTGTGAACTGGTGGTGTCGCTGAATGCCTTCCTTTGTCAGCGCCTCGCCATCACCGGTATGTATGCCTCGTTTTTTACCCTGTTCGTCGATCTGGAAGAGATGGTTTGTGAATATGCCGGTGCCGCCCATCCTCCGGCCATTTACCATGACCGCCGGCGCAATACCTGCGAAGCACTGGATTCGGAAACCACCCTGTTGGGTCTGGAAGATCCCTTGCCGGTTGCTTGCGCCGCCGGCCACCATGCGCTGTGCTCAGGGGACCGGATCATTATGTATACGGATGGACTGGTTGAGGCGAAGAATGGCCAGGCGCAGCAGTTCGGGCAGGCGGGGTTGACGGCCTTTTCCCGCCGTCACGCAGCGCTTGGTGTCGGTGATTTCAATCGCCAGCTGATTCAGAATATCGAGGATTTTGCAGAGCACGAGATCGGCGATGATATGCTGCTGATGACGCTTTGTGTGAAATGACAGTATGTCCTTACCCTTGTAAGTTTTTGCCTGCCGGGGGGACTACATTATTCGGTAGTGAGCATTTTTTCAGGCGGGGGCTGTCACATGTGTTTGCGCAATATACTTTTCCTGGCGGTATTGTCGTTGGTGTCGCTTTTCAGTTTGAGTGCTACGGCGGGAGAGACGATCAGCATTGTTGGTTCCACCACCGTTTTGCCCATCGCGGCGCAGGCCGCGAAAGTCTATCGCCGCCAGCATCCCGATGTCCTGCTGACCGTGGCCGGTGGCGGCTCCGGCGTCGGGGTGGCCGGTGTGCGTGCGGGTACGGCCAGCCTCGGTATGGCATCCCGGGAACTGACTGCGGAAGAGGCCCAGGCGCTGGCGGGGCGGGTGCAGGTCATTCCCGTGGCCCGCGATGCCGTGGCAGTGGTGGTGTCCAGGGCCGTTTTTCTCGCCGGGGTACGGCATCTGAGCCTGGCACAGATCGCCGCCATTTACCGGGGTAAGATTCGCAACTGGAATGCCCTGGGCGGGCAGGATGCCCGCATCTTGGTATTGGATAAGGAGGCCTCCCGCGGCACCCGCCATGTCTTTGCCGAGGCGGTGCTGGGCGATGCCCGCGCCCGTGCCCCGGGCGCCTCCATCATCGTCGGCTCCAACAATGAGGAGCAGGCGGCGGTGGCCAACAGCGAGCGGGCCATCGGCATGCTTTCCAAGGCCTGGTTGAATGACCGGGTGCGGGCCGTGGCCATCGATCTGGATGACGGCCGCAGCGTGCTGCCTACCCTGGCGCATGTGGCCGACGGCAGTTATCCGATTCAGCGCAAACTGAACATGCTGTTGCCCACCCGGGCCCCGGCGGCTGCCCGGGATTTCGTCAACTACCTGCTGTCGCCCCAGGGGCAGCAGATTGTCAGGGAGACGGGGTATCTGCCTATTCGCTAAGATCCTGGAACGAAAATGCTGAAACTCCTGTTGTCTTTTGCCGCGGCGCTATCGGCCGCAGGCCTCGTACTGATCATCGGCTTCCTGCTGCAGGCCGCCTGGCCCTTGCTGCAGCAGCAGGGGCTTGGTGTGCTGTGGCAGGCGGACTGGTATCCCTATGAAAATCACTTCGGCCTGCTGGCGGCCCTGGTG
>Ga0114931_10000943_pt1 | contig 36637 bp, 33 predicted proteins | sample 2SBtaG_FD_89579 | JGI IMG/M metagenome (GOLD analysis project Ga0114931, IMG submission 89579) | Deep subsurface microbial communities from Kolumbo volcano to uncover new lineages of life (NeLLi) - 2SBTROV14_V59a metaG | ecosystem: Environmental > Aquatic > Marine > Volcanic | place: Kolumbo... | reverse complement strand
GAAAAACGGTTTGTCATATCTTCAAGCTACTAAAGACGCCCTATCCTGAGCACTCAGATTAACATCTATAGTAATAAGTTGAAATGGTCCTATAATTTAGAATCAGGCGATAAAAGGATAGATTGCTCCCATTAATTCGGGTGTAAGATTTAATGTCAAGTTATATATTTGTTCAAAAGCCGTCAGTTCTAATTAACAATGAAACAACCAAATATATCTGTAATAATGCCCGCTTATAACCACGACAGTTATATAGGCGAGGCAATAGAGAGCGTAATCAATCAAACATATGATGATTTTGAGTTCATTATCATCGATGATGGATCAACAGACAAAACTAAAGAAGTTGTACAACGATACAACAACCCGAGAATAAAATTCTTAGAACAAGAGAACAAAGGCGCGCACGCAGCTCTTAACCGGGGCGTTTCGATCGCTCAAGGGAATTATATTTCTATACTAAATTCAGATGACTACTATGATAAAGAAAGACTCGCATATTTAGTTGAAATAGCAAAGAGTGAAAACGCCTCATTTATTATTACGGGTCTTGATTTTGTTGACGAAGCCTCAAAGCCTGTAAACAACCGCGATATCTGGCATGTCGCCTGGTACGATATGCTGTTATCTCTCTATCGAGAGACTAAATCACTGCAAGCTACATTCCTCCGAGGCAATATAGCGGCAACAACCTCCAACTTCTTCTACGACGCAGAGTTGCCAAAAAAAATCGGGGGGTTTGAGCCATATAAGTATTGCCACGATTACGATTATGCTTTACGTGCTTTAATAGAGTATAAAGAAAAATTCCTATTCATAGATGATAAGAATTACCTAAGCTACAGATTACACTCGGATAATACCGTAAAGGAATCCGCATATGAATTAAATAAAGAGACTTTTGAGTTTCTTACAGAGACAATCCCTGCTTTTATCGATAATAATAAAGATAGAAGATATATGACAGAAGCTCTCGAAAATATTAAACAACTCAATACCCATATGATAAATCCTATACTTTACGAACTAAATATTAAGGGTCAGGAAATCCAAAATAATAATCAGGAAATTCAAAATAAAGACCAGATAATTCGTGGAATGGAGAACTCTATGAGCTGGCGCTTGACAGCTCATATCAGATGGCTGTATGCTCAATATCTGAAAATTACAGGAAAAAATTGACGGTAAATTCAGCTCCTTAAAACGATTAAGCATGCCTAAAACACCCAAAGTTGCGATAATAATACTTACCTGGAACAAGAAGGAATACGTCCTTACTCTGCTTGGGTGCATAAAGAGCTTAGATTATAAAAACTACGATGTTATTGTCGTCGACAATGCGTCTACAGACGGCACGGTCAAGGCCCTGAGAAAGAGCTTCCCGGACATACACCTAATTGTAAACAGTGAGAATCTGGGAGGGACCGGGGGGTTTAACAGCGGGATGAAATATGCTCTCGGTAAGGGGAGTTACGATTATCTCTGGCTACTCGATAACGACGTCGAAGTCGATAAGAGAGCGTTAAGCACTCTCGTAGACGTCCTTGAATCATCCAAAGAGATAGCTATCGCCGGCTCTGCCATGTACAACCTTACGGACAAGGATAAACTACTCGAATTAGGATACTTTATTGACCTAGAAAGAGGCAGATTTAACAACAACATGCCCCCTGAGCCTACACAGAAGGGGTTTGTGATCGTGGACTCGGTCTCAAGCTGCTCACTCTGCGTCTCTACCGAGGCCATAGCAGATGTAGGGATATGGGACGAGAGTTATTTTATATACTGCGACGACGTCGATTGGAATATTCGGTTCGGGGAGAAAGGCTACAAGATCGCCTGCGTCCCGGGCTCAAAGATTTGGCACGTTCCCTGGCTTTTCAAAATCGGATTTACCACAGCTTACTATTCAAACAGAAACATGATGTATTTGATGAGTAAACACCTCCCGTTTCCGAAAAAGATAACAGGCATGATTTATAAAGAGCTCTCACTTATCATCTTATCCCTCAGGCTTCTTAGATCTGGTGATTCCCTGCACTCCATCGTGGTTCTGAGGGCTCTTACAGATTTCTTCGATAGAAAATTTGGGGATTTTGGCGACGATGATTATATTAAAAGCCTTGAAGAAAAGGATACCGGGCAGTCTTACTACGAGTGGACAAAAACGCTACTGAAGCTCGGAGTAAAAAATGTTACTTACTCTCTTACGGTTCTGGGGTCCGTTATAAGATCTGCCTCGGTTGAATTCCTCAGGGGAATATTCAGAAAACTGCCGGATGAGACCCGCCTTAAGATTATTAAAAGATTAAACGATCACTATTTATCAAAAAGATTATAATGCCCGAAAAGCTCCGCATAGCCTATACCACATGTTTCCTCGATGTAAGTGGCGTTACGAAGATAAATTTCGATATACTGCTTAGATTAAAAAAAGAGGGGCATGAGGTTCGTGTAATCACAACAGAAGGCACGGGTGGATGGGACTATATGTTCGAGACATACTTAGATTCCCCCCTTGACTTAAGACAAAACAACAAAAAAGGGCGTTTTGAAAAGTTCATTAAATCCCTCTCAGATAATGAAATAAACATTATCTATAACACTCATTCCTATTGGGTTTACGAGCACTTAAGAGAGATTAAGAAAGCTCTCCCGGAAATTAAAGTCACCGACTCTCTTCACGTGCTCGAGCCTTTCTGCTTCCGGGGCGGATATCCCGATATAAGCGCGAATAAATACGTTCACCCGCTTATGGATCTGAGTATTTCAATATCAGAGGATCTTAAAAGTTATCTATTAAATAATTATGATGTAGATAAGAATAAAATAGCCGTTATAAGAAACGGTATTGATACAGCCAAATTCAAGTCTTCGGGAAAAGGCAAAAACAACTTTAAAAAAGATCTGGGACTGAGACCGGATTCAAAGCTGGTCGGGTTTATAGGGAGGCTATCTGAGCAGAAACGCCCTCTTATGTTTTTAGAGATCGCAAAGCGTTTGTTATCTCTAGATAATTCATACTTTTTTTATATGATAGGATCAGGCGGCCTGAAGAACAAGGTGCTGAAATTTATTAACGAAAAAAATATGGGGGACCGCATCTTTTTATTTGATAAGAGAGCGGACATAGACCATGCGCTTTGGGGTACGGATTTATTATTAGCGCCCTCGCTGTATGAAGGCGCCCCTTTAACAATACTTGAAGCGATATCAAGCTGCACATCTGTAATTTCAACCAATGTGGGCGCAATCGAAGAGTATGTGAGTGACTTTTGCGAGTTAATCCCAAGGGGCGGTGAAAGAGAGGAGATCGAGCAATTCGTCAATAAGGCTCTCGCTCAGTCCGGAGATAAAAAGAAATTACAAATTGCTTCAAAGAAAATAAGAGAGAATTTCGATATATCCAAAACCGCCAAAGAGTATGAAAGAGAGTTCTTGAGAGTTTTAGGCACATGAGTTGCATGCCGTGCTCTTATAGAATTATGATTGATTTATATTAATACTGGACATAGTATTTCTTTATAATCGCTGCATAAAGAAATAAGGAGTAGTTACTATTAATACAAAAATCAATAGGGTGCTTGATGAGCTCTGCGCTTCAGAGTTTGCACATCCAATCTCTATTTACCCCGAAGTCGGCGAAATCCTTTATAGTCTGGCTCGCAATCTAAAGCCCGAGACTGTTGTTGAAATCGGCTCTTTCATCGGATACTCGTCAATCTGCTTAGCCCAAGCGATTGAAGACAATGCTGAGGAAAAAGGCCGGGTTTATGCTATAGATAATTTCTTGCCCCACATAAACAACCCGAATTTACCAATGGATATAGAAAATACCTTTGAACTTGCTCAGTCTAATGCGAAAAAAGCGGGACTTGAGAATAGAATAGAATTTGTAAAAGGGTTTTCCTCTGATGTGGCGGAGGAACTTTTATCAAGAATAGATACTATTGATATCCTTATGATTGATGGAGATCATACATACAAAGGAGTGCTTGAAGACTATAACAATTATCACCCAAAAGTCAGGAAAGGGGGAATTATAATTCTTCATGACATATTCCCCAGAAAATGCGGGTGGTGGGGTCCCAGGATTATCCTTGACACACTTAAAAGATCCGTCTTTAGACCTCTATATGAGATTTTCGAATTTGAGACACCGGAGGGCTATGGTCTTGCCGTTTGTAAAAAATTAAAAGATGGAAAATGTGAGATACGAGACAACTTCATACTAGAAAAATTCAGGAAGGCTGTCTGCTTTTTTAACGAAGGCGGAACTATCAAAGAAGCCATGAAATGTATGTAAAGATTCCACAAAGAATCAATTTGAAAACCTATAGCGCTCCCATTTTAAATACCTCAGTCTTAAATGAAATAGGTGTTATAAAGGATTCACTTTGATCTGAACGCCCCGCCTATAAAAAACCCGTCTTTGATTGACTCGGCTATACCCTGAAACACCCACCTGCCGTACCGACCTATCTGATAGACCCCTTTTTTCTCAAGCTCCTCGATGGCCTCTTCCCGCCAACCGGAGCCGGGCATAGACCAGGTGTAAGCGACATCTATCCATGTAGGGTCCACAGTTTCGGCTTTGGAAATAAACCCCCAGGACTTAAGCTCCTTGACCACCAAGTCAGAGTATTTCTTTATCTCTTTTGCGCTTGGTTTCTTACCGTTTTGATAAGCCTTTTCAACGTAGATACTCACCCGATTATTGGTTTTTCTTGAGGATTTCGGCATAAATGAGACGTCCACATTAGTGTAAAATCCCACTCTGTGAAACCTGGACTCGCTGTCAGGAATGTAGAGCCAGTGATCCTCGGGACATTTCCGACCTCTTATGGCGCCTATGTTCAAGACAAGCACAGATGTATAGCTTGAAGGCTCTTGGTCGATTTCCACCCCTGCCATCTCCATAGCTTTATTCAGCGGGAGGGTCGATATAAGGTTTTTATAATGCGCACCTGAGCCGTCTGAAAAATAGACTTCTCTCTTTTTCGTATTTATTCTGGTCACTTGCTTGTCATAGTTTAGATTGCAGTCAGCGGCCATTTTCTGAGCCATAGTATTGAGTCCTTGTTTGGGATACAGGTATGTGACGTTGTACCCGACAGCAGGAGGAGCTTTGTCCATTGCCCCCTGTACTGCCACTTTAAGATTCACTGGGGATTTATAGGCGTCCTGAGGAGCTATATCGGTCCATAGCCCTGCAGTGTAAAGCTCGTGAAACGGAGCGAAGAAAAGCTCCATAAGCGTTTTCCCGAAACTCTTTTCGAGCCAGTCTCCCATTGTCCTCGGCGTACCCTCAGGTGCGTTTATTATTTCACTGATCGCCTGTGATGCGGTTTTTTTTCCCAAGTAGCTCAAATGGTTCTGTATAGGGTAAGGAACATAAAGATCCTGTTTACTGAAATATACGGCCGATTTTCTCTTGTACGACTTTACCGGCGTAAGTGATTTAACATAACGCAGGATTGCAGGGTCGCCGCCGAAAATCCAGTGCCCCCCGCCTATCTCGAACCTATAAGCTTCTTCATCCCCGGGGGCTTTAAAGAGCCGCTCCTTACTCCCCGGTTTTAAATAATACGAAGAGCAGATTCCACCAGGTACGTTCTGTGCTTCATATACAGGCAGGCCGGAAACAAGCCCGGCAGCAAGGCCCGTAATCCCACCGCCCAATATTAAACTACTCGGTTTTTTCACTTTGATTTTTTCCACACTCCATTAAAGATAGATCAATATTTAACATGTTACAGCCAGAGATTACAAACTTGGCTTACTTATATAATTTGGGAGAGTAGCCCGCAGTTTTTGCAGACTCAGCTTACCGCTACAATATTCCCCCACTTGTCTACTTCACATTTATATTCAGGCGTAATAAAAAGGGTAGAAGTTTTTTCCAGCACAATCGCAGGTCCTTTGAATTTAAACCCTGAGTAAAACTCATCCCTCATATATATTTTGGAACTTATTTCTTTGCCGCCCAGAATTAGAGGGTTCTTGAGAAAGCTCACTTTTCTCTTTTTAGTATTAAGCTCGGGCTGTGTGAGTTTCCTTTTTTTGCCGATCGCCCTTAACCTGAGCGTCACGACCTCGGTTTTGCCGCGGGGCTTCATATAGCCGAATAGTTTTTTGTGCTTTCTATGGAATACCCGGATGAAATTCTTGCTGTAAGGTATAGTGATTTCATGGGACTGCCTCTTATATCTCATATCCAGATAACGCTCGAATTTTAACCTATGGCCTGCTATATCCGTTTGAGCTTTATGCTCTAATTTTTTGAAATTCGCTTCAAGCCTGCGGAGCGTCGCATCTTTCTCACTTACAAATTGAGTGGAACTGTAGTCCTTGAATGTATCGGCCATAAGCATGCCCATGGCAGAAAGCACCCCGGGGTCTTTGGGGAATATCACGGTGTTAATCTCCATACCCTGGGCCAGCTCGCACGAGTGAAGTCCACCAGCTCCCCCGAAGGATACGAGGGCAAAATCCCTTGGGTCGTACCCCCTGCCGATGGAGATAACTCGAAGCGCCCTCTCCATGTTGGCGTTTGCAACTTTGATAACGCCTTCGGCCACTTCGCGCGTCGTCATTTTGAGGCTTCGGGCAAGCTTGCCAAGCGCTGTTTTTGACTTTGAGGGATAAACCCTCATCCTCCCCCCGAGAAACCATTTTGGATCAATCCTACCCAGAACTACATTTGCATCCGTAACAGTCGAAAAAGAACCTTTCCCGTAACAGGCAGGTCCCGGATCGGCGCCGGCGCTCTGGGGACCAACTTTAAGCACTCCCCCGGAATCAAGATATGCTATAGAGCCTCCGCCCGCCCCTATTGTGGTGACGTCAATCATCGGGACTTTTATGGCAACCCCGTCAATGCGCGTCTCTGTCGTGAATCCCGGAGCATTGTCACAGAGTGAAACGTCTGTTGATGTTCCCCCCATATCGTAACTAATAACCTTAGAGTAACCCATTTCTAGAGCAACCCTAAAGCTCCCCACCACCCCTCCTGCAGGGCCTGAAAGAAGTATCTTCACAGGCTCATCCGCTGCCTGCTCGGGCGCGATAACGCCACCGCTTGACTGCATAATCGCGATCTTATTCCTACTTTTGCCGTTCCCGGAATTATGATTCAGAGCATTTTTTTCATTAATACTCTGGGAGAGAGCATTCATATACGACTTTACTTTCGGCAGGAGATACGAATTTGTGACGACGGTCGAGGTTCTCTCGTATTCCCTGAATTCGGGGAGTATTTCTGATGAAACTGAAACCGGTATTCCGAGCCTCCTCAGATATTGAGCGACTTTTTTTTCATTAGCAGGGTTTGCGTAAGAATGGAGAAGTGAGATTGCGACCCCTTCTACCCCGAGCTTCTTGAGTTTAATAAGAAGCTTTCTTAAATCGGTTGTTTTAACTCCTGATTCAACCTTACCCTCAAAAGTAGTCCTCTCCCTTATTCCCAATCTGTATTCTTTGTCCACGAGCGGCTTCGAGGCATCCCAGAAAATATTGTAGAGCTCACCCCTGTTCTGCCTTCCGATCTGGATTACGTCTTCAAAGCCTTGAGTGGTAATGAGCGCAAGCCGTGCGCCTTTTCTCTCAAGCAGCGCATTTGTGGCAACCGTGCTGCCGTGGACAATATCGAGGTCGAGCCTCCCTGGAGTATCGCCGTCTGAAACATGCTCGAGGCCAGATAAAATAGCCCTAGAGGGATCTTCAGGGGTCGAGGGTACTTTAAAAGTCCTGAGCTCTGAACCGTCATACACAACGAAGTCTGTAAATGTCCCTCCGGTATCGATGCCGATCAGCATTTATATACTAAAGACTCCTCTTAGACGGACTCATAGCCAGGAGAACCTCTAAACTACAAGTTTTATTAGAAGTAATAAATCTATTTTGAGTAAGTATCAGATCCGATAGAAAATCCCTTAATCAGATTGATGCGAATCTAATATTCGTGACCTACGGGGTATATGACTTTAACTTTATCTTCGGCAATCTCTCTTAAAGCTGTAACAACGTCTTTATTGTCGGTTTCTTCAGAAAGAGGAACGGCGCCCTTAACCAGTTGTCTCGCTCTTTTCATCGCAGCCACAGATAGGGCGAACCTGTTAACAACTTTCTCTAAACAATCTTCAATAGTTACTCTTGCCATTCGTATTCCTCTCCGTAGTATTTTTCTTACCATAAAACTATAAGTGAATAAAGCGGATAAGTAAAGAGACTGAGCTCCGGTCTCGGAATTAGCCGAGTATTTAGTTAATATTATATTCGGAGGTATTAAAATGGATTTAGATGATATCAAGTATGACGATAAGGGCTTGGTCCCGGTAATAGTACAGGATGCCGGAAACGGACAGGTGCTCATGTTTGCTTACGCGAACAAAGAAGCCCTTCAAAAAACCTTGGAGACTGGGAATACCCATTTCTGGAGCCGCTCCCGGGAAAAGCTCTGGAGGAAGGGAGAAGAATCCGGGAACACACAAACTGTAAAAGCCATATATATAGACTGCGATAATGACACTGTGCTTATTGAGGTAGATCAAAAAGGGGTTGCATGCCACACAGGGCAGCGCACTTGTTTTTATAGATCTGCCGACATGGAAGAAACGAGCGCTCCGAGCTTCGAGAGAGAGGCGGCAGGGAAAACTCTTAGGGATGTTTACGGCGTAATAGACGACAGGAAACGCAACCCAAGAGAGGACTCGTACGTAAACGGACTTTTTGATAAGGGGCTGGATAAGATACTAAAGAAAGTAGGTGAAGAAGCCGGGGAAGTTATAAGCGCCACAAAGAACGGTGATAAAAAAGAGATTATATATGAGACCGCCGACCTATGGTTTCATTCGCTTATCGCGTTGTCATACGCGGAAATTTCTCCCGAGGATATTTATCAGGAGCTCGGCAGGAGGTTCGGCAAACCCAAGGAAGCTTACAGGCAGGAATCTTGATGAACAGGCTATTGCTGCGGATATAGACTATGGAGCCTTTCCGATCTATAAATTGTCCATCCGTTTAAAGTCTCGGGTGTACCGTCCTCTATGGACAGGTCAAAAACCTTTTCAGCCGGGGTTGTATGAGTTACTTCAATAATACGCGCAGACCTCTTTGAAGTAGGCACACTGTCTGTTTTTATCCCTTCAGAGTCTAATGTTATCCCCCCGAAAGTTATCAGTATATTCCCGGTTTCGCTCATATAATCCGCATCCCCTAGAAAAGTACCATAGAGAGTCTCGTCAAGGAACTCCCCGTATTCCCAAACTTCGCTTATTTCCATGGTGGCTTCATCAACAGAAAACTCGACCGCACGGCTGAAATTTTCAGACGGCGGGAGCTTGTCATCAAACGGGTTTGCCCTGAAATTGCCGTTATCAAAAAGAAGTATATTACCCTCGGGAGTTACTTCGGGGGCATGCTGATGGTACTGCCATATAAAGCTTTCGTCAGGAGGATTTAATAGTACGTCACCGAATAAAAAAGGATCCCAATTATCATGATTGCCGAGAATCCAGATCAATTCCCCGGTTTCTCTGCTGAACTTAACTACCGCGTCCTGATGGCGCAGCGATACAATAATAGTGTTATCCGTTGGGTCATGAATCACCGCATTGCCATGACTCCAGTCTCTTGTACCTTGCGTAAATTCGGGAAACTGGTTGTTCCAGAAACCGCCCAGGGAGCCGTAAGCGATCCTGAACGGGTCGAGCATATCCAACAGCGACCACTCTCCCACTATAGTGCCATCAGGGCTAAACTCGACGACAATATCCCCCGCGATTACCGCATCTTCCAAAGGCGCTTCAGGGTCGGTATCGCTTGAGGGATAATCTTCAAATTCTCTTAATTCTATGCCCAGAACCAGGAAATTGCTGTCATCAAGCACGAACACCTCATGATGAAAAGATAGGGTATCAACGGGAGTGCTCCCAGAGCTCCCTTCGATACTTTGAGCAGCATGCCATCTATTGATTGTATTACCGAGCATATCCATCTCGAGTATTTCCGTACGTACCTGGGGGTCATTTATAAAAAGTAGATTGCCGTTTGGAAGCATGCGTACGTCACTGACCCCTCCGGGCGGCTTGTGATACCAAATAACTTCCCCGGATTCATTAACCGCAATGATAGCTCTGCCGAAGCTGCTGTTTGCACCATTGCCCGCGACATCGAATAACGTGACCCCGGGTTCCATTTTCTCGGGATTACTTGTTACCTCTATAGGAGGAAAATCCTCAGGCAGCGGGGCTATATTTATTAACAATTGCTGAGCAAATTGAGTCTGGTTTCCGAATGCATCACTTATAGTGATCTGTAGAGTGAAGCTAGTGTCGGGAGTAAATCCTAACAAAGGGAGGGAATGTTCAGTCGATAGACCGTTAAACTCAATTGTTGATGAGTCGAACAAGCCTCTAGTGAAGGAGGAGTTTGTTCCGGTCGTTTCAGTAATGACAATGGATACCGAAGTAGGCTCATCAGTTTCGAACTCGAGTAATCCTGCAAGTGGAGTGTTTGGGTTGGGCGCCATTGTAAGCAAAGGCTCGGATGTGAAATTAGGCGCTGTGGTATCGGCCTCTATGACTGAATTGTTATTATCGTCGCAGCCCAGAGAAAACAAGAGTAAAGCCAATACAGTTATGAATGTAAAATACCGAGGCGTGAATTTAGTAAGTTTGTATATATGGTTTAAGTAATATTGAACCATAGGCCCATCCCCCCCCCTTTTTTACTTATAATACAACAAAATGAACAAGAATCTTATCTATTTTTTATTCTTATCTATTTTTCTTGGGCCTGTCTTTCTCTTCTATATAGTCTCCGATCTTGGTCTTGCTTCTGACTGAAGGCGGAAGGTTAGAAAGATCGGGTTTAGGCATATTGGTTGAAAGATCACTCGTGAAAGCAAAGCTCGATACGACCTTGTCCACTTTTTTGGTATCGCAAAACGGGCACCTGACTTTGTTCTCGTCCTTCTCTTCATATACAAGCTCGGAAAAGCGGTAGTTCTTCCCGAGATTGAAAAATACTAAAGTCTTGCCTTCGTTAAGATAAAAATCCAGATCAACCGCGTCTTTATCACGCTTTCCGTGCTCACCTAAAATTGTGTCTTTCTCAGTATCATAAACCACAATATGATTTATATTGTCATACTTTTTAACCAGATTGGATACGGTTTTCTTATTAGCTTTATCACCGATTGATTTTAAAGAATCCTCTACATTTTTCCTGCATATCCTGCACTCGTATTCAAAAAGCGGCATCTGCTTCCTCCATATCTATGATCTGTTGAAATACTGGTTTAAATAATCCTGGCCCACCCAATCGTTTCTCTGCTCTTCGTCTTTTTGCTGTTTATACTCTAAATGCCAACGAAGCTCGTCTTTAGGTCCGGGCGCCCTTTTACTTTTATCGTCAAATATTGCTCTAAAAGTTGAAAACACTCTCTGCACACGCTTGCCGTCGCATATCGGGCACCTGAGCTTCTTTTCATCCTTCTTGTCGTATATAAGCTCACTGAATCTAAAATTCTTAAGCTCAAGATAGAGGACTTTATTTTTATCAAGAGTATATTTAAACCTCCTGAGAGCCCTGCTGTCGCTTTTTTCACCCAGGGCAAACACGGGAGCTTTTTTCTTCCCCTCTGTAATCTCTATATAAGTGAAGCCTTTGTTACTATTCTTTATTTTGGACGCATTAGTCTTGTTAAGTTTCGCTACCAGGGTATCGATGTCCTTGTTATATCTATCCATACACTCATCGCATTCATATTCAAATAGCGGCATTGTATCACTCTCCTAATTCATTAGACAGATAATAATAACTAAAATTTCGAGTTTGCTCTAGTTATGCGTAACCCAATGGCAGAGGATTTGACAAAATATCCCTCCGCTCAGATACTAACCCCATAACCCGTTTTAAGTATATCGGAAAAGACAATGTCCGCCACAGAGGAACTAATAGTTGAAGAGAAAGGCGTTATATGCACACTCAGGTTCAACAGACCTGAGAAGAGAAATTTACTTACTCCCGGAATGCTCCTCGAGATCGAAAGTACGCTTAAGAGACTAGGGGATGAGCGCAAAGTAAGGTGCGTCGTTATTACCGGCACAGGGGATAAAGCATTTTCTTCCGGCTATGACATATCGGCTATAGGTGACGACGATATGATCAGGAACCATGAGGGCGATAACCCTCTTCCTCTGGCTGCCAGGGCTATCGAGCAATTCCCCTACCCTGTGATCGCAATGATGAACGGCCACGCATTCGGAGCCGGGCTTGAGATAGCTGCAACGTGCGACATCAGGGTCCTTGCAGAAGGCTCGCTACTCGGTATGCCCCCTGCCAAATTGGGCGTCGTCTATTCCTACAGAGGGGTAAAGAAGTTTCTGAACCTTATAGGGCCGGGCTTCACAAAAGAGCTGTTTCTTGTCGGAAAAGCGATTAGCTCAGAAAGGGCGGCTCAGATGGGACTCGTGAATTTTTTGGTACCGGCAAAAGAGCTCGGGTCCTTTTCCTACGGCTTGGCAGAAGAGATTTCCGAAAACGCCCCCCTATCGCTTAAGGCTCTAAAGGAATGACAAACGTCTGGGAGCGAAAACAGAGCGTAAACCCAGAGGACGAGAAGCTCATCAGAAACTTGATACTCGACGTACAAAACAGCGCCGACTACAAAGAGGGTCAGAAATCATTTGCCGAGAAGAGAAAGCCCGAATTTAAGGGTGAGTAGATAATGTAATAAAATTCAACTTTTCCATGAACTACTGCACAAAATCTTTTAAACTGTTTCCCTAATATTTATATTCTCAGGTTCCGTAGCCAAACTCGCTTATAAGATTATCCCTTTCAGTCCATTTATCACTTACCTTTACCCAGAGCTCCAGGAACACTTTAGTCCCGAGGATGCGCTCAATATCCGCCCGTGCTAGGCTGCCGATTTCCTTAAGCATCTCACCGTTCTTGCCTATAATTATCCCCTTGTGATTCTTTCTCTCTACGTACACGACAGCAGAGATTGCGACAAGCTTCTTCTCGGGCACATCTTGAAACTCCTCGATCACTACGGCTGTCGAATAGGGTATCTCTTTTTGCGTAAGCGTGAATATCTTTTCCCTTATAAGCTCTGCCGCCAGGAACCTCTCGGGCTGATCCGTGTACATATCCTCGGGGAAGTACTTAGGGCCTTCAGGCAAATGCCCTTCAATTACATTTACAAGCTCGATAGTACCGTCTGAGTTCTTGGCGGAGATAGGAATAATTTCAGAAAACTTCCCTTCGAATTCCCGGGATAGCTCGATTATGGCCAGTATGTCCTTCTTCTTAATTTTATCTATCTTGTTTATGACCAGGATAGCGGGCTTGGGGAGCCTCTCTATAATAAACCTGTCCCCTCTTCCAAAGGGGTTATCCACTTCTACCATCATCAGTATTACATCCGCTTCCTGGGAGGCTGCTACAGCAGTCTGCACCATCGCTTTACCGAGCCTACCTCTGGCTCTGTGGATACCGGGGGTGTCGAGAAATATCATCTGGGCCGACGTTGTGGTTCTGATCCCCAGTATCTTGTTGCGCGTCGTGTTGGGTTTATCGGATACGGCAGCGATTTTCTCGCCCACCAGAGCGTTAATTAGTGTGGACTTGCCGACGTTGGGCCTTCCGATTACAGATATAAATCCTGAGTGAAATTTCTTGTCATCGCTCATTTAATTAACCCTCTATCAATACGGAGTAACTTGCAGATTTGACTGCACTCTCAATCCTTTTTCTTTTCATATAAATATAAATTAAGCCTGCTAAAACTCTTCACAAGCTTTAAATCGTACTCACGCAGCATTCCTCTTACTATTGCCTGCTCGTCGGTCTTCGCGAATAGCCCGATAACGACCCAGAACCTGTCCGGAAGTTCACTTGCTGACTCGGGAGTTAGAGGGACGAAGCGCAAATCCTCCCTCTCTCTATAATACTCTGTCGTTCTTACATCAAAAACCGGATACACGAACACACTGTCGTTATCTTCCGCGTTCTCTTCCAGGTAGGCGAGAGTCTCTCTCCATTGATGCTTATGCGCATCGACATAATACATCCTTAGGGGCCAGATAGAAAGAACCAATATAGCCAGAGGGATAATTACTCTAAGTCTCTTAGCGTTTAAGTTGTATACGCCCTTAGCGACCAGCAGATAGAATGCTAGGGAGGAGCCTATAATATAGCGCGTGTGAAGTATGGGAGTTGAAAAAAGGGATATTAGAAAGGGAACAAGAATTGGAACGAAGAGCCAGAGCAGGAGTAGATACATTGCGTCAACATTTGAGAGAAATAAGCTTTTATCAGGGGAATCTTTTATATCTAGCATATCCTTTATATTATTACTATGGCCTATATTTTTGAAACTGATAAAGGAAAACGCGGCTAGAATAAAAAACAGAATAAAGAGAACGTAGTCACGGCCTGTGAAATGGTAGAAGTATCGTACAACATCAATTACAGAAGGCTCCGCGAGCCAGAAACCACCTTGCATTGCGACGGTGTTCTTATACCAGATCAGTAACCCCGGGACGAATAAGAGTCCCGTTATTATCTGAAGCGTTATCCACTTTGATAAGCCCAAGCTGAACATATCCCGTCTGACAAAATAACGGGTAAAACAAAAAATATTCTGTACGATCAAGATAAACACACCGTAAAAATGTGAATACAGGAGTAATACGCTAGAAATAATATAGGCCACTATATATAGAGTCTTCGAGCCGCTTAGAGTTTTTAAAAAGAAATAGAAAGAACAAAGCGTAAGGAAAGCCAGGAGACTATATGACCTGGCCTCCTGAGAATACTCGATATGGAAAACCGAAACGGCCAGAATGAGCGAAGCGATTAACGCTGTAGTCCTGTCAAATACCCACTTACCAACCAAATAAAGCATGAGGACCGAGAAGGTTCCTACTATCGCCGAAGGTAGCCGCAGGGAAAACTCCGAGTCGCCGAATAGAGAAACCCAGAAATGCATCAGTATATAATAAAGAGGGGGATTGTTATCATTCTCATTAATCATCCACCCGATGAGGTCCCCAATCCCAAGCTCGGAAACCTGGGAGGTGACGGCTTCGTCAAACCATACGCTCTCGCCGCTCAGATTGTAAATTCTTAAGGCCGCGCCTAAGAGGACAATAAGTAGAATGAGATAGTTTTCTTCTATATATCTTAGTGAATGGTGATTTTTCAAAGCCGTCATATTTAATATTCTATACCACAGATCTTTAAATATAAGGATAGAGGGTCAATGACAGGCTATAGGTTAACGTCTCTGCTCCACCTCTTTCAGACTAAGTTGAGGTACTATACCGCCGACCTTTACAAAAAGGGGGCGGATTCCCGCCCTCTGAGGAATGACAAATAAAAAGATGAGATTCTAAACAGATCCCGGCTCGGGGCCCGGGATGATTAATGGGATTGCCGCAGCTCCTATGGAGCCTCCCAATGACAAAAGGCTAGAGTATTACATCACTTCAACCCCTTGAGAATTCTATTCAAGAGGTTATGATTTCCTGTTTTTATAATAATTTAGACAGATAAGGAGTTTTGGTGATGCTTGAACTGATGGGAGACTGGCAAAGGACTGATCACTGCGGGGCTTTAGGCGTTTCCGACGTCGAGAGGGAAGTGCTGCTGATGGGGTGGGTTCAGTCACACAGAGACCACGGAGGTGTGATATTTATCGATTTGAGAGACCGTGAAGGTCTGGTGCAGATAGTGTTTAACCCCGAGATAAGTAAAGGGGTGCACGAGAAGGGAGAAACCCTGAGAGACGAGTGGGTAATAGCAGTAAAAGGCAGGGTGAAAAACCGCTCAGCCGAAACCATAAACCCCAACCTCCCCAGCGGGGAGATCGAGGTGTTCGCAGAGCAAGTAAGGATACTGAACACGTCCAAAGTAATCCCGTTTCTGATTGAAAACGATATAAATGTAGATGAGCTGCTAAGGCTTAAATACAGATATTTGGACCTGAGACGTCCCGTAATGAGGGACAATATTACAACGAGGCACAAGGTAGTTGCGGCTACGAGGAATTATCTGAACTCCACTTCATTTCTAGAGATAGAAACACCCTACTTAACTAAATCGACCCCTGAAGGGGCTAGGGACTTTCTGGTCCCGAGTAGACTTAATCCGGGGGAGTTCTACGCGCTTCCGCAGTCGCCCCAAATATTAAAACAAACACTAATGATATCGGGGTTCGACCGTTATTATCAGATAGTGCGCTGCTTCAGGGACGAAGACCTGAGAGCGGACCGTCAGCCCGAGTTCACTCAGATTGACCTCAAGATGTCGTTTGTAAACGAGTCGGACGTGATGCAGACGGTCGAGGGGATGTTAACGTCGGTTTTTAAAGAAGCCGCCGGTACCGAGATCAGAGCGCCATTTAAGCGAATGAAATACGAAGACGCGATGCTCCGCTACGGTACTGACAAGCCCGACACGAGGTTCGGTCTCGAGCTTCTGGACATAAGCGATATTTTCAGAGATTCGGAGTTTAAAGTCTTCAGCGGTGCGCTCGGCAAAGGAGGCGTTATAAAAGCCCTTAACTTAAAGGGAAAAGCGGGGGAGCTTTCGAGAAAAGAGATTGACGATCTGACGGAAGACGCTAAAACGCTCGGCGCGAAGGGCCTTGCCTGGATAAGGGTTTCGGGGGAGGAGTGGCAGTCTCCGATAATCAAGTTTTTCAGCGAGGAAGAGAAAGACCGCCTACAGAAAACCCTGAATTTAGAAGACGGCGATATAGTTTTCTTCGGCGCCGATTCAAGCTATATAGTGAATCTGGTCTTATCGAATTTAAGGCTTAAGCTCGGCGAGAGCTTCGGTATGATCGACCAGAGTAAATTCGAGTTCCTGTGGGTAGAGGAGTTCCCGTTGCTCGATTATGACGAAAACGAAAACCGCTATACCGCAATGCACCACCCGTTTACCTCGCCCTTTGAGGAAGATATAGAGCTTTTAGAGAGCGCCCCGGGGAAAGTGAGATCGAGGGCGTACGATATAGTTTTGAACGGAGTTGAAATAGGCGGGGGTAGTATAAGGATATACAGAAAGGACATACAGGAGAAGCTCTTTCAGACAATCGGGCTGAGCCTGGAGGAGGCCGAGGGCAAATTCGGCTTTCTACTGGAAGCCCTCGAATACGGAGCGCCGCCTCACGGAGGTATTGCGCTCGGGCTCGACAGGATTGTTATGCTGATTGTGCACGCAAATTCGATAAGGGATGTAATCGCATTTCCAAAAACGCAAAAGGGAGCGTGCCCGCTCACAGAGGCTCCGTCCGAAGTCGATATTGGACAGCTTTTGGAGCTGGGTATAAAGCTAGATATAAAAGAAGAAGACAAGAAATAACCCAGACCGTACAGCCGCTCTCAGGGATAAAACCCGGGAGATGATTACACAGGCCCGACCTTCATTTGACGCCTCTGGGCGACTTGCAGTTCTTCATCGCGTCCTCAAGCCACTGATCGGCCTCTTCTTTAGTCTTAAACGTTACAGACCAAAGTGTATCGTTCCTGAAAGTAAACGCCCATACCCAGCCCTCTGCCGGACGGCTTAACCTGATCACGAGCACCTGTTTGAGGTTTATCCAGGCGATCTCGCCCACTTTTGACTTTATCTGAATAAACATTACATCCTCCTATTTTATGGAGCGTTTAAGCTCCGTAATCAAAACCGTCACTGCTACTATTTTTTACCGACTCGTTTAATTAATCAAGTCTGTTCATTTCCGCGTAAGATCTTCTACGTTCTTAGGCAGCTTCTTAAAGTTCTCTTTTGAGGTCGAATAAACTGTGTCCTGAGAATCAAATTTAATATAGTATTCATCTTCGTCCTTGCGTTTTCCAAAGAGCATCTTAAATGAGGCGCCGTTTTGGAGTATCTCAATCTGAGCGGTAGGCATATCTAATCCATAAGTCTCTAGACTTTCGGGCTCACGACTAACGATGTCGTTAATTTCCAGATCGGAAAGTACGCTCAGGAGCCGGTCAGCTTTGGTTTGATCGAGCGCTTGAGTGTCCAAGAGCGGCTCCGCTATCCAGAGACCGTCCTTTCTTTCAAACCTTATATAAAAGTTGCCTACTCTGAGAACAATCCGGTTTACCAAATCGGGAATTACGGTAATTACCTTTTTATCCCTGAAATCCTTTTGAGCGCGCTCTATTAATCTTGACGCCGAAGCGTTATCTGTAATGAGCACTCTGTCTTTATCGACGTCATATATATATCTGCCGGTTCCGCTCGGGTTCTGATTGCCGATGAGTAGATAGTATTCGGCATTGTCCGATATAACCATGAATTCCGAAGGTGGCTCACGCAGACCGAATTCATCTAACTCCAAGCCCTCGGAGGAAACCGTATCGATGAGATCCATGGCCTTAATGTCGTTTATTAACTCTCGGACTGAAGAGCTGTCGGCCTTTGATTTACGCCCGGATTCCAACAAATACCACTCACCGTCTTCATTCTCAATATTGATTTCAGAGTCCGGCGATTTTAGCATAATGAAGAGGATTTCTTCTTTATCGAGAGTAGGGAAGACCCTTTTTTTATATCCGGTCTCATCGTCCCCGCTGAAGAAAAAGATACCGGCCAGCAGTACGATGAAGATCAATACCGCAGCTATGGTTCCGGAAAATTTTTTAAGATAAATACTCATTCCCACCTATTAGAGTATTCGTTCAGAGTTACAGGAATACAATATATTCTCTCTATCAAAAGGCTACATTTTCCTTCTTTTCCACCATATTGCAACCCCGGAGAACAAAACCACCGCGGGAATCAATATGACGGTAAAGAAAAAGATAACGTTTGTCTGCTTATTCGTAATGGTGAGCTTGCCCTGCTCGGCGCTCTTGGGCCTGATGGAGATAAGGTTTTCATCCCCTGAAACCCAGTTTACAGTGTTTAAGAAAAGGTCTCTGTTGCCGGAGAAATCAAAAAAAATATTCGAGACGAAGTCCACGCCGCCGAAAACCGCTATTCTCCCTCCGGCGTCGTTCTCAGACACCGCAAGCACACCTAACGGGCCCGCTTTATCGGTCTCCTCCTGCTGAGCCACACCTTGATCGAAATTATCAAAATCGGTTTCAGACCAGCTGTACTGCCCCGTATAGGCTAGGACAACCGAGGAACTGTCCCCGGTATCAAGGGCATCTATACTTCTTGAATAGGGGAATATGGTCGCGTAGCGGAAATCATCCGTGATTTCATGCGGGGTGTACTCGCCTACTATAGGAGCTATATCGCCCCCGCCTTCAAGCTTTGAGCTCGGGTCGACGATAATATCGTCTGATAGCGTAATCCCGTAAGACTTAAGCACAGATACGATCTCCCCTCCCGAGCGGGGCTCGATCATGAATACCGCCTTCCCCCCCCTGTCCAGATATCCCTTAACATCCCCTATCTCCTTTAGCGTGAAAGCCTGTTTAGGCGCTGCAAGCACAATTACGGAGTTTTCCCCGGGAAGCGCTTCCCCTTTAGGTAAAAGTATTTCTCTTACGTTATAGCCTTCGTCTATGAGCGCGTTCTTGAGCACCCCCAACCCCTCGGGCTCGACATCGTCCCCAATATCCCTTTCGCCGTGGCCCGTAAGGAAATAAACCGTTTTATTTATATCTCTGGTTAATTTTAATATCGCGTTTGTGATCTCCTCTTCGGAGTTGTTCATAATACCGCCGGATATAGGATCCCCCAACCTGAGCTTTATCGTTTCATCCCCGTATACGACAACAACAGAACCGTACTCCTTAATTTCGTATTTTTTGGCAATGCCGGGTTTTTTGTCGGGGTTTACAATCTTGACCTTTAAATTACCGGAGCGTCTGGAATAGTCCTTTATCAAGTCCTGAAAGTCGCTTCTGTCGGCTCCGATGTCTTTGAAGAAAGCAATAATTTCTATCGGGCTGTCGAGCTCGTTTAGCACTTCTGCCGTATTCTCAGAGACCGTGTAGAGCTTTGCATCGGTGAGATCAAACCTGAGATCGCTCCATGAGGCGATGTAGTTCAGAATAATCAGTATCCCGATTGTGCTGATAATAGATATGAAAGCATTCGTCCCGTATATAAGTCTCCTGTTTCTCATCTCCACCTCTCCGATTCAAGCGCGGTGTGCGTGAGAAAGAGCCCTAGGTATATGAGCGTCCCGTAGTATACGATATCTTTAAGCGCTATAATGCCCTTACCGAACGGCTCGAAATGATTTATAATGGATATATACCCGAGGATACTGCCTTCTACAGAAGACATTGCACCTACGAGCCAGAGCAGGAGCAGAACTCCGAAAGTTATAACCGCTGAAATAAGCTGGTTCTCGGTAAGAGAGGAGGCGAATAGTCCGATTGCAAGAAATGAAGCTCCTAGCAGAAATAGCCCGACGTATCCTGATGTAACGGCGCCGATATCAGGGTTACCGTGGACCATGAGGACGAAGACATTGATTGAGGAAAGCACGAGCATGATAACAAGAAGTATTAATGCAGCCAGGTATTTCCCGAGTATGATGCTTTTAAGCTCAATGGGTGAGGTAAAGAGAAGCTCAGCAGTGTAGCTCTTTCTTTCATCGGCTATTAGTCTCATGGTGATTAGTGGAATTATCAGAAGAAGCACAATGCTGATGGTCCCGAAGTACGGGGCTATAACGAGGTTATTGAGACTCAGCTCTCCCCTTTGCAGCTGAAAACCGGGGTCGAGCTCAATGCGCAGGAACCCCTGGAGGTACAGGAAGAAGAATCTTGCCGATATTACCTGGAACACGACAATGATTACATAGGCGAGAGGAGAAGCGAAGTAGGATTTAAGCTCTCTGTATAAAATAGGGCGTATCGACTTCATTATTCAGCCTTCAGATGAAATTACCTTCAGAAATACTTCTTCAAGCGTATGAGTGAGAGGTCTTAGCTCAAGGAGACCCCAGTTGTATTGTACAGCCATTTTTGTAAGCTCATCTCTGACATCCACTCCGTTTGAAGGGACGATTACATACTCACCCGGAGCGCTCGTATTTACCCTGGATATACTTTCTATGGACTCGATTTTGTCTTTAACTCCCTCTCCGTCCTGCTTGACCTTAAGGTACAGGTTCTCTCTACTCTTTAGGTCCCGCGAGAGCGTCTCGAGGGATTCTTCAAGCGCAATCCTGCCCTCGTTAATTATTATCACACGGCTGCAGATCATTGTGACCTCGGGGAGTATATGTGTGCTAAGTATTATGGTACGTTCTCCAGCCAGATCCTTGATAAGCTCTCTTATCTCAATTATCTGCACAGGGTCTAAGCCGTTAGTGGGCTCATCGAGCACAAGTACCGAGGGGTTATTGATGAGCGCCTGAGCTATACCCACGCGCTGCTTGTAGCCCTTTGACAAATGGGCAATTATCCGCTTGCTTACTCCTGTGATACCACACTTGTCCATTACATAGAGGATCCTGCTCTTCTTTTCCTTTGACGGAACTTTTTTGATGTCGGATACAAAATCAAGATAGTCCACTACATTCATATCGTTATAAAGAGGCGGGTTCTCCGGCAAGTAACCGATCTGTTTTTTCGCCTCCAGCGGGTGGTCGAAAATATCGACGTCTTGAATGTGGACGGAACCCTTTGTAGGAGGCATATAACCCGTAATGATACGCATGGTTGTAGTTTTCCCTGCCCCGTTCGGGCCGAGAAACCCAAGCACATCACCCTTCCCGAGCTCAAAAGAAATGTTCTCAACAGCACGTAAGCTGCCGTAGTTTTTTGTAAGATTATGAACGCGTATCAAATGAGTATGTACTCCCGATGCCTATAACCCAATACCCTTAACCCACTCTGCACATAACGAGGTATAGGCAATAGAATAACCGCACCTTAAATCTATTCCAAACCGAATATTAACAACTGTTTTAATTCTACGATCTTTAGGTAGAATTACCGGTTAGCCAAAGAGGATTGACTAAGCGTATTAACTATGATATTAAACTGGGGTATTATTAAATACTGGCAGCAAATTGTAGAAATACCGATATTAGGAAAACACATATTTGATCATAAATTTGAACACCAAAGCACCGAAAATACATCATATACGATAAGGGACCTGGAAGGCGCATTATTTAAAGCCTATTACCAAGTTCTGCAAGTGATAAAACTACCATAGAGGGGAGTTTTTGATGAGCAAAGAAGAGCTTAGTAACGACGACAAATTAGTGCTTGCGGTAAAAAAAAGATACCGCGACATGCTCGTTGAGGGTGTAGACCCCTATGAGTGGGCATACGCCTGGCGCTCGGAGATAAACCGCGGCGGTTTTAAAGCGGTTGATTTCTTAATGGACGAAATAGTGGACACGGGTAAGTGCGTAGGATGCGCCGCCTGTGTGACTATTTGCCCGACCGACGTCTTTGACTACAAGGACGAGCACCCTGTGGATACGAGAAAGGACGCGTGCGTTCTGTGCGAGCTGTGCGCAGATGTATGCCCTGTTCTCCGTCCTCTGGATAAGGACCTACGCACCCTTCTTGGGTTTAAGCAGCCTGTTATAGACGAGGGGTTCGGACCTTACAATTACGCTGTAATAGCAAGGGCAAAGGACAAAAAATTTTTGGAGAGGGGACAGGACGGCGGAGTAACGAGCGCTCTGTTGGTGCACTTGCTTGAGAACGGCTCCATAAACGGGGCGGTGCTGGGCGACGTGCTGCCCGAAAACCCGCAGGTAGGTGTCCAGAAACTCGCTACCACTTCAGAGGAAATACTTGAGTGCAGCGGCTCCCGCTATACGTACTCTCCGAACACCGTGGCATTGACCGAGGCCATGAGACGGGACGTCAGACCTCTGGCCGTTGTGGGTGTGCCCTGTCAGGTGGACGGCGTGCGTCAGCAGCAGTACAGCAGCATAAGACTCGAAGTGGCTAAATGGTATCAGAATAACGTAGCCCTGGTAATAGGGCTATTCTGCTCCGAGAGCTTCACTCACGAGCACATTACATACATAGCAAAAGAGTTAGATGTAGATCCAAAAGACATAGTGAACGTAAACGTAAAAGGCAAGGTAATAATCGGTCTCAGAGACGGCCGGGAAATAATAATGAAGCTTAAGGACTTTCATCCATTCGCGCGCCCAGCATGCTTGTACTGTCTTGACTATGCGGCTGAGCATGCAGACATAGGAGTGGGCGGCATAGGGCTTGACGGATGGACTTTTGTAGCCGTCCGCACGGAAGCGGGGCACAAGGCGTTTCAGGCGGGCGTGGACGCGGACCTTTTCGAAATCATGGAAGTAGATGAGGTGCCGAAATCAAAGAGCTTACTCATAAGACTCTCTGAAATGAAGAGGAATAAACCCCTCCCCGCACTAATGCCAACACTTCAGGAAAGAATTGAGATGGGCAACACAAACCCCAAAACTTTATATAAAGATTACAATCCAAGCGACGGAGGAAAAAACGGTAAATGAGCTCCAATAACACTCAACCCGTACTCAAAGATATAAGCGTGATCGTAGCCGGACAGGGTGGTGACGGTTCACTTACAGTCATTACAATGCTTGCAGACCTGTTCCGGAACAGCGGGCTTAACGTATACACGGAAAGGGACGTGCTCTCACGTATCCGCGGCGGACATGCGGCTGCAACAATGAGAGCTTTTACGGGTCACAGATACTGTATTGGGAGCAAGATCACACTCCTCGTGGCGCTCGACGAAGAAGCGGTTGTGAAAAACGCGCGCCACTTGGACTCTGACAGCGTAATAGTATTCGATGACTCAAGCGGCCCTCTGGCCGAGGGGTTAATACCCGAAGGTGCCAAACTCTATGCGGCTCCGTTCAACAGAATTGCCATGCGGACGATGAGAAGGGAGCTTTACAAAAACAGTATCGCCTTCGGGATCGTGGGGCGTCTGCTGGGGCTTGAAGACAAGCACATGCGGGAGACTTTCATAAAGCGCTTTGAGAGACGGGGTCAGGTAATTTTAGACTATAACTTAGAAGCGCTAGGCCTAGGGCTTCACATGGCGGACGAGCTGGGGATTACGGAAGGAAAAGGACTTTACAAAATAGAGCCCACGGACCCTGAGGAGCACCTCGTCATAATGGGAAATGAATCTGTGGCTTTTGGTTTCATGGTGGCAGGCGGGAGGTTCTTCACAGGCTATCCTATAACACCCTCTACAGAGGTGCTTGAGACTCTACAGAAATGGCTGCCCAGGTGCGGAGGAGTGGCAAGACAGACAGAAGACGAGCTTGCGGGTATAAACATGGCCATAGGTGCTGCGCTTACCGGCACAAGGACAATGACAGCCACATCCGGGCCGGGGTTTTCGCTCATGCAGGAAGGGGTGGGACATGCGGGCTCTGCTGAAGTGCCGCTGGTGATTGTAGACTGTCAACGCTCAGGCCCGAGCACGGGTATGCCTACAAAACCGGAGCAAAGTGATCTGAACCTAATGGTTTTCGGGGGTCACGGAGATTTCCCGAGATTCGTTCTTACACCCGGCCATCCGGAAGACTGCTTTTATCTCACTGTGGACGCCACCAACCTGGCGGACAAATACCAGTGCCCGGTATTCATAGCAATGGACCAGGCACTTTCACAGAACATCGCGACCGTAAAGCCCCACAACCTGGACGAGGTAACCGTGCGGCCTGGAAAGAGGCTTACGGCAGAGGATGTGGCAAAACTAGACACTTATAAACGCTACGGCTTTTCAGACGGTAATGTTTCGGCATTCGCCGCGCCGGGAACGCCCGGCGGGATGTCGCTTGTCACCGGGAACGAGCACGATGAGTTCGGCCTCGTGTCGACGGACCCCAATAACCGCGTGCGTATGATGGAAAAACGATTGAACAAAATGGAAGAGGCCAAAAAAGACCTTCCCAAAGGAAGGCTTTTTGGCGATCAGGAATCTAAAATAGGGCTCATCGGTATCGGCATGATGTACGGCATTATTCTTGAGGCCATGGAGGAGCTCGAAAAAGAGGGTATCAGCACAAAATATTTACAGCCCAGGACGATCTGGCCTATGCTGGATGAAACTATAGAGTTTATAAACGGGTGTGACCGCGTATATGTGGTTGATCTCAATGCTGGAGCACAGCTCGCACATATCTTCATGCACCAGGGGGCTGAGAAAAACAAAATAATAAGCATTACCAGATACGACGGGCTGCCATACAGACCGGGTATATTGGTTAAACAAGTGCTCGAAGAAGAAGCTAAACTCTTAAACGGCCAAGGTAAGGAGGCAAAGCTATTATGACCACAGAGCCCAAGACAAAAACGTTTACACCCGCAAGACCCATATGGTGTGCGGGATGCGGAGACTTCGCTGTACAGGGAGTGCTTGAGAAATCACTCAAGAATATGGGTATTCCCCCTCACAAACTTATGTTTCTGGCCGGTATCGGCTGTTCGGGGACTATCCAGAATAACGTTAAGTGTTACGGCTACCATGCACTCCACGGAAGGGTTCTGCCAACTTCGATCGGAGCAAAGCTGGCAAACCCCGATTTAACCGTAGTTGCAGCAGGCGGAGACGGAGACGGGTTTGCGATAGGCGCGGGCCACTTGGTTCACACGTTTAAGAGTAACCCCAGTATTACATACATAGTAATGAATAACAGCAATTACGGCCTCACAAAGGGCCAGGCCTCGCCTACAAGTCCTACGGGGTACCGCGATAACCCGGAAACCGGCTTGGACTCGATACTTCTGGGCCTGAGCTTCCCGTCAACGACATTCTTAGCGCGCGGGTTCAGCGGCAGTCCCGATCAGCTGGAGAGCCTGATGACGGCGGCGCTCAAGCACACGGAGGCAGGGAGAGGATTCGCATTCCTCGAAGTGCTTTCCCCATGCGTGACGTATTACGACACGCACAGGGAGTGGCGGACAAAGGTCTATAACGTAGACGAGGAAGAGGGATTCGACCCCTCGGACCGAGCTAATTCGTTTAAGAGGGTTCTTGAGATAAAAGCCGAGGCACGCATCCCTATAGGGCTTATTTTTAAAGGCGAGAACACTCCGCTCGAAAAGCTTTTACTGAACCAAAACGAGACTTTCCCGGCCCAGCAGGAGATTGGCCGCACAGACCATAGAGCCGAGTACGATAAGTTCATAAACACCCATTTGGGATAATTAAGCGCACACTCATACGCAGCCCAAAATTTAAATTTTAAAAGAATTCCGGCGGGTTCTTGCACATATTCCACTCTTATTGAGTGGCCATCAGGACACTTTTCTAGACAAATTTCAAGTTGAATCTATAATGTTGTTTATTATTACATCTAAACCGTGTATTCGCGTGTGAAATTCGTCATATTCGATTCGTATTTAAGTTTGGTTAATATGATACGAAATGCGGGGGTTTTTACCGGCTGTTCGAGATTGCGGCTCATATATTCTTATGCTAAGATTATAAACGAAAATTGATGGTTAATTATAATACTCCCCAAAAGGCAATTCAGAGTAATTCAACAGGATTAAAAGTATGAATATTATCGATATGTTCCACGGACCAAACTCGGGCTATATACTCGAGCTTTACGACCGTTATGTAGAGAATCCAAGCTCTGTAGACGAGGAGACAAGAGCGCTATTCGACAACTGGAAGCCCGACGTAGAAGGCGGATCACCTGTAGAGACCCGGCCGCAGGACATGGACAAAATAGTTGGTACTGCCAACCTTGCGCTGGCTATCAGGGCATTCGGCCATTTGGATGCTAAGATTAACCCTCTTGGGATTAAATGCTCGGGAGACCCTTCTCTTGACCCCGCAACACATAAAATAAATGAAGAAGACCTTTTTCAGCTGCCTTCGAGCTTGATAGGAGGCCCCATAGCCGAAACTACGACTAATGCGGCCGAGGCGATAGAAAAGCTCCGCTCGGTTTACTCGTCCTCAGTAGGTTATGATTATTACCACCTGCACTCTATCGAAGAAAGAAGGTGGTTAAGGTATGCTGCAGAATCGGGAAGATTCAGACCTCCTAACGACCCTATTAATGAAAAAAGATTGCTTGAGAGTCTGACGCAAACGGAGGTGCTCGAGAGGTTCCTGCACAGAATATTTCCGGGGAAATTCCGTTTCTCGATAGAAGGTGTGGACACGCTGATACCTATGTTTAACGAGATAGTAGGCCTGGCCGCAGAGTCTGACATCTATCATATTCTTATAGGGATGGCCCACAGAGGGCGCCTGAACATCATGCACCACGTCATGGATAAGCCTTATAAAGGAACTCTGATCAAGTTTAAGGACCCGGTGCTGCAGAGAGACTTCAGGGACTATATGGGCTGGACCGGCGACGTCAAGTACCACGAAGGAGCACGGCACGCTATTAAAAACGGCCGACCGATAGAAATGGTGATTACGCTTGCCCCTAACCCAAGCCATCTGGAGTCTGTAAACCCGGTTGTCGAGGGCATGACGCGCGCGGCGGGAACCAAAACGGATAAACCCGGGGCGCCTGAATTCGACCGTGCAGTTTCACTGCCTATACTCGTTCACGGTGACGCAGCGTTTCCCGGACAGGGAATAGTGTCAGAGACACTCAATCTGTCCCGTCTTCCGGGATACAGCACAGGGGGCACGATACACATAATCACAAATAATCAGCTTGGTTATACGACTTTGCCCCGGGACAGCAGAAGCACTCTCTATGCAAGCGACCTGGCCAAGGGGTTTGAGATACCGATTCTACATGTAAACGCAGACGACCCTGAAGCGTGTATTGAAACCTCGAGGTTCGACTTCGCCTATGTGGATACCTACCATAAAGATTTTCTGATCGATCTGGTCGGTTACAGGAGACACGGACACAACGAAGCCGACGAGCCCGCTTTCACTCAGCCCAAGCTATATGAAATTGTAGATAAGCACCCTACGGTCAGAGAAATCTGGTCAAACACCCTCATAGAAAGGGGTGTTATAGACAGCGAGGAATCTGAGGAAATATTAAACAAGTACTACGAGCAGATGCACAGAGATTTTGAATCACTCGGCCCAGAAGACATACCCGAAGAATCCCTGTCGGAACGGCCGCCTGCAGGGGCGGCCCAAAAGGTCAGGTCGTCGGTATCGGCAGGAGCGCTCAGGTCGCTGAGCCAGTCACTGCTAAAGCTGCCCCAGGATTTTAAAATAAACCCTAAACTAAAGCGCGCGAGAGAGCGCTGGTCAGATGCGCTCGAGAAGGCGGAGGGAAATACCATAGACTGGGCGATGGCCGAGCAGCTCGCATTCGCATCTATACTGGCCGACGGCACACCGATACGCCTGACGGGACAGGACTCAGAGCGCGGTACCTTCAGTCACCGCCATGCCGTGCTGCACGACTTTATGAGCGGCCAATCTTATACTCCGCTCCAAAATATCCCTCAGGCTAAAGCAGGATTTGAAATATACAATAGCCCTCTAACTGAAAACGCGTGCATAGGCTTTGAGTACGGCTATAACATACATAAACCCGAAACACTCGTAATCTGGGAAGCCCAGTACGGTGATTTCATAAACGGCGCTCAGACGATCATTGACGAATACCTGGTATCCGCGAGAGCCAAGTGGGGTCAGACCCCCTCTCTCGTATTACTCTTACCGCACGCATATGAGGGGCAGGGCCCTGACCACTCTTCGGGTCGCATGGGGAGGTTTCTGGACTCGGCCGCTGAAATAAATATGCGCGTTGCCAACTGTACGACTTCGGCTCAATACTTCCATCTACTAAGGCGCCAGGCCGGCGTGCTCGATATAGACCCGCTCCCGCTGATAATTCTCACGCCCAAGAGCTTACTCCGGAACCCGCTCATATTCTCATCCCTAAAAGAGCTTTCACACGGCACTTGGCAGCCGGTTATCGATGACGAAATGGACGACAAACAAGCTAAAAAAGCCAAGCGTTTAATACTCTGTAGCGGCAAAGTCTACTGGGACCTCGTATCGAGCGAATATTATGAAAAGAGTGCCGGAGATATTGCGATTGCAAGGGTGGAGCAGCTCTACCCCATACCTACGATTATACTCCGCAAGGTGCTTAACAGATATCCGAAACTCAAGGAAGTCGTATGGCTTCAGGAGGAGCCCGAAACAATGGGCGCCTGGATGTTTATGTTCCCGTTCTTCAGAAAGCTGATCGACGGCCGATTTCTTCTGCATTATATGGGTAGGAGACGTAACTCGAGCCCCGCTGAAGGCTCGTTATCCATGCACAGGGTAAATCAGCAGGCTCTAGTACAGCAAGCACTTATGCTGGACAAAGAACTGCCCAATCTGGATGAGCTTGGAATTACCTGGGTAAAAAATGTATAAATTACCGGAGAGAAAACATGTCGATTGATATTAAAGTTCCTGAGCTTGGAGAATCCATAGTCGAAGCGACAGTAATCAGATGGTTCAAGTCCGTAGGAGACCCTATTAAAGTTGGTGAAGCCCTGGTCGAGCTTGAGACTGAGAAGGCCAATTTTGAAGTCGCTGCCGAAAAACAGGGCGTGCTCACTAGTATCGTTAAGGGGGATGAGGAGGACGTTCTGGTGGGAGACGTAATCGGGGTAATGGAAGAAGGCGCGGCAGGAAAGAGCGATACGGAAACAAAGAAAGAATCTCCTGAACCAGAAGAAGTAAAGATAGAAGTGAATGAGAAAGCGCAAGTAATTACTGAAAGCGAGAAAGTAACCCCTGTTGCCAGACGGATAGCACAGGAGCACGGGGTCGATATAAGCCTTGTGAAGGGAACGGGGCATGGTGACAGGGTTACGAAAGAAGATGTCGAGAATTTTATATCGAGCCAAGGAGCAGAAGCATCCCAAGAGGACAAAATAACTGAGGAAATATCTAACGTCGAGCCTATACGTAAAGACGTAGCCCCGCTTCCGGCTGAGCAGCCCCCCCGGATAACCATAGGAAGGGACGTGAGGGAAGAGCGTATCAAGATGTCCCGGAGACGCAGAACGATAGCGCGGCGTATGCTAGAGGCCAAGCAGACGACGGCCATGCTTACAACGTTCAACGAGATAGACATGGGGGCCGTGATGGAGCTCAGGAAACGGAGGAAGGAAACTTTTAAGGAAAGATACGGCGTCGGACTCGGGCTTAATTCGTTTTTTGTTAAAGCGGCAATCGGCGCATTAAAAGAGTTCCCCCGGATAAACGCTGAGATAGACGGCGACGATATGATTATTAAGCACTATTACGATATAGGGATCGCCATAGGGGCTCCTGAAGGACTCGTCGTGCCGGTGCTCAGAAACGCGGACAGCATGACGTTTGCGGCCATAGAAAAGAGCATTAAGGACTACGCACAGAAAACAGAGGATAACGCGCTGTCGCTCGAAGATATAATGGGTGGCACGTTTACGATTACAAACGGAGGCGTTTTTGGCTCACTCATGAGCACGCCGATATTAAACCCTCCGGAGGTCGGTATATTGGGGCTCCATAAGATAGAACAAAGACATATTGTAATTAACGGCGAGCTTGAGGTAAGATCGATGATGTATGTTGCACTGAGCTATGACCACAGGATAGTGGACGGACGTGAGGCCGTTCAGTTCCTGGTCAGATTAAAGGAGCTTATCGAGGACCCGGAATCACTTCTTCTGGAAGGGTAAAAAGCTTTGGGATATGGCTCTAGTTTTTAAAACCCAGTCTGTTTTCTTCCCAATAGGGCTCTGCGTACTTTTCAACTGGCAGACCTAGCAGATCGAGGAACCAGATCTTTATGTCACTTGCGAGAACTCTGTAAATCCCACCTGTTATAAAGCGGCGGGGTGAAGTTTTTATCACTCTATTTAATAGTTTTAAGGTGCCTTGACTCCTTAGTATTTTACATAGATAGGCCGATTCGAGTAACCCCCTATTAGGATACCCCCCTACCCTTTTAAATACCTCGGAGCGTATGAATATTCCCTGGTCTCCGTAGTAGCGCTGTCTGATTCTGTAGCGAACCCGGTTTATGAGCTCTACTACACGGAGTCCGAACTCTGAGCCGTGGAGGGAGAACTCAAACGCCCCGCCGACGGAGGCCAGGTCGCTAAGAGATTTCTCAATCAGCAAATCATATGCGGGAGGAAGAATTGTGTCTGCGTCCAGAAACAAATATACGTCCCCGGTTGCAAAGGCCGCTCCCCTGTTTAGCAGATGAGCCTTTCCCGGAACATTATCTTCACAATTGACGATCTTCGCACCTAAGTTTACGGCGATCCGAGATGTGGCGTCCCGGGAGCCCGAATCCACAACTATGAACTCATGAGTATTTCCGGAGAAGGCGTTTTCAATTGCCTTGAGAATAGTATCGGGCAGGTAAGCGGCTTCATTAAGCGCCGGAATTATTATGCTCAGTTTCATGAATCTATCCGGAGTTGATCCTGTTTACTTGAGTATAGATAATTATTAGATGAGAAAATAGTGATTTATGTTCACTTAGCAAGAGAATTATAGGTAGGAAAGCTGAATGTGAAGATCATGAAATGGCCGGAAGCCCGACTACTGAGCTGAATTTTCTGAGAACTTCGTCCAGTAAATCCGGATATTCGGAAAGATCGGGGTCGGCTCGAACAAGCTCAAAGGCATCCTCCCTTGCCTCGCTTAAAATTCTTAGGTCTCTTAAGAGGTTGGCGAACATGAACTGTGGGAGACCCGACTGCTTGGTGCCTAGAAAATCCCCGGGGCCCCTAATCAAGAGGTCAGCTTCGGCAATCATAAACCCGTCCCCGGTCTCTTCCATAATACTGAGTCTCTTGTCAGCGTCCTGAGAGCGCTTGAACCCGGAAAGAAGCACGCATACGGAATCGTGCTCCCCCCTTCCGATCCTTCCCCTTAGCTGATGGAGCTGGGTCAGACCGAAGCGCTCTGCGTTCTCGACTACCATTACAGAGGCGTTGGGAACGTCGACTCCGACTTCTATCACTGTTGTCGATACGAGTATCTGTATGTGGTTTGATATAAATCTTTTCATTACAGCTTCTTTTTCCTCAGTCTTCATCCTGCCGTGAAGGAGCCCCACTTTGTACTCAGAAAATACGTCTCTGCTTAGCTCCCCGGCCATTTGGGTCGCGTATTTCAGGTCTTTAAAATCAGGGTTTTCAGACTCCTCTATCATCGGGTATACGACGTAGGCCTGCCTTCCCTTCCGAATCTCCTTCCTTACGGTTTCATAAGCCTTCTCGCGAGAGCCCTTGTGGTCGTAGTAGAGTTTCGTTCTTATCTTTTTCCGCCCGGGCGGGAGCTCATCCAGAACCGATACATCGAGGTCGCCGTAAACCGTAAGCGCGAGAGTGCGCGGTATGGGGGTTGCCGTCATAACGAGCACATCAGCGTTAGTCCCCTTGCCCATAAGCTCAGCCCTTTGCATTACGCCGAAGCGGTGCTGCTCGTCTATGACTACTAGTCCCAGGTTCTTAAAGTCCACTTTTTCCCGAAGGAGCGCATGAGTGCCTACCGCTATCTGCGCTTCGCCCGACTGAAGCGCCTTATAGTATGTGTTTTTCTCGCTCTTTCCGAGACCGCTTTTGAGAAACACCACGCGCATGCCCATAGCTTTTACATAGCTCAGTACTGAGGCAAGATGCTGCTCGGCAAGAATCTCCGTAGGAGCCATAAACACGGCCTAATAGCCACATTCGACGGCTTTTAAAATTGAAAGAACCGCAACGATTGTTTTACCGCTCCCGACGTCCCCCTGAAGTAGCCTGTTCATAGGTCTCTCAGAGCGCATATCGTTTTCGATTTCAGCAACAGCTCTTTGCTGAGCCCCCGTGAGATCGAAAGTGAGGCGAGAGAGAAGTTTTGATGTGAACTCTCCTGTGGGTGAGAAGGCTATACCCTGAAGCCTCGCGACATCGCGCTTCTTGAGCGCAAGACCAAGCTCCGTAAGAAAGAATTCAGAGTACGCGAGCGTCTTATGCGGCAGGGAGTGATACACAGAGTCCGTATCCGCTATGTCTACCACCCGGTCACCCTGCGCCGGGAAATGTACTCTCTCAACCGCGCTTTCAAAACCGAGAAGGCCTCTTTCTTTCTTAATATATTGAGGGAGAAAGGATTTGAGCAACGGGCAGTACGTGTCCACTACGGATTTCATAATACTTCTCATCCGCCTTTGCCCGATACCTTCAGTTAAAGGGTAAATGGGTACTATACGGTTAAAATGGACGCTGTCATGGTCTATGTCCTCACCGTTATCTATAACCTCGATATCCTCGGGTCTCGGATGGACTATTTGAAGCGCGTCCCTATATCCGAATGACACCTCGCCCGTGAGTATCACGGAGGCCCCTTTCTTGTAGGCAGCTCTTAGATATTTCTCACTAAACTTGAACCATACGAGCGTAACCATCCCCGTGCCATCAGATACGACTACCTGATACATGGCGCCCCTCCTCGTGCGTATCCTGCCTGAGACCACTATCTCACCCATAAAGGTCTCACGCTCTCCGGCTATGAGCTTTGACATACTCTTTACAGTAGTTCGGTCCTCATATTTTCTCGGGAAATAATAGAGTGCATTTTCGACACTCTCTATACCCTTTTTCTTAAGTACCGACGCTATCCTAGGACCTACACCCTTTATGTACTGTATGGAGATTTCTGACAAATCATCACCCTCTGGCACAGCTTTATAGCTCATATGCTCAGAAGTCTTAGCAGTATCATGAAGTTCTTTTTCCTGTGGGCGCTCAGGAGGCTGTGTCTCCTTAGATTCCTCCTGGACTACGTTCCGTATCATAACCCGTACATCATGGAGAGCTTTTTTAATAAGCTCTTTTTTATCGGCATCTGAAAGCTCATCGTATATGGAGAATGAACGTTTAAGGGATTCGAGCACTTTAATGCTGTCACGGGATAACGGAAGCGAGAGCGCTTTCAGGGTGAGGTCGTCTACAAGCCCAGACAGTGACTTTACTTTATTGATATTTGAAAAATTATTCCTAGAGATAAATGTAAGCGGTTTCTCAAGGGTAGTTAATATTGCTCTTAGCTCTTCTGACATTAATATGATTTTACAGCGACTTATAAAACTATTTCAAGTCTTGCAGGCAGGGGCGCTTTAAATCGGCTATTAATCCTACCACGTCTGCACGATTATGTATTTAAACTCTAACCAAGTAAAGCTTCTTCAGTTGATATAAAAAGATACACGTATGGCTGTGTAATATTGCACAACTCTAGCGCTCCGAAAGCTCTTTTGAGTAAACTCTGATTATCTAACATGCTGTAATTACAATAAATATACGAATTTCACATAAATGGCATATATATTGCACTTCCAGTAGTTTAAGATAAAACAACCGATTAAGAAAGGGTGGCAGAGGACATTTACGGGTTTATTTCGGACCGCTCAGGATTTGCTCACACGAATATTACATCTTACAAAGGAGAGAGACTATGAAATATCAAGAAGCTCAGGCAGCTGATGACGAAACACCATCCTTGACCGATATCTACGATAAATCCACTGACGATGCGGGCATACACGGAGTACCGTTCTTCAATGTTCAAAACAGCGAAAGTGATCCCACAAAAGAAAACCACTCTCCCCTACGCACGCAGGGGAATAAATCTTATACGGACGACCAGTTCAGAATAATGAACGATTACTTCAGTGATATAGCGAATGAACCCCTACTTACCCTGAGAGAAGAGATAGAGCTCCCCACGAAGATAAAAAAATGTAATTCAAAAGCAAAAGAGATACAGTCGTGGCTCGAATCCCCGGCTCAGAGCACACATATTGGGAGTGGCTGCAAATGCGTTATAAAAAACACAAAGAGATTGCAGGCATCGCATAGGGCATACAGCGAGAAATCCAAACAGCTAAAGAAGAGATTTGCTAATGCTAATCTACGTTTGGTTATAAGTATTGCAAAGCGTTATGTAAATCACGGTCTCCCTTTCCTGGACCTCATACAGGAAGGGAACATAGGGCTTATGAGGGCTATAGACCGCTTCGACCATACAAAGGGGTACAGATTCTCGACCTATGCTTCCTGGTGGATTTACCAGTCTATTACAAGGGCGATACTGGTGCACAGAGGAGCTGTCAGGGTTCCGGTATATCTGCTTGAGGTAACGAACAGAGTCTACAGAACGAGGTCAATCCTACTTAAAGAAACCGGCAGAAGCCCCTCGGCCGGAGAAATAGCCGAGCGATCAGGGGTGCCGATTAAGTATGTTAAACGTATTCTGCAAATTACAAACGAATCTGTGAGTCTGGACAACCCTGTTGACGGTGAAAAGAGAACGCTCTACGATTTCATAGAGAACAGCGACTCTATTTCTCCGGACTACCTGATCGTAGACGACGAGCTTAAAAGAAGCATACGTCATTCGCTATCGCTGCTGAACCCGAAAGAAGAAGAAGTGCTCAGAATGCGGTTCGGCATAGACAGAAAAGATACGGTGACTCTGGATGATATAGGTAAGAAATTTCACCTCACGCGCGAAAGAATCAGACAAATCGAAAAAAAGGCTCTAAGGAAACTATCTGTTTGTAAGATGAGGGAAGCTCTGAAAAACTTCCGCGGATAAAGCTAATTCAGGTGGAATCCGACAATTACAGTAGCATTCTTTTACTTGAGAACTGTGTTAAACAACACTAATATGTTTGTGTTATTTGACACAGTTTAGATAACCTTCTATAATAATCAGATGGTGTATTTACCCTATGCAGCCGGTATCATTACATATTACGTATTTAGAGTGTCTTGGTACAGAAATTGCTTTAATAATAATGCCGGCCATAGGTGGCAGGCAAATCAATCCAGGAGGGTTACATTATGAGATTATTAACCTATTTGTTCGCGCTCATGCTGGTAATGGGCATTTCATTCGGCGGGGCTTCGATAATCACGAGCCAGCCGGTTATGGCTGAAGAAGGCGAGACTGCTGGCGGCGAGATGACAGACGAGGCCGAAGGCAATAAAGAAGGTGCGGAAGAAGCCACCGACGAAAGCACAGAATCCGCTGAAGGTGAAATACCCGGCGGCGAAATGACTGACGACGCCCAGAAATAAGATTTTGAGTTTTTCAATATAATCAGGGGGAGTATCATACTCCCCCTGGTTCCCTTTCCCTTCTACAAAATAAATCCATACTGTGGTATCTTACTGGAATGCCGCTTCTTACAACAATATTGATCGTATCAAATTTTTATCTCGCACCTATAGGGGTTGACTCTATGCAGATACAGGGCGATTCAAAGCTTTATTGCGACAGGGCGTACGAGATCTGTCTGACCGAGATTTGTACGAGCCCGGACCCTGTGGAAAAAAAGAAATGTATGGACCGCTGCTACAGGGATTTAAAAGAGTGCGAGAAGAGGTAGTCCATCTATAATTATATCGAGACCCGCTTTAATATTTCACAGCTTCGATCAATACCAGAAATTTCATAGGGTATTTAATAGGTGGTCGGGGTGGCCGGACTTGAACCGGCGGCCTCTGCGTCCCGAACGCTATTCAATGCTGTTGTGCATAGTTGTATTACTATGTGGCAAGTTGTGAAATACCCTCTAAAATAAGGGTATTGCAGACAAGTAGATTTCAATACTCTTGTGTGTAATTGAGTCTTATTGTGGGTTAGGGAGATTGAGTTACTGACATATTCACTGACATGTTTTTCTGTAATGCTCCCTATTGTTGATAAT